>Ga0208014_1000027_pt1 | contig 119898 bp, 101 predicted proteins | sample 25_taG_FD_184099 | JGI IMG/M metagenome (GOLD analysis project Ga0208014, IMG submission 184099) | Marine viral communities from Cariaco Basin, Caribbean Sea - 25_WHOI_OMZ (SPAdes) (version 2) | ecosystem: Environmental > Aquatic > Marine > Oceanic | place: Caribbean Sea: Cariaco Basin...
ATGAGCAGTTCGGTGGATATCGAGACCGCCGGCGCCAGCACTTCAGACCAGATCGACTTCCGGGATTCCGCCAGCCAGGGGCTGGTGTTCAATTTTGATCTGCCGGAGCCCGGCAAACAGGGAGAACTCTATTTCGGGCGGCAGAGCACCTCGGCCAGACTGAACAACGGTCTGTTCGCGCCGGGCGTGGATTCCATCGACCTGACCATCTACCAGCTCCAGTTCGGCGGGCTGTATTTCCCGGGTGGCCAGAATCACGGCGGGTTTGTCTCTGGTGTGTTCGGGGTTACCCGGCTGGAACCGGACGATTCGGGGTATGAAACCCACCACCGGGCCGCCCTGTCTCTGGGGGGTGGCTATCAGTTTTTTCTGACGGAACAACTGCGTTTGAGGCTGGATCTGCGCGGCGTTTACACCGCTCTGAATTCGGGAGGTTCCGCGTTCTGCTCAGGTGGCTGCGAACTCAGATTCGACAGCAGCGGCTACCTGCAGGTGGAAGCCGCCGCAGGGCTGGCCATTCGGTTCTGAGGCCCGCTCAGGCTGTCACTGGCCGCCGCTCGGGCAACATCAGGGACAGCAGCGCGGCCATGGCCACCAGTCCGGACGATATCCACAAGCAGGCCTCCAAGCCGTGAGCCTGATAGACCCAGCCGGACAGAATGGTGCCCAACAAACGCCCGGCAGCGTTCGACATGTAATAGAACCCCACATCCAGCGACACGCCATCGCCGCGGGCATAGCTAACGATGAGATAGCTGTGCAGGGACGAGTTGACGGCAAACAGCACGCCAAACAACAGCAGGCCACCAACAATGACAATCTGCGGTGACCAGCCCGCCGTCAGGCCAATGGCAATTGCTGCGGGAATCAGTGCCAGGGCTGCCGCCCAGAGCACAGCAGGCTGTTTGCCTTCCATGTTGCCGGTGATGCGCGGAGCAATGGTCTGGATAAAGCCATAGCCGATGATCCAGGTGGCCATAAAGCCGCCCACTTTCCAGAAGTCCCAGCCAAAGACCGTATGCAGGTAGACCGGTAAGGCCACCACAAACCAGACATCCCGGGCCCCAAACAGAAACATCCGCGCCGCCGAGAGCACATTGATCGCACGGCTTTTGGAGAGGATCTCGCTGAACTTCGGCTTGGCCTTGCTCTTGCCCAGGTCCTGCCCCAGCAGGAACAGACTGGCCAGCCAGACCAGTCCCAGAGCCACCGCCATGATAATGACCGCACCCGTAAAGCCGGCTGCCATCAGCAACACACCGCCGAGAAAGAAGCCGACGCCTTTCAGAGTGTTCTTGGAACCGGTGAGAATCGCCACCCACTTGTACAGTGTGCCCTGCTGCTCGTCCGGCACCAGCAACTTGATGCCGCTCTTGGCGGACATCTTGTTCAGGTCCTTGGCAATGCCGGACAGAGCCTGCGCCGCCATTACCCAGGGCACCGTCAGCATCGCCGCCGGCACTGCCAGCATGCCAAGCGCCACAATCTGCAGGAACAACCCGATGTTCATGGTGCGGTTCAGCCCCATGCGGGCGCCCAGGTAACCGCCCACCAGGTTGGTCACCACCCCGAAGAACTCGTAGAAGATGAACAGCAGGGCGATTTCCAGCGGCGAGTAACCCAGCTGGTGGAAGTGCAACACCACCAGCATCCGCAAAGCGCCATCGGTGAGGGTGAAGGCCCAGTAGTTGCCGGTGATCACCAGGTACTGTCGGATGGCCGCCGTCATATCAGGCAGAACCTACCTTGCGAGCCAGCTCGACGGTCCGGTTGGCGTAACCCCACTCGTTGTCGTACCAGGCGTAGATTTTCACCTGGGTGCCGTTGACCACCATGGTGGACAGGGCATCAACGATGGACGAACGCGGGTCGGTCTTGTAGTCAATGGACACCAGCGGGCGCTCTTCATAGCCAAGGATGTCTTTCAGTTCACCCTCGGCCGCCTCTTTCAACAGCTGGTTTACGGTGTCCCTGTCGGTAGCCGATTCCACTTCAAACACGCAGTCGGTCAGCGACGCATTGGTGAGCGGCACGCGCACGGCGTGGCCATCGAGGCGCCCTTTCAGTTCCGGGAATATTTCGATAATCGCCGTTGCTGAACCGGTGCTGGTGGGTATCAATGAACTGCCGCAGGCCCTCGCCCGGCGCAGATCCTTGTGGGGCGCATCAATAATGGTCTGGGTGTTGGTCAGGCTGTGGATGGTGGTGATGGAGCCGTGCTTGATGCCCAGTTTTTCGTGAATCACCTTCACCACCGGCGCCAGGCAGTTGGTGGTGCAGGAAGCGGCAGTGACAATACGGTCGTTGGCGGGATCGAAAATATCATCGTTCACACCGAGGACGATGTTCTTGGCACCTGCCTCTTTTACCGGTGCCGTCACCACCACCCGTTTCACGCCCTGATCCAGGTACGCCTGCAAGGCATTGACCTTCTTGTTCACACCACTGGCCTCGATCACCAGATCACAGCCGGACCAGTCGGTTTCGCCGATGCTACGGTTGTGAGTCACCCGAATGCGCTGGCCCTCGATGACGATATCCGTTCCGTCCGCACTGGCTTCCTGGCTCCAGCGACCGTGGATGCTGTCAAAGTTGAGCAGATGGGCCAGTGTGGCGGCATCGGCGCCCGGGTCGTTGATCACCACAAACTCCATGTCCGGCCACTGCCAGGCTGCCCGCAACGCGAGACGACCGATTCGGCCAAAGCCGTTAATGCCTACTTTGATTTTGCTCATGATCTGCTCCTGATGAACCTGTTCCTTACATTAAACCGCGCCGGCATTACAGACATTGGACAGACGGGCGGTCTGCCATGGCCTGCAATCGCGAGAGCGGGCTCTCTATCATTCGGTCGTTATGGTTGGCGGTTTCATCCAGCACCCGGGCCAGCCACTGCGGAATGCCCGGGTTCAGGGAATAATAGATCCACTGGCCCCGGCGCTCTGTTGCCAGCAGACCGGCATCCCTCAATGTGGCCAGATGCCGGCTGACTCTTGGCTGGGGCGCTTCAAAGGCTTCGGTCAGCTCGCAGACACAGAGTTGTTCCTGGCTGCGGATGAGTAACAGGGCCGCAAGGCGGAAATCGTCCGCCAGTGCCTTGAACACCGCGACCGGGTCATAGCTGGCGGGCTTCGGGCCGGTTTCTTTCTGGTGTACCAGGGTGAACAGCGCAATGCGTTCCCTGATTTCCTTGAGAGTGAGGGCAAAAGTGGCGTGGCGGTTTGCCGGTACCGGATCGGCAAAATCCCAGGCAATCTGCTGGGCCGGCTGGCAGACCGTGCCGCATTTATTGGCGGCTTTCTCGCAAAGTGTGATCACGTAATCCCAGTATTGCTCCCGAACATCCGCCAATTGCTTGCTATGCAATCCTTCGGTGGAAATGCCGGCTTCCTCAAGCACCTGCAGTGCCATGGGGTGGGGCCTGGTTGGCTCGGTACCGGCGCTGGCTACTTCGAACCGGTCTCCGGCCATGTCCCGGAGCAAGGCTTCTGCCATCAGGGAACGGGCACTGTTGGCGGTACAGACGAACAAAACGCGGCGTTTCATATCCCAGATTCCATATATTTGGCTTTATGCATATCTGTTTTTGTGCATAATAGATCCAGCATCTTTACGAGTAAAGGAATCCTCAAACACGATGAGCACCAACCCAGAAATAGCCCCGTCGGAAGGCACCGGCGAAGGCATGGATCTCTTCGGCAGGTACCTGTCGGTGTGGGTGGCTCTGGCCATCATTGCCGGCGTCGCGCTGGGCCAGTTCGCGCCCGTAGTGCCCGAGACTCTGTCCCGCTTCGAATACGCGCAGGTCTCCATCCCCATCGCCATTCTGATCTGGGCGATGATTTTCCCGATGATGGCGCAGATTGATTTCAGTGCGGTGGTCGGTGTTCGGAAAGAACCGAAAGGCCTGGCGATCACTACCATCGTCAACTGGCTGATCAAGCCCTTCACCATGTTCGCCATCGCCTGGTTCTTCCTGATGGTGGTGTTCGAGCCATGGATCGCTCCGGGACTGGCCAGCGAGTACCTGGCCGGCGCGATCCTGCTGGGCGCGGCGCCCTGCACCGCCATGGTGTTCGTCTGGAGCTACCTGACCAAAGGTGATGCCGCCTACACCCTGGTGCAGGTCTCCCTGAACGACATCATCATGCTGTTCGCCTTCGCGCCCATTGTTGTGTTCCTGCTGGGCATTTCCGACATCCAGGTGCCCTGGGATACTGTGCTGCTGTCCGTCGTCCTGTACATCGTCATCCCGCTAACGGCCGGCTACCTGACCCGCCGCGCCCTGATCTCGCGCCACGGTCAGCAGTGGTACGACGATGTCTTCATGAAGCGGCTCAGCCCGGTCACCCCGGCGGCGCTGATTGTCACTCTGGTGCTGCTGTTCGCCTTCCAGGGCGAAGTGATCCTGAACAATCCCCTGCACATCGTGCTGATCGCCGTGCCGTTGATCGTTCAGACCTTCCTGATTTTCTTCCTGGCGTACGGCTGGGCGAGGCTCTGGAAAGTACGCCATTGCATTGCAGCGCCGGGCGCCATGATTGGCGCCAGCAACTTCTTCGAACTGGCCGTGGCCGCGGCCATCGCCCTGTTCGGCCTGCAATCCGGCGCAGCCCTGGCCACGGTGGTTGGTGTGCTCGTGGAGGTTCCACTTATGCTGATGCTGGTCAAAATAGCCAATCGCACCCGGGACCGGTTTCCAGTATAGGCCCCACGGCCAGCGCCGGGTATTGATCACGGCGCTGGCATCACTCGCATCATCTGTTCAGTCCACCCCCACCCTGCTAATATCGCGGCCACATTTCTGACGCACTGAATCTGACGGAATCCACGCAATGGACGTTTTCCAGGCGCTTTTCCTTGGCCTTCTCCAGGGACTGACTGAATTTCTTCCCATCTCCAGCTCCGCCCACCTGATCCTGACGCCGGTTTTCTTCGGCTGGGATGATCAGGGCGTGGGTTTCGATCTTTCAGTGCACTTCGGCACCCTGTTGGCCGTGGTGCTCTATTTTCGCGAGGATGTCTTCAGCATTGCCCGGGACGGCCTGATTTCCGTCACCCGCCGGAAAATTGTCGGCCAGGGCGCCCTGGCCTGGTACCTGGTAATCGGCACCATCCCTGCAGGCCTGGCTGGTCTGGCACTGCTGGATATGATCGACAACGAACTGCGGGCGGTGGAAGTCATCTTTTTCACCACCCTGTTCTTCGGCTTGCTTTTGGGTCTGGCCGACTGGCTCCCAAATCGCCAGCGCACCCTCGACAAACTGAACTGGAAAGACGCCGTCCTGGTCGGCATCGCCCAGGCCATGGCCCTGGTCCCCGGCACCTCCCGCTCCGGCGTCACCATCACCGCCGGCCTGTTCCTCGGCATGACCCGCGAAACTGCCTCCAGGTTCTCTTTTCTGCTGGCAATCCCCATCATCGTGCTGGCATCTGCGGTAAAACTGCTGGAAGTGGCGACCTCGGATGTTGTTGTGGACTGGAGTGGCTTCCTGATCGGCGGGGTGACCTCATTCCTGATGGCCATCACAGCGATTCACTTCTTCCTGAAGTGGCTGAACAAGGTGGGGATGTGGCCGTATGTTATCTACCGGATTGTTCTGGCTGGGGTGATTTACGCTGTTTTGATGTGAGCCTTAGATCTGAGGGGAAAGCGTGCGTCGGGTCGGCTTTTCCAAAACACGCTCCTTGCGGCACATCCCTGTGACGCTTGGGCTCCGCCATCCCTGGCTCCGCACAGTTTTGGAAAAGCCGACCCGACACCCACCCAGAACTCAGTGCATACCTCAACAATGCTTGAGGACCGCAACTAGGCTTAGGGCAAAGGTTGGAGGGCTCCGTTTAAAACTGTGCGGAGCCAGGGATGGCGGAGCCCAAGCCGCACAGGATGTCTTGAGGCGTGTTTTAAACGGAGCCCTCCAACCTGTGCCTTTCGCTCTCGTCAGCAGGCCTCCAAAGGGGCATAGGCTAAAACCAGCCACTTGGCGCCCTCATCAAAGTTCACCTGCACCCGAGTATGGTGCCCTGTGCCCTCCGAATTCATCACGATGCCCTCGCCAAACTTGGGATGTCGCACCCGCTGCCCCAGACTGAAACCGGACTGCTGGGCGGAATCCTGGCTGAACATGCTTTCATTCGGGCGCTCGACCATGGCCGGTCGGGTCACTGTATTGCGTAGCCGAACCTCCTGCAGACAGTCGCCCGGAATCTCCCGTACGAACCGTGACAACGCATTGAACTTTTCCTGTCCGTACAAACGCCGGGATTCGGCGTAAGTGAGCACCAGCTTTTTCATCGCCCGGGTGATGCCCACATAGGCCAGGCGGCGCTCTTCTTCCATGCGACCTGGCTCTTCCAGGGACATGCCATGGGGGAACAGCCCCTCTTCCACGCCAGCCAGGAACACCAGCGGGAATTCCAGGCCCTTGGCGGAGTGCAAAGTCATCAATTGAACGCTGTCCTCATGAGCTTCGGCCTGAGATTCACCGGCATCCAGGGCCGCCTGGGCGATAAATTCCGACAGCGGATCGACGCCGTCTTCCACTTCATAGTCAGACAGGGCGTTGACCAGCTCCTCCAGGTTTTCCACCCGGGCCTGGCCTTTCTCACCTTTTTCACTGGCGTGATAGTCCTTAAGGCCGCTGTCCTCAATGGTCTGCTTCATCAAGCCTTGCAGGGACGCATCCCCCACCATACCGGACAGCTTTTCAATCATCGCAATAAATGACTGCAATCCAGTTTTGGCCCGGCCTTTCACCTGCCCGGCCTCCAGCAGCCGCTCGGCGGATTCCCACAAGGAGATGCTTTGCTCGGTGGCGTATTCCCGAAGCTCCGCGAGGCTCTTGGCGCCAATGCCACGGGGCGGCACGTTCACCACTCGCTCAAATGCCGCATCATCGCGGCGATACTGGACCAGCCTCAGGTACGCCAGGGCGTTTCGGATTTCCTGGCGGTCGTAGAAACGCAGACCTCCATAGACCCGATATGGGATCCCCTGGCGCATCAGGGATTCTTCCAGAACCCGGGACTGGGCGTTGGAGCGATAGAGAATCGCGGATTCACTGCGCAGATTGCCGTCCTGCACCCAGGCGGAAATGCTGTCGGCAATGTAGTTGGCTTCGTCCTGCTCGTTGAACGCCGCATAAAGGCTGATCGGTTCCCCTTCCGGACCGTCGGTCCAGAGCTCCTTGCCCAGGCGACCCTGGTTGTTGGCGATCACCGCGTTGGCCGCCTTCAGGATCATCTGGGTGGAACGATAGTTCTGCTCCAGGCGCACCAACCGGGCATTGGGAAAATCCCGCTGGTACTGCTGGATGTTCTCGATCTTGGCGCCCCGCCAGCCGTAGATGGACTGGTCGTCGTCACCCACCACCGTCAGCGGCACCCGATTGCTGGCCAGCACCTGCAGCCAGGCATATTGAATGGTGTTGGTGTCCTGGAACTCGTCCACCAGAATATGCTGGAACCGGCTCTGGTAATGGGCCAGCAGCTCCGGCCGATGCAGCCACAGTTCGTGGGAGCGCAGCAGCAGCTCACCAAAATCCACCAGGCCACCCTGCTGACAGAGTTTTTCGTACTGGCGATAGATCTTCAGCATGATCGACAGGAAATGGTCGCCCGGATTCTCCTGGATATGATCCGCCCGCAGCCCTTCGTCCTTCTGGCTGTTGATAAACCACTGGGCCTGCTTCGGCGGCCACTTGCTCTCGTCGATCTGGTTTTCCCGCATCACCCGCTTGATCAGTCGCAGCTGGTCGTCGCTGTCCAGCACCTGGAAGTTCTCCGGCAGGCCGGCGTCTTTCCAATGCGAACGCAACAGGCGATGCGCGATGCCATGAAAGGTGCCGAACCAGAGGCCGCGGGCAGGAATCTGCATCATCTGCTCGATGCGGAAGCGCATTTCCTTGGCGGCCTTGTTGGTGAAGGTCACCGCCAGGATTCCAGTGGGCGGCACCCGATCCACGGTCATCAACCAGGCGATCCTGTGCACCAGAACACGGGTTTTGCCACTTCCTGCGCCGGCCAGCACCAGCAGGTGGTCATTCTGAGCGGTAACAGCTTCACGCTGGGCATCGTTCAACGGATCGATGATGTGGGAGACGTCCATAAAGAATCGGTTCGCTACTGGTTAAATAAACAGGTTAATGAGTATAACAGGAGAAAAGAGGGATTTCCGGGTGGGGATGTTTTGTAGTTATTTGTCGGATTACGCTTTGCTAATCCGACCTACGTCATGGCAGGCGCTAAAACTTTAAAACCCTCACCTCCCGTCAGAAAGAGCGCGGGGGAGGTTCCCCTTCAGGACTGTCTGTGGCCATGGATGGCCACAGCCAAGCGCACATGGATGTGCTCGTAGCGTGTCCTGAAGGGGAACCTCCCCCGTGCGACACCCCCAGGGATGAGGGCTTTTCTTTTAGAAGCCTCTTGGGACTGTCTGAGCTTCCACAAACTCGAACAGACCTTCCAGGCCGCCTTCCCGGCCGATACCAGAAGCTTTCATGCCACCAAACGGTGCTTCCGGCGTCGGGCCGGTGCCGGTGTTCCAGCCACAGTGGCCGAAGCGAAGGCCGGCAGCCACTCGCTGGGCGCGTTCGGCATCACCGGTGAAGACATAGGAGGCCAGGCCGAACTCGGTGTCGTTACCGGCTTCGATGACTTCCTCTTCGGTGCGAAACAGCGCCATGGGCACCAGCGGGCCGAAGGTTTCTTCCTGGTAGCAGCACATATCCCGGTTTATACCGTGTACCACGGTGGGCGGGAAGAACAGATCGTCGCCCAGATCTTCCGGCTTCTTGCCGGCAACCAGGGTGGCACCTTTATCAAGGGCGTCCTGCACGTGACGTTTGACCTTGTCGAAACCAGCCTGGTTGATCAGCGGGCCAAGGTCCACGTCGCCGTTGATGCCGTCGCCGACGGTCATCTTGTTGACTCGTTCGGCCAGTTTTTGCCCAAACGCATCGGCCACTTTCTCGTGCACGAAGATCCGGTTGGCGCAGACACAGGTCTGGCCGCCGCCGCGGAATTTATTGGCGATCAGGTTGTCGGCAGCCGCATCCAGGTCGGCGTCGTCGAAGACGATGAACGGCGCATTGCCGCCCAGCTCCAGGGCCAGCTTCTTGACCTGGTCGGCGGTATCGAGGATCAGCTTGCGGCCGACTTCGGTGGAGCCGGTAAAGCTGAGCATGGGCACATCCGGGCTCTCGCAGAGAACCTTGCCGATCACGCTGGCCTTGCCCATCACCAGGTTCACCATGCCGTCGGGCATGTCGGTGTGCTTGTCCATCAGGGTGAACAGGGCAATCATGGTCAGCGGGGTTTCGCTGGCCGGTTTGATCACCGACGGGCAGCCCGCCGCCAGCGCGGCCGAAAGTTTCTTGGCAATCATGCCAATTGGGAAATTCCAGGGCGTGATCAGGCCGGTAACACCGATGGGGCGGTAGTGTACCGTCCAGGTGCAGTCCTTCGGCTTCTCCGGGATGGTGTGGGCATCCAGGGCCTGGATGTGCTTGGAGCAGTAGTCGAAGAAACCAGCGGCGTAATCCACCTCACCCTGGGCCTCCTGCAACGGTTTGCCGTGCTCCATACACAGAATCCGGCCGACTTCCTCCTTATTGGCCTTGAGCGCGTCCCGGATGTCTTCCAGCCATTTGCGGCGGGTTTCGATCGGGTACGGACTGGTCAGCTTCAGGGCCGACTTGCCGGCGGCCACCGCCGCCAGGATATCCTGCTCAGGCATTGATGGCACTTGCGCGATGACTTTACCGGTGGCGGGATTATAGACATCAAAGGTGTTGCCTTCGGCGTTGTCTGTCCAGCGACCGCCAATGTAGCCAGTTATCTTTTCCAACAGGGGTGACTCGATCATCTTGGCTCCTTATCGATGTTTGGCGGCGTCCCTCGCGGGACGGCATTGCGTCAGTAGCTCATGTCTTTCATAGTGAGTGTTGTAGCCTAGCCTGTAAAGTCAAGGGCAGGCTTTTGATCATCCTCCGACTGTGCCTATACTCGGAGAATCAGACACCCAGGAGGCCAGGCAATGAAAGCATTTTTCCATCCCGCACAGGACCAGCACATTCCGCAGACCTACTTTACCAGGGGGCAGATGCGCCAGCCCCAGGAAGTGCCTGATCGGACCGGGCAAATGCTGGATGGCCTGAAAGAGATGGGAGTTTCGGTGCTTCAGCCCGCGGATCAGGGTGCCGGGCCCATTTCAAAGGTGCATGATCTGGGTTACCTGCGCTTTCTGGAATCCGCCCACCGGCGCTGGAAGCAGATGGGGGACTGGGGTGACGAGGTGATATCGAACATTTTTGTCCGGTCGCCCAACCACCTGACCGGCATCCTTGCCGAAGCCGCCCGGTATCAGGCCGATGGCAGCTGCCCGATTGGCGAGAACACCTGGCATGCCGCCTACTGGTCGGCCCAGAGTGCGCTGGGTGCCGCCGATGCACTAATTGCCGGGGACCGCACCTCCTACGCGGTGTGCCGTCCGCCGGGGCACCATGCGCGTCGGGACGCCGCCGGGGGATTCTGCTATCTGAACAATGCGGCGATCGCCGCGGAACACATGAAATCGCGGTTCCCGAGGATTGTGATTCTGGACACCGACATGCACCACGGCCAGGGTATCCAGGAAATTTTCTATGACCGCAGCGATGTACTCTATATCTCGATTCATGGCGACCCCACCAATTTCTATCCGGTGGTCACCGGTTTCGAGAATGAGCGGGGCGAAGGGGAAGGCTTTGGCTACAACATCAACATGCCGATGCCGCACGGCTCATCGGAGGACGATTTCTTCGCGAAGCTGGACGAAGCGCTGGCCGCCATCAGGCTGTTCCAGCCGGATGCCCTGATCCTCACGCTGGGCTTTGATATCTACAAGGACGACCCCCAGGCCAAGGTGTCAGTATCATCCGAAGGCTTCTGCAGGCTCAGCACCCACGTGCGCCAACTGGGGTTGCCGACCCTGGTGGTTCAGGAAGGCGGGTATGATCTGGACACCCTCAGCGAGAATGTCCAGCAGTTCTTCAAGGGCATGGACGGCTGAGATTTCAGACCGTGGGCGCGTAAACCTTGACGTTTTCGTGCCCCTCGGCTTTCAGGTGCCCCGCGTGCATCCGGCTCATGGTTCCCCGGTCGCAATACAGCAGATACTGCCGGTTCGCTGGCAGATTGGGTATCCGCTGGTTCAGTTCGTAGAACGGAATCTGCAGGATCTCATTGTTGGTCAGCTCCAGCGGTGACTGCTCCCCTTCTGAGGGATGGCGCACATCGATGATCACATCATCCACCGACGGTGTCTGCACCAGTTCAACTTCCTCCGGCGTCACGGTTGTTTCCAGCAGCCGGTTGACCGGGGTTTCCTCACGGGCCGCAATCGCGGCTTCCAGCACCGCAGCGTCCATTTGCGCTTCATCCTCTTCCACGCGGTGCAGCTTGGCGCGGGTAGCCGGCTTCTGGGATATCACACCACAGTATTCCGGCATGGTGCGGGCGTAGGGTTCGGTGCCAATTTCCCGGGCAATGCGAATAATGGACTCCTTGTCCATGGACACCAGCGGGCGCAGAACCACTTCGTCACTGGCTCGGTCTACCACATTGAGGTTGCTCAGGGTCTGGCTGGATACCTGGGCCACGGCATCGCCGGTCACCAGGCCGATGGCGTTGTTCTTGCGGGCAATCTCGGCGGCGGCCATCAGCATCTGCCGCTTCAGTACCACACCCCAGTGTCGGTGACTGACCGAGCGCATGATCTCGGCCACCACCCCCTCGAACGGCACGGAGATAAACTTGGCGTTGTGGGAAGCTCCGTAGCGGTCCCAGAGGTAATGCACAACCTGGCGCACGCCAACATCGTGGGCCGCGCCCCCGAGATTGAAAAACAGAAAGTGATTGCGAAGCCCCCGCCGCATCATCAGGTACGCCGCGACCGACGAGTCGTAGCCACCGGAAATCAGGGTCAGAACATTCTCGACGCTGCCCAGGGGATAGCCGCCCAGCCCCCGATGCTTGCGGTGGGCAATGTGGAACTGGTCACCGTGCACTTCAATCCGAACTTCAACCTGGGGTGACTTCAGGTCTACCCCGGCGGCACCGGATGCCTGCATCAGGGCAGCGCCAACCATCCGTTCAAGGTCAATGGAGCGGAAGCTGTGCTCACCATGCCGGCGGGCCCTGACGGCAAAGGTCTTGCCGTCCAGGCGCTCGGAGAAGGCCTCGACCATTTTCTCGGCAACATCATCAAGGCTGACCAGCGGAAATGTCCCGATTTCCTGAATAGTGGAGATACCCGGAATGCGCAGCAGCGCATCCACCACCGGGCCGGACAGACTGCGGCCCTCCGGCACCTCTACGTCCACCCTGTCCCAGCTGCCTTGCACCCGGATCTCGGAATCCAGCTGCACCAGCAGCTTGCGGATGTTCTGCCTCAGATGCCGCATCTGTTGGCGGCGGACGGGTTTGCTTTTGATGGCTACTTCCGGTGCGGGACGAATCAGCAGTTTCATAAATCGGAATTTTGTCGGGTGGCGTATGAAAGGGAAAGCGCTTAGTGTACCTTTTTGACTCTGTGCCTCAAAATCAGGCATTGCCGCAACAATCAGGAGCTTTACCGTTAATGCAGGAAATCACCATCAATGCCCTGGTCTCCCCCGAGGGCAGCCTTGAAATTCTCTCCAATCATGAGGTCAATCGGCTCAAGGACCGCAGCGAAGGCGGTCTCTACCGGCTGTTTCGCCAATGTGCGCTGGCGGTGCTGAATACCGGTATTGAAACCGATGACTGCAAGGCGCTGATGGAATCCCATGCGGATTTTGATGTTCGGCTGGTACCGCAACCGCGCGGGCTGAAGCTGGAACTGATAAATGCCCCGGCCCATGCCTTTGTCGACGGCCAGATGCTCAGGGCCATCCGGGAGCATCTGTTTTCCGTGCTGCGGGACATCATCTACTCACACTCCATTCCCCAGTCCGCTGCAGGATTCCGTCGGGACGATCCGGAAGATCTCACCAACCTGGTCTTTCATATCCTGCGGAACGCCCGGGTACTCGAGGCCGGGCGCCAGCCGGATCTGGTGGTCTGTTGGGGCGGCCATTCCATCGGTAATGCCGAATACCAGTACAGCAAGGAAGTGGGCCATCAGCTGGGTCTCAGGGCCCTTAGCATCTGCACAGGCTGCGGCCCGGGCGCCATGAAGGGGCCGATGAAAGGGGCCACCATCGGTCACGCCAAGCAACGGGTAAAGAACGGCCGTTACATCGGTATTACCGAACCCGGCATTATCGGCGCCGAGGCACCGAACCCCATCGTAAATGAACTGGTGATCATGCCGGACATTGAAAAACGCCTGGAGGCCTTTGTCCGCTGTGGCCACGGGGTGATCGTGTTCCCTGGCGGCGTTGGCACCGCCGAGGAAATCCTTTACCTGCTGGGCATCCTGCTGCACCCGGACAACGTTGACCTGCCTTACCCGGTGGTATTCACTGGTCTGCAGGAAAACGCGGAATACTTCGAAATGATCGACAAGTTCATCCGCAATGCCCTGGGCGATGAGGCGGCCAACAAGTACGAGATCATTATCGATGACCCGGAGCGTGTCGCCCAGACCATGAAGAAAGGCATGAAGGAGGTTGAGACCTTCCGGCGCGCCATGCAGGACGCCTACTACTTCAACTGGATGCTGAAAATCGATCCAGTGTTCCAGTTACCCTTCGAGCCGAATCACGACAACATGCGGGCGCTGGAACTGCACCGGGATCAACCGGTACACCTGATTGCTGCCAATCTGCGCAAGGCCTTCAGCGGTATCGTAGCCGGGAACGTCAAGGAGGGAGGTATTCGTCAGGTTCAGGAAAAGGGGCCGTTCGAAATTGCCGGTGATCCGAGCCTGATCAAACCGCTGGAAGCGATGTTGGAGCAGTTTGTGGCCCAGAACCGAATGAAACTGCCCGGTTCCTCGGCCTATCGCCCCAGCTACCGGATCGTCAGCGGAGCGGCCTGAACCGCTGCGCTGACCGGGTAGAACGCTTACTTGCCGCCGTCTGCCGGGAGACTGGCGTAATAAGCTGCCAGGTTAGCTATATCTTCATCGCTCAGCGCTGTCGCCTGGCCCTGCATGATGGCCGCCTGGCCACCGGAGCGCTGCTTGTTCTTGTACGCCTTCAGTGCCATTACAAGATACTGCTCGTTCTGGCCCGCCAGATTCGGATAGGTCGGGATCTGAGCCAGACCGTTCTGGCCATGGCAGGCAGCGCAGACAGCCGCCTTGGCTTTGCCCGCAGCAACATCACCGGCCGCAGAGACTACAGCAGGAACCGAAGCGCCAAAGGCAAGAATTCCCGCAACAGCGTAGTGTTTCAGATTCATTGTCATTACCCTCTCATCATCATTTTCAGATTTTTTTGGCCGGTGACTGGTACCGACCAGTAAACTAACTGGCAGTTATAGCACAGCAGCCCGTAACCTCAAATGCGATAGGTCAAGGACTTTCCTTCGACGTTGGTCCTCTTTATCGACGCCGGCGAATACGGTGCTATTAACCGAAAGGTACGAGCGGTTTCGTGCCTGAGATTTTTTTCATTGTCCGGAGATACCCCCAATGTCTGTAGAGGCTCAGGAACTCGCCTGTCAGGAAGGCCACATCGGCCTGCTGACACTGAACTCACCCGGCAGTCTCAATGCCCTGTCCGAAAGCATGATTGAACAGGCCCAGAGCATCCTGGACCGGTGGGCCGGCGATGAGCGGATCTGTCTGGTGGTGGTTCAGGGGGCCGGTGACCGGGCCTTCTGTGCTGGCGGCGATATCCGGGAGCTGTATGACGCCATCAATGATTCCGCCGACCCCGAAAAGCCGGCCCGTGTCTTTGCCCGCGAGTACCGGCTGGACTACAGTCTCCACCGCTTTCCAAAACCGGTCGTAGGCATCGCCCAGGGCGTGGTTATGGGTGGCGGCCTTGGCCTGTTCTCCGGCTGCCGCTACCGCCTGGTCACTCCCGACGTTACCCTGGCCATGCCGGAAATCGCAATTGGCCTGTTTCCGGATGTGGGTGCCAGCTGGTTTCTGAACCGGCTTCCCGGCCGGCTGGGGCTGTTCATGGGATTGACCGGCGCCCGCCTGAATGTCAGTGATGCGCTTCGGGTGGGCCTCGCCGATATGGCCATCCTGCCGGAGGACCGGGAGCGCCTGCTTGATCGTCTTGCTTCGGAACGCTGGACAGGCCAGACCGCTGCCGACGACAACCGCCTGTTCCGGCTGCTAAACCAGCTTCAAACCCCCGATTACCGCGCCCTGCCGACGAGCCAACTGGAAAAGCACGAACAATATATTGCCCGCCTGAGTGCCGGTGATGAGCTGCCCGAGGTAGTCGATCAGCTCCTGTCGGCAGAAGTCGACAGCGAATGGTGGAATACCTGCATGAACACCCTCAGAAGGGGCTGCCCGGTGTCGGCATGGCTGGTGTGGACCCAGTTGAAGAAAGCCCAGCAGATGTCACTGCGGGATATATTCCGGATGGAACTGGCCATGGTGTCAGAGTGCATTCGCAGGCCCGACCTGCGTGAAGGCATCCGCGCCCTCGCCATCGACAAGGACCGCCAGCCCAAGTGGTCCTATGAGCGGGTTGAGGATGTTCCCGATGACGTGGTGGCTGCCCATTTTCTCCCCGAATGGGACGATGCCAGTGACCCGATGGGCCTGTCCTAGGGAGGTGGGCGCTCTCTAGAGTGTTGCGCCGGCCTGGACCAGCAGCATCTCCAGGTCCCGACTGTTGTTCTCCCGGGCGATGTCCAGCGCCGTCCGGCCGGAATCCGCCCGGTAATTTACATCGGCGCCCGCTGCCAGCAACATTTCCGCGGTCAGCAGATCGCCGTTGGCAACGATTTTCATGAGCAGGGATTCTCCATCCTGGCTGACATTGACGTTGGCGCCCGCGGCCAGCAATACCTTGACCACAGACAGATGCCCGTTCTGTGCCGCGCGCATTACCGGGGTGTAGCCCGCACGGTCACTGGTGTTCACATCGGCACCGGCCGACAGCAACAACTGCACCCGCCTTTTCTCGCCATTTCCTGCGGCCGAGACCAGAAGCGCATCTGCCTCAGCCAGGGCCTCCGGGGAAAGTTTTACCGACTGGCTTTGGGAAGCACAGGCCGACAGAACAGTGAACACAACGAACAGGATCAGCAACGAACGGGGAGAGCCGGTTCCCTTGGCCATAACAAACAGTCTCTGTGGAAGGATAGGTGGCCCTATTCTGCTCAGCCGGCGCACGGAATGAAATCGAGCGGTTCACAACTCCGGGCCGTTTTCCAAAAGATCCGCAACCAGTCGCCGCAAGCGCTCCTCACCCTCCTTTTGCCCCAGGCAAAGCTGCTCCGACTGGATCCGGGGCCAGCACCGGCCCTGCAATACTGAACGGCACCACAGGGCGAGTGACTCCTGACGCGCCAGCCACGCCATGATTCCCGGTGCCCGGCTCAGTTTTCGCAATACCGGAACCATCATCTGAAATCCCCGGTAGCCGCTGGCAAAATGATGCAGGTCCCGCAGGTCCTCACTATCGGGTCGCGGACCAGGAGGCAGGTCTGCGGTGATTCCCGCCAGCAGGCTTGTATCAAGCTCCGGCCAGTTTGCCGGCACCAGCGTCAGCCAGTGGTCTGCCAGCCGGTTGCGGATGCGCCTGGCCAGATCCGTCCCTGGCCGGGACAGCCCGACGACCATCTGCAACGGGTATTCACCACTGGACGCTTCCTGGTGCAGGCCGACCCGCACCACCCGCAGGCCACAGCCCTGCCAGAATGTCAGCAGTTCGGTACTGCCACCAAAACTGGTGCCGAGATAATCCAGGCCCTGGGCACGGGCAACCTCCTGTGCAGCCGCTACCAGGCGGTGGCCAATATCCTGCCGCCGGTACTCAGCCGCCACGGCAATACGCACTACGCGCAGGCACCGCAGGGCTGCGGCTTCCGGGTAGCCGCTGTGGCTGGCCAGGGACTGCGCCACCAGGTGGCCCCGGATACGCCGGGTGCCGAGACTGACCTGTTCAGCCAGTTCCGGCGCCAGCCCGCCTTCCCGGGCACACCAAAGCACACCGACAGTCCGGTTACCGACTCGCGCACGCCAGCTGATGGCTGAAGGGTCGTCCAGCCACTGCCGGAGATCCGCCGGGCTGGTGCGGTAGTGGGCGTCGACCAACAGGCCAAAGGCATTCGAAAGCGCTTCGTCACTGTCGGTTGCCGGCTGCCAGGGCTCAATGACCAGGTCGGCGGCATCGTGGTCGGTTCTGCCCTGGGTCACCCCCCCATCAGCGCCGAGCAGGAACATCCGGGAAATCAGGGCCTCCAGCGGGTCGCCTGCAGCCCAGCGCACTGGCTCGGTCAAGGTCAGGCTCTGCCAATGGGGTGTCAACTGATCCAGCACCTGACGAAAACGAATGGCGAAGCCACGCCCCGCGCCTTCGTAGCCATGCACCGTGGTGGCAAATGCCACTCTGGGCCAGCCAAGAAGCACGGCCTTGAGCAGGGGCGCCGGAATCGCGGCAGCCTCGTCCACCATGATCACTTCGGCCTCCGGGCGCAACGCCAGCAGTTCCCGAATCGGGAGATACCGCAGACGGCTACCGTTGCGAGTCTTCAGCTCTCCGGGTTCCAGGCTCGCCAGCTCATCTCCGATGGTGTCGCGGGCATGGCGGAACAGGGTTTCCAGATTGTGTTCCGAGGGCGCCGAGACAACGATGTTCTGTCTGCCCTGGCGCAGCAGTTCCGCTGCGGCGATGCCCAGAGCCGCTGTTTTTCCACGCCCCCGGTCGGCGGTGACCACCACAGGACGACGTCGACGGCCCAGGCCAAAGCGGACCAGGCGCTGGACCAGTTGTTCCTGTTCGCGGGTGGTCTCAATCCGGAATCGGGACTCCGGCAAGGGCGGAACGGATAGCACTGGCGACGGTGCCCGGCCCGGCGCAATACGGACGACTGCTTCGTGATTCTTCAGGAGCCCGGCCAGGCGGGCGGCAAACGGGTGCTCGCCGCCGTGGTCAAGACCGGTGCGGGAATAATCCGGGTCGGCGAAACCGGACCATTGATCGAGAGGCGGCATCAGCCAGAATAACAACCCACCGGCGGTGAGGGCGCCGGAAAGAGCAGCAAAGGCGTCCGGCGGATTCCCCTGCCAGCCGTCCCAGGCGATGACCGAGAGCTCGCGTCCGAGCCATTTCCGGGCTTCCGACGGCGCCAGGCAGGCCAGGCGGTGGTCGGGGTTGTCGGCAGCAGGACCGGTCCAGACACCGGCCTTAAGCGACAGCGCCGGTAACAGGGCGGCCAGCCACTGAACCGCGGCATCTCGGTCACCCTCCAGCAGGATCAGTCTGCGTTCGCCGTTGGCCGCAAGGCTGGCCTGCAGGTTCTGCCAGGCGGCAAAATCTGGCAACTGGTCGCACCTGGTATGGCTCATCAGCTCAGGTCGGCACCGTGGGCCTTGAGGTCGTCGAGGGCGCATTTTTCCAGGGCCGCCTGGTGGGTGGCTCGCAGGCGAACCCGTGGCGCGCTGCCGGCTTCAAACGCTTCCTGCCAGCGGGCGGCGCACAGGCACCAGCTGTCGCCCGGCTTCAGTCCCTCAAAGCCAGATTCGGGCCTGGGGGTGCTGAGGTCGTTGCCCTGGGCTTTGGAGAATTCGAGGAAGTCGTCGGTGACTACGGCGCAGACGGCGTGCAGGCCAAAGTCATCGGGGCCTACGTTGCAGCAGCCGTCGCGGTAGAAGCCGGTAATCGGGTCTTTGCCGCAGGTTTCCAGTTTTTCGCCTAGCACGTTTACGGATTCTGACATTTCCATCTTTATCTGGACCTTCTAGCTTGGGAGTTGGCGGGACCTCGGGGGCAGCCAGTTGGTGAGCGGCTTTCCAAAACACGCTCCTTGCGGCACATCCCTGTGGCGCTCGGGCTCCGCCCCTCAGTGCTTATTGCTCCTGCGTCGCACTGAGGGCCCAGGGCAGGCCATCCATGGCCAGCCCGTGAAGCGCTTGCGCCCTTCACCCATGGCTCCGCACAGTTTTGGAAAGCCGCTCACCAACTGGCTGTCATACCTGGGAGTTAACGTCCTCGCGCCTGAAACTGTGTCAATTATGCGGGAGCGGTATCCGCTCTACCAGCAGGCCGTTACAATACCGGCCATGCCGACCGAACCCCAAATTCCTGATACCAGCAACCTGCCGGATTACCTCACCGATGAACAGCGGGCGATTATTACTGCCGGCTACGAGCATTCGGTGATTACTGCCGTGGCCGGCAGTGGCAAGACGTCGACCCTGGCGTGGCGAATCCGGTATCTGCTGGAACAGGGCCATGATCCGGACCGGGTCCTGGTGTTGATGTTCAACCGCAGTGCCCGGGTGGATTTCGAGCGCAAGCTGCAGGAGATCTGTGCTCAGAGCGGGCTGGCGTTGCCGGAGATCCGGACCTATCACGCCATGGGCTTGCGGCTGTACAAACGGTTTGTGCGGGAGGGCTATCTGCCGGGGTTTTCAGACAAGATTCTGACCGAGCAGGAGATCAGTTTTCAGGCCTGGCAGTTAACCCGGCGGCTGGCGCCGGAGGATCTGGCGGATGAGATCCGTCGCAACAAGAAGGATTTTGTCGAGACGGCGACGGGGTTCATTGATCTGGTAAAGACAACCCTTTCGCCGGCGGAGATTGTGTTTGAGGAGCTGGGGTATTCGGACAAGCACAAGTATCTGGTTGATCTGTTCCACAGCTTTGAGCAGTGGCGTAAAAGCCAGGGGCGCATCAGTTATGCCGATATGCTGTACGAGCCAGTGATGGCGATTCACCAGAACCCGCCGTTGCAGCGGCTGGTGGGCAACAAGATGGATCTGATTCTGGTGGACGAGTACCAGGACACCAATGAGATCCAGCATCTGCTGTTGCGGTACGTGGCCGGGGACCGGGCCCGGGTGACGGTGGTCGGGGACCCGGACCAGACGATCTACGAGTTCCGGGGCGCGAAGCCCGAGTTTATCCTCAAGCGGTTCAGCGATGAGTTCGAAAGCCCGTTGGAGCAGACCCTCAGTTACACCTTCCGCTACGGCCACCGGGTGGCGTTGCTGGCAAACCATCTGATCTGCCACAACACCGGACGTAAGGATGTGCTCTGCCATTCACACCCGTCCACGCCCGGCACGGAGATCACCCTGCATCGGGCGGAGAGCGATGCCGATACGGTGTTGCAGGTTCTTCAGGGCCAGTCGGAACCGGCTCGAGCCGGAACGGCGATCCTGTTTAGGGTATGGAGCCAGAGTGTGCCCATTGAGTTGAAACTGCTGGCCAGGCAGATTCCCTACCGGATTGATGCCGGCAAGGGCGCCCTGTTCAGCCGGGAGGTGCAGGCGATTACCGCGTTGCTGATGGTGGTGACCGGCAAGCTTGAAAATCTGCCGGACGTGGATCGGCTGGAACTGGCACGACAGTTGTTGCGTTTCCCCCACGTTGGCTTGAAAGAGCCCGAGCTTGAGCAACTGGCGCGGTTCCTGGCCGGGTTTTCCGGCGGCTGGCACGAGCGGCTGCTGGCCATGGATTTTGACGCTCTGGCACCCATGGCGGCCCGTAAGTTGCGGAAACTGGGCGAGGTGCTTGCCCAACTTCGCAGCTATGGGGGTCCGGTTGCAGGGCTGATCAGTGTCTATGCCGAGCATACAGATCTCTATGAGGGCATCCGCAGCCTGGCCCTGACCCATGAGAGCGCCGAGGAGCGGATTGATACCGTGCAGGGCTTTCGGCAATACCTGAAAAGCCTGGATGTCACCGCAGAAGGTGCCCTGGAGCATCTGAAAGCCCTGAAGCAACAGGCGGGCGAAAAGCAGCAGGGGGGCGTTTTGCTCTCGACCATTCATCGCACCAAAGGCCTGGAATGGCCGACCGTGATTATTCCCGGCCTGCAGGAGAAATACCTGCCCTACAGCCCGCGGCCCCAGGACGATGCCAGAGGGTTTCTGGAGAGTGAACGACGACTGCTGTATGTCGCCATGACCCGAACCCGCCAACAGCTGCACCTGATTACCCGGCCGGCCAGCAAGCAACCGCATCTGGACGGCGATCTGGGCCCTAGCCGGTTTGTGGAGGAATTCTGCTTCTCCCTGGCCGAGGAGTTCGGGCGCTGGCTGGATGAACGAATCCCGGCCGAGACCTCAACCATCCGCTTGACCGCTCCCCTCACGCCGGTCAGCCAACGCTATGCCGACCGGGAGAGCGTCACTCTGGAAGGCCAGGCGGCAAAATCCGCCAGCTCGATGGACCCCCTCTGGCACCAGAAACGTCTGAGTCACGCGATTTTCGGGGCCGGCACGGTGGTTGGCGAGGACGAAAGCTCATTCGAGGTTCATTTCGATAACGGCGAAACCCTGAACTTCAGCAAGAAAAGTGCGCACCTGTACTTTACCGCTCTAACCTGAACTGACATCAGGCACGTATGACTCGGCAAGGTACAATTGCGTATGTAACAACTTGTATCATTTTTTTGTCTTTTTTGGCCTACTGGCCTGAATTCCCAGCAAACAAGCACTTTTTATAAAAAGAGAGTGCAGCTCCACACCGATAATGAACAGGAGGTTCTGCATGAACATCATGCGTCCGATTACCCTGGCTGCCCTGGCCACCTTCCTTGCCACTCCCGCCCTCGCGGACCGCCAGGAAACCATTTACATCAACCCCTTCGCCGGCTTCCAGCTCTTTGGCGACAAGCGCGACCTGAGTGAATCCGGTACCTTTGGCGTCGGTGTGGAATACCGCTTCCAGCCACACTGGGCGGTGGAGGCCGTCTACTCCCGGGCAAATGCAGACCGCAAATACGTTGATGGCTCGTCGGACTTCGACGAAGTGCGTGTCGATGGAACCTACTACTTCGCCGGCCCGGAGGAAGCCTGGAACCCGTACGTGTCCCTAGGCGCGGGTCATGCCAGTTTCGGAACTGAAGATACCAACAGTGTCCGTACCGCCGGCACCAATCATGATGAAACCCGGGTCAATGTCGGCACAGGCTTCCGGTACAACGTCAGTGATGCAGTGTCTCTGCGTGCGGATCTGCGCGAGTTTCACGGTATAGATGAAAGCACCTTCGATACCCAGGTATCCCTGGGTATCAGTTTCGCGTTCACCCGTACGGTGGCGGAATCAACCGTAACCATGCCGAAAGACACCGACAATGACGGTGTCCCCGATGGCCGGGATCAGTGCCCTGCCACCCTGGCCGAAGCCATCGTTGACGCCAGTGGCTGTGAGCCGGACGCGGACATGGACAGCGTTGCCGATGCCCGCGACGCCTGCCCCAACACACCGCAGAATGCGGAGGTGGATGCCCGTGGCTGTGAACTCGACAGCGATAACGACGGGGTGGCCAACAGCAGTGACGAGTGCCCGGGCACAGCTGCCGGCGTCGATGTCGATGCCAATGGCTGTGAGGGTGTGGTCGAGACCATCCAGACCTTTGAAATCGAAGTGCAATTTCCGACCAACAGCTCCGTGATCGGCAACACCTACGATAACGAGATTCGCCGGGTCGCGGACTTCATGAAGGCAAACCCGGAAACCGTTGTGGAGATTGCCGGCCATTCCGACAGCCGCGGCGATGCCGACTACAACCAGTTCCTCTCCCAGCGCCGTGCTGAAGCCGTGGCGACCAGACTCACCGATGCCCTGGGCATTGATTCAGACCGGGTCAGCGCCGTCGGTTACGGAGAAGCACAACCTGTCGCTTCCAACGCCACTGCCGAAGGCCGTGCGGAGAATCGCCGGGTAGAAGCGCGCATTCAGGTTATGCGGTAACCAAGCGATTAGATCTGCTTGAATCGGAAAGGCGCCTGCGGGCGCCTTTTCTGTTTCCGGGTATCTTTACTGCATGGGCGGAGTTTCGGAGACTCTGACCGCATCAAGCAGCAGGTTGCGGGGTGTGAGCGACCGGTCGCAGAACTGACCGAGACGTACTCGGTAGCCTTGTTCCTCCAGAAAGATCGCGTAATCGAACACCATCCAGAGTTCCAGCGGGCGCCGGAACAGATGCCGGACCAGCTCATGGCGGCGAACCTGGGCCAGCCGACGCTCGCCAAACGACAACCAAAAATCAAAATCGACCGTTTCGGGTAGCTCCAGCTGCTTTTTCGCCGCCGCCCAGAGGCAAAAATCTGGAAAGCCCTCGTTCAACAGCCGCGCCGGATGAGAAGGCACTGGCAGGTATTCGTCCCGCCCTCGCAGGTAACGCTGCAGACCATCGAACCCGAGACGCCACTGGCTGATACGCCGGGTCTGCTCACGCACCCGAACAGGCGCCGTTACTGTTTCCTGAACCGCCAGCCGCAAGTCGTTTCGGCCCGGTTGCAGCGCCTTCTGATAGCCCGACGCCCGTCTGGAAAGAGGCCGGTAAATAGTCCGGTCGGTCAGGTGGTAGCAGCAAGGTGAAATACTCAGCCTGGGCAACCGGGTCTCGCTGCCCCGCTTCAGCAGCTGCCGATGCAGGTCGCCACAGGCATGGAGGGCAACGCCGTGGTAACTGTCCGGAAGCGCCAGATCCGCGGCCATGACATCCTGGCAGCCGATCGACACCCGATCACCGAAGTGCTGGGCCAGTCGGTTGCCGTCATGCACCAGCTCGAGATTCCACTCGAAACCCTGTATCTCACCGGGGCAGAGCGGCGCCAGCGTCCGGGACAGATGCCCCTTACCGCAACACCAGTCCAGGGCGGAGTGTTCCAGTGGCGCCAGTGCGGCGGCAAAGGCACCCGATTGCAGCCGCTTCCGGCCGGGCATATCCGTAGCCCGGACTTCCGGCAGGGTTGCCTCTGACGCCTTCTCGGCTGACGGCAACAACTCTGGCAGTTGCACCATGGCGGCATAAGCTTCCAGGGACGGCAGCCACCGGGACGCTCGCGCGGCCAGCTCGACGGGGTCGCCATCCAGATGCTGGCATTCGGCATCGGTTAGCTCCGCCAGCATCGCGTTCAGTTGCGGGTAAGCTTTTGTCCAGGCCGGTTCCGGGGTCATGAACGGCGCCGGTTGCCAGAGCTCCCGGTGCTGCACCAGCCAGTCGTTCAGCTGCTGCCATCGCTGGTAAAAAGATTCCGCGCCGTGGTGTAAACTCGCCGCCGGAGGTAACGTCATGCAACTGGCCTTTGTACTTGTTGAACCCAAGGTTCCGGAAAATGTCGGAGCGGCCGCCCGGGCCCTGTGCACCATGGGCTTCGGTGAGCTCTGGCTGGTCAACTCGGACCTGCACACCCGCCCTGAAGCCCACTGGCTGGCCCATGGCAGCGACCACATCCTGGACAATGCGCGCATTTTCCCCGATCTGGCTGCGGTAAGAAACTCCGTAGACCTGCTGATGGGCACCTCCGCCAAGACGCGGCACCAGCGCCAGGACTGGCACGGCCCCTCAGATTTGCGGAAGGTTCTCGCCACGAAGAGTGCTTCCGTAGCAACCGCAGCACTGGTATTTGGCCGCGAGGACCGAGGGCTGTCCAATGACGAACTGGCGCTGTGCGATCTGCTGACCGGCATTCCCATGAAGGTGGCCTACCCCTCCTTGAACCTTGCCCAGTCCGTAATGCTCTATGCCTGGGAAATGTCGGGGCTTGCCGAAGCCATGAATAACCAGCCTGAGTCTGCCGACGAAAATCGTCTTGGCGCGCTCCGCGGTCGGCTCGAAACCTTGCTACCGGAGCTGGACACACCGCCTGAGGGGAAGCTGTCCCAGTGGGTTTTCGAGCGCCTGCCCTTGTTGTCGGATCGGGATATCGGGTTTGTTCATACGCTTTGTTCCAACATCGAGCGCGTGCTTTCCCCTCAGGCGCACCAAGTTCGGAAAAAGAGCCAGCCGGATAAGCCCTCCCGGGATACGCTGTGAATACGTCCATGTAAGCTCGACGAAAACATCCATGTTTTCGACGATCCCGGGAGGGCTTATCCGGCCGGCTCCCGGGCCTTTTGCGCGCTCCGGTTTATTGAGACTACTCCTGGAATCTTCCTGGGCGGAAGGCATCCAGACAGATGGCGGGTTGTTCACCTTCAATTACCTGGGCAATGACATCGGCACTGCCGGCGGACAGCGTCCAGCCGAAGGTGCCGTGGCCGGTATTCAAATAGAGATTCTCTCTGGGGCCACGACCGATAATCGCCGGGCCATCCGGGGTCATGGGGCGAAAGCCGGTCCAGGTTTCGGCGGCATCTAGGTCGGCGCAGCCGGGGAACCGGGACTCCACCGATTTTCGGATCGTGGCCAGCCTCGCTTCCGGAATAGCTCTATTGAAATCCGCCAGCTCGACAAAACCCGTGGCCCGCAAGCGATTTCCCAAACGGGTAGAGACGACTTTGTAGTTGTCGTCATGGATGGTGGACGCCGGACCTCGTTCCGGGTCTTTCATCGGGACTGTGAGGCTGTAACCTTTCACCGGATAGATGGGCAGTACCAGGCCCAGGGGCTGAACCAGATGATTGGACCAGCATCCGGCGCTGATCACGAAGGCATCCGCTTCCAGGGCTTCCATGACGCCATCGCTGGTTCTGACGGAAATGGCGCTGACCTTGTGGTCATCGGCGATCAGCTTTTCGGCTTCCACGTTGTAGCGGACCACCACACCCTTTGCCTCGCAGGCTTTCGCCAGTTCCCGGGAGAACTGATGGCAATCGCCGGTGCCGTCGGTGTCGTAGCTCAGGGCACCGAAGAGTGGACCGTTGCCGACCATGCCGGGTTCCGCTTCGCGAACCTGTCCCGGGGTAAGCAAACGGGAGGGAATGCCCAGTTCGTTCAGCAATTCATGGGTAGCCCGGTAGCCTTCTAACGCCTCCGGGGTGCTGGCCAGTTGCAGCAGGCCCTGATGGTCGCCATCGAAGGCCAGGTCCAGCTCCTTCTCCAGGGCCAGAAACCGTTCCCGGCTGTGGATACCGAGCCGCAACATGGCCCGGCGGTTCAGACCGAACAGGCCCGGCGACCAGGCGTAACGGAGGGTGGCGAACATGAACTTCACGGTTTCCACGGAGGGCGGAAACCGGAGCTTCAGGGGGCCGTCCTGCTTGAGGATCCAGGGAATGGCCTTGAACACCATGGACGGATCGGCCCAGGGGTAGACCACGCCGTAGGATCTCTGGGCCGCATTGGCCTTGCTGGTCTCGTTTCCCGCCACACTGTGGCGCTCCAGGACTGTCACCTTATGGCCCCTGCGATTCAGTTCATAGGCGGTGGTCATGCCCACGACGCCACCACCGACAACAACAATGTGCATGTGCCTCTCCATCGGGTTCACTTCACGCCGTTGCGGGCCAACAGGCGTCGGTATTCGTTCAGTATTTCCTGGTCTTCTTTCGGGTACTCGGGCGCCAGCTGCTGCAGCTGGTCGGCCAGTATCGCTGCAACCACGGCCCGGGCCTGGGGTTTCCGGTCGCCCGGCACGATAAACCAGGGTGCCTCCGCGGTGTGGGTCGCAGCCAGTGCTTCTTCGGCGTAGGCCTCATACTGACGTCGTTTCTCCCAGCCGTCGATGTCGGACTTGTCGAACTTCCAGCGTTTTCGGGGCTTGTCGAGTCGCTTCAAAAGGCGCTGACGGTGCTCGTCTTCCGACAGGTTGAGCCAGATCTTGATCAGTGTGGTGCCTTCCTGCACCAGGTGGCTTTCGAAGTTACGGATCGACTGGTAGCGATTCGGCCAGTGGTAGCTGTCCGGTTTATGAACTGGCCAAACCCGCTCGGCAATGACCGCTTCATGGTGGCTGCGGTTAAAGGCCACCATTTCGCCGAAGCCCGGCAAGAAGGGCGTGACCCGCCAGAGGAAATCGTGCCGGGTTTCGGCGCCCTGGGGCCGGCCGAACGACCAGGCGTGAAATCCGGCTGGATCCGCGTAGGTGGCCAGAGTGCGGATCAGGCTGTCCTTGCCGCTGGTGTCCGGGCCATGAACAGCCAGTAGCACCGCCCTGGCCCGGTTGGCCCAGAGCCGACGCTGATACTCACCGATCTGCTCAAGGCTGGCCTCCAGGCCGGGCAAGGTCTCATCGTCTTTGTCCAGCAGAGTCGGGTAGTCCCGGAACCGGGATTTCTTTGGGTCGAACAAAAAGGAACTGGCAAACGCCGATAACGTCATCAGGGTGCTCCGTGCAACCGCCTATGGAGGTAATACAGGTCAACAATCGAACAAGCTGGTAAACTTGCGTGACCAAATTCTCAGGATAGCAGCCATCACGCTGGTTGCGATGGAGTTCAGTAGCTGGCAATGAGTAAAAAACGTCGCGAAATCCCCGTATTCGATCACCCGATCATCGAGACCCACTGCCACCTGGATTACCTCAAGGACCGCCCCCTGGAGGAAACCCTTGAGCGAACCCGGGGCGTGAACATCGAGAAAGTGATCACCATTGCGGTGTCCCCGGACAACCTGGGCCGTGTCCGTGAGCTCAGCCAGCTCGTGCCCTGGGTGTATGGCACCCAGGGGATTCACCCCCATGATGCCGAAAGCTATTCTGATGAAGTGGAAGCCGAAATCCGCGCCCACGCCGGTGACCAGAAAATCGTCGCTGTGGGTGAAATCGGTCTCGACTATTTCTACGATAACGCCGACCGGGAAGTCCAGCGCGAGGTGTTCCGGCGCCAGCTTCAGATTGCCTGCGATACCGATCAGCCGGTGGTCATCCATAGCCGGGAAGCTGACGAGGATACCATCGAGATCCTGGGCGAATTTGAGGATACCCTGAAGCGTCGTGGTGTCATCCACAGTTTTACGTCCGGGCCCGGCCTGGCTCGCTATGCCCTGGATCAGGGTTGGTGCCTGGGCTTCAACGGCATTACGACGTTCAACAAGGCGGAAAACGTGCGCGACATCGTGCGCATGGCGCCGATCGACCAGATTCTGCTGGAAACCGACTCCCCCTTCCTCACCCCGGTACCCTACCGCGGAAAGGAAAACGCACCGTTTTACCTGCCCTTTATCGCCGAGAAAATCGCTGAGGTGAAAGAGCTGCCTCTGGATGAGGTGATTGGTAAGACTTATCAGAACAGCCTGAGGACGTTCTTCCCCGGCGAATGATCAAACGCGTCCCCATCTCCGCACTCAAGGTCGGCATGTACATAACCGACCTGAACAACGACTGGATTCCCCACAACACCCAGCGCAGGCGGGGTGTGATCAAAAAAGAGGAAACCATCGAGAAAATCCGCCGGATGGGGGTGGAGTTTGTTTATATCGATGCTACAAAAGGTCTTGATACCCAGGACGCCGAAACCGCCGCCGAGGTGGATCGAGAAAACGAATCTGCACTGCAGCGTGCCGGTGAGCAGACTCCGGGGCTAAGGCCCCACGTCCCGCTTGCCGAAGAACTTGTGATCGCCCAGAAGATCCACAGCCAGGCCCAGGGACTGGTGGGTGATTTCATGAACAACGTCAAGATGGGTGCTGCCATCGACATTGCGCCCATCCACCAGCTGGCTGACGAGCTTCAGCACTCGGTGTTTCGCAATGCCAACGCCCTCAGCTGCCTCGGTCGGATTCGTGAGAAAGACAATTACCTGCTCGAGCACTCGGTCAACCTCAGTGTGCTCATGTCCCTGTTCGGAAGTCACCGGGGCCTGTCTGAAGATATCCTGCACCAGACCATCGTCGGCGCCCTGCTCCACGATCTGGGCAAGATCCTGACGCCGGACGAGATACTGCACAAACCCGGGCGCCTGAGCCCGGAAGAGTTCGAGGTGATGAAGCTTCACGCCAGGCACTCCCGGGATATCCTGGCCAGCACCGAGGGCATTGGCGAACTGACGGTAATCACCGCCGCCCAGCACCACGAGCGCCTTGACGGCACAGGCTACCCGGAAGGGCTCAAGGGTGAGGAAATTTCAGAATACGGCCGCATGGTCGCCATCACGGATGTCTACGACGCCATCACCGCCGATCGGGTCTACCACAAGGGCATGACCCCGACCCAGGGCCTCAAAAAGCTGCTGGAATGGAGCGGTGATCATCTGGATCCGCTGCTGGTGCGACAGTTTATCCGCTGCATCGGACTCTACCCGGTGGGCTCCCTGGTGCTTCTGGAAAGTGGCCGGCTGGGCGTGGTTGTGGAAACCAATGAGGAGGATCAGAGACTGCCTGCCGTCCGAGTGATGTACCACACGAAGTTCCGCATGCCGATAACCGTGAAAACCATCGAGCTGGCAAAACCCGGCACCCAGGACCGCATTCTGCGAGCAGTCGACCCTGACGAATATAAGATCGATGTCCGGAAATTTCTTATCTGACCGCCAGCGGAGCCAGCCGCGGCTCTGCTAAGCTGAATTCAATTCCACTTCAGAACCCAGGCATCCGGTAATGACAGCATCCATCTTCCAGATTCTGGGCGGCCTTGCCCTGTTCCTGCTGGCCATGGAGATGATGACCAACGGGCTCAAGAGCGCTGCCGGGCATCACCTGCGCCACATGCTGGGCCACTGGACCAAGACCCCTCTGCGAGGCCTCGCTTCTGGCTTCCTGATCACCGGCCTGGTTCAGTCCTCTGGCGCGGTCACCGTGGCCACCATCGGTTTCGTCAACGCCGGCCTGCTGAGCCTGAGCCAGTCTCTGGGCGTTGTGTTCGGCTCCAATATCGGAACCACCATGACCGGCTGGCTGGTCAGCCTGGTGGGTGTCGGTTTCAACATCGAAGCCATCGCCCTGCCCATCCTCACCGTCGGTGTAGGGTTCAAGCTGGTATCAGGCAATTCTCGCACCAAGGCCTTAGGTGAAGCTCTGGCCGGGTTCGCCCTGTTCTTTCTCGGACTCTCTATCCTTAAATCTTCCCTGGAATCGCTGACCGGAGGGCTGGACAACAGCATTCTGCTGCAAAACGATTATGGTCTTCCCGCTTTCATCTTGATCGGGTTCCTCGCAACGGTACTGACCCAGTCCTCCAGTGCCGCACTGGCCATTGTGATTACCGCTGCGGCAGGCGGTCTCATCCCGCTGGATAATGCCGCGGCTGCGGTTATCGGTGCCAACCTCGGGTCCACCTCAACAGCTGCCATCTCCGCCCTGAAAGCCACGGCCAATGCCCGACGCCTGGCCATTGGCCACATACTGTTCAACGTCGTAACCGGCATTATTGCGCTTACTATCCTGCCAGTGATGTTGTGGATCGTGGCACTGCTGGCAAGATGGCTGGAGCTGGATGCCAACGTCGCGATTTCCCTGGCCCTGTTTCACACCTTGTTCAACGTGCTTGGGGCCTTTATCATGCTGCCGTTCATTCCCCTCTTCGCAAGGTTGCTGGGACGGCTGTTCCGGAGCAAGGAAGAGGACAGTGCGGAGCCGAGGTTTCTGGATAACACCCTGGTAACCACGCCGGAACTTGCGGTGGGGGCCGTTGATCAGGAAATGAAACGTCTCTTTGGGCTCACCCGGGGGCTACTGCGGGTTTGCCTTGACCGCGAGGACCTGAAACCGGCGCAGATCGGCCCGAAATCAGAGGCCTGCCTCAGTCTCAACCAATCAATTGCCGACTATATCGCCAGACTGCGTGCCGAAAAGATGCACCAGGCCACGGTGGACACACTTACCCGAACGATACTGACCTGTCGGTATCTGGCCGAGGCCACTGGCCTGGCACCGTCCCTGCTGCAATTGCGGGAAGCCCGCGACATGCCCCAGCTGGCGGGAATGTCCGGACAGCTTGATGCGTACCTGAATGTGCTCAGGAACCTGGTGGCGGCGGATGAACCTGAGCCGGAGTCGTTCAACCAGGCGGAAACGGCGTACCACATTCTGAAATCACGCATGCTGGCCATGATCGTCCGGGGCGAGCTCCCTTCCATCGCCGGTGAACGCACGCTGGACAGCCTGAGTTCAGTGCGACGGCTTTGCGACCAGTGGTACAAATCCCTGGCCTGGCAACCAACAACTGAATTGCTCAATGGAGCGTCTCACGAAGAGGGATCCGAAAACCGGACGTAGCGGTTACGTCCTTCGTGCTTGGCCCGGCACATGGCCTGGTCCGCCTGCCGCAAAAGCTGGTCTCCGTCCAGATCCCCGGCTTGCGGGAACAGGGTATAGCCGATACTGGCAGAGACCTCGACACTGTGATCCGCCACCCAGACCGGCTCAGATACCCGGTCCAGCAGTCGCACCAGGAGGCTATCAAGCGCCCCTCCATCCTGCACATTCATCACAATGGCCGCGAATTCGTCACCGCCGAGCCGGGCCAGGGTATCCTCTTCCCGGAGCACGGCGCGCATTCGGGTGGCTATCTCAACCAGCAACTGATCCCCTGCCTCATGGCCAAAGGCATCGTTTACCGGCTTGAACTCGTCAAGATCGATGTAGACCACCGCCAACTTGCCATTTTGTCTTCGGGTCAGTGCCATCGCCTGCTGCAGTCGGTCGGCAAACAGAACCCGGTTCGGCATCCCCGTCAGGGCATCATAGTGGGCCATGATCCGGAGCTTCTGTTCCTGCTCCTTGAGGCGTGTGACATCGCTGAAGATGCCGACGAAATGGGTGACTTTGCCGTGCTCGTCGCGGACACAACTGATGGTCATCGACAGCACCAGTGCGCCATCATTGTGGCGCCTGGTTTCAAACTCTCCGGCCCAGAACCCCTGCGCACGGGCACTGGCAAACACGCTGCTACCCTCATCCATCGGCAAGGGCGGCAGGCGCTGGATGGCCCGTTTCCGCGGGCGGCCGGTGGTGGCAAGGTAGGCGTCATTGGCATCGATCACCATGCCATAGCTGTCGGTGATGAAAATCGCCTCGCGAGCGTATTCAAACACGCTGGCGGCAAGGCGCTGACGCTGCTCGGCCCGTTTCCGTCTGGTGATGTTGTACCAGGAGCAAAGGATAAACGCCTCCTGCTCCCCCTCATCGTGAACCGGCGCCATGGTCACATCAACCCAGAGGTCAGAACCGTCGGAGCGTTGCAGTACCCATTCAAACTGCTCTACGTGGCCCTCACCAACCCGGCTGATGATCTGCTCCGCTTTCTGGCGCGAGATCTGTCCGTCAGGCTGAAGCTCCGGCGAAAACACCGCAAGATCCTTGCCGTACAGCGACACGCTCGCGGTATAGCCCAGCAGATCTACCGCGGCACGGTTGGTATCGACAAAAACACCACCCCGAATAAGCAAGGCTGGCTGCGGCCAGCCGGAAATCAACCGCCTCAGGCGCTTCTGCTCCAGTGCGAGCTGACGCTTGCTCCGGCCCAGCCACAGGGAGCTGGCGAGCAGCAGAATAACCAGAACCGCAACCGTAAACACCCAGAGACGGTACTGGTGCAGGACATCCACCCAGGTGACCCTCGGCATCTGGTCGTAGGGCGCCACGCGCAGTGTCCGGGCCAGATATTCCACGGACTGGTAATCCGCAGGTGGGGAAAAGCCGGCAATGCCGGCCGCCAATGCGACTTCGTTGTCTGGCTCGATCGAAAACAGTGCCGATGCGACGCGTCGAACGACCCGCTCGTTAACATGGGGCAAAGCCACCAACGGCCACTCGGGGTAAAGACGTGTCGAGGTTGCGTAGGGAAAGCCCGCCAGCTGCTGCCGGTTCAGGATCTTGATCTGCCCGAAAAGATCGGGACTGGCTTGCGCCATTTGCTCCAGAATACTGGTGCGGACAAATCCGACATCCGCATCCCCCGCCAATACCGCCCGGACCACCCTGTCGTGGGTGCCGAGGAAGCGGACCAGATTCGTCCTGCGAATATTGATCCCGGCATCCAGCAATTCCAGAACCTGGGTCTGGTAGCCGCCGAGGAAGTGCATTCCCGGCGAAGCGATACTCTTGTTCCGGAGATCCTCAAGGCTGTTGATATCTGTGCGCTGGGCGCGGGTGAAAATAACGCCCCCGAGACTGGACGTGGAGTGGTTGCCGGAACGCCGAACAAGGGTCGCCAGCACACCGGTCAGGCTGCGCTCACTGCGAATCAGCAGAAAGTGGCTCGGGTTGGTCAGGAAAAAGTCCAGTTCGTTGGCGGCAACCGCGCGGCTCATCTGGTCCTGGCCCAGCACTTCCAGCCGTACCTCCACCCCGATCTCCCGGGACAGATAACGGACCAGGGGCTCATAGCGCTCACGGATAATGTTGTCGGGCCGATAGGCAAAAATTCCGAATGTGAGCGTTTCCCGGGCATGAGCGAGGGGGGCGGTCAGACACTCGAGGATCATCAACAGGATCGGGATCAGCAAACGACGGCGAACCTTCAAGGCAGACTCCGGGGCAGGAAGGAGGAATCACCCAGGTGCCGCAAATCGGGCTCGCGCCGGATCATTCCGGTTCTGAACATCAGCTGCGACAGGGAACGGGCGGTATTTTCCACCCGGCCCACACGGGCAAGATAACGCTGGTTCGCGACCAGATCCGGCAGCATCACGGTTGCCAGTGCACTCTGGACGTCTTCTGGGGCTATACCCTGGTGATCGGCCACCCGATACACCGCATCATGCATGCTGCGAACCAGATGCCGTAACCCCCGGAAATGGGCCAGCACCAGATCCCGGACGGCCCCGGGATTTTGTTCCGCCGTGTCCCGGGTAACGACCAACAGATCGAAGATGGTTTCCGGTATGTCACTGCTGTCAAAAAGCCGGACGCCGCCTTCCCGCTGCAGTTTTGTCGCTGACGGCTCATAACTGACCGCCGCATCGACCTCACCTCGGGACCAGGCCCCGGCATGCTGACTGACCGGAAGATCGACCACGACAACATCGCTCCAGGCAAGACCTGCCAGCTCGAGAATCTTCAGCAACATGACGCCGGAGACCCCGTTCACTTCAACCGCTATCCGTTTGCCCCGAAGCTCCGCCAGCTCGGTGATCGAAGGCCGGGTGATCAGGGCGTCCGCGCCGGCAGAGACATCGGCCACAGCAACCACCACCAGCTCTGTACCTTGAGACCAGACCCGGACGGTCTCATCCAGGGTGAGTGCTGCACCCTGGAGCTGGCCGGACAAGAGTCCCGCCATCGAATCCCTGGAGGAGCTACCGGAACTGAGCAGCACAGAGGCGGGTAACCAGCCGAAATCTCGGGCCAGGTACAAGGGTTCATAGCCAATCCAGGGATGAATACCAAACCTGAGGGGCTCGGGCCTGCTGCAGCCGGCCAGCGCGGCCACAGAAAGGCCAGCGGCTATCGATAAACCAAGAAAATCACGGCGCTGCATCAGGTTTCCGGCAAACAGAAAAATTAACTTTTATCAATGGACGGTAGTTTACTGCCTGACATATTACCGGTAAAACCGTAATTTGCCTTGCACCGCGTCAATTTATCCCAGAGCCAGAAACACCCCCATCAGTACCGGCGACAGAAACGACAGCAGGAAACCGGAGGCAATGGCCACCGGCACACAGGCCAGACCACCGCTACTGCGGATCACCGGCAAGGTGAAATCCATGGCGGTTGCGCCGCCATAACCAATCGCCATGGCAGGCCGGCTGGCGATCAGCAGGGGAATGATGGCAAGCGCCACGATTTCCCGGAGAACGTCGTTCAGGAATGCCACGCCACCCCAGGCCGGCCCCAATGCATCGCCAATCACGATGCCGGACAGGGAATACCAGCCAAAACCGGACGCCAGTGCCAGGGTGTCGTGCCAGGGCAGACCCAGCCAGGGCATCAGGGCGACTCCCGCCACCAGTGAGCTGACGGTCAGGGTAAGCGCAATACCCAGGCCTTGGCGATTCATCAGGAGTTTTCGTAGTGACAGTCCGGCGTTACGCAACTGCAGGCCGATAAGAAACAACAGCAGCATCAGGGCCCAGGTAGCGATCTGTTCCGCCATCGGCATGTCCGGCAACAGGTAATAACCGGCGAGAAGGCCGGCAAGCACCGCCAGCAAAGGCTTGAGCCCGGCCAGAAACAGCCGGCGGTAACCCGGGCTGACGTGGCCCTCAGGGCGCTCGACGGCCATGGGCTGCCAGCGGTGAAACAACCACAGGCCAGCCATGTTCGCCACAAATAACACCAATACCAGAGCCAGTACCTGCGCAGCCATGCCACCCAGCTGGGCCGCCAGGCCCTCCATCTGGCCCAGTCCCAGACCGAGCAACGCCAGGATGAAGTAGACCAGGGTCTCAACGGTGTAATGAATCACCGTCATGAGCCGGCGGTTTTCGAGAGACAGAGCAAACCCCAGGAACAGGGGCGCGAGAATAAGCAATGCACCGGTGAGCATGGTTGTCCTTGAAGCGGGATAGAAGGTTTTTCAGGCCAGGGGTTCGAACGGGTCGGAGTCGGTATCGGGTTTGGCCGGAGCCTCCGTATCGGTTACTCCAATGGTGCGGGCCAGCCGCTGGGCGGTCACCGACCAGACGACGTAATCGCCCGGACAGGGTTCATAGCCCTTGCCCATCATGGTGCCGGCAATGCTGCGCAATACCGATTCGGCCCGGGCCTGGGTTTTCCACGGGCCCCGGCGGAACTGGCCGTCAGGGCGACCCTGATCCGGGCCCGCCAGGGCCACCAGACCCCAGAGGCCATCGCCCACCGGCCGGATGTGCAGCTCAATTCGCTGGCCACCCTGAAGCATTACCAGGTCCCTGAGCGGGCCCCGGCCGTGAAAGTAATGCAGTTTCATGGTGCCGGACAGTCAGTGCAGAACATGGCCGGACCGGTCCTGAACGAGAATCCAGGGCGCGATAACAACGGCCCACAGCTCGGCATTGCGGTCGTACCAGGCTTGCCCTGTCTCTGCCGTAACCGCACCGACCTTGCCCTCAGTCATCCACTGTTCGAAAAGACTCTTGTTGTCAGCCGACAGTTCGGTGGCAACCTCCAGCAGGTCCAGCTCCGGCGCCACATTCACCACCTGGCCCCGGGCAAAATAGGTCTGTAACTCGTGCCAGTGGATACGTGAGGTCTCAAGATTCAGCTTGGCTTTCAGTTCGTCCCGGGACACGGAGGATGACATGGTTACCTCTTTCATTAAACAATAGCTCAGACCGGCCAGACTACCGGAAATTACTCTCTGCCGCATCTGTCAGGATCTGGGCAATCTGTTCCGACAGGGTCATGGGATCGAAGGGCTTGGGAATCACGCCGATCGCCCCGAGATCCCGGTATTCCCGGATTTCCGAACGCTGTAGCCGCGCCGTCATAAAGATGACCGGAACCTCCGCCATTCCCGGCAACTGCCGCAGAGCCCGCAGGGTTGAGCGGCCGTCCATACCGGGCATCATCACATCCAGCAGAACCAGTTCCGGAGCAAAACCCGGGGCAACTGCAAGCGCTTCAGTTCCCGATTCACAGAGTGCCGCCGTGAAACCACCGACATCCTGCAGGGCAATCTCGGCAATGGCCCGGATATCCGGATCATCCTCCACATACATCACTCGCCGGGGCAAACCGTTCGGTTCCGATGCCACTGCCTTACTCCTTTTGATTGTCTTCGACGTCCATGCCAAGCCGGCGAAGTAACCGGCGGCATGCTTCGGAATTCTGCTGTCCCGCGGCCATCAATGCAGCGGCGCGCATAATCAGCCTGTCCTCCCGGGTACTGTCATTGGGCAGGAAATGCACGGCACCAATCAGCTCCCGCAGCCCCAGAGGCAGTCGCCACTGTACTTTCAAACGATTACCGTAGGATTGCGCCCATTCAGCCAATACCCGTTCGGCCTCGTTTGTTTCCAGGCTCCCGCCAGCGGCGGCAAACTGATTCAGCACTTTCAGAACCGCAAGCTCACCCAGGCGGCTGAGAAGCCCCGCCTTCTGGAACGGAATCGGTGGTTTTTTCAGGCTGATGGCCAGGCGCTGGGCCTCCTTCGCCACCTGAAGGGCCTGTTCGTGGTGGCTCTGGGCCAGCGATTTGAGGGGGTCATGCTGCAGTTTGTTTGAAACATCCAGCGACAGAGCCAGGGCCTGGTTGAGCGCCAGAGGCACTCCTAACGAACCGATGGCGTCTCGCAGACTTTCAACCGGCTTACCGGACCGGCGGAACGAGCTGCTGTTGGCCACGTCCAGCAAGCGGGCGGTAAGGCTGGCCTCTTCCCGCCAACGCTCAGCCAGCTGCGCCGGGGAAAGATCCTCCTGCCGGCTCATCAACTCAACAATGTCGGCAGGGTCCAGATCCGACGGCAGCTGAATCACCGTTTCCAATGAATTTTTCAGCAATTCATCCAGGCTCAACGGCTCTGTCTGCTCTACCTTCAGCAGTTTTGCAAGGCGCTCATGCAGGAGCTTCACATCGAAGGGCTTGGTGATGTAGCCGTCGATACCGAAATGGGCGGCCCTGAGCACAGACTCCCGGTCCGACCGGCCGGACACCATGACAATGGGAACCTCCCGGTCTGAGCCCCGGATCTGTCGGACCAGATCCAGCCCGGAACCATCCGGGAGGTTCCAGTCAGCAATGAACAGATCAAACCGATGCTTGTCCGTACACTGAACCGCTTCAGCCAATGAGCCAGCAATGTTCACGGAAACACCGGGGTACAGGCCCGCGACCACCGTTTCCAGCAACTCGGCCACCAGATCGTCATCTTCAAGAATCAGTGCTTTCAAACATTCACCCTGAACTGATATGGAGAAAATTATTGAGGGGAGTAAACAGTGACACCATTCCGGCCGGCACGCTTACGCTCATAGAGCGCCTGATCGGCGGCTTCCAGGGCTTCATCACCGAGGGCAAAATCATTGATGGCGGCAACGCCGGCACTGAGCGTTACCTGGAAGCTGTCATCGCCGGCAGTAAAAACCAGCTCCGCAAAACTCTCTCCGATTCCGGCCATCAGTTCGGCGGCGGCCTGAACAGAGCACTGGGGTAGAACCACCAGGAACTCTTCTCCACCGTACCGGCCAATCATATCGGTTTCCCGCAAACGGTTCCGCAACAGGTTGGCAAGGGTTCGTATCACGATGTCACCGTAACGGTGCCCCCAGGTATCGTTGATCTGTTTGAAGTGATCCAGGTCCAGCATCACCACGCTGGACAGATGCCCGTCGCGACGGCACCGGGCCAGCTCACGTTCCAATTCCTGCTTGATCAGTGAGTGTTTCAGCAGGCCCGTCAGGCTGTCCCGGTTCATCAGTTCCGAGAGCTGCCGCGCCCGATAACAGCGTATGCGAACCGACCGGATCAGAAAATCATCGGAGATCGGCTTCATCAGGAACTCGTCTGCGCCCTTCGACAACGCCTCTAACTGGTTATCGGGGTCGTCTTCGGATGACAGATAAATGATCGGGAGACTGAGCCAACGCGGCTCAAACCGGATCAGCCGGGCCAGGGTAACGCCGGAATAGTTGCCGATCTGCACGTCCATCAGCACGATATCCGGCTCAAATGCGGAGAGCCTGGGCATCAGGTGCAGAGGGTCCGACACAGCTTCCGCCTCAATGCCCGCCGCCTGCAGCACCAGGCAATAGTGCTCCGCCAGCTCGGTGTCGTCCTCAACAATGATTACCCGCCCCTGAACGTGAGCACTGCGTTCAATCGCCAGGGATTCGATCCGCTCGGCCAGCTCTGGAATATCCACAGCTTCCCGGAAAAAGGCGAAGGCTCCGAGCCTGGCGATGTGATACTTGTTACTGAACGAATCATCGCTACCAATACAGATCACCGGCAGCCGACGCCGTGAAGCCCTGGCCCGAACCTGATTTCTGCTCCGCATCACATCGGCCAGCGCTGCATCCCGGCACAGCACCGCCGCCGCTCCGGGTGTCTCTGTCAGCGCTCGGGTAACCGCAATCGGATCATCGCGGTCAACGGTTCGGCAGAGGAACCCATAACGCTCCATTTCCCCGCGGAGCAACGTGAGCTCTTCGCTGCCATTGTCCATGACAATCACGCTCACCTGCATACCGTGACTGCCCTCAAGGGAAACGGTGCCGGAAGGCCGGTCTTTCTCCGGGCCATGCCCATGATTCTTCTGATCCACCAGCTCACCAAGGGCGTCGATCCCCTCGGCAAAACCACTGGCAACCTCGACCGCCTGGTTACGGGCACCGCTGTCATCGGTGAGATGTTCCGCCTGATGTTTCAGCTGTTTTTCCAGGGACCTGGCCGCCACGCCCAGTTCCGGCAAGCCGAAGGTGCCAGCAGAACCCGAGAGCCGGTGCAGGCATTGATAACAGCGAATAAGACCGTCCGCAGTGAGCTCACCACGGCGGGTCTGATCGGCGTAGGCACGCAGATCCTGAATGTCTTCTCTGGCCCGGACGAGGAACTTCTGTCTCAGAGCGGTTAACCGGGCCGAAACATCGCTGCTTTTTTGCAATGCCAAATCAACTCTCCTGATGAATGTCTTTTTCAGCACCTGCAAAATCCACTATTCTCGGCCTAATGAAACCACGTTTATGCCCGCCCGGCCATTACCTGAAGGAACAATCTTGAGGAATCTTGCCCTCGGCACCCGCGTCGCCCTGATCGCCGTTTTCAGCAGTATTCTTGCCGTCCTTGTGTTGATGGCCACTGCCTACAACGGACTGGTTCGCGACTTCGAAAAGGTGCTGACTCAACGCCAGCTGATCGAAACCGAAATCAGTGCCCACGAGGTCAATCAGGATCTCCAGATTCGACTGCAGGCACTCAAGGCTTTTGCCTCGCTTCTGACCGATGGCGAACAACGGCTTGCCCTGGCCCGGATCCAAAGCCTGATGGGGCGCCAATTGTCGCTCGAGAGCTATTTCCGAGAGGGTCTGGTGGTATTTGACGAAAACGGCATTGCCATTGCCGAAAACACCCACGTGCCCGGCCGTATCGGCACCTCCTACGCCGACCGCGCGCATTTCCGTCGGGCCTTTGCCTTCCGTGAACCGGTGATCAGTCGCCCGATCATCGGCCGGACCACCGGCCTGCCGTTACTGTCATTCCTCGCGCCCATTGAGAGTGACGACGGTGATCTGGTGGGCTTTGTCAGCGGCATCATCAACCTGGCTGAGACAAGCATCATTCCGCGCCAGGATGACAACCGGCAGGACAGTCTCTTCAAGGTGCTGGATACAGACCATTTTATTCAGGTCGACACGCTGTCCGAAACCAATCCTATGCCCGATTTACCCGCACCCGGGGAAAACCTGATTATCGATGCGGCCCTCTCCGGCGTACCCTTCGGTGTGGTGACCGACCGCACTGGAAAAAAATGGATCTACGCCACCCGTCACCTTGAACGCGTGGGCTGGCTGTTTCTCAGGGCCGTGCCTTATCAGAACGCGACAGAACCGGCATGGTCTTCTTTCACCGGTTTCTTCAGTGCCAGCATTATGGCCATGCTGATTCTGGCGGCAACGGCCTTCGCTCTGGCCCGGGCCGCCACCCGGCCCCTGGAGAAAATGTCGGCCGGAATCCGTGCCATGGCTCGGGACGGTTTTGCTTCCGCCCGCCTGTCACTCAACGGCCCGCCAGAGATCCGGAATGTCGCGCAGGCGTTCAATACCCTGATGGAGGAACGGGAGGCCCTGGATGTTCTGAAGGACCAGTTCGTCGCCACAGTCAGCCACGAACTGCGCACACCACTGACCTCCATCAACGGCTCCCTCAAGCTGCTGGCATCCGGCGCCGCTGGCGAACTGCCGGGCAAGGCAACCACCATGGTGGATGTCGCACTTCGGAACAGTGAACAACTGCAGCGGCTGATTTCCGATCTGCTCGATTTCAACAAGACCTTGGCCGGCCAGATGCCCATTCACCCCGAACCTGTCAGCCTCAACAACGCCATCAGAGCCGCCTGCGAAGGCAATCAGACCATGGCCCGGCATTACCGCATTCGACTCAGCCCGGAACTCTCCGGCGACGAATGGGTCATGGCGGACCCGCTCAGGCTCCGGCAAATCCTGGACAACTTCATCAGCAATGCCATCAAGTTCTCGCCAATCGATAGCTGCGTCTCTATCGGAGCGGAGTTGTCAGCCCCCGGCCGCATCCGTATTACCGTATCCGACCAGGGCAAGGGTGTTCCGGAGCGTTTCCTGCCACGCCTGTTCCAGCGCTTTGCCCAGGCGGAAGCCGGTTCAGCCAGGGCCAGGGCAGGCACCGGCCTTGGTCTGGCCATCACCCGGGAACTGGCAAACCTTATGGATGGCAAGGTAGGCTACTATTATCAGCAGGGCGCCCGGTTCTGGGTGGAACTCCCCGCGGTTGACAGTGCCGCTGAAGCTGATACATCCCTGCGCGGAGGCCGCCATGAAAACGCCTGATTTTCCGCCCGATGAAGCCCATCGCCTGTCTGCCCTGGACGAACTGGCACTGCTGGACACTCCTCCGGAAGAAAGGTTCGACCGGTTGACCCGGCTCGCTGCCCGAACCCTCGACGCGCCCATCGCACTGGTATCGCTGGTTGACAGCAACCGGCAGTGGTTCAAATCGAGACACGGGCTGGATGCACCGGAGACGGCAAGGGATGTGTCCTTTTGCGGCCACGCGATCCTGCGTGAAGAGCCTCTGATTATCGAGAATGCCCTCAACGATGAGCGGTTTCACGACAATCCCCTGGTTACCGGAACCCCCAATATACGCTTTTACGCGGGCGCCCCCTTGCACGACCGCCACGGCCACCGGGTCGGAACACTGTGCGTGATCGATCACAAACCCCGATCATTTGCGAACGAAGACAAAGCAATACTCAGGGATCTGGCCAATCTGGTGGAGCGGGAATTTGTGCTCGGTGAAATGCGGGACTATTACGACGAACGCAACCGTGCCCTCAATATCCTGACTGACATCGCCATGGATTCCCAGGGAGATGCCGATGAGCGGGCGACCAGGGCGCTGGCAATCGCCTGTGACTACCTCGACCTCGAAACAGGTATTGTCAGCCGCATTACCGACCGTGCCTATACCGTTCACTGGCATTACACATCGGAGAAGGGGACTCTAGCCAACGGTGCCACGCTTCCTCTGGACCGCACCTACTGCTCGCTTCTGGTTTCCACCGGCGGACAGGTACTGGCTATCGAACACATGGCGAAGTCTCCGTATAACGATCACCGGTGTTATAAGATCTTCGGGCTTGAGAGTTACCTGGCAGCGCCGATCTGGATTGATGGTGAAATCTTCGGCACCGTGAGCTTTTCGTCCCGGCACCCCCGCAGCCGCGCTTTCAGCGCTACAGAAAAGATGTTCGTCACCCTGTTTGCCGATTGGATCGCCGATACGCTCTACCGTATCCAGCATACCGAAACACTGAACAAGCTGGTCACCCAGGTACCGGGCATGCTCTACCAATACCGGTTATGGCCAGACGGGCACGGCAGTTTTCCGTACGCCAGCCCAGGCATTGAGGATATCTTTGGCATGTCGGCCGAGGAGGCGGCTGGCGACGCCAGCAAGGCATTTGCAAAGGTGCACCCGGACGACTTGCCCGGCCTTCTGGAATCCATACAGCGGTCTGCAGACTCTCTGGAGCCGTGGCAGCACCGGTACCGGGTACGCCTGAAACCAGGCGGCTGGAGCTGGGTTGAAGGCCGCGCGCAACCGGAGGCCCTGCGCGACGGCAGCATCCTGTGGCATGGCTATCTCACCAATGTGGATGAGTGCCCGACATTGATGAGATAAAAGACCAGTTCATCTCAACCGTCAAGCCCCTCCAGAAGGCCGGCCATGTCATCAGCGTGCTCTTCTTCCTGAGCCAGGATCTCCTCTATAATCCGCCGGGATGTGGGGTCCTGGTCACCGAAATAGCGGGCGATCTCGCGGTAGCTGTCAATGGCAATCCGTTCCGCAACCAGGTCCTCGACCACCATGTCCCGGAGCGTCTCCCCCTCAACAAATTCTGCGTGGGACCTTGTTAACAGGCCCTCCGGCGAGAAGTTCGGTTTTCCGCCCAGCTGCACGATACGTTCAGCCAGCCAGTCAGCATGCTGCTGTTCCTGGTCGGCGTGCTCGAGGAATTCCTGGGCGGCAACAGTGGCGTTGATGCCATCGGCACGGAAATAATGGCTTTTATAACGCAGCGTGCAGACGATCTCGGTCGCCAGCGCCTCGTTCAGAATCTTCACCACATTGTCACGGTTGGCGCCGTAGCCCTCGGTTAAAGCGCCCTCTTCAATGTGTTTGCGAGCCCTTTCGCGAAGGGTTTTGACGTCTGTCAGAAACGGTTGATCGGTCATAAGGTCTCTCTCGTTTCTCTCTTGAGTGTATTGGTCTTGAACCTGCCCTGGCGGGTGAAATCGGCATAGCGGCAGCCCACTATGCCCTGTCCCCCAATGCGATCAGGCAGTGCGCAGCATCTCCCGCACAACGTAATGGAGGATGCCGCCATGCTTGAAGTAAACAGCCTCGTTCGCGGTATCGATCCGCGATTTCAACTCACAGGTTTCTGTAGAACCATCCTTGTATTTCACCGTCATCGTCAGGGTCTGACCTGGTTTGATCTCGCCAGACAGGCCCTCAATGCTGATGGTTTCCTCGCCGGTAAGTTTCAGGCTCTTGCGATCCGTACCCTCCGGGAACTGCAGTGGCATCACGCCCATACCGATCAGGTTGGAGCGGTGAATGCGCTCATAGGATTCGGCCACTACGGCTTTCACACCCAACAAGCGGGTGCCCTTGGCCGCCCAGTCACGGCTTGAGCCGGTACCGTATTCCTTGCCGGCAATGACCACCAGCGGCGTGCCCTGCTCCTGATACTTCATGGCGGCATCGTAGATCGCCATCTGCTCGCCGGTGGGCACGAATTTGGTGAAACCGCCTTCCACGCCGTCGAGCATTTCGTTCCTGATTCGCACGTTGGCGAAGGTACCGCGCATCATCACTTCGTGGTTACCCCGACGGGAACCGTAGGAGTTGAAGTCTTTGGGCTCAACGCCGTGTTCCTGCAGGTATTTACCGGCAGGGGTGTCCGGCTTGAAAGAACCGGCCGGTGAGATATGGTCGGTGGTCACCGAGTCGCCCAGCAGTGCCAGGATGTTGGCGTCCTTGATATCATCAATCGCATCCGGCTCTTCCTTCAGGCCCTCAAAGAAAGGCGGATGCTGGATGTAGGTGGACTTGTCGGACCACTCGTACACCTTGCTTTCCGGCACCTTGATGGACTTCCAGGTGGCATCGCCGTCGAAGACTTCGGCATATTCCTTGTGGAACATGTCTGTTTTGACCTTTTCCACCGCCTCAGCGATTTCCTGCTGGCTCGGCCACAGGTCCTTCAGGTAGACAGGGTTGCCCTCTTTGTCGTTACCCAGCGAATCATTCGACAAATCCAGCCGCACATTACCGGCCAGCGCAAAGGCTACCACCAGGGGCGGCGACGCCAGCCAGTTGGTTTTCACCAGCGGATGCACCCGGCCTTCGAAATTACGGTTACCGGAGAGCACGGACGCCACCGTCAGATCACCATCGGCAATGGCCTGCTCCACCTCTTCCGGCAGCGGCCCGGAGTTACCGATGCAGGTGGTGCAGCCATAACCCACAAGGTTGAAGCCAAGTTTGTCGAGATCGTCCTGGAAACCACCGACCCGAAGATAATCGGTGACCACCTTGGAACCAGGTGCCAGGGACGTCTTGACCCAGGGCTTGGTACTCAGCCCCTTCTCCACCGCTTTCTGGGCGATCAGGCCTGCGGCCATCATCACGCTCGGGTTGGAGGTGTTGGTGCAGGAGGTAATCGCTGCAATCACCACTGCGCCCGGATCCAGACGGGACTTCTCGCCGTTCATATGCAGCGGCTGGCTGGAGGGGTGTTCAAAGTAGGCATCCTGTGCGCCAACGGCCGTACCGCCGCCCTCGGATTCGAGGTTGCCTTTCCGGGTCTCGGCGGGTCCTTCGGCCGTCTCCATCAAGAGCTCGAAGGCCGATTTCATGTCCTTCAAGGCAACCCGGTCCTGCGGCCGCTTGGGACCGGCAAGGCTGGCCTCCACCTCGCCCATGTCGAGTTCCAGGTTGTCGGTGTACACCGGCTCATGGCCAGGCTCACGCCACAAGCCCTGGGCCTTGGCGTAGGCTTCCACAAGCTCCAGTTGCTCCTCTTCACGGCCGGTCAGGCGCATGTATTTGATGGTCTGCTCGTCTACCGGGAAGAAACCACAGGTGGCACCATACTCCGGCGCCATGTTGGCAATGGTGGCACGGTCGGCCACTGGCATATCCTTCAGGCCGTCGCCGTAAAATTCCACAAACTTGCCGACGACGCCTCTCTTGCGCAGCATTTCGGTGACGGTCAGCACCAGATCTGTGGCCGTAATGCCTTCACGGAGCTTGCCGGTAATCTTGAAGCCCACCACTTCCGGAATCAGCATGGAAACCGGCTGGCCCAGCATGGCGGCTTCCGCTTCGATACCGCCAACACCCCAGCCAAGGATGCCCAGGCCGTTGATCATGGTGGTGTGGGAGTCTGTGCCCACCAGGGTGTCCGGATAGGCGATGGTCTTGCCGTCCTGGTCCTTCTGCCAGACGGTCTTGCCCAGATACTCCAGGTTCACCTGGTGGCAAATGCCGGTACCCGGCGGCACCACACGGAAGTTGTCGAAGGCCTGCTGACCCCAACGCAGAAACTCGTAACGTTCCTGGTTACGCTCCATCTCGATGGTGACGTTGTCCTTGAATGCAGAGGCGTCGCCAAACTTGTCCACCATCACCGAGTGGTCAATGACCAGGTCCACCGGGGACAGCGGGTTGATCATGGCCGGATCCTTGCCGGCAGCCTTCACTGCCTCGCGCATGGCGGCCAGATCAACAACACCGGGCACGCCGGTGAAATCCTGCATCAGCACCCGGGCCGGCCGGAACTGGATTTCAGTGTCGGAATGACGATCCTTCATCCACTGCACCATGGCATCGATGTGGCCTCTGTCCACGGTGGTGCCATCCTCGTTGCGCAGCAGGTTCTCCATCAGCACCTTGAGCGAGAACGGCAAGCGGTTAAGGTCGCCAAGCGTGTCTGCAGCCTTGGGCAGGCTGTAGTAATGGAAGGTTTTACCGCCAGCATCCAGGCTGGAAAGGGTATTCAGGCTGTCTTTGCTAAGACTTTCATTCGACATGTGGTGCCTCCTTTTTCGTCGTTATCCGCGTATTCCGGAAGGCTCGCTCGAAGCCCTTTCAGCAACGCATCGACCAGGAAAAGCATTCCGTACCGGGCCATAGCCTGATGAAAGGACTCCACAGCGTGAAGTCACCTTTAACTATTGCAGCAATTAACGAGAGTTCAACCGCGAGCCGATGAATGTTCGGCATCAGTGCGGTGAATATCAGACCAACGTCGGACTCCGTGGCCTAAATCTGGCGCTCGCCATAAAGCTGGGCGTAGAGCCCCTCCCTGGCGATCAGTTCATCATGATGCCCCTCCTCGATAATCCGTCCGTCTTCGAAGACACAGGCGCGATCCGCCTGTTTAACGGCACTGAGGCGATGGGCAATGATCAAGGTAGTGCGCTGTTTCAGGAATGCTTCGAGGTCCCGATGGAGCTGGAACTCGGTTTCCGCATCCAGTGCTGAGGTGGCTTCATCCAGGATCACCACCGAGGGGTCAGACAGGATCATCCGGGCAATGGCCAGTCGCTGACGCTGGCCGCCAGACAGGCGTACGCCCTGACGGCCGATCACCGTGTCGAGCTGGTCGTGCATGGCCGCAACCGTGGTATCCAGCTGGGCAATTCGCAGGGCGTCCCAGAGTGCAGCATCGGGCCTGTCCCGGCCCAGGGTCAGGTTCTGGCGAACGGTATCGTTGAACAGGGCCGGATGCTGGAGCACCGTCGCCACGTGTTCCCGAAGACAGGGCAACCCGATCCGCTGAACCGGCACACCATCAATCAGCACCTCGCCCTGCTGGGGTGTATACATGCCGAGAATGACCTGAATCAGGGTGGATTTGCCGCCACCACTGGCACCCACCAACGCCACTTTTTCGCCGGGCGCCAACTCCAGATTGATGCCTCTGAGGATCGTCTCTTCACCGTAACTGAAGTGAATATTCCGGAGTGTCAGGCCTACGGTGTGCCTCCCACGGAAGGGATTTTCCAGCGCCGGATAGCGGGGCTCCTCCTTGAGATCCAGCAGCCGGTTGATCCGGGCCAGAGCAGCGTTGGCGGCAAACCAGGCGTACTGCATGTTCAGCATTTCCTGAACCGGCGTCAGCATGAACCAGAGGTAGCCGAAGATGGCGAACATCATGCCGATGCTCAGATCGCTGAACAGCACCGTCACCATGGCCGCAGCCCGGAACGCATCGACACCGAACTGGAACAGGGCAAAGCTGGCCCGGCTGGCGGCGTCACTGCGCCATTCAAACTGGATGGCGTGGTCCCGAACATTGCGGGCACGGTCGATCAACTGGCGCAGGTAATGTTTTTCCCGGTTGGCCGCCCGCAGCTGATGGATGGCGTCGAGGGTTTCTGTCAGATCCCCCTGAAACTCTTCGTAAGCACTGTTTTCCCGACGTTTCAGTTCCTTGACCCGCTTGCCGATCAGAATCGTGGCAAAAATCACCAGCGGATTGAACAGCAGAATCAGCAGGGCCAGTTGCCAGTGCACCCACAGCAGCACTATTGCTGTGCCGAATACCGTGAGACTGGCCACCAGAAACCGGCTGATGGTAGTACCAAGAAACTGGTCGATGGTGTCCAGGTCGGTAATGAAGTGGCTGCTGATACCGCCGGAGCCCCGGGTTTCGTACTCCGACATGGCAACCCGCTGCAATCTTCCCAGCAAGCGGGAACGGACCCGGAAGACCACATCCTTGGACACCTTGGAAAACTCACGGGACTGCAACACGTTGAACGACAGCGCCGCCACCCGAAGCAGAAACGCCACGATCACCATGACCCCGATATAAACCACCGGAGTCTCCCAACCGGCTGGCAGCAGGGAGTTCATGGCCGGCAGGACCGGACCGGGCTTATCCAGCAGTACTTCATCCACCAGCACAGGTAGCAACAGGGGCACCGGCACGCTCATGAGGGTGGCCATGATCGCCAGCAGGTTGGCGCGCACCAACCTTGGCTTGTGCTTGAGAGCAAGCGCAAAGATGTCCCGCCAGCTGTACCGCTGCCGGGTTTCACGGGTGTCGATACCGGTTACGCTATTCTGCGGGTGTTCCAAGCAACCTCCGGATAAAACATGTGCCCGATTGGATACGCCCGGGAACTGACAATAGTCTACCTGTTAACTGGTTTGCTGCGATCAAAACCGACATCTGTCATCATGAGCCAACGATTTTCTGATGGACCAGGACACACGCCCCTGTGAAACACGATTGCCACTACCATCCCGGCGACCCCGCCAAATGGCACTGCGGAGATTGCCAGATCCACTACTGCAGTCGCTGCATGCCCGATGCCGATACCCGACAGCGGCGTGCTCTGTGCCCCCACTGCAGCAAGGCCATGCGATACCTGGGTGCCGCCACCGAAGTGGTGCCCTTCTGGCAACGGCTCGGCGCCTTCTTCCGCTACCCTTTTCATACTGATCCGCTGATCGTTATCGCCATCTGTACTCTGGTGCCGGTGATTGCGCCGGCGAACCTGATTGGCATCCTGATCTGGCTGGTGCTGGCCCTTGCCCTGTTCAAGTACACCTATGCGGTGATCAACCACACCGCGGAAGGCCACCTGAAACCACCACCCGTATCCGTCGCCTTCACCGGCAGTGGCTTTGATATTGTCATCCTGCAGTTGCTGGTATTCGTGCTGATGGGCGGACTGGTTGGCGCTGCCGCCATGCTCGGGGGGCCAATCCTGATGCTGCTGGCGCTGGCGTTTGTAGTGCTGGCACTACCGGCCAGCATCATGGTGCTGGCCATGGAGCGCTCGGTGGGCGCGGCGGTGAATCCAATGAATCTGGCGGTGCTGATCTCCCGCATCGGTACCCCCTATTTCCTGCTGTACGGGTACCTGATCCTGCTGACCGTCGCCTCCGGCGCGGCCCAGGACTTTGCCGTCAATCATTTCCCGTTCTGGGTGGCGCAGCCCCTGGCCGGCTTCCTGAACAGCACCTTCACCCTGATCCTGTTCCACATGCTTGGCTACCTGCTGTTCCAGTACCAGGAAGAGCTGGGGTTCGCCTCGGATATCCAGGACGAAGCCGCCGGCCAGGACAGCCACCAGCGCGACCGTAGCGCCCGTTTCGATGCCGATATCGACATGAACCTGAAAGACGGCAACTACGATCGGGTGCAGAGCATGTTGAAGGAAGCACTGAAGCGGGACCGGGACAACGCCCTGCGCATTGGCCAGCTGTACCAGCTACTGACGGCGCGCCAGGACACAGATGAACTCTACCGGTACCACCCACGCATTCTGGGCTGGCTGGCCGACCGCAATGATGGCGAAGGCATTGCCGGAGTGCTGAATACGCTCCAGAACGCGGAGCCAGGCTTCAAGCTGGAGGATCCGGACCTGTTGGTACGCTGCGCCCGGGCCCTGTACCACCGGGGCCAGTTCAAGCCGGCCCTGCGAGTGCTGCAGGATTTCCACAAGCGGTTCCCGGACAGCGAGCAGCTGGCGCCGGCCTATCTGCTGGTGGCCCAGACCCTGGCCAACGGTCTGTCCCAGTGGGAAAAGGCGACGGCATTCCTGACGTTTATCCAGAAAAAGTGCGTGAATCATCCGCTGCACGAGCAGATTACGGTTTATCTCGAACAAGCTCAGAATAAAGAGCCTTTGAAGGGACCCAAGGCGTCTTTTTCTGTTCAGGAGTAAGACAGGGTAATGGGGGCGGCCTTCCAAAACACGCTGTGAATACGTCCATGTACGCTTGGCTCCGCCATCCATGGCTCCGCACAGTTTTGGAAGGCCGCCCCCATTACCCTGCCCCGAACTGTGTCAGTTAGCCTGCAAGAGTTGGCGATAATGCCGAGCCTTGGGCGCCATCTGACGCTTTTCAAACTCTTCCACCAGCAATCGACAGGCCTCGGTTGTCAGCATGTCATCGCCGGTGTTTTTTAGCCGCTCGAAGGCTTTCTCGGCGGCTTTCAGGTCGTGCTGTTTCAGGCTGGTAAACAACACTCGGTTGTGGTCCTGCGCTGACAGCGGCTGATAGCTCTCGCCCTTACCCAGATACTCCTGCCAGATGGCAATCATCTGCTCTGGCTGGCGGCGGCTCAGGGCATCGTTCATCAGCTCTTTGGCCCGGTCACGGTACGCGGGCAGGTCTGGCCGGAGCTTGGACAGCTGGTAGAGATGTTCGAGCAAAATGTGACGCTCCGGGTAATGCTCACGCAGGGCTTCGAACTGGCGCCGCGCCAGGTCGAACTCCATCCGGCCGAGGCTGGCCATAGCCTGAGCGTAACCGGTGGTGAACCGGGCATCCTGCTCTTCCTCTTCCGGCTCGAAGAATTCCTCGCGTACCTGCAGCCAGCTCTTGCCCAGCAGCCATACCAGGCCTGCGCCGGCGATCAGGCCGCCCGCGTGGGCCATGTAGGCGATGCCGGTGGCACCGGCGTACCAGTAATCGTAGATTTCCTTGCCCACCCACACTGGCAGCAGGGCGATAGCGGGCGCCCGGAAGTAGTTGAAATAGACACCCAGAAAGTAGAAGAAACGGATTTTCTGCAGTCCGTAAATGGCCACGTACATCCCCATCAGGCCGGAGATTGAGCCGGAAGCCCCGACCAGCGGCAGATGACTGCCGGCAGAAAATGCGGTGAACACCAGGCCTGACAGGGCCCCGCACAACAGATAGGCGATCAGGAACCGGCCCGGGCCCAGGGCCTTTTCAACGGTAAATCCAAGCAGGAACAGGAAGATCAGGTTACCGATGATGTGACCCCAGCCGCCATGAAGAAACTGGTAGGTAATCAGGGTGTACAGCGACAGATCCGCCGGTACCAGCCCAAGCTGGTTGGCGCTCAGTTTCTGAAGATAGTCCTGCTCTATAGCAAGACGCTGCTCCTGCCAGTAGGCCCGTTCCGCGGGTGCCCAGATCACATCCTGGTTCTGCAGCAGGTATTGGTAGAACTCCCGGTCCATCATCAGGCTGATGGCCAGCCAGAAGTTTTCGTTCTCTTCCTGAAGTTGTTGAAACTCCTGGAGTTCGTAGACCCTGCCTTGCTCACCGTCGAAGCGGATCTGGCGTTGCAGGTAGTCCTCGTAGGCGGGCGCTTCCAGAAGATGAAGTTCGGCATCCAGATATTGCTCAACCGCCCGTTCCAGCTTCTGGCTGTCGTCACCCTGGTAGAACAGAAAAACCAGCAGGCAGGTCATCATCAGACCCAGGGTGACCCAGGGCGGGCGTTTCCAGTTAACGGCATTCTCGGCGGGGATAATCAACATGGGCGGCCACAATTCATCATAATCTGTCCCTGAAACTGTGTTTTTTACCACAGCCACGCCTTCTTTTCGCGCTCAAATGGAATCCGGCGCAAAGGTCACCCCGGGTCAATACCGGAAATGTGCACCGCCCCACAGAGTCGACTGCGCTTCACCAGGCGCCCGGGGCTGTCATTGCTTCGTCACAGAAATGACATTAAATCGGTGCCATCGAGGGATTGAGCCGGGGCCCTTATCGACCATTCGCCAATTGCCGTTATTCCTGCGCCAGCCAATAGTGAACAGGAATAACAAGAATAACCGGATACCCGAAACAAGGATTCTGCAGATGACCGTACTCGTACTGGACAACCCGGAGCTGATTGCCAAAGCCGCGATTGCCGCCGGCTTCAACCCTGCGGCCTCCGAGGCCGGTAACAGGCGCCCGCACAGAATGAAGTTTCACTATGGCTTCAACAAGCATTCACTAGCCAGTGGTGACATCGACTTTCTCCGACAGCATGCCGCCTACCTGAGGCAACACCCCTCGGTCAGCGTCCGGATTCATGGCCACTCGGACAATTTTGGCGCCGACGACTACAACCAGTTCCTGTCCCGGTTGCGTGCCAACCAAGTGGCCCGGACGCTCATTCAGGAAGGTGTGGCGGAATCCCGTATCTTTCTGGCCCATTGGGGAGCAAGCCGTCCGCTGGCAACCCCGGAAGACCGTGCGGCCAACCGGCGCGTTGAGCTGGAATATCTGACCCTGGATGTAGCGCAGGCACTCTAGAATGTTTTTCCGGCCACGAAAAAGGGGGCCTGGCCCCCTTTTATCAAACCCTCTGTGGTTTTTCGGTGCCGTGTCGGTCAACCGTAAACCTGCCAGACGTTCCACAGCAACAACAACGCAGCAACCAGTATCGCCAGCCAGGTAAACAGAATGCCCGTCATCCGGGCCCAGTGGGTGCCACCGCGACCATTAATCATGCCGAAGGCATGGAGAATGCGGCCAACCACCAGCGCCAATCCCGTCCAATAGATCAATCCGCTGGCAACACCGTTGAGCTCAGCGATGGCGAGCATGATCAGGCCAAGGGGAGCGTACTCCACCAGGTTGGCGTGCGCCCTTACAGCGGCCTCGAAATCCCGGTCATCGGTGACGCCCAGGCCCTTTTTATACTTCAGACGAAATCTGACGACCTGCGCCGACAACACCAGCAAAAGAATGCCAATAACTGCGGCAAACACTCCGGTTACAGGTACGATCATGCTCAGCCCTTCTTGACGGCGCTGACAACAGCGAGGAGCAGCACAGCACCCACCGTTGCCGTTACCAGCTCACCGATAGCGCCCTGGGCCGCCAGGCCCAAAAGCCGGAACACAAAGCCGCCGAGGAACGAGCCGACAATACCAATACCGATGTTGGCCAGAACACCGAAACCACGGCCTTTCATGATCACGCCGGCCAGCCAGCCGGCGACACCGCCAATGATCAGAAACAGAATCAGATTCATCTCTTGCCTCTCCCTGAGGGTCGTTGAACGAAACGATCAGTCCCGCAAAGACTGCCCTGTTTCCGCTGGTGCTTCAAGCAGTTCCGACGATGTCAGAGGCTGGCAATGGTTTCTGCCATTTGCCGGTGACAGCGGGCCATGAGTTCGGGAATGTCATCGGCAGTCAGGCCCTCCGTTTCAATCGGAGGCAGGATCCGCACGGCAACCGGCTCGCGACGGCCACTCCAACCCATGGCTTCATCCTTATACTCCCGGGCACAGACCATGGTAATGGGGGCTCCGGCCGCAATTGCGGCGTGAAAAGCACCTTTCTTGAACTTCTGGAGGCCACGACCGCGGCTCCGGGTTCCTTCCGGAAAAACCCAGAGGCTTTTCCGATCCCGCGCGATGGCACTGCTGGTGGCCTGCATCACGGCAACGGCTTTATGGGAGCGGCCACGATTGAGAATAACGTTGCCACCCAGCCAGAATACCTGGCCAAAGAACGGCACCCAGACCAGAGAGGATTTACCCACGGTGACGGTTCGCGGTGGCAGCAGATCGCCCACCACAAACAGATCATCGTTGTGCTGGTGATTGGCGATAACCACAGTCGGCCGGTCGGTCGGCATGTTGTCACCGCCTTCGAGTGGCCTTTCCATGCCGAGAATTGCCCTTCCGACCCGTGCTACCGTCTGCCCCAGCAAACGGTTGTTGTCCGGATTGAATGGCCGGGCTATGTACAGCACCAATGCAAACAGGCAGATCACCGGCACGCTCAGCCATGCCAGGAATTTTCTTATAGCACCCATGTAAAACAACTCTGCAACCAAATTATGGCGCACAAGTGTACGCCAACCTTATATTCCGGCAACAGTATCAATTTGTTCCCGACGGTCACCGGTTGCAGTCGCCCTGGCCTGCACTACATATCTCAGTGGGCCGCCGGCATCGACACTGTTGAATGGATAACAGGTCACCAGTAACAGGGTGTCGTCCGTTAACTGGCGGGTATCGATCCACTCCGACCGGCTATCCACCACACGGGTGTTCTCGACCCGATAACTGCGCCACTGGCCATGTCGGTCCTGGAGCCGGATTTCCTGGCCAGTCTCCAGCGCTTTCAGGCTGCGAAAATGGGTGTCCCGATGCCCGGCAATAACCACTGGCCCGGTTTGCTGTGGGCCGCCCGCCAGCCGACCAGGTCCGAACGCCAGACTCTCACCATGGGTTCCCGCCAGAACGATCATCGAATCATTCGGCTCCGGCAAGGCCAGGCGGGCCACGGGCCAGGTATCCGCCCAGGGCCAGGGGCGTGCCTGCGTTTGCCGGGCCTGGCTCTCGGCCCAGGCCAATTCCAACAGTTCCTGGGCCAGGACAGCCTTGAACGGAATCCATAACCCGAATACCAACAAGGTAGCAGAGCTGGTGAGCAGTAACAGCAGCAACCGGCTCACGGGAACACCCTCCTCTGCAGCAGCACAAGAGCGACAGAGAACATCAGCCCGACCAGCCCGAGGGCGATCAGCAAAGGCGCGGCAGTGGCCGTTTGCGGATAGCGGAGCATCCCTGAGGCACTTCCCGCCGGCAGCAGGGTTGGCAAGTTGTCTGAGGCCAGCGGTGTTTCCGACGCTCGAGCCGGTGCAGTATCAACCGCCACAAAACTGGTGAACGCCGACATCAGTTCATGGGCGACCGCCAGTTCCGTGATCAAAGCTGTATCCGGCTCCCGACCGGATAGCTGGGCTTCATCCTGCAGACTGTCGATCATCTCTCTGGCCCAATGGCGGTGAAGCCCGGCGCCCGGTGCTGCCTGCTGCAGATCCAGCGTCTTCGCCCAGTCCTGACCACCCGGCAGACGGCCGGATACCCTGAGTTCGCCCATGGCCGGAACCCCGCGGGCCACATGAATCAGCGGCTCGCCCCTGAACAGATCGCCGGAGCGCCCGGGAAAACTCTCGATGCCCGTCTCCTGGCCAGGCCAATCCAGCCGGATATCGGTAAGTACCGGCGACTCCATCGCCGAAAACAATGCCTTCAGAGGCCCGTCCACGTCCGAGGGCGCCTGAATTGCAGTATAGGTGCCGCGCCCCCAGCGGGCCGCTTCCCGCATGAAATGCCGGTTCGGAGCCGAGCCAATGGCCACCGTGAACAGGCGCTGGTCGCCGAGCTGCTCGCGGATTTGACGAAACAGCGCCGCTTCATTTGCCACCGCACCGTCGGTAATGAAGATCACCTGCCGCACTCGTGGTGAAGACGCCTCCCGCCGCTCAATATCCTGCAGGGCGAGAGCCAGTGCAGGCGCCATTTCAGTGCCGCCATCGGCCCTCAGGCGATCGACATACTGGCGGGCCCGGGCCAGGTTATTCCCGCTGGCCGGCTCCGGGCCCAGGAACAGGGAATGCGTCTGGCTGTTGAACTGGATGACATTGAACCGGTCCCTGGGCGTCAGGGTTTGCAAACCTGCCTGCAGGGCACTGCGAGCCTGGCGGATGGACTCCCCGGCCATGGAACCGGAGGTGTCGATCACAAACACCAACTCCCTGGGCAGGACCCGCGTGCCAGCCTGACCGGGCACCAGCATGGCCAGCAGATAATCCTCCCCCTGCCAGGACTGATGAAACACCGCCGCAGAGGGCTCCCGGCCCGCCAGCGGGCGCCAGCGCACCACAAAATCCCGGTTCATCAGGATCGAACCCTCAACGGGACGCACCGTGACCGCCTGACCATCCCGACTGGTCGCCAGCTGATGGGATGGACTGGAAACCGCCTCCAGCGGCAGCCCGGCATCAATCAACAACTCAATCGACGCCCGGTGGCTGTCCCTCGCCACATCCCCGGCCGTGACGGTAAATGGGCTGATTGCATCAGCGTCGGCCACCTGCGTCGTCGGCACCGCCCAGCCACTGTGCCACTGACCGGATGAAGACTGGAGGGGCGCTCCCGGCATATAACGGGGCGTCAGCGTGGTCGGAATACTCAGTTCAAATACCCCGGCCTGATAGCGCACCGGCTGCTGGTACTTCAACTCCACCGACACCGTCTCCCCGGGGGGAATATTCGCCACCCGGGCGGTAAACAGATTGGGACGCTGCTGTTCCACATTCGCCGCATGCTTCCCGGCCTGTTTTGCTATTTCATATTTCTGCCGCGCCCTCTCCCTGGGCTGAATCTTGCCCTCAATGGTCCGCTCCCCCACCTTCATGGTCAGACCATAGACACTTGCCTTTTCCGGCAACGGAAATACGAAAACGCCTTCGCGCCACTGGTCGCTGGTATTCCGAAAACTGCGCAGTAGCCGAGTGTCGGCAATCAACCCGCTGACCTGTATATCAAATTCACTGTCCAGCACCAGTGCCGGTTCCTGCCATTGGCCCTGGCCGTCGACGAAGTGCAACTGGCCAACGTTGTCTGCTTCGTTTGCTTCGGCGTAAAGTGGGTGCACAAACAGCATCAGCAAAACTGCCAGCCAGAGGCTAATGCCCTCACAGATTCGCTTGGAACGACGATGCAGAAAGCGGCTCAAAAAAGAGGCCAGTGCCGGGTCCCTTCCGAAACCGTGCGGAGCCAGGGATGGCGGAGCCGAGCGTACACGGACGTATTCACAGCGTGTTTCGGAAGGGACCCGGCACTGGCCGGGCGGCGGACACCGTTCAACGGTCGGGGAACCTAGCTTCAACAGAGAGAAAGAAAGCATCATGAGGGAATCCTTTTGACTGCATGACTGTGCGAGATACCCCCATTTCAGCAATCCGGAAAGGAACTCCCGTGGCAGAAAGCGACAAACCAACCCCGAAAAATGATGAATTATGGCAACAGTCGCCTCCGCCCTTGCTCTGAGACCCTGCCGTGGTTAAATAGACACTCACCGGCCAGGGGAAGCAGCCGCCACCATGAAGAAACACCTTGTTCTGATCGAAGACGAACCCGCCATCCGGGACAACTACCGGGCGGCGTTCGAACGCCGGGGCTACCGGGTAACAGCCCATGGTGACCGCGCATCCGCCTGGCAGGTGCTGCGCCAGTCCCTGCCGGATCTCGCCATCATTGATGTTGGCCTTGGCGACGAGCCGGAAGGCGGGTTTGCCTTGTGCCAGGACCTGCGCTCCCTGTCCCAGACCCTGCCTATCATCTTCCTGACCGCCCGGGACAGCGACATCGACTCGGTGCATGGCCTGCGCCTGGGCGCCGACGATTATGTCACCAAAGACATGAGCCTGGATCACCTGCTGGCGCGGGTCACCGCCTTGCTTCGCCGGGCCGATGCCTGGGCCGAAGCGCTACAGAAGCCGGACGAAGTGCTGCAACGGGGCCAGCTCTCCCTGAACGTCGACCGCATGACCGTCGCCTGGAACGAAACCCCCATCGACCTGACCGTCACCGAATTCTGGATGCTGTACTCGCTGGTCCAGCACCCGGGCCACGTTCGCAGCCGGGAACAGCTGATGGAAGCCGCCAGCACCGTACTCGACGACAACACCGTCACCTCCCACATCAAACGCATCCGCCGAAAATTTCTGCAGCTGGACGACACCTTCGATGGCATCCAGACCGCCTACGGCATGGGCTACCGATGGAACGCCCGTGAGGTCTGAGCCTTGAACCTGAAGCGCCAGCTGTTTGTTGCCAGCCTGTTGATGCTGCTGATTCCCTGGGCGGGCCTGCAATTTGTTCTGGAGTTGGACGATGCGCTTCGCCAACAGGCCCGGCAACAACTCCGGGAACAGGCCGGGCGACTGGCCCAGACAGCAGGCGACCTGATGATCGGCCTGCCCCCGGTCGCCTCCGGCGAGCCCGCGATATACGTGGAGCCACTGAGCGGCACCATCAATCTGGATGGCTATGGCGACGACTGGCCGGGATACGACGACGAGAATCCCCTTCAAGACTGGCAGAACCGCAAGGCGTCGGAGCCGGGACAGCCGAGCCTGCACTGGCAGGCCGCCACCGACCAGCGAAACCTGTATCTGCTGATTCGGGTCAGTCAGCGCCAGCCGGTTTTCTTCAACCCCGGCAGTCCGGAACAGCCTCACGACCGCCTCAGGCTCTGGCTGAAGCCCGATACCCAGAGTCTCACGCCCGAGGCATCCACGCTCTCCTGGCTGATCCGTACGCCAGCGCCGGGGCAATTGTATGGATTGATCGAATCCTCCGTAACTCCGGACTACCGGGTCTCCGGATTCTGGCAGGGTACCGGCGATGGCTGGCAGCTTGAACTGAAACTGCCCATGCCCGGTGGTCGCAGCCGGCTGGGCTTCGCCGCCCGCTGGGGCGAAGGCCCTGAGATGTCGGTTTCGACCGGGACTGCTCCGCTGCCGGTTCTGGTAAGCCGCAACCTCGCCCTGGAACAACAACTGGAATCGCAGCTGAATCACGGCCAGCGGGCAAGGCTGGTGGAGCCGGCTGGCTGGGTCATCGCGAGGCAGACCGCTGCCAGCAGAGCTCCCGGGCCAGAATTCGATTCACTCAGCCCGCTGCAGGTGGTCGAGCAGATCAGCCTCAACGCACTTCGGGCGCTGGTCCGGTTCTACCAGCCGGAACCCGCCTCGATCACGACCGCGGCCAACCGGATAGACACCAGCAGCCTGCCGACCGAGGGCCTGGTTCGCCATGAGGACGACAGCATCTGGCTACTCACCACCCGGCCGGTGTTCGGGGGCCGCACCCTGGTTCTCGAACAGTCTCTGGATCAACTGCTGACACTGTCCGGCTCCACGCTTGGCTCAGTGATTGCCCGCAGCACCCTGATTATCGTCGCCCTGACACTGGTGTTGCTGGGCTACGCCAGCTGGCTTTCCTGGCGGATCACGCGACTGCAGCGTGCTGTCAGCGCCAGTATCGATGACGACGGGCGAATTACCGGGACGGTTCCGGATTCCCGCGCCAGGGACGAGCTTGGCCAACTGCAACGGCAGTTCAGCCAGATGGTGGACCGGCTCCATGGCTACAACCGCTATCTCGAAAGCTTTTCCCGGCGCCTGTCCCATGAGCTGAAGACACCGGTTGCCGTGGTGCGGTCATCCCTGGAAAACCTTGGCCATTGTGATTCAGAAGATGAGCGCAGGCAGTATATTGAGCGGGCGGCCTCAGCCACCGAGCGCCTCCGGCAGATACTCCACGGCATGAGCGAAGCAGCTCGGCTTGAACAAAGCCTTGACCACGCGGACAAGGAACCGTTTGATCTGGCAGAAGTGGCTTCCGAGGCCACGGCTGCCTACCAGGCTCTGGATAACAGCCATCAGATCCGCTTTACGGGGCCCCGGTCCGGCTGCGCGATCACCGGCTCGCCGGAGCTGATGGTGCAACTGCTCGACAAACTGGTGGACAACGCACGGGATTTCACACCGGAAGGCGGTCTTATCGAGGTGGGGCTGGAAACAAACCCCGATGGCCTTTGCCTGTCCGTCTTCAACGAGGGATCGGAACTGCCGGAAAACACCTCAACAGATATCTTCAGCCCGTTTGTCTCCATACGGGACGGCCAGGAACAGGGCCACCTGGGGCAGGGCCTGCTAATCGTCAGCCTGATTGCCGACTACCATGGTGCCCGGGTCGAAGCCCGGAATCGCACCCAAGGTGGCATTGACGGCGTAAGCTTCCGGGTTATTATCCCGGCCATCCATTCTTGAAAACAGGAACTTCCCTCCGTGAGCGCACGTCTGGACTCCCTCGATATTCATCCGCTTCGGAACGATCTCTACAACGAGCTGCATTCACGGCCGTTTCAGGTGCTACCGACACCGGCACGGGTCACCCAGATGGCGGTGCTGACTACCCCTGAGCAGCGTGAGCAGCAGTTCCGGCACCTGCAAGCGCTGCACCGGCTGCTGGGGCATCCGGTCCCGGAGAAGGAAGTAGGCTGCTTTGAGCACACCTTCGGCTCCCTCCGGGTCCGGCGGGAGATGCACATGGAGTTCGCCTCCTACACCTTTATCAATCTGGATGCGGGCGATGGAGCACCGTTCACCGAAACCGGCATTACGCCGCTGCCCGAAGGATGGCTGGAGCAACTGACCGGGACGGTGATCGCGGCCTTCCACCTGGAAGTCCGGCCCGCCGCTGACGGAACCGAGGGCGACCTGGATTATGTGCGCAAGCACTTCGAAGGCATGCGACTGGTGGGCAGCAGCCCCCAGGAGGGCGCTGCCCGGGTCTGGGGCACCTTCCGGCTGCACAGCGATGGCTTTGGCCGGTTCATGGTGATGAATCACCACATGTCGGACAGCCAGCTGGGCCGCCTGACCCAGCGGTTGATGGAGATTGAAACCTACCGCCTGATGTCGCTGCTGGCACTGCCCGTTGCCCGGGAGATCACGCCGTCCCTGAACAATATGGACGAAACCCTGGCGGTGATCACCCGGTCGCTGGCGGAAAACGAAGAAGTGGATGAAGAAAAACTGTTGGCCCAGTTGACCAACATCGCAGCCCGCATCGAGGCCTTCCGGGCCCACTCCACGTTCCGTTTCTCTGCCACCCGGGCCTATCACCAGCTGGTGTTGACCCGGTTGGAGGAACTGCGGGAAGACGAGCTTTCCGGCCACCTGACCCTGACCGAGTTCATGACCCGCCGGCTGACACCGGCGGTGAAAACCTGCGAAGCGGTGAGTGAGCGGCTGGAAGACCTGTCCCGCCGGATAGACCGCGCCTCGGACATGATGCGCACCCGGGTGGAACTGGCCATTCAGAGCCAGAACCAGCAACTGCTCAGTTCCATGGACCGGCGCTCGAAGATTCAGCTGATGATGCAACACACCGTAGAAGGCTTCTCCGTGGTGGCCATCACCTATTACCTGATCGGCCTGCTCAAATTCGGGCTCGATTCGGTGTACGAGGCCGGCGTCGTCTTCAACAAAACCCTGGTTCTGGGCATCGCCATTCCGGTGGTGATGACCCTGGTATTCCTTGGGGTTCGAGTGGTTCACCACCACTTCATCAAGATGGCGAAGCGGCAGTAGCAACGCCTAGCGGCCCGGATCCCGGTCGCCGGCAAACTGCCGGTAGAACTGCTGGGCCGTGCGGCCGTTGCGCACGCCCTTGGCGGTGGCAAAGCGAATCGCCTCCCGGTGCAGGCTGTCGCGGTCATCAACGTCCGGAAACAGCGCATCGACCGCCTGCAGGTATACCTCCTGGGAGAAGGCATAAAAAGAGAGCTGCAGGCCGAACCGGTCCGCCAGGGAGACCTGCTCTTCGATGGCCTCTGCCGGATGCAGCTCACCATCGCGCATCTCGCTCTTGAGGTTATCGGACATGAACTCCGGCATCAGGTGGCGGCGGTTGGAGGTGGCATAGACCCGCACATTCTCCGGTGGCAGCTCCAGGGAACCCTCAAGCACGCTTTTCAGGGCCTTGTAGCCGGACTCGCCGGCATCAAACGACAGGTCGTCACAGAAGATCACGAACCGGAACGGCAGATCGCAAATGTCATCGACAATCTCCGGCAGGTTGACCAGATCGTCCTTGTCCACCTCGATCATCCGTAGCCCGCGCTCCTGGTAGCGATTCAGCAGCGCCTTGATCAGAGAGGACTTACCGGTGCCCCGGGAGCCCCAGAGCAACGCGTTGTTGGACGGCTCACCGGCAAGAAAGCGCTCGGTATTGCGGGCCAGAGCCTGTTGCTGTCGACCAATACCGGTCAGATCCTGCCACTGCACGGGATCGAGCCTTCGGATGGCGCGAAGGCCCGAGCGGTGACGACGCCAGACCGCCGCCGGTGTGGTTTGCCAATCGATGGATACAGTTCTGGACATACACCTCTTTCCTATTCCGTCCCGTGCCAGCCTATGAAACACTGAACACCCTTGATAACCGGTTGAAAAGGAGACTTTACCTCACATGGCCGTAAAATCCGTCGCTCTGGTGGCCCACGACAACAAGAAAAAAGAACTGGTGGACTGGGTAGCCGACAATCGTACCCGTTTTGCCCCACTCAAACTCTACGCCACCGGCACCACTGGCCGGCTGCTTCGGGATAATCTGGAGCGGGACGATATCCAGTGCCTGCTCAGCGGCCCTCTTGGGGGTGATCAGCAAATCGGCGCCAAGATTGCCGAGGGTGAAATCGACCTGCTGGTGTTCTTCTGGGACCCCCTGGAACCCCAGCCACACGACCCGGACATCAAGGCGCTGTTGCGGATCGCCGCCCTCTGGAACATTCCCGTGGCCTGTAACCGCGCGACAGCCGAATTCATCCTGACGTCGGCCTATATGACCGACGATCAGCACCAGCCGAAAAAACCGGATTTCGCCGATTATACCGGCCGACCGGTCAGCACCTGAAGCGGTAGGCAATGTCGGCGGTTATGTCTACACTGAAGACGTAGCTGTAAAGGACCGCCGGCATCCCGATGAGCACCCTCGCCACCCTCCTCCGATTCCCGTGCATGAATCTGGCCATCGCAGTGCTGTTCGCAGTGGGGTGCCTGCTTTGTGTGCCAGCGGCAAACGCCGGACAGCCCGACGAGACAGTCACCGTTGGCATTGTCGCCGACAACAAGCCCTATTCCTTCAACGAGGGCCGGAGCGCCTCCGGTTTTTCCGTCGATATCCTGCGGGAAGTGGCCGCGCAATCCGGCCTGCACTTCGCCTTCAGAGCAGGCAGCTGGCCCGAGGTTTACGGCGCCTTCATGCGCGGCGAACTCGATGTTATCGACGGTATCTCCTTCCGGCAGGACCGGGCGGAACAGATCCTGTTCACCGACCCCTATCACATTCGTCAGACCTACCTGATGCAGGACACCAAGAACCCGATCGGCACCGTTGAATCCCTTGAGGATCTCCGGGGGCTACGGGTAGGGGTTGTCAGGGACATCTATTACCGCGATGTGCTGTCTGACAATGGCATTACGCCCAACAGCTACGACTCCCTGTACAGCCTCATCCGGGCCCTGGCATTCGGCTGGGTGGATGTGATTATCGGGCCGCGTCTGACGCTCCAGTATTACGCCAACGAGGCCGGTTTCCGGTTTCTCGAGATTGTCGGCGAAGCACCACTGGGAGAGCTGTCCCGGGAGGATTTCCGGATCGGAGTCCGGAAAGACCATCCGGACCTGTTCGAAAGGATCGACCGTGCCTTGCAGCAGATTCCCGAAACTCGCAAACAGGCCCTGCTCGAACGCTGGCAGGAGTATGGTGGTGCCAGCCTCTCCGGCTCGGAAAATTTTGCTCTGACCCCCGGCCAACGCCGGTTCCTCAACGAAACGGGGCCTGTACGTGTCGGGCTGATGCGGGATTATGCGCCTTACAGTTTCGAGAGCGGTACCCGCATCCAGGGCCTGACGGTGGATGTTCTCAACCGTTTGTCAGACCTCACCGGCCTGCAGGTCATCCCCGTGGGCGGTCAGTGGGTTGAGCTGCTGCCACTGTTCCAAAGCGGGGAAATCGACATTCTGGCCAATATGTCGTATCGGTCGGAACGTACCCCCTTCACTTATTTCACCGAGCCCTATCACACCATACCCAATGTTGCGTTTACCAGAGACCAGACTCTGAGCCTGGACCATCTTGAGGATCTCAGGGGGATGCGGGTCGCCCTCGGCTCCGGCATCTATTACGAACAGCCGGTCCGGGACGCACTGGGGGATAGCGTTCGGATTTTTACCGCCCAGGATGCCATGTTCGAAGCCCTGGCCCGGGGCCAGGTGGATGTGGTTCTTGCAGCCCTGCCCAACGGCAACTACTGGATCAGGGAGCTCGGCATGACCGGAGTCCGGATCGCGGGCGAGCTGGTGCTGGAGAACTTGCCCGGCGAGGACCTGCGTTTTGGCGTGCGCCCCGAGCTGGCGCCACTGGCAGACATCCTGGATCAGGCCCTGTCTGCCATCAGTGCCGAGGAAATGCGAACCATCGAGAACCGTTGGCTCGGAGCCAGCAAGGGCAGGCAACACCCGGCCAAGGGCGAGATTACCCTGAACGCTGCCGAACTGGCCTGGCTCAAGTCCCGAAATCAACAGGTGTCCATGTGCATCGATCCTGAGTGGTTGCCCCTTGAGGGCACCGATTCGTTGGGTACCCATGTCGGTCTGTCGGCCGAAGTGTTCCGGCTATTTTCAGAACGCGCTCCGATCCGGTTTGAGGTGGTCGCCACGGATAACTGGCAGCAGTCCCTGAAAGCCGCCAGAGACCGCCGATGCGACTTGCTTGCCATGGCCATGGAGACGCCGGACCGGGCGGAATTCATGAACTTTACCGATCCCTACCTGGAAGTGCCGAACGTGGTCCTCGGCCGAATCGAGGCGCCCTTCATCGAGCGAATGGGGGACTTGCGAGGCCTGAGGGTGGGGGTCGTCCAGGGTTATGCGTTTGCTGAACTGCTTCGGAACCGGTATCCGTCACTGGACCTGGTTGAAGTCCCCAATGAGCAGGAAGGATTGCGACAACTGCAGAACGGCGAACTGGATGGTTACATCTCCACCCTGGCAACTGCCAGTTACTACATGCAGGAGCTGGGGCTGGCGGATCTGAAGGTTATCGGAAGAATTCCTGCCGACTGGTCGCTGGCCGTGGCAGTGCGTGATGACGATCCGGTACTGCTGGGCATCATGCAAAAGCTGGTTTCCAGCCTGACAACAGAGGAACGGCGAAGCCTGGAAAGTCACTGGCGCAATATCAGGCTGGAACAAACGGTGGACTACACGCTGGTCTGGCAACTGCTGCTTGCCGGCACCCTGTTGACTGCCCTTCTGGTCTACTGGAACCGGAAACTGGGCCGCCTGAACCGGGAACTGGCCGTGGCCAATGAAACTCTGGCCAGGCTAAGTGTGACTGACGACCTGACCCAGCTTGGCAACCGCAGCTATTTTGATCAGGAATTCCGCAAGAGCTTTCAGTGGTGCCAGCGACACAACTCCGGCTTCGCGGTTGCCATGGTGGACGCCGACCATTTCAAGAAAATCAACGACACCTATGGCCACGAAGCCGGGGATCTCTGCCTGAAAGCGCTGGCAGACACCATGCGCAAACACTTCCGCCGGGAAACCGACCGGCTGTCACGGTTCGGCGGCGAGGAGTTTGTTGTCTTTGCCAGCTACGATGACAGCGATGAAATTCGCAACCGCCTGGAACACTTCAGAGAGGCTGTCGCCGGTACCTGTAATATCTGCAACAACAACGATGTCCGGCTGACCATCAGTATTGGCCTGGCGACGGGTACTCCGGGGCCCGAGGACTCTCCCGCCGAGTTTCTCAGACAGGCCGATCAGGCCCTTTACCGGGCCAAGCAGAACGGCCGGAACCGTCTGGAGGCGCGAGCGATCCACGCCTGAGTGATGCTAAGATCTCAATAAAGACAAGGATAAGGAGAAGGCCATGGCACGCATCTACGAGGACAACTCACTTTCAATCGGCAACACGCCGCTGGTAAAACTCAACCGCGTCAATGACGGCGCTACCATCTGGGCCAAGATCGAAGGCCGAAACCCGGCCTATTCCGTCAAGTGCCGGATCGGTTCAGCCATGATCTGGGATGCGGAAAAGCGGGGCACCCTGAAGCCCGGCATGACTATCGTAGAACCCACCAGCGGCAATACCGGTATCGCACTGGCCTTTGTGGCGGCCGCCCGGGGTTACAAGCTGATTTTGACCATGCCCGCCTCCATGAGCCTGGAGCGACGCAAGGTTCTGAAAGCCCTCGGAGCAGAACTGGTTCTCACAGAACCCGCGAAGGGCATGCCGGGTGCAATCGCAATGGCCGAAGAGATCTTTGCCTCCGATCCGGACAACCACTTCCTGCCACAGCAGTTCCAGAACCCGGCCAACCCGCGCATCCACGAAGACACCACCGGCCCAGAGATCTGGAACGACACTGATGGTGAAGTCGACATCTTCGTGGCCGGCGTCGGCACCGGCGGAACACTGACCGGCGTATCCCGATACATTAAGGGCACCCGCGGCAAACAAATCACCACCGTCGCCGTCGAACCTTCTGATTCACCCATCATCACCCAGGTGATGAACGGCGAAGACCCCAAACCGGCCCCCCACAAGATTCAGGGTATTGGCGCCGGCTTTGTCCCCAAAAACCTGGACCTGGATCTGGTTGACCAGGTCGAAGCCGTCTCAAATGAAGAAGCCATGGACATGGCCCACAGGCTGATGCAGGAGGAAGGCATTCTCTGCGGCATTTCCTGCGGGGCTGCCGTGGTTGCAGCTCTGCGGGTAAGCCGGCAACCGGAACACCAGGGCAAGAACATCGTTGTGGTGCTACCGGATTCAGCGGAACGCTACCTCTCTTCCGCCCTGTTCACTGATCGGTTTGGTGAGCTGGAAAACGTGCAATAACTGAAAAAAGGCGCAGCCATGAGCTGCGCCTGCACTTGTCAGAACTGGTACTTCAAGCCGACGCGGCCGGTATCGAACTCCGGTCCGCTGTTGGTCACCTGGCCGTTGAAATCGTCCTCATCGATGTCGACGTTGTAGCGATTGTACTCAGCGAACGCGGTCAGTTGTGGCGTTACCCGGAAATCCACCCCGGCACCCACAAATGGCGTCACCTCATCGTAAGTCTCACTTTCATCGAAGGCATCAACATCCAGCGCCGAGGCGAAGGCGCCGGCCTTACCGTAAACGCCAAAGCTGTCGGTCAGGGGCAAGCGGCCAATGGCACTCAATCCGACACCTTTGAGTTTGCCTTCCACATCATCCTCACCGAAGTTGCCAAAATCGATGTATTCCGCCTCCAGGGCAAAGAGTGGATTGAACTGATAACCAAAGGCGGCTCCGAGCATGTCGTTCTCATCTTCGAACTCACCACCGTGAGCTTTATAACCGCCATAGCTGCCGCTGATATAGGGACCTGCCTGGTCCCGTTCCGCGCTACCCTGCGCCAGGGCGGCGGGTACGGAAAAGGCAGTTGCCGTGAACAACGACGCACAGGCTAAACGGATTCCGGAATTCATAAGGCTTTCCTCCTCGTGAGTTCAGATGTCCTTCTCATTCCATGAGTAACCGAAAGCTGACTTCCGGTTACCTGAACTCACCCTACTAGGGGTTGTGCCTTAAGTGGGTTAAAACCGAACTAAGAAATGGTAATGCCCGGTTAACCAATACGGGAGAGACATCAGCGGGTCGCGCCGTGATCGGCCGGGGGGGTGCTCTGCTGGGTAGATAATTCATCGCTATCTCCAGCGTTTTCTGTTTCTCCGGCATCTGCCTGCTTCATCAGAATCATGCCACCTTGCAACAGCAGAGATTTGAGCCGGGGGTCTCCCTGTTCCGCAACCCCTACAGCAAAGGCCATCATGGCCGCTTCCAGAGGGTTTTCCCGGATCAGGTTGCGAAGCACATCAATGCCTGAACGAGATTTCTCGCCGTCCTTTTGACTCGATTTACCCGAATGAACCGGACGTGTCAGACGCTGGAAAACAATCGCAAGCAGAAGTACACAGACAAATCCCATCAGTGCCATGGCTCCGGCTTCGCCCAGCCAGGGTGACAATGCCAGGACTGATGCCTGAATCAAAAAGTAAAACCCGGTAAGTAACAGGGCGGTAAGCAAGACCATCGCCAGTACAAAACCGATTACGGCAGCGGCAGCCTTGCGCAACGCACCCTGTATCTGTGCAGAATCAAGCATGATCAACGATCAAGCATCTTGCCCACGAGAATACCGGCCAGAAACATGATAATGATGCTCAGGAACGGCCGCTCTTCAATCCGGTGTTCAACATCCTCAACGGCCTTGTCTCCGGCATCCCTCGCACGATGCAAGGCAGCATCACCTTTTTTTCTGACCTGATCGAAGGCCTCGCGGCTCTCGCGGCGGATTTCGTCCCTGAGGCTGCTAATGTTGCTTTTCTGACTTTCCGAAAAGGAATTGGTCAGTTTAGCCATATCCTCGCGGAGTGCCTGCAGATCCCGTTTAACCTGTTCGTAGTCGTCCTGGGAAGATTTAGCTTCCATGTTATGCCTCCTTAAACAAGAGATTCACTGTTAATTTGGCGTTTCCAAAAAGTAAATCGCGCCCGCCACCGATGATTCAATTCAACCATTTATTGGCAGACGCACTGAAAGCCTAGCACAGGAACTGGCGACTCGCCTGCTCCCCACACGCACCTTTCGCGGGGATCAACGGGGCCTTTCGGCAGGCCCCATGCAGTTGGCATAGAAGGTTGTGGTAGCCGGCCAATCCGAGAAAATGCCGATGACGCCCAAATCCCGGGCCAGCACGTCGATCACCTTGAGCACATCACCGTCGTTGTTGATCGCATCGGTCACCGTCTGATAGTACCAGCCTCCTCCATTTGCCAGAGGACCACTACGCTCAACGGTCCAGGCAATCATGTCCAGACCCGCGGTACGGGCGTTCTCGGCGTACTCGGACGGAACGATCTCACCGTAGCTGTCGAGTGTCAGCATCTTCCAGAGGGCCGGCGCCAGAATATTCACGCCCTGTGCCTTGAGGCTCTCCATGTAAGCCAGTGACGTGTTTTCTGTCGTGGGAGCTGACTGATCAAGGAAAACCGCCTGCCGGCCAAACCGCGGGGTCTCGTTCACCCAGAACAGCACATCCTCCAGATTGAACGACTGGGGCCACACATCCCTCGGCTTAACGCCCGCATCGAGGTAATCCTGGATCATCTGGCGGGCATACTCCCGCTGGCTGTAGTCACCCTCAAACGGCATATCGACGACGGGTGATTTCAGCTCCGGCGTGAACTTTACGCCCAGCGCCTTGAACAGCTCGATGCTTTCCTTATGGGTCATCAGCGTGCCGCGGCTGGTGTAGAGATCGGTGCGCCAGTCGGCCGTGCCAGTCAGATATTCCTCCGGCGTGGTTGCCATGGGATTGTAGGCATCCATCTTGCCCTTCAGCGACTTGAACTCGGCCAGGGTAATATCACTGGTGCGACACTCGGCCTGGGCCGGTATGCCGGAGACGGGATCAGCCGGAACGAATGGCTGTGTGCACTTGGCGTTCAACTCCGGGACCGCAACGATGTTGGTGGTGGTGTGCAAGTCGTTCTGGGCATGCCGGCAAACCAGCTCGCGGTCCTTGGTGAACGCCACATCGCACTCAACAATGCCAGCGCCCATCCGGGCCGCAGCAACGTACGACTCCATAGTGTGCTCGGGAAATTGCAGAGGGGCGCCACGGTGGCCGATGGAGAAATCTGAACGCTTGAGATGGCGGGTATTGCAGGACTGCAGGCGCTCCTTCAGCGGACCTTCATCCATGTCCTCAACCAGCCATAAAGGCCGTGGCCCCAGATGGACGGGTTGCTTGCCGCCAGCGCGCTTATGCCAGGACTGGGCAGGCACATCTTCCCAGTCATCCAGACCGGGCGGAACCCAGGATTCATGGTGCGACTTACCCGGTGCGGCTTGTGCCACAGAGAGGGCAGCTGTGCAGAGTGACAGGCCCAGGATCGTGCGTAACTTCATAACCAGCTCCTTGTGAAATGAATGATACTGCAGCATCAGTGTTCACAAGGAGCGTTACGTCAGCGTGACGTTTCGTTGACGGTCAGCTTGCGGCCGACGCCTCATATTCACGAATCATCGCGAACAGCTGGTCTTTCAGGTTCAGTCGTTTCTTCTTGAGGGTTTCAAGGTATTCATCGGAGGTATTCTCTGCCCCCGTCTCGATGCGGTGAACTTCATGGTCGACATCGTGATATTCATCAAACAGTTTCGCAAAATGGCTGCTGTTGGCTTTGAGCAGGTGGATCGCTTCTTTGGATTCCGGCAGCTCGTGAATCAGATCGTGTTTTTCCAGGGACATTCGCGCAGTCTCCATGACTGTGAGGGATGAGAGGTATTTGACTCGTCCCAGTGTATGGCTCGCTGCTCCCGTCAGTCTTGATCCCCGTCAAGCGCCAGTACGCTGCTCCTCCCATTACCACGCAGGTTCATCGCTCCGGATACGGAGAAAGCTGGCAAAGCGAGGCAGACCGGTAGCGGTATGGCCGTAATACTTGAACGTGATAACGCTCCCGGGCTCGGGTGGTGACGCTCTCTCGGAATCGCTGAACCCCGAACCGATCCGGAATTGCCTGCCATTTTCAAGTTCCACCAGCAGAGACCCCATCAAACCCTCGTATTTGCCCTTACCTGGCAGGTGCTGAACAACCACCGCTTCCGCATCCTGGTACTGTTTCGCTTTCAGCAGGTCGTTCGAGCGCCCGGTTCGGTATCCACTGGCGCCCAGCCGCAGCATCAAGCCCTCCCCTCCAGCATCCACAATCTCGTCCAGGCGCTGCATCAAATTCTCATGGGTACTCGCCCGTTGCTGATCGACAAGCGCCATGTACGGTGATCCAACCTTCTCAATTAATACCCGTAGCCGGGCCAGACGTTGATCGAAGGTTGCCTCCTGATCCGGAAGATCGAACACCATGAACCGAATCCGCCGCCAATCATCCTCATCCGGCACCACCTGTCTCACCACCCCTGATAATTCCGCAAAACGACCGCGCCCCATCCAGAGCTCGCCGTCCAGAGGGTGCCCCGGAAACTTCTTGGAGAACCAGTCGGGCGCCCGATACTCATGACCGCCACGGGAAAGGAATTTCTCGCCGGTCCAGTAAGCGCGCACACCATCAAGCTTTTCACTGACCCAGTAGCCGTCCAGCGGCATGCCCTTCTGGTAAACGTTGGCGAGTGTCAGCTCAGGCGGCACCGCGGCTGCCACCGGGGAAAACAGAAAGGAAACCAGCACCGGCAACACGGCGCTGAACAATCGAAAAGTCATGGCAATTCCTTTGCTCTCAGTTGCTTTGTTCCGCACAGGCCAGCGATTCCGTTCCGGCCATCATCATCGACAGGACGTTATTCGTTTCCGCAGGTGCGCTTCACCTTCTGCCGGAAATCCGCACGAATTCGGGCATTCTCCGCCTCATTCACGAAAACCCGCTCGCCCTGATCATTGAGGTTATAAAAGGTTGAAACGCTGGCCAGAAACTTCAGGCGCGCCTGCAGTTTTCTGCAAACCTCGGCTCGCTTCGTGGCCCTCTCCTCTGCCTGGGCATCAGCGGCTTGTCGGGCTTTACGTTCCTCTTGCTGTTGCTCCAGAAACTCGGTCATTTTCTGGTGCCGCTCCCGGGCAACTGCGTCCTCGCTGTCCGGAGCGGCCTTTACCGTGATTTCACGTGACGCAGCTGTGGCCGGTGGACGGTCGCCAAAATGGGTCTGGCCACTTGCATCGACCCATTTGTAAACGCCCGCGTTTGCGTAAAAGGGGATGAAGCAGAGGAATATCAAAGCCATATATGCTTGCACACAGAACTCCTTTTCATTCTGTTGGTTCCCTGGCGGCTTTCACAGAGGCAGCCCCTCTGCCCTTTTGAACAGCCTGTCAGCCAGATCGTTGAGCCCTACGCCATCGCCGCCTCGTTCAAATTCGGCACGCTGTACTGCATCTGATCTTCCAACGTGTCCCATGGGAAATTCCGGATTTTTTCCATGTGGGCGGGATAGCCCTCTTTCTCCCACCACTCCAGATCCAGTGTCGCCCAGTAATCGGCAGGGCGTTGGCGTTTGCCCGCCGCGTCATACTCGGCAGTGGCGGGGTCCAGGTGTCGGTAGGGTTCGAGAGCAGGAATGTCCGGCAGGGGCTGGCTGACATCCATATAACGTTGTAACTCATCCCAGTGAGCATAGAGTTCGACTTTCTGCGTGCTATGCACTTCGGCAACCACCGTCTGCCAGCCGCTGTAGCGGTGGCGAAGCTGTAGCTTGTAGCTGACCGGGCCTTTGGGTTGGACGTGGTAGGAGATGTAGGGGTCGAACTCGATAAACGGCGCCTCAAAGGTTTCCTCTCGCCAGGTGCGGAATTTGACCATGCCCGTGGGGCGAAAAAAGCCGCAGCCCAGGTCTTTGACGATGAAATCGGGGTTTCGCTCTAGGAACCAGGTGAAGGGGTAGCGGAAGAAGAGGTGTAAACCCACAAGCCAGAACAACCACTGAAGGCCAACCAGAATTCCTTCAGTTCCAAACTTGATGGTAGTTAACGTTACCCCTGCAACTAAAACAAACAACATCCATTTGAATAGCGAATAATCAGCAAAAGACCCAGCCAGCATCAGCAATAATTGCCAACGAGTCTTAATGAAATCACTCGGCTTCTTTCGATGATTCCATGCGGGCCCAGCCAATTTTTTTCGGCCGAGTCCAGTTGCACGTTTCTGATATATATTTGCTGAATTAGGCGTAACGTGGACATCCAAACCCGAGTACTTCGCCCAAACTAAACGTTCAACCAGATCACCACCTTCCAAAGCCTTTGCGAATCTGCCTGGATTCTCCAGAGACTTTTGCTTTGGAATAGAGTCAGACCGAAAAGCTGTCTCAGAATACTCATCCGTCGATTCTGATTGATTATCCCTACCACTCAACGTCCAAATCCTCCATCGTATGAGTCACTTCCTGAGCCTCGTATTCCTCTGCGTCTCGTTGCCATACATCCAGCGTGAAGGTCAGTGAAAGACTTTGTACCCGGTAATGGGTTTCAACGCGCTCATAGTCAGATTGCGGCGTAAAGCTCGATAACTGCGACTTGCCGATCAAGAAGTTGATTGCCTGACCCTGCTCGTCGAAGTCGTTTTGAATGCCCTGACGAATGGTGCCCGATTTTCTGACAATAGTCCCTTTCCGCCAGCCCCCGGCGGGATTCGGGCCCAGTATGCGGTAGTGCTCCTGTTCGTATGAAATCACCAGCTCAACGTCGGCGGGCTTACCGGTGATAGCCAGGGCCGGACTGGTGAAAGACAGAACAGCCTCCACTTCATTTTGCCAGGCCAGTAGCTTTCGAGCCTGAATCCATTCCACAACCCCTTTATCTGGAATACGCCGGAGCGAAACCGGCGTCATCGCTTTCACCAGAGCAATGTAAGCGTCGGATTCTTTGGCCAGCTCATCGGTCTGCTCACCCGGATCGCCGGAAAATGGGCCCGCGCGTAGCCACTTGCTGACGGCATCATCCATCATTCTGTAGTAAGCGATCTCGCCCACTACATAAATCGCGAAGCCTAGCGCGGTAACATAACCCGATGCGACGGTTCCCGCCCATCGGACAGCGGAGGGTATCAGGCGTCCGACGGCGGCCTGCGCGGCTTGAACGGATGTGCGTTCAACCGCTCGACGACCCGTTGGCGTCAGCAGGCGAGCAGCGATGATATCTGCGTTGACCATGGTTGCGATGCCGCCCGCTTTGATTAATTGAGCGGAGCCCGTGCCCCATCGTCCATTTGCAAATGAACTTACCGAATCACAGAACGTCAAAGCTGCAGAGAACATTCCGGCAACCCAACCCGCAGCTTGTAATTGATTCCTAACAACGGCTTGCGCATATTTATCTTGAGAGTTGAAACTCGCGGCCAACCGAGCGAACCAGTCAGCTTCCCGTTTCCAAGTGGCCACCTTAAGGTTGAGCCACTTGGGGCGACTCGGCATCAGAGAGATAAGATTAGCCGAACTCAAAGCCAAGTCTGCCGATGCGCTGACCGCTCCAGCTAGATAACGCCCGGTTCCGGCATTGGCATTAATTGCGCTTTGCAAATTCCAAATATCAAAAACCACAAGCACGCCCGGCAAACCGCCTGGATGCGTCATCACCTGATGCATAAACCGCTTAACAGGTTGCTGCTTAACCACCCCGTCAAATGCGTCAGCATCAGCCACTTTCAGACTGGCCGCTACCACCGCCCCGGAGGTCAGCGTATTGCCCTGTTCGTCCAGCACCTCCAGAACAATGTAGGCACGCCCTTCGTCCGCACCTTCCAGTTGCAAGGTGGTTCTGCCGGGGATGGCAGCTTCGGCAAATCCTTCAAAGGCACTCTTGATTCGATTGATGTCAGCCGTGAATGCTGCCCCCCGCAGTGTCAGTTCAGCTTGAACCTGAGTGAGCCACCACTGGGAAATTTCACCGGCAACACTGGAGAAAGCCGAGGCCCCACGACCAACGAATCCCGCTATCGCCTCGCCATCCGGCGCCCTGGTTTGCTGCTGGTGATCCGCAATGCTGCGCAGGACATTGGGCTCCAGCACTCGCATTTCCTGGTTGCGATCTTCCAGTGCTTCGACCAGGGATTTCAGATTGAGCAGGGTCGCGTCTCCAACCTGGTATTCGCCCGAGCGGCTTTGGAACGGCAATAGCATGACACCCAGAGGATGCTCGCCTGTAGCAATCTTCAAAGCCGTTGCGGCAGCTTCGTCATTACCGTTTGCTCCAGAGTCCTGCGGAAGTACCAGTGGGTCGGCGCGGTGCGCTGGCAATGAGAGCACCTGCAGCAACGGCCCGGACTGGACATACCCCGCGGCCGCATTGCCCGATTCCAGCGCAAATAGATCCCGCAGCGTGGCAGTCAGGTTTTGTGGACGCTCGTCGTTCAGCAAGCGCACGAGCGCCGCTTGAGCTTCTGTGAGAAAGTCCCGTAGAGCCGCTCTTTCCACGTCATAGAGTGTGCGCTGGAGTCGACCGTCTTCACTGTCGTCGATTCGGTTATCAAACCAGCCCCCGTCAATATAAAGAGGGTTCGCAGATCCATCGGGGAGGGTTTCGCGTCGGAAGTTGTTGTGGAACAACTCAGCAGTGACACCAAACGGGCGTTTCTTTACGTTGTCCACCAGCGCCAGCATGAGCGCCAGTGCAGCGTTCATTTGCTGGGCCAGATGACGGGCGGCCTGCAAAGAATCTCTCAGGTGTAATGTGACCAGCTGCCGGCCCCGAAGCGGGCCGAAAACATCGGTGCCAGCCTGGATTGTCGGCAATGGCTCGTCTTGCAGATGAAGTTGGCGCCAGCGCGGATAAAGCGACGGCGTTTCAACGAAGTAGTCAGCATCAACCACATGCTCATCCGCTTCGATAGCATCACGCTGCGCAATAAGCGCGTCTTGGGCCTGCTGCGACTTTGCGCCATCGACGTCGTGTAACCATTGCCCCGGGAAGGTAAAATCGCTTTCTATCGCGCTGTCACGGGCTCGCATGGCCGGCATTTCGTCCAGGCGTTTCCAGTCCCCATCCAGGCTCGGCTGTCCCTCAAGGAAGGCCCGGATCGCTCTGGCGGATCGGCAGCGCGTTGTTATGAGACCGCTATCCTGCTCAAGCGCGCTGATATACTCCCACGACCACTGCGTTTCACTGAACGCGAGATAAACATCGCTATAGACATCCGTACCATTCAGGCGAGCAGGGACGTGGATAACGTCTAACTCGGGGCCAATTGCTTTGCGATCATTGGCCGCTTCGAGAGAGGCTGTGCGGGCTTGTGCAACAGGGGTATCTCGCAGAACAGGTGCCGCATCCTCACTTGTCACAACTGACAGCTCCCGCCAGAGGCGCCCCCTGAAAAACACGTAGATCCAGCCGGTTCGCAGCGGTGCGCCGATGGCTTCCTCATAGCCACTCATGGGTCGCGGATGCGTCAATTCTCCTGCATCGCAGAAAAGCGTCGGATGAACCGACACCATGAGGCTATCCTGATAATGTCGCTGAGGGGCTTTAAGGGCGTATGGACCAATGGACTCTTGGTGGATAACAGGAACGTTTATTGTCTCGTCGCCCTTTAGCTGCAGGATCAGCGAGCGTTTTTTTGGTTGCTCAACATGGCCCGCGAGAATTGGTCCCTTACGACCATTGTGTTTTTCGCAGATCTCAATGGGCGTAACAACTTCATTGCCGTCGTCCGCGATTTCGCTCAGAACGTATTCATGACCGGCAAGTGATTGCAGTCCCGTCAGTTCCAGCCAGAACGTCTTTGAAGGGGCGCAGGAAGGTGCTTTAACCGCTGACATGCTATGAAATCCTTTTCATGATAATTCGCGAAACGCTTTCCATTGCGTCTCAAGCTCCACTGATTGACTGTCACTGGCCAACCCCGAATGCCACTGATGGACGATAAAGCGAGTTAGCATCGTGGCATCTGCCTGCCCATCCCTGGCTAAATGAGGCAAACAGGCAGGCCAGCCAGCTACCCAACTCAGCAAGCGCTCAAAGTCACGACCTTTATGAGCTTTAATCTGTTGAGCCGCGCCTGTTGACTTGAATCCCGACCACTGCACGTGATTCAAGAGATCTACAGACCAAATCCATACGCTATCGACAGCAGCTAATTCTGCCATTTGATCGGGTTGACAGGCTGATAACACCTGAAGAAATCGGGTGTCATAAGTTCTGAGCAGACATGGGCCTGCCGTTTCCAGGTCAACCGACAGCATGCCGCGCAAACCAGCAACGGCTTTATCAACGTCACTTTCGGTAAACAGAAACAACAATCCCTTCTCAGCCCATTGTGTCAGGGCATGCTGACAGAAAGGACTGTCAGCCACCGTTTCAATGATGATTGGCCCTGCATCTGCGAAGGTTTCTAGTGGACTGTTCTCAAACAACCAGCACCAGCTCGGTTCGTTGCATTTAGCATACAACCCATTGGTAATTTCATGTTCGTCAAACTGGGCCGCATCAATAATTAAAAGGCAACGCTGGCTCGGCTGAAGCTGCCACTCGCGAATTGCTTCCTGAAATGTCTCCAGACATTCACGGCTAGGCAACGCAGGGGCAATTGTCGACATCGCAGCTTCCATCCTGTTTTTTCTGGCATGTTTTTATTGCTGGTGCGCGCTCCGCAGCCGCAGTCAGGAGCGTATTTCGATCCACTCGTTCGGCAATTGGCCGCTGCCCCACCTCCGCCACTTCAGCCGGCGCTACAACCCCACCAGTCGCCGTCGCCAACCCCGGTCTCTCCGGCACCTGCACCCTCTGCCCACTCCCCTTACCCGGCGAACCGCCGGCATTCAGCTTGATGGCAGCGCCACCCACGGCCACGCCACTTGGATCAATCTTCACAAAGCTGCCGCCGGCCGTGAGGGTTATTTCCGCACCTGCTTCGATCACGGCTTTCTGGCCGGCCTTGATGTGCAGTTCGGTGCCGGACTCACTGAGCCAGGCCGTGCCAGCTTTCAGGTGCAGGGTGCCACTAACGTTGAAGCTGTGGTCTTTCCCGATCTGTTCGCGTTTCTCGCCGGCCACGGTGTGATGGGTGCTGCCTTTGACGTGGCTGAAGCGATGCTTGCTGACCGTCAGGTGGCTGTCATTGCCGATGACTTCGGTGCGGTTGTTTTCGGTGAGCAGGGCCAGGTCTTTCTGGGCATGGATGTAGATCTGCTCCTGGCCCGCTTCGTCTTCAAACCGCAGCTCGTTGTTGCCCTCACCCTTGTGGGTTTTGGTTTTCAGGGTGGTGCGGGTTTTGTGTTCCGGCAGCGCGTACGGCGGCGTGTTGGTGGCGTGCCAGGTCCGGCCGGTGATGATGGGCTGATCAGGGTCGCCGTCCAGGAAGGAGACGATCACTTCATGGCCGATCCTCGGCAGCGCGGTGAAACCATACTGGCCGCCGGCCCAACCCTGGCTGACCCGGAGCCAGGCACTGCTGTGTTCGTCATTGGCCGCATAGCGATCCCAGGGAAATCGTACTTTCACCCGGCCGTATTGGTCGCAATGGATTTCTTCGCCTTCCGGGCCGGTAACCACTGCCATCTGGGGCCCATCCATCAGCGGTTTGTGTTCACACAGCGGCCGCCAGCTCCGGTCTGCAGGGATGGCGTTAAAGTGGTTGCCGTAACGCGCCGGTTCGCTGCCACCCTCTTCTTCCAGGGCCTGGGGTTGTGAGCCGGTGTGGGTGATCGCCGTGAGCAGCCACTCGCGGTTCATGGCTTCGTTGTCGTGGTCGGTCAGGGGCACCCTTGCACCAGGTGCAAAATCCGGGCGATTGCTTTCACCAAGGGCGATGCTGGCGTCGCTGCGCAGGGCAGCAAGCCTGGCTTCAGTGAACGGCCGACCACTGGCGTCCTGTTTGAATCGACCGGGGTAGTCGTAGTGCTGGTAATCCTCCCGGTGGACGAGCTGATCGCCGGACTGCTCATGCATCAGGGCGTAGGCCGGGTTTTTGAAGGTGTAATCCTTCATGGCGACCGAAGCGGGACGCACCCGCTCTCGGTACGCGAACCGGAACACACAGGGCGTTCGGGTACTGCCCCCTGCTTTGCCGTTGTATGGAACGGCCTCAAGCCGCGGCGAATCGCGATGGTGATCGGCAAAAACCAGGGCAGGTGCTTCCTGACCATCAAGGCTGCCGTGCTGGTAGCGGTAGTGCCAGCCTTCCTCGGCAGCCAGGCGTTCGACAAAGGCCAGATCGCTTTCCCGGTGCTGGACGCAGTATTCCCGCTCCTCCGGGCGGCGTTTAAGGTCGAAGACGGTATCGACGATCCCCCGCTCCTCCAGCAGGGTACGCACAATCTCATCCGTGCCCCGGTTCTGGAAAATGCGGCTGTTGTGCATCAGCGCCAGGCGCCAGAGCGGCGGCCGGAAAACCAGCTCGTAGCGGGTGCGCCGATGGCCGGAATCGCCTCGAGCGAATTCGCTGACCACGCCGGTAAAGCGACGCAGTGGTGCCCCGTCCCGCCAGATCACGAGATCCACCGGTTGCTCCAGCACGTTCGAGGCACCAATAGACGGATCGGTACTGGCCAGGTCAAGGCGTCCCTGGAACAGCTCGGACAGCCGTTCTGTCAGCGCAAAGCCCACAACGGAAAAGTGATCAGAGGAGTATCCGCCAATGGTGGCGGTGAATTGCAGTCCGCTTGCCTGGGGCATGTCTTCGGTCCCTGAAGAAAAAAGAAAATCCGGGCTTTCGCACCATCCTGTGCGAAGGCTCAGCCCTGATGAAAACGTCCTGCTCTCATCAGGGCGGCCCTAGTGTGCTGAAAGAGTTTAATACAAGCTGCGGGGTATGCGGTACCCCGCCAGTAGTTGCTGTGTGAACGGGTTGGTATTGCTGGCCGCGTGGAGGCGATAACGCATCTCCCCGTCGTCAACCCGGAACCGGACATCCACCGCGCTGCTGCTCACGCCGGTAATGTCTGCTTTATCGAGCAGTCGGAACAGGGCCCAGGGGCCGCTTTCCGAGAGGCTGCGGGGTGAACGGTTCACCTGGACCGGCACCAGGGTAATACGGCTCTCAACAGAGTCCCGCAGGGTATTGGGCCAGACCAGCGGAATACTCTGGCGCGGGCCGTGGCTGAACTCCACCAGTTGGCCATCCACATTGACCACACTGCGACGCTTGTTGGCTGAGAGATTGAGCGGTTCCAGCGCAAACTCCACATCCAGGGAACCACCCCGGGTAAAATAGGCCCTGCGGATTCGGTCGGCATTTTCCAGGGAAGTCAGTACCGCACCGCGCACCAGGCCGGCACGTCGGGCATCGCCCACCTGTTCCGGGTGATCCTCGAGGAACAGTTTCAGGTTGTCCTGATAGAAGGCGTCCAATACGCCGCCCGGGGCAAAGAACCGTTCAAAGTCCTGCAGTGCAACATCCCCCCCGGAGTCCGGATTAAACGGATAATGGCGGGCCAGATTCTGCTGGAAGGGCTGATACACCTCGCGATACCACTCACGCTCCAGCTGCGCCACCGCCTGGTCCAGAACCACTCGCCAGCTTTCCGTGGCCAACCGGGTCAGAAGCCGGCTCAGGGGCTCCGGCTGGTTGTCGGCCATGCGCTGCAGGGTGAAGATCGGGTCGGCTCCCTGCAGGCCCATGCGGGCCCGGGCAGCGGCCAGCGCAGCCTTGCCCTTGTCTGGCGCTTCCTGGATGTTGCGCATGTACTCATGAAGTTCCCCGACTACCAGCATGATCTGTTCAAGGCCGGTTGGCTGATCGCCATTTTCCCGGGTCAACTGGTTGAGCTCCGCAAACTGCCGCTCAATTTCCTGCAGCATGCGGAAATGGGGCGACTGCTCCAGAAGCTCCCGGGCTGCGGCACTCTCCCCTTCTGCCGAAGGCACGAGGCGAGTGTTATCGCGAACCTGCCCGAGCAGGCGTGCCAGGGGCTCGTGGCCGCTGGTCAGGCTCTCGAGGATACGGACGCCGTGGTTCAGGTCCTCAAACCGCTGAATATCGATGCGACTCAAGGCTGTACGCCAGGCCTCGGCATAGTGCTCGGCATAGAGGGTCTGCAAACTGGCCAGTAGCCTGGCTTCATCCGCCTTGCTAAAATTGACGTTATCCCGGCGGCCCAGCACCCAGGCGTCCACCAGGGCCAGCTCCGTTACCGAGCCGGACTTGCGTAGGAACCACTTTTCCAACCCATCCCGTGTCAGCAACGCGGGGATGGTCAATGGGTCTTCTTCCACCGCTGCCCCCGAGTCAGACGGCTCGCCATACCCATCCACCCGGGTGAACACCGTGCTGAATGCCGGCCCGGATGCCCTGGCCAGTTCCAACGGTGCCCGGAATTCCTGTTCTGCTTCAATTTCCAGATCCCGGTAGACCCGGTCTGGCGTGGCAATCCGACCAAGCTCATGTTGTGCCCACTGGACACTGCTACGAAACGGCGCCAGGGTCATATCGGCAACCGCATCGCCCTGGCGAGTGAGCTGTGCCAGATCGGTATGCGCCATGGCATAGTCCAGATGACCGAGTAGCCGCTGCTGCAGTTCTCTCTGGCCAGGGAATGCCTGCTGCCAGTAGTTCTGCATGTAGCGGGTCACAATATCGTCCCGACGACCACTGGCGTCATACAGCATGCGCAACACCCGCAGATGCTCCAAGCGCTCAGTGCTATTGTCCGGCGCCTGGCCCATCTCGGCCATCACACCGAACATCAGGGCTGGCAAATACTGGTATGCCAACATATCCAGGTAGGATTCCTCCACTTCCGGCCCCACCTTATGACCACGGTACAGGCCCATATCGCTGAGCAGCGGCCAGTTCCGGCGATGGTCGCCAAAGGCCAGGGTCGCCTCACGAAGTTCATCCAGCGGGCCAAGCAGGTTCCGGCCGGTATTGTCCGGCTCAAAACCCACCGGCTGCCAATTGTCGATGAATCCCTGAACACGGGTTTCCACGGCGGTAGCGGCCTCTGCATTCTTGATAAAGAAATGCTGCCAGCCTGCGGTCATACCCGCACCGGCACAAATAGCCACCACGGCGGCCACGGCCAGCCGGCGTTGCCGGGCCTGAATCACCCGTCGGTTGTCACCAGCCAGGCCGGCCTCCGGATAGATAATCTCGGGGAACAGTGCCCGGGTGAACAGCGTGGCGGACTGCCCTGCCCGTTGGGCAGGCTGAATGGGCCCGGCGATCTGGTAGTTGGCGGCAGCCGCTGAGACAAAGGCATCTTCCGGCACGCCCTCCTGCAACACCGAGGTGAAGTAGGTGCCGCGAACCATCGCCGGTGTCGAGAACACATCCGCAGACAGCAGGTCGGTCAGGAATTGCTCCAGAACAGGCTTCAGGCCGGCAAGCTGGCGGGTAAAGGAATAGGCCGCCGCCCGTTCCTCGGCATCCCGGGTGCTGGCCAGAACGTCCGGCAAGCGATCGGAAAGCCGCTCAACCATTTCGGTATATCGGTCGGCGAACTGATTCAGCCAATCGTCGTTATCCAGTTGGCCTTTGAGGCTGAAGGTAAAGCCCAGGGCCCGCTCCTTGTCCTGCTTGCTCAGGGTCCGCACCAGCGGGCCCAAACCGTAAAGCAGGTCCATCTTGGTGAAGGTGACATAAACGGGCAGGCGGGAGCCGATCTTCTCCATCAGTTCCCGCAGGCGCGTGCGCAACAGGATGGCCCGCTCCCGCCTATGGCCGGGGTCTGCCACGCTGAGACTGGCCAGATCAATGGCCAGCACCACCCCGTTCAGAGGGCGTTGAGGACGATTTCGCTCCAGCCAGGCGATGAAATGATGCCAAAGACGCTGCTGGATCTCCGCGCCGGCGCCCTCCCCCTGACTCTGGCTCAGCAGTTCACCATCCGGATCGATCAGCACGCCTTCATCGCCGATCCACCAGTCAAAACCGAAGGCATTGCGATCCATTCGATTGTTGCGGGTTACGTTGGTCAGCGTGTAGGTCTGCCCGGAGCGTTGAATCAGGCTAGTCTTGCCAGCATCCTCAAGGCCCATCACCAGATACCAGGGCAGCCGGTAAATGCCTTTGCGGCCGGGGAGGTTGCTTTTGAGGGCCGCCAGCTGGCGATCCAGCAGGCGCTGTTGCTTGCGCTCCATGGGCAGAATCGGATCTTCCTGTTCCTTCTGCGCTTCGGCCTGCCGGACGTTCACCTTGCGCAGGCGGCGGGCCAGCATCATGCCCCACACCATGGCGACCACAAGGACAACACCCAGGGTTACCAGGGCCCGCATCTGCCAGGCCGCCAATGGAAACTCACCATTGAGTTCCCAGCGTGGCCCCAGCCACCAGGTGGCCACCAGCACGGCAATAATGCCCAGTACCAGAGTGACCGGGGCTGCGTTTTTGAGGTATGGCAGAAGCCAGCGACCGATGAGTAAAGCTTTTCTCCACATGGTGTCCATTCCTGCTGTGATTCCTTGGTGTGTTCCGGGGATCAGCCCAGCTTTTCAAGCTGCCTGATCAGGGCGGGCTCCCAGTCCTCGAGAGCCAGCCCGCGAACCTGCGTTTGCAGATCCTGAATCTGCTGCGTGGCCAGTGATTTCAGGCCCGCGTCTTTCATCAATCGGGCGCTGGCAAGACGCCAGTAAAAGCGGTCTCTTGGCTCTCTCGCTTCCGCCAGCCCGTCCTCCAGAAGTTGCATCCCGGCAGCCAGTCCCTTTTGTGAAACCAGATCCCGGGCTTTGTCATAAGCCTGCTCCCAGGCGTTGGCGCTGCCGGAAGAACTACCGGTGGCTGGAGCGGACCAGAGCCACTCTTCTGCCTCCCGGGAGAGGAACGGGGTGCCGTCGTTGAAGGTGAGCTTCGGCAACTGGGCAAGCCGCTCAACAAACTCCTTGGCAGACACACGGATGGCTTCAGCACAGGCATGATGGCCCAGGGCCGCCGCTACCCGGGCACTTAACCAATGGCCGTCCAGCCAGAACGGACTGACCGAAAGGCTCTGCTCGATTTTCTGCCACAACGCCAGGTCCGCAGATTTTTCCAGGGCTTCCCGATAGTCAGCCACACGATCGGCACTCACGGCGGCAAGATCGGTGCGCTTTCCGTCCCGTGTCGGCGGTACCGTGGTGATGTTCTGCCAGATAGCGTAACGGCGAACCTGGTACCCCAGAGGCTGGTCCGGCCCGGTTTCGGTGAGCATGTCCGCGACTTTCAGAAGGCTCTGTCGGGTTGCTCGCTCATCGCCCGGGTCCAGGGTGAGTGCCCCCAGGGAAGGCTTCGACGGTGCAGATTTCTGGTCTGGCGTTTCAGTTCCCGAATCCTGGCTGACCTGCTCTGCCGGCGGACAAGGTTCGGGGGCTGCCGTGGCGTCGTTAACCCTGGGCAGCTTCTCAACCGCCCGTTTAAGATCCTGCAGGGACTCCTCCGGCAATTCCCGGCCAGCGGCCTGGTCCATCAACCTGGCCAGAAGTTCAAGGCAGAACGCCCGACCGTCGCCAACACTGCCATCGAACACCAGGGCGTCGACGCCTTTGCCGGCGCGCTGGAGCATCTGGGTGAACATCATCTTGCGTGCCCGCTTGCCCGTCTCTCCAGGGTAGGGCCAGGCCTGCTCCCACCATTCGTCCAGCACCCGGTGCAGCAGGTACAGGGACAGGGCGAACCGTTCACCATCACCACCGCGTTGCAGGGCGACCAGAAGAAAACCCAGGACTTTCAGATCCTTGCTGCGGTCCGAGAGAATCGTCAGGGCATCGCTCTCAACCTTGCTCCAGTCGATGTCGGTATGGGCCAGAGAGCCCACCTTCATGATCTCGTTTTCCAGAGACTCCAGCGTCGCATCGTCTCCGAGGGCTTCCCCCACACCCGAATCGCCGGGCAATGGTGAAACAACCTGTTCAACGTAGGGATGTTGCTCAATGATCTGCATGTTGCTGTCCTGAATCGCTGTGTTCAGCCGGCATTTACCAGCCACAGGTCTCGCGTAGCGGTTCGATTGCCCGGCGGTATCCCGAGAGATCAAACAGCAGGCCATCAATGCGGCTGTTGGGCGAGTCAATGCGCGCCTCTGTGCCGTCGATCATGGCTTTCACGGCACGAATGGCTGGCAGTCCCCGGCCGCCGCTGAGCACGAAACCGTTGTCCCGCACCCGCCAGACGGTCTGCCCCCGGCCAAACCCCAGCCGAATCCGCTCCTCGTCCATCGCCTCGGGCAGCATCAGAGTGAGTTCGGTGATGTTGTTGTGGCACTGAAGGGCCAGCAAAGGTCTGGGAGGTCGAACGCCCAGAGCCGGAACCGTCACCAGGTGGCCAGCTACTCGCCCGGTATTCCGGTAAAGCACACCGGCACCGGCATTTTCTGCATCAAGGCTGGCGTAGGCCTGTCGCCATCGCTCGGATCGCCGGGCATCCGGCGCCGTGAGTTTCTCCCCGGATGCCGCCAGGGGGGTGCCAAAAACCTCGTCAAAGCAGGCCAGCCGTTCAAGTCGCTGGGGCTCACTGGTACAGAGTCGGGCATCCTCAAGCTTGTCAGCGCAGGCATTGGCGACCAGAAGAGCCTGGACCACAGCTGCCACTACGCGACGGATTAGTCGCACTTTCCGGGGAATCATGACTCTGTCACCTGGTACTTGAGGCACTTGTGGGCCAGGGTCCGCTTTGGCAGGCCGAGGCTTTCCGCCGCCTGGGCCCGGTTGCCAGCGTACTGGCGCAGGCGCTCGCGAATAATCGCCGCTTCAAAGGCCTGTGCCGCGGCTTTAAGATCCCGGATCTCTTCGACAGCGGGTAGATCAACGGGATTTCTGTCTCTGGCATCCCAGGGTGCGCTGGTCCAACCATCGGACTCTTCAAACAGGTCATTAATCCTCAGAACTTCCGGCTGGATATCATCCCCGCCCGGGGTCTGCAGGCAGGCCAGTTCAATGATGTTGCGCAGCTCACGGACATTGCCCGGGAAGTCGTATCCGGCCAGCAGGTGCAGAGCGTGGCTGGAAATGCCCATGGGCCCGCTACCCTCACGCTCGGTATACAGCCGGATAAAGTGACGGCTCAGGGCTTCGAGGTCGTCGGGGCGCTCCCGCAAAGGCGTCACCCGCAGCGGAAACTGGCTCAGGCGGTAAAACAGGTCCCGCCGGAAGCTGCCGTCTTCGATACCTGCCTGCAGCGGCTGGTGGGTGGCCGCTACCAGGCGAAAATCGGAGTGCTGTTCCTCACGGGCGCCCAGTGGGCGGAACTGACGGCTCTCCAACACCCGGAGCAGTTTCGATTGCAACGCCATGGGCATGTCGCCGATTTCATCGAGGAACAGGGTGCCGCCGTTGGCCTGTGCCAGAAGCCCCTGCTTGTCCTGGTCGGCGCCTGAGAACGCTCCCCTGGTATGCCCAAAAAGTTCGCTTTCCAGGAGGGTATCCGGAATCGCGGCGCAGTTGACCACCACCATCGGGCCGTCGGCCCGGTCGGACAGTTCATGGATACCGCGGGCGACCACATCCTTGCCACAGCCGGTTTCACCCTGCACCAAAACGGACAGCTGGCTGCCGGCAGCCCGGACGATCTGGGCCCGCAGGCTGGTCATGGGCTCGGAGTTGCCCACCAGTGTTCGAGCCAGTTGTTCGCACCGGGTGCGAACGGTTTCGGCGTCGTGCAGATGATCCAGTGAGCGTTTGAGCAGGCGGCGCTGCCAGACCTGATCACGGCTCTGAAGCTGGGTAATCCATTGATGAACCAGCAGTTGCTGTAGGCCACAATACAGAGGCTGGCCGGTAATGCCGTCCCAGTCGGGTTCGTCCCGACACAGGACGAGCATCCCCAGGGTTCGGCCATCATTACCGGTGAGGGGCTCGAGCCAGAGGGAACGGGGCCGGTCGCTGGCCTCGAACAGGGCCTGGAAGCCGACGTGGTCCAGGCGGTAGCTGGCGGCACGGGTAAGTTCCCGGGCTTTGCCGGTTTGCAGCACGTGGGCAAAGGGGTGGCTGAAGTCGCCGCAGTCGAATTCGCCCTGTTCGGCGAGGTCACTGCAGTGCAGGGTCCGGCCACTGAGGTCGAGTTCGAGTGCCCAGCAGCGGGTCAGTCCGAAGGCGTTTTCCAGCTGTCTTGTGGCGGTTTTCAGCAGATCCGGCAGGTTGTCCTGCTGAATCAGGGCCACCGCCAGGTCGATGCCGGTGTGCAGTTCCATCTGCATCCGTCCCATTCTTCTTGTTCCCTTTATTGAGTCTTCGCCGACCGCGCACCCTGTGGTTCGGCTTTCCAAAACACGCTGTGAATACATCCTTGTACGCTCCGCTCCGCCATCCATGGCTCCGCAGGGTATTTGGAAAGCCGAACCACAGGGTCCGCTACCTCCCAGTTACCTCAAGCAACAGATCCCACAAATTGATGCTCATCTACACCAAGAGTCACTTTTCTTACCGGCTCCCTCGCAGCCAGTTTCTCCAGCAACGCTAATGAAACCGGCGGCAACAACTCACCCTCTATGATCGACTCAAGCATCCTTGCGCCGTTTTCGCTTCTTGTCGCACGGCTGCGGATGGCATCGATCAGGCCGTCCTGAAGTTCCACTTCGGTGTGATAACGGGCTTTGATCTGGTCCGCCAGGCGCTGGAGTTTGTCGCCGACGATGCGGTGGAGGGTTTCCTCGCCCAGAGGTAGATAAGGCACCACCTCCATTCTCGCCAGTAAGGCCGGTTTGAAGAAGCTGGCCAGTTCCGGGTAGAGGGCTTCGTCCAGGCTGGCCAGGGACTCGGCGTGGTTGACGATGGTCTGGTAGCCGAGGTTGGATGTGAGGAAGAAGACGACATTTTTGCAGTCGATGAGTCGGCCTTCGCCGTCAGCCAGTTCGCCTTTGTCGAACGCCTGGTAGAACAGGTTGAGGACTTCCGGATGGGCTTTTTCGACTTCGTCGAGCAAAACCACGGAGTAAGGTTTCTGACGGATGGCTTCGGTGAGGATGCCGCCTTCGCCGAAGCCAACGTAACCCGGAGGAGAACCGATCAGGCGCGAGACGGTGTGTTTTTCCTGGTATTCGGACATGTTGATAGTGGTGAGGAACTGGCGGCCACCGTAGAGCAGTTCGGCCAGCTGTACCACGGTTTCGGTTTTGCCAACGCCGCTGGGACCCACCAGCAGGAAGGCGCCCATGGGGCGGCCGGGCCGGCGCAGGTCGGCGCGGGCGGTGAGCAGGTGCTGGTGCAGGCAGTCGATGGCGGTGTCCTGGCCTTTGATGTGCTCCTGCAGGTACGCCGGCAAGTGGGTAATTTTCTCCAGTTCGTCGGTGGTCATTCGATTGACCGGAATGCCGGTCCAGTCGGCGATGACTTCGGCCACCTGTCTGGCGTCAACGCGGGCGTGTACCAGCGGCTCGTCGGCCTGGAGTTCAGTCAGTTCCTGCTCGATGGCGGCTGCTTCGCTTTTCAGGTCCGGGCGTTCTTCTGTATCCCCATCGGTCAATTCAGAGGTATCCGCTTCGGCCTGCGATTCGCCGGTGAGCAACTGTTCACGAATCTCCACCAGTCGTGCCACCAGCTCGCGCTGGTCGTTCCAGCGTTGTTCCAGGGCTGCGGATTCAGCAGTGATCCCGGCAATGCGCTGTTCCAGTTCCTTTTCCCGGTCGGCATCCACGGTCTGCCCCAGGGTGTGTTCCCGGCTCAGCAGGTTCTGTTCCATGGCCAGCTGATGCAGCTCGCTGCGGACGTGGCTCAAGCGTCTGGGCGGCATGCTCAGATTCAGGCTGACCCGGGCGCAGGCGGTGTCCAGTACGTCGATGGCTTTGTCCGGTAGCTGGCGGCCGGCAAGGTAACGGGCGGACATTTCGGCAGCGGCTTTCAGGGCGCTGTCGGCGATCAGGACCTGATGGGCTTTTTCATAGACGGTGCGCAGGCCACGGAGGATGTGGACGGCTTCTCCGGGTGTGGGTTCATCCAATGCCACGGGCTGGAAACGGCGGCTCAGGGCCGGGTCTTTTTCGAAGTATTTCTTGTATTCGCGCCAGGTGGTCGCTGCGATGGTGCGCAGCTCGCCCCGGGCCAGGGCCGGTTTGAGCAGGTTGGCGGCATCGGAGCCGCCTTCGCTGTTGCCGGCGCCAATCAGGGTATGGGCTTCGTCAATGAACAGGATGATGGGGGTAGCGGAGCCTTTGACCGCTTCGATCACGCCTTTGAGGCGTTTCTCGAACTCGCCCTTCACCGAGGCGCCGGCCTGCAGGGCGCCCATGTCCAGGGTCCAGAGCTCAACGCTTTTCAGGCGGTCAGGCACGTCGCCGTTGACGATGCGCAGAGCAAGGCCCTCCACCACGGCGCTTTTGCCCACACCGGCATCGCCCACCACAATAGGGTTGTTCTTGCGGCGGCGGCAGAGAATGTCGATCATCTGGTCGATCTCGGCGTCACGGCACACCACCGGGTCCAGTTTGTCCTCCCTGGCCAGTCTGGTGAAGTCGGTGGCGTAGCGTTTGAGCGGGTCCAGATCCGCGCTGGCCACCGGTTGCCCGGGGTCCTGCTCGCTTGGTTCCAGTCTCTCCGCGGAGCCCTGGGTGAACCGGTCAAATTGCTTGCGCAGCTGCTCACGATTGATGTCCACCAGTGCCTTTGCCACCCGGGGCATCAGGTATCGGTCGGCATTCATCAGCAGGGCGAGGAATACCGCGCCGGAACGCAGTTCGGTGTGGCCCAGTTCGGTGGAAGCCAGCAGCCAGGCATCCTGCATCAGCTCCACCAACAGCGGCGAGAACGATGGGTAGGGCTCAGCACTTTGCGCCTCTCCGTTCAGGCTGTCGCCTACCAGCGGTTGCAGTTGCTGATGCTCAATGCCGGTGTGCTCCAGAATCTGGCGCACGTCGGAAAACGGCGTTTCCAGCAGCTTGAACAGCAAATGGGCCGGAGTGATTTCCGCGCCCTGGCGGCTGATGCACAGGGCGGCGGAGGCTTCCAGCGCCTGGCGTGACATGTCGTTGAGGCGCCCGATCAGCGCCGGCAGTTCTACCCGAATCACGTTGATGTCCTTATTTCGGTAGTTGGTCGAGTACGCGCAATACGTCCGTGATGCGCTCGTTCAGTGCCATGTTATACAGGGAGTAGATGCCGGTCATGGCCGCCACAAACAGACCTGCAATGCCCCAGACGGGCATGCCGCTGCGCAACCGGTTCCGGGTTGGCGTTACGTTCGCCCGGGCATCCGCAAGAGGCGCCGGGTCCTGTTCCTCCTGCAACGCTTTCAGTTGCTCGTGCAGGCCACGGACAATCCGGTCGTATTCATCCCGGCCATTTTCCATCACCTTGTACCGTCCTTCGAAACCCAGACAGAGACACAGGTAGATAAACGACAGCATGTCGCGATAACGGGCCGGTTCCTGCTCCATGCGGGCAAGAATGGCAAAAACCTTTTCCCCACCCCAGGTCTCGTTGTGGAAGCGGGACAGCAGGGAGTGCTGAGACCAGACGCTATGGGCGCCCCAGTCGGTTCCCAGCACGGCCTCGTCGATGAAGGCGCAGAGGACGTACCGATAGGCCACAACAACCGGCCGGTCGTAACCCTGCTCCACCAGTTCCCGGTCGATGGCAGCAATCTCATCCACCACCTGCTGGTAGAGGGTTTCCACCGCGCGATAATCCGCCAGCCTGCGTATCCTGATCACCAGGCCAAGCAATGGTGTGCCGGCGTCAATCAGGCGGTTATGTTCCAACCCTCTGAGCTGGAACTGCTCGTCAACCTGGCCTTCCCTGTTGCCCTCAGCTGCTGCCCGGCTGTCGGCAAAAATCAGATCACTGAACGCACTGCTGCCGGAATTCCTGCTGCCATTGGGTAAGTCCATTACCTGTGCATCTGCCATGATTTAGCTCCTGATTGCCCAGAACTGCATTTCCATGCCCGGGAAACTGCCGGCCACGTGGAATGCGAAGCCGCTGGCGTTGTCGAGCATTTGCCAGGCCTGGCTCTGGTCGTCCAGGCGGAAGTACACGAAGCCGGCGTGGTACGGCAACTGCCGGGGTGCAACCGGTAACGCAGCGAGCGGAATTCCCGGCAGCTGCAGGCTGATGAGATCCCGTATTTTCTCCACCGAGGCCACCTTGCACTGCTGGGTGAACTGCTTGCGCAGATCGTCCAGCGGCATGTCGGCTTTGACCGCAAGAATGAATTCCGCATCCCGGACCAACTGGGCATCCTGAACCGGGGCCACGGTCAGGCCGTACTGGCGCTGCTGAAGCTGGATAGCCAGGGCTCTTGGTTCCAGCACCGTGCTCAGGGACTGCCGCAGAACCTGCATGAGCGGGGTAAAACAATCCTCCGGCAGATCGTGGTCATAGGCCGGGTACTCCCTCGGCAAGCGTCCTTCATCGGTGAAGGTCACCAGCTCGCCACACAGCTCGAGCAGGGCTTCGAACAGTCGTTCGGGATGCAACTGGCGCAGGCGGGCCAGATGCATGAACCTGGGATGGGCCCGATTCAGCATCTGCAGCAACATGAAATCCGCCACGTCGGCAACGCCGCCCTGCCCCGGTGCACCGACACGCTCGGCGATATTGCGTGCCCGTTCCCGCATCAGTCCCGCCATTTCACCGACAAATCGCTGCAGCCTGGGTGCGGCTCGCACACTCAGCATGGTGGGGAGGAAGTTCGGATCCATCACCAGGCTTCCGTCCGGGCGCTTTTCAAGAATCCGGCCGATAGCCAAGGCCGCATAGGCGCTGCGATCTTCCCGCTCCAGCATCAGGCGGGGCGCCACGCGGCCCACATCAATGGTGTGAGCATCGCCGTCGATAGAATGCAGATCCCGGATTTCCCGGGAGTCGGCACGGAACCGGCCGGCCACGGGGGCGTCCGGCCATTCCACTTCCGCCAGGCTTTCACTGCCCAGCGGCAGCGCCAGGTAGACGACCTGATTGGCCACTGAGGCTTCGGTGATTTCCATCGGTTCAGGCATCACGTCGTCCTGGGGCAGACTGAAGCGGGTGCCATCCGGGAACAGGCCGGATGCCCGAACCAGGCCAACCCGGCCGAAACTCAGGTACTCTGCGTTCAGTTCCAGGTCGCTGAAGCCATACAGATAATCGGAGATCGCGAGCGCCCGTTCATTGATCTGGTGTTCCAGATATCGCTGCTGTTGCTGGAAGTGTTGGGGCTTGATGAACAGGCCATCACTCCAGACGACTCGATTGGTTACCGCCATCAGGTGTCATCCGAATGCTTGAGTTGAACTTCCCGCTCCCGCAGGTTCACCAGCAGGTTGTAGCGGCCGCCGATTGGATCCACCTTCACCACCTTCTTCCACTGAGACAGGTTGGGATAGGCGTAAAAGGCGATCACGCCGATAAATCGGGTGTCCTGGCCAATCTCGAAGGGTTCGATGAACTTGAACTGGCCCGGCACCAGGGAGTAATCGCTGTGATCGACATAGTTCTGGCCCAGGGACGACTCCAGGTCACTCAGTAGCTGGTCGAAATCCCCGGCCATCAACAGTGAGCTGTCGCGCATCTCGATGATCTGAAACGCAATGGGCGTGGGTGCCAGAGATTCGTTCGGGTTTACATCCGGTTCGGCCACCATGGTCAGACCGACCCGGCTGGGCAGATCCTCCGGGTATCCCACCGGGATATCCGGGTCCCAGAGCACTTTTGCGGTTTTGGTGACCGCGTTATAGGGTGTGCTGCATCCGGCAAGCACAAATACGATGGCCAGCAAACTCCATTTGCAGGTCTTCACAACGGGTTCTCCCTCTGTAGTTGGCGCAGGTTCTGGTCGTAAGCCTGTTCGAACACTTCCTGGAACAGACGCTCGAATCCCTGCTGACGACTGGATTTCAACTCTCGGTAATAATGCTGGTACATATCCCAGGCCCAGCGTCCCTCGTCCTCGTTCTGGCGCAGCCCCCGACGGTAACCATGGAAACGACGCAGCAAGGCCTCGGGCGAAAAGGCATGCAGGATGGCCTCCAGCGCCTCGCTGATGGCCTCACGGGTTGCCTGCTGGTGGTGATTCAGGCTCTGCAGACTCTCCCGCACCGCCGCCGGCGCCGACAGGTGAACCGGGCTACGATGGCTGGCGAACAGAGTCTGCACCGTATCTTCATACCCCTCACCCAACCGCAATGGATTATCCTCAATGGGTTGCAGGCGGGTTCGCAGCGCCTGATGCCTGCTGTCCTCTCCCTGGTGCAGTGCCAACAACCCTTCCACGGTCGCCTTCAGAGTCTGCCCCGCTTCCTCCAGGAACAGACGCATCTCATCGCTGTCAGCAAAGTCCAGCCCGGCTTCCATACCCCGCAACAGGGGGGCACCACTGATGTGTTTGCTGCTCTGATCTGAAGCCTCCCGGCGAGCAGCGCTCTTTGCAATCTCAGACATCCTGTCTTTCTCTCCTTTGCGAACGGGTAGGCCCATCGCCACGTCACGGTTTTCACGGTACTCATCCGAAACATGCCTTTCAGCGGCGCGCCAGGAGGTCTCACTCGCCATCAGCGCGTCAGTATCCGACTTCTGTTCGTCCGGCTGCCCGTTCCAGGGTGCCAATGGGTCATCACTGAATGCCTCCCCGGCTACCGGGGCAAGATTCTGCAGTGGCTCCGGGTTCCCGGTCCGGCTGGTCAAGTCCTCGGCCCGCACCAGAAGCCCTTCATCGACATCAATCAGTTGCCCGGCCTGCTCTGCATCACCTCTCTCAAGCAACGGTTCGCCAGCAGCCTCGGCCAACTCCGCACGAAGTTGATAGCGACCAATACTGACAGTATCGCCATGATTCAGTCGTGCCCGACGGCCCCGGCCCACGGGCTGACTTGCACTATTGATGTAGGTCCGGCCACTGCGATCAATCAGGCAGAAGCCGCCGTCCAGAAAACGGATCTCCGCGTGGCCGGGAACCGCCCCCGTTCGCTGGGAGGATAACCGCCAGGTATCACTGGCTGCTGTACCGATAGAGCCACCGCGAACGCTGAAACAGTGCTCGATGGTTGCCCCACCGCCGGCAACGGTCGGATTGGTGACTGTCAGCTTGAGGCCCGCAGCCTGTTGTTCATCCATGAATGCCTTCCCTGCCGGGTTTACCGGCGAATCTGAATCCGGACCGCCGGTCGGCGCCGAGCCTTCTCCGGGGTCACGAAGGAATTCCAGCCCAGCCGCACATCTTCCCCCAGCTCCATGGGGCGGATGTCTTTCGGACGCATTTGAAGCTCCAGGTCGTAGGCCAGTTGCTCCCGTGTAGCGAACTCCACGAGTTTGACCAGGCGCTGGTGGTCCTGGCCATTGGGCAGGAAATCCGCAAAGCGCTGTCGGCTGAGATTCCGCAACCGGAGCACGAACTTGCCACTGCGATCGCGAATGGCGGATCCCACCAATGTGTCGCTGCCCAGAGAGGCGTTGGCCTGGCCCAGTCGGGTCTGTTGATCATCGGCGATGGCCACCTTGCGCAGGACCCACTGCTCAATACTGACATTGTCCAGATCGAAGCAATGGGCAACGATGCCGCTCACCACCTCCGGCGACCGGCTGCGTCCGGCCATCAGGCCGGAATAGGCCAGCATCTTGGACCAGTTAACCGGTGTTGCCTCCCGCAACCGGCTGTCGCCGAGTCCTATCAGGGCAAAGATCAGTTCTGAAAAGCCGTCCGAGGCACCGGGTTGAAAGCGAACGTAGTAGCGATACTTGCGCCACGCCCGGTGGAACAGCGTGACCAGGCGATGATTGAAAAAATCAAGAAAATGCCGCCGGATGCCCAGATTCTGCCCCGCTTCCCAGGCCAGATCCTCCAGGTAATAGCCCGGCAATGGCGACTGGGAGCCGTGCAACCCCAGAAAGCTGACTTCCATCTGATACGGGGCATGCTCGTGCTCCGGCGACAGCGCCGAAACCACATCGCTGCCGGGAAACCCCAACCCTGCGGAAGCAGAAAACCGGATCCGTTCCTGGCGGGGTTGGTCGTCGCTGTTTCGCTCCAGATCATCCCCGTGATGCCGGTGAATCAGGTCCACCAGCTGGAAAAAACTGTATCGCCGCGCATTGCCCAGAACGGGTTGCAGCTCGGCTACATCAGCGGCTGCTGACCTTGCTGTAACGTCCATGTGTACCGTTCCTGATTATCGGTGTTCACCACTTCCAGTTGGTGAAATGCGTTGATACTGGCGTAAAGAGCAAAGAACTGGCTGAGAACCGTGCCGAACAGGTAAAGATCACCCTCCGATGCAAAGGCCTGCTGGTCCAGTTTCAGTACCGAGCGGATCCCGCGCACCGGCAGGCCCTTGACCATCCGGTCAACCGGGGATGTCTCGATACCGGTAATACCGGCCAGACGCTTCTGGGACACCCGCTCCGCCTGACGGTCCACCAGGGCCCGGAAATCATAGACCCGCAGCACCGTGCGCAGGGCATCCACGTCCAGCATGGACAGGTAATTGAGTGACAGATTCGAGATCAGCGTCCACAACAGGCTGCCATCCAGGGTTGGCCGCAGGGTCGCGGTGGGCCGGGTAATGTTGCTGAAGGTGGCAAACGCCGGCGTGCTCTCGGTCGCCATGCAGATTTCGCCTACCGCCAGCTGGCTGGGCAACTGGCGATTGGTGCAGGTGAGGGTCAGGGAAACCGCTTCCTGCCGGCTCAGGCACTCCGACTCGTCGCCCCGGACAAACGACATGTAATGATCAAAGCCGTCCCCGCGCACGCTGTCCCGGGCCCGGACCCGGTAGTACAGGGCGGTACGCCCCCGGTCCCGTTCCACCTCATGCTGGAAACTCTCGAAGGCCGTGTAGATGCGGGGCTCACCGCGCCCGGACCGCCCCTCCAGCCAGCCTTCCACCTGCTCAATGCTGAACACCTCGTAGTGGTCCGGGGAGCGGCTGGAAGGCGAAATCCGGTATTCGGTCTGGCGGCCGTTCAGATCCACCGGCTCGCCTTCGTGGGTAAACAGGTTCACCGCCGGGGTGCAGTAGAGTTGGAAATTGTCTTCCCGCACCTTGGCGTCCGGCGGCAGGATACGGCTGAAATGGAAACGCAGGCTGATTTCGTCCGCCTGCAGCGCAGGCAGCCGGCGTGCCAGGCCGTGGATGTCCACGAAACGGAAGGCCTCAGGGAAGCTGAGGTATTCCTGCAGAATGCGGTAGCCGGGGTAGGCGTTCTTTGGGTACGGCAGCAGAGCCTCATCGTTGCCAAATCCCACCGGCTGCAACAGCGAGGCCGGCAGGCGGTATACAGCGTCCCCCACCACCAGATCGATGCGTTCGAGATAGTGGTTCAGCCAGAGAAACAAGGTTTCGGCGATATGACTCTCGCCGCCCAGATAAAAGCGCAGGCTTTCCATACCCAGTGACGACAGGGGCTGATCGGTATGCAGCGCAAGGTCCACGGTGACAGACGATACCTCGCGCGAGTGTTCGGCATGGGCCGCGGCAACGCTCACGGGAAATACGTCCACCGCGCGGCAGGTGCGGAACCGGCACTGGGTCTGGCGATTGGCATCGCCCAGGGGCCGGCTCTTGATCTCGGTGTGGCGGTCTACCCTCTGGCGCTCACTGATGGCATGCAACTGCGGATCAAAGCGCATGATCGTGCAACTGGGTACCGGCCGCAGATAATTCGGCCACAACATGTTCAGCAGCGAGTGGGTAATCTCCGGGAACTCGTCCTCGACCTTTTCCCGGAGCTTTCCGGTCAGGAAAGCAAAACCTTCCAGCAGCCGTTCAACATCTGGATCGGTGCTCTGCTCGGACAGAAACCGTGTCAACTGCGGATGGGCATCCGCGAATTCCCGGCCCTGAAGCCTGAGAAAACTCAACTCGTCCCTGTAGAACCGATTTAACTTCATACAACTACCGCATCCTTGGGAGTATGAGACGGTCGGTACACTTTTCTTCCGGGAAAAAACAACTCGCTGCGCTCAGACATTTTTTTCCCTGCAGAAAAGCGTCCCCACCGTCTCTCGCCATCCTTGGTGTTTGCTTATCCGTTTCGTTACACCACCTGGTAGTAACGTTTGTCATCCAATACTAAATCTATGGTCGTTTTGTCGTCATTTGCGCCGACATTCAGGTACACGGTCACCTGAAACCGCAACTGCAGCGGATCCGGTCCCTGGGGCAGATTAACCACATCCACCCGCTTCACCCTGGGTTCGAACTTCTCGATGCACTGCCGGATCGCGCCACGGATCTGGACGCTCAGATCGTGGGTGCCGAGCGTGGCGTCGTTGAAGTCCAGCAGGCCCAGATCCGGCACGCTGGCGCTGTTGCCCGGGTGGGCGTTCAGCAGCCGAACCAGATGGCGCTTGATGGATTCAACAACGTGGGTGACTTCTCCCATACTCTGGCCGGCCGGTTCGGCAGCCTGCTCCAGTCTCTCGAACAGGCTGCCGCTGCCGGCCTGCGATCCGTCGCTGGCCGGGTGCTGGAACACGGATTAATCCTTGTCCAGCCGGCCAACCAGTGACAGTTCGAAGTTGGCACCCATGTACTTGAAGTGGGGCCGAACCGCCAGGGACACCTGGTACCAGCCCGGATCGCCTTCCACGTCAGAGACGGTGACCTGTGCCGCGCGCAGGGGTCGACGGCTGCGGACTTCCGCGGGCGGGTTTTCCTGATCGGCCACGTACTGGCGAATCCAGGTGTTCAACTCACGCTCCAGGTCCTGGCGCTCCTTCCATGAGCCGATCTGTTCCCGCTGCAGGACCTTGATGTAGTGGGCCAGGCGGTTGACGATCATCATGTAAGGCAGCTGGGTACCCAGCTTGTAGTTGGTTTCCGCTTCCTTGCCTTCCTTGGTGTTGGGGAACTGCTTGGGTTTCTGCACCGAGTTGGCGGAGAAGAAGGCCGCGTTGTCGCTGCCCTTGCGCATGGTCAGGGCAATGAAGCCCTCGTCTGCCATTTCGTATTCGCGACGATCGGTGATCAGCACTTCGGTCGGGATCTTGGCTTCCAGCTGACCGAAGGATTCGAACAGGTGCACCGGCAGGTCCTCGACTGCGCCGCCACTTTGGGGACCGATGATGTTCGGACACCAGCGGTACTTGGCGAAGCTTTCGGTCAGGCGGGTGGCCAGCAGGTAGGCTGTGTTGCCCCACAGGTAATGCTCGTGGTCCGCCGATACGTCTTCCTTGTAGTTGAAGCTGCGCACCGGGTTTTCGGTGGGATCGTAAGGTACCCGCAGCAGGAAGCGCGGTGAAGTGAGGCCCAGATAGCGGGCGTCTTCGGATTCACGCAGGGAGCGCCATTTAGCGTATTTCGGGCCTTCGAAAACGGCCTTCAGTTCCTTGATGGCGGGCAGTTCCTGGTAGCTGTCGACGCCGAAGAACGACGGGGCCACCGAGGACAGGAACGGGGCATGGGCCATCGCTCCGACAGACGATACGTACTGCAGCAACTTCATGTCGGGTGTAGACGGGGTAAAGGCGTAGTTGCCAACAACCGCGCCGACCGGTTCACCACCGAACTGGCCATATTCCGTGGAATATATGTGCTTGTAGAAGCCGGTCTGGGTAACGTCCGGCGCGAACTCGAAGTCTTCCAGCAACTCGGTCTTGGTGGCGTGGAGAATATCCACCTTGATGTTTTCGCGGAAGTCGGTGCGGTCCACCATGAGCTTCAGGCCGCGCCAGGAAGACTCCAGCTCCTGCAGCTTGGGCGCGTGCAGGATTTCATCCATCTGGGCGCTGATCTTGCGATCCAGCTCAACCACCATCTGGTCCACCAGGGCCTTATTGACCGGCTGGCCTTTTTCATCGCTTTTCAGCAGGTTGGCGATAAACGTTGCCACGCCCTTGCGGGCGACATCGTAACCCTCATCCGCCGGTGCCATACGGCTGTTGGCCATGACCTGGTCGAGGAGAGAGCCTTCAGTGACGGATTCGGAGGCAGCAGATTGCTGCACAGCAGTATCAGACATACCACATCCCTTTAGTACGTTTTGAATTCAGTCGGAAATTATGACCGCGCGTTCGCTTACTCGTTGCTGTCGGTGGCCAGTTCCAGTTCGGCCAGCAGCTTGTCCCGGGCGTCGTCGTTATCCAGCAGTTCCTGCAGCTTGGAGCGGAACGACGGTACGTTACCCAATGGGCCTTTCAGGGCCACCAGGGCTTCCCGCAGTTCAATCAGCTTGTTCAGCTCCGGAACCTGACGGGCAACGCTGTCGGGAGAGAAATCATCAAGGGTCTGGAATTCCAGGTTCACCGGCAGTTCGTCGGCTTCCTCATCCAGCTTGTTGGTCACGGTGGTGGAAAGGGTCAGGCCGGCTTCCTTCATGACCGAACGGAAGTTGTTCTTGTCGACGGAAATGGCCTTGCGATCTTCGATGGGGGTTTCTTCGGCGTGTCCCTTGAAATCGCCAACAACGAACATCTTCAGCGGCAACTCGGTTTCTGCCTGCTGATCTCCGGTGGCGGGGACGTACTTGATATTGATGCGCTCTTTAGGCGCGACGGAACCGTCTTTTGAAGACATGCGCTTGCTCCCTGTGCAAATCATTTGCAGTTGTTCAATCCCTTGTACGCGCCCTCCTGGCACGCAACGAGCAAAACTCTACACAGATCATTTGCCTTTCTCAAGCAAAAACTGGCCAGCATTTTTCCGGAATGTGCGCCCGGGCAAGCTTTTGCCAGAATGCCCGGAATTTCCTTCCCGCCGCTGGCCTACGAAGATTCAGTCAATGACGGAGCCGATGGCTGTGGCTATACTCGCCCAACAAACAGGACCAAAGTAAAACCATACGGAGATCAACATGAGTGACCTGAAAACCCGCTTCGACGAAGCCGTCAACTACATCCAGACCGCTGAAGGCGACTTCAAACCCTCCAACGAGGTGAAACTGGAGTTCTATGCGCTCTACAAACAGGCCACCGAGGGTGATGTGTCCGGCAAGCGCCCGGGCATGATGGACTTTGTCGGCCGGGCCAAATTTGATGCCTGGGAGAAACTCAAAGGCATGTCCAGCGATGACGCCATGCAGAAATACATCGACAAGCTCGAAGCCCTGAAGTAATCGCTTTTCCAGCCCCGACTCTGGTCATAAAATGACCAGAGTCAATCTTCCTGAATAATGCTTTGCGCTCGTAAAGTGCCTGTCATAAGATGCGCGCAAAATAACAACACAAATTCATCAGGAAGAGTTTTTTATGGACATCACCGAGGCGCTGAATCAATCCCAGCCGGGCCTTGTGAGACGGGTCAAGGACGCCATCCACAAGCACAAGCTCAATCAACGCTCAGAGCAGACCTACCTTCACTGGATCACCCGGTTTGTGCTGTTCCACAATCTGAAAGATCCGGAAACCCTCGCCAATGAAGACCGGCAGTTATTTCTGGAGTACCTGACTGATCGCATGCGGGTATCCCGGGCGCGGTTCAATCAAGCCAGCCAGGCCCTGGCATTCTTCTATGAGGATGTGCTTGGCAAAGCGTCCACCGCAGGCAACGGTTGTGCCGCTGCCTGAAGCCTGGTTCAGCGCTCGTTCATATTGATGTTAAGGGCGTCGTAGGTGCGGTTTTCCGGGGGACGGATCACATAGTTATTGCTGTGGGTCTGCCCGGGAATGGACTTGGGATTGCTGAACCGGAACTCCACAGGAATTTCGGAACGGCCAAGATCGGTACGACTATCGCCGGGCTGAAGTGCCAGAGGGTCCAGGTAAAAGTCGTCTTCGGTTCTTGGACTCACCGGCACGCCCGCTGCCGGCGCTGTAAGGCCGCCTTCTATCACAGTATTCGCCAGAGCCTCTTCTTCAATGGAGCGAAGCGGAATGTTGTGAATGGTCGACCGCTCCTCAAAACGAAAAGCACTGACTTCACTGTCTGCCGGCTTCTTATCCTCGCCCAGAGCGAGGGCCGGGCCCACAAGCACTGCCGCCGCTCCGACAAAGACCAGCGTTATCCTGGCAATCCCTTCCCTTAGAACGCGTTCCGAGTGCATATCCATGATCGTGATCCCGAGTGACAGATCCCTGCCTGGCTCAAAGCGAGTGACAATTTTTGATCAGTCTATCGCCAAAATACACGGAGCGCCCGGTCAGTCGACGATTATGTGACGCTTTTCACTTGTCACCCGAGGGTTCCGGATAGCGAATGCCCACCACAAACACCGATTTCCAGCCCTCCGGGGTACTGACATTCACCTCATCATCAAGGCGTTTTCCGATCAGAGCTCTGGCCAGAGGCGAGTTGATGCTGAGATAGCCTTTGGTGAGGTCAAACTCATCGGCCCCGACCAACCGATAGGTCTGCTCGCCGCCTTCCTCGTCCTCCACCGTTACCCAGGCGCCGAAGAATACCTTGTTTCGATCATCCGGCAGTCGGTCGACAACGGTCAGCTCGTCCAGGCGCTTGCTCAGGAAACGAACCCGTCGGTCAATTTCCCGTAGCTGCTTCTTGCCGTATATGTATTCGGCATTTTCGGAACGGTCACCAAGCGCCGCTGCTTCTCTCACCGCCTGGGTCACTTCCGGTCGTTTCACTTTCCAGAGATACTGCAATTCCTCACGCAGTGCCCGCTCTCCGTCCGGAGTGATATAACGGGGGCGCGGCCCACTGTTACCGGAAACCTTGGTCATTGGTTCATGACGTCCTCTGCCAGTCGGAATAAAATCGGAGGGTATAAAAAAACCCCGTAAAAACGGGGTAAGGCTAGCGCTGTGCTGGAGGGAGAAGCAAGCAACAATTCGTGCCGGCTTCCAAAGCTACAGTTTCCATTATGCACAGCCGGCATTACACCAGCGTGGCCGAGCAATTACCTTTTGGTCAGGGATATCGGCGTAATCAACCGCCGGAATTAGGTTGCAGACTCTAGGCCCGAAGCATAGCGTTGAACTTATAAAGACTTTCCAAGCTACCTCTCACGGAGATACCTACATGAATACGCAAACCCTGCTGAATATGGCGCTCAATGGCGTAGATACCCTTGGCTACCGACTCGACCAGTTCGGAATCACCAGCAAAGTCAATCGCCATAATATAGCGGCCTTTCTGATGGCGGAACAGAAGCATCTGGAGGGCGAATGGGACAGCATTCAGGTTAGAGTAAACCGCCGGCGCTCCCAGGTAGAAATGATCACACACCAGATCGAGTCACGCACCGATGCCTTGATGGGGCCCGTGCTGTCGAGGGTTCACCGGTTCCGCGCCAGTCAGTGAGTTTCTGCGCCGGTGGTGTCAGTGGCTGATCGGGCTTCTCCAGCCGCTGAGTCCGCCAACTGTTCCACCTGCGCTGCCCTGACCCGTTTTCGGGCGTCAGTCAGCACCGGCAACCGGACGGTTATAGTCAAACCGGGGGGCGTTTCGCCCGGGTGGGTGTCGCTGAGAACAATTTGACCCTGATGGATTTCCGCAACGGCACTCACCAGACTCAAACCCAGGCCATTACCCGGCAGTGACCGGCTTTTGCCCACTCGATAGAAGCGCTGGAACACCTGGTCTTTCTCGGAATCGGGAATGCCGATGCCACTGTCCCGAACCTCGATGATTGCGTCGGCGCCTTCTTTTCGAACGGCGACTCCGATAGCGCCCTGCTCGGGGGTATATTTGATCGCATTATCAATCAAATTGCTGACCATCTGGAACAGCAGATCACGGTCACCCTCGATCATGACACCGCTCTCCAGTGACTGCTCAAATGGCTGATCCTTGTCTTCCGCCAGCGCCTCGTAGAGCTCGCAGGCATCCGTTACCAGTTCAGCCAGCGCTACCGGCTTCATGTCTGCGGCATTGCCCCGGGTTTCCAGCCTCGCGATGCGCAGCAGCGCATTGAACGTTGCCAGCAACTGATCTGCCTCTGCCACGGCGCGGCCGGCCTGCTCCCTTGCTTCGTCGTTATCCACCGACATCAGCGTATTTTCAAGCTGGTTGCGCAGGCGAGTCAGGGGAGTACGCAAATCGTGGGCGATGCTGTCAGAAACATGCCGAATGCCTTCCATCAGATAGACAATCCGGTCCAGCATCTGGTTGAGATTCTCGGCCAACTGATCGAAATCGTCGTCTGTCCCGCGGGTGGGAATCCGCAGTGACAGATGGCCATTCATGATCTTGCGCGAGGTGTTATTGATAACCTCAATCCGGCGGGTGGTGCTGCGACTCATCAGAAAGCCACCCAGCAGGGCCAGCCCCAGGGTGATACCCATACCCCAGTTGATCGCCGTTTCAATCACCCGTTTCAGATTGGTGAGTTCATCCACGTCCCGTCCAACCAGTAATCGAAGGCCACCCTGCACTTCGAAAATACGGGCGCGGGCCAGACGTTCGGGGCCAGTCCAGCCAACAGATTCATCCAGGGTAAAATTGATCCAGCCGCTCTCTGATCGGCTTCCCTCCGGCCAGCTTTCGATGTTGCCGGCCAGCTTCACGAAGTCGTCCGTTGTCAGCAGGTAAATAGACTTGGCATTCGGGTCCCGGGCGACCCGTTCGCGAATGATGGTGATCAGGCCGTTTACGCCACGGCCACGGTACTGCTCTGCCAGACCGGCAATTTCCGCTTCTATGGTTTCGTCCGTCTGCGCTGTCATGAACCCTGCTGTGCGCCAGTAGATAAAGGCCAGCAGAAGAAACACCGAGGTGGCAAATACCACCATGTACAACAGGGCTAACTGAAATGACGAAGTCCGGAGCTGGCTAAGCAGTTTCACGCAACATGTACCCTGCACCCCGGATGGTTTGCAGTAAAGGGGTCTCGAATTCCTTGTCGATTTTGGCCCGCAACCGGCTGATGTGAACGTCTATAACGTTGGTCTGGGGATCAAAGTGATAGTCCCATACTTTTTCGAGCAGCATAGTCCGGGTAACCACCTGGCCGGCATTGCGCATCAGGTATTCCAGGAGCCGGAACTCCCGGGGCTGGACATCAATATTCTGACCGGCCCGCTTGACGGTCCTGGCCAGAAGATCCATTTCCAGATCGGCGACCCGCAATACGGTTTCGGTTTCTGCTGTCTGCCGATTGCGCCGGATCAGGGACTCGATTCGGGCCAGCAACTCGGTGAAGGAAAACGGTTTGGTCAGGTAGTCATCGCCACCACCGCGCAAGCCTTCAACCCGGTCGTCCACATCGCCCAGCGCGCTCAGAATCAGAACCGGCACCTGGTTTCCGGTAGCGCGGACGGTCTTGATAATGGACAGCCCGTCCATCCCCGGCAGCATGCGGTCCACAATCATGATGTCGTATTCTTCGCTGGCCGCCATCATCATGCCTTCCTTGCCATCGGCCGCATGATCCACCACGAAGTCGGATTCCTTCAGCCCTTTGACAAGATAATTTGCAACGTCCTGATCGTCTTCGATTACCAGCGCTTTCACCGGCTCTCCTCCCGATAGCGGATTACAGTAACGACAAGGGTACGAACATCTTGGCAACCCGGCCAGTTACGATCTTGTAAGAGGGTGTCGCCATAGGCGACGGTCAACCATGGCCAACAAACCAGCCCAGACTCTCGCCTGTGGCCCCTGTAGGCCGATATTCGGCACTTACCCAGCCTTCATAGCCCATACTGTCGATGGCTGCAAAAACATTCGAAAAGTTAATCTCCCCTGTGCCCGGCTCATGACGGCCCGGATTATCGGCAAACTGGATATGGCCAATCCAGGGCAGCAGACACTCCATCGAACGCACCAGATCCCCTTCCATTATCTGCATATGATAGAGGTCATACTGCAGACGAACGTTGTCGGCGTCCACCTCCTCGATCAGTGCGAGGACCTTGCCCGTGGTATCCAGGACAAAACCCGGCATATCCACCCGGGAGTTGATGGCTTCCAGACACAGGGTGATATTTTCCTCCGCCAGTTTCCCGGCCGCCCAGGCAACGTTCTCCAGAAGGGTCTGCCATGCGACTTCCTCCGGGAGATCCTCCGGCTTCAACCCGGCCAGACAATTCAACTGCCGGCAATCCAGCGCCCGGGCATAGACGATGGCCTGGGCCACCCCGGCCCGGAACTCCTCCACCCGGTCCGGCAGACAGGCGATGCCCCGTTCACCGGCCTCCCAGTCGCCGGGGGGCAGATTGAACAGCACCTGGGTCAGCTGGTGGTCCCTGAGCATCTGACTGAGCATGTCTTTCGGGTAGGAGTAGGGGAACAGATACTCAACTCCTTCAAAGCCCGCAGCCCGGGCCATGGCAAAGCGCTCGGGAAAATCGACTTCCGTGAACAGCATGGACAGATTGGCAGCAAAGCGAGGCATGGCGTGATTACTCCTTCGGGCCGCGACCAACAGAGCCAAGCAAAGCACCATTCAGGTGCTCCAGCTCCAGCAGCAGGCCGCTATGGTCGACATCACTATGGCCATTGGCCACCAGCGACAGGTATTCATTGTGAGTCTGCTGTGCCAACGGAAGGGTTAAGCCCTCCGCGCGGGCCTCATCCAGAATCATCCGCATGTCCTTGAGCTGAATCCGCGCCGGCGCTCCGGGTGCGAACTCCCGGTCAATCATCCGCTGACCATGCAACTCCAGAATCCGGCTACCGGCAAATCCGCCCAGCAGGGCCTCCCGAACCGCCGCCGGATCCGCCCCGCCCTTCGCCGCAAGCAACAGGGCCTCGGACACAGCACCAATGGTAATCCCCACAATCGCCTGATTGGCCAGCTTCGCCAACTGCCCGGAACCCACCGGGCCAATTCGTGTGCACTTCCCGAGGACCTCAAACACCGGCCGCGCCCGATCCACATCCGCTTCTGATCCTCCGGCCATGATACTCAGGCGGGCTTCAGCTGCACCCACAGTGCCCCCGGACACCGGCGCATCCACATACCCGGCGCCGCACTCCAAAGCCAGCTCACCATGGCGCCGGGCCGCAGAAGGCTGAATGGAACTCATGTCAATCACCAGGGCTCCCGGCTTCAACGCCTCAATCGTGCCTTGAGCGACCAGCACCTGTTCCACCACATCGCTGTTCTCCAGCATGGTAATCACCACATCGGCACCGGCAACCGCCTCTGCCGGGGATTGGGCAATGGTTGCCTCCGATGAAAAGGGTTCGCACTTGCTGGCCGTCCGGTTCCACAAAGTCATCGGAAAGCCGGCGTTCAGGAGATTTCGGGTCATGGGCGCGCCCATCAGACCGATACCAAGAAAAGCGATATGAGGATAAGTCGAGGTCATTTTAGTGGGCCTTACTCAAATGTTCGGGACGGGATTGGGTGGGCCCTTCCAAAACTGTGCGGAGCCAGGGATGGCGGAGCCCAAGCGCCACATGGATGTGCCGCAAGGAGCGTGTTTTGGAAGGGCCCACCCAATCCCGTCTTTCACGGAGTTTAAATTACGATTATACAAACAAAAACGCCACCAACCGGAACCGGTGGTGGCGTTTTTCATCGCGTCATCCGCAAGGTCTGGCCGATAAATCAGGCGGCTTCAGACATCTGCACGCGAATCTTCTTCATCGCATTCTTCTCAAGCTGCCGGATGCGCTCCGCCGACACGCCGTACTTATCCGCCAACTCATGCAATGTCGACTTGCTCTCCGAAAGCCAGCGTTCGCGCAGGATATCCTGGCTGCGCTCATCCAATTGCCCAAGGGCCTGCATCAGACGGCCATTGGAATCGTCGGACCAATCGGCATTTTCCAGCTGTGTCGCCGGATTGCTGCGCGCATCTTCCAGATAATACGCCGGTGCCTGATAGGCATTATCGTCATCATCGTCCTGCGGGCCATCAAAGGCCGTATCCTGGGATGCCAGCCGACCTTCCATCTCACGGACCACCTTGGGTGCTACACCCAGGTCCTCGGCCACAGCATTAAGCTCATCATGGCTAAGCCAGGCCAGCTTCTTTTTCTGGCTGCGCAGATTGAAGAACAGCTTGCGCTGGGCCTTGGTGGTGGCCACCTTCACAATCCGCCAGTTACGCAGGATGAACTCGTGAATCTCGGCCTTGATCCAGTGCACGGCAAAAGACACAAGCCGAACCCCGTATTCCGGGTTGAACCGCTTGACCGCCTTCATCAGGCCCACGTTGCCTTCCTGGATCAGATCCGCCTGAGCCAGGCCATAACCCGAATAGCTGCGGGCAATATGGATCACGAAGCGCAGATGGGACATAACCAGATAGCGGGCTGCTTCCACATCGCCCTCATAGTGGAGCCGTTCTGCCAGCTCCCGCTCCTCATCCGCTGTGAGCACCGGAATGCGACTCGCAGCCTGAATGTACGACTCGAGATTTGCGCCCGGAACCAGTCTGTCAACCAGCTGTAAACTCGTACCCATGCTTTAACCTCCGAACCCGACGGCCCTGAAATGTATTAACCAAAGCTTAGACCGCCAGGAACCTTAAAAGTTCCCGAAATCTCCAGTAAAACGTTTTAAATCAACTGTCTGGAAAATTCACCATAGCCTTACTTACTTTAAACCTACGCCAGAAGAGCCTGTCTGCACAATAGGGTCTTCCCGCAATCCGGATCATGCCCCTCCGGCAATATCGCCCGGCTCCATGTCATCCAGATGACGCTTCACCGCAACCCACGCACCCAGCCAGCCTAGCAGCATCGCTATAATAATCAACGCCAGGGCACCGTCAACATCCAGTCCGTTGAGCGAGAAATCACTCCGGTACAGGCCTGCCAGACGCTCTACGGGGCCGCTGAGCCACCACAGCGACAGCTGCAACAGGATCAGCGCGACAACACCGCCTCCCAGGCCAAACCAGGCGCCGGTGTAAAGGAAAGGTCTGCGCACAAAGCTGTCGGTACCCCCCACCAGTTTGGCGACGAGAATTTCATCGCGCCGACTCTCAATCGAGAGCCGCACGGTATTCCCGATCACCAGCACCACCGCAGCTGCCAGCAGGATTGCCAGTGCCCAGACCGCACGTGCCAGCAATTCAGTCATGGTATTCAGGCGCTGCAACCAGCCCAGATCCACCTGAACCTTCTCGACGCCCTCCATTCCCTCCATATACCGGACAAGTGCCTGCACGCCGTCCGCTGAGCGGGCACTTTCCTCCGGCGTCACCAGCAGGGTGTGGGGCAAAGGATTTTCTTCCAGGTAGTCCAGCGCCTCTTCCAGTCCGGAAGAGGCCCGGAATTCTTTCAGGGCCTGATCGCGGTCCACCAGTTCGACACTGGCGACCCGGCCGTCCGCGGCCATTTCGTCCCGCAATTCCTGAGCCTGTTCCAGGGGCACGCCCAGTTGAATATAGGCGGTTACCCGGGCACTGCTTTCCCAGCCGGCGCTCACACCCTGAAGGCTGGTCAACAACAGCAGCAACGCAACCGGCAGGGCCAACGCCACGCCCATCACTGTCCAGGTCATCAGGCTGGCAACCGGAGTGTGCCAGAGGCGCTGGGCACTGTCCCGGGCCACCTTGCGGTGGTGAGTCAGATAACTTTCCACCTGCTCGCGCCATGCCGACCGGCTCCTGTTGGCACCGCGCGCCTGCTCGGATTTTCGGCGGGGGTCAGTGGCCACTCACACCTCCGGTCAGCGGTGAACCGCCTGCGGTCAGACGACCGTGATCCAGCGTCAGGGTGCGCCGCCCGATTTCATTGATCAGGGCAATATCGTGGGTGGCAATCAGAACGGTAACGCCCACCTGGCTGAACTGACCAAACAACCTCATGATATCCGCTGACAGCGCCGGGTCCAGGTTACCGGTTGGCTCGTCCGCCAGCAGCACCGGCGGCTTGTTGACCACAGCCCGGGCAATACCGACTCGCTGCTGCTCCCCGCCGGAAAGCTGCATCGGGTTCATTTTTTCCTTGTTCAGCAGTCCTACCTTGTCCAGGGCGGCCCGAACCCGGCGCCCGGTATCCCGCGGGGAAGCCCCCACAACTTCCAGGGGCATTGCCACGTTGTCAAAAACCGTGCGGTCGAACAGCAGCTGGTGGTTCTGGAACACCACCCCTATGTGGCGGCGGATATAGGGGATCTGACGGCGCGGCAGCCGATTCAGAACCTGCCCGCCGACAATCACCTCGCCGGCACTGGGACGCTCCATCACCATGATCAGCTTCAGCAAGGTGCTTTTGCCGGCGCCGGAATGGCCAGTGAGAAACGCCAGCTCGCCGCGCGCCAGGCCAAAATTGACCTGACGCAGCGCGGTATGATCGCTATCGTAGCGCTTGGTGACCTGACGAAACTCAATCATGGACTGCTACCACCGGGGTCAACTCAGGGCTATTCGTCAAACAGGGCATCCACAAAGGTTTCGGCATCAAAACTGCGCAAATCCTCCACCTGCTCGCCCACACCGATAAAGCGGATGGGCAACTGCAACTGACGGGCGATGGCAAACACGATACCGCCCTTGGCGGTGCCGTCCAGTTTCGTCAAGGTAATGCCGCTCACGCCCACCGCCTGCTGGAACACCTGGGCCTGGCTCAAGGCGTTCTGGCCCGTGCCCGCGTCCAGCACCAGCATCACCTCATGGGGCGCCGTTTCGTCCAGCTTTTTCATCACCCGGACCACCTTCTCCAGCTCCTGCATCAGGTTGTCCTTGTTCTGCAACCGGCCGGCGGTATCGGCAATCACCACATCAACACCACGGGACTTGGCGGACTGGATGGCATCAAAAATGACCGAGGCGCTGTCAGCGCCCGTGTGCTGCGCCACCACCGGCACGTTGTTGCGCTCACCCCAGACCTGCAACTGCTCCACGGCCGCCGCACGGAAGGTATCGCCCGCGGCCAGCATGACCGACTTGCCTTCATTCTGGAACTTCCTGGTGAGCTTGCCGATAGTGGTGGTTTTACCCACACCGTTCACACCCACCATCAAGATGACATAGGGGGTCTTGCCGGAGTCGATCTCCAGCGGTTTGGTCACATCCTTGAGCAGACCGTGCAGCTCATCCCTCAAGGCCTGGCGCAGGGCCTCCCCGTCCTTCAGCTGATTGCGCCCGAGCTTGTCGGTGAGCGAATCGATGATTTCCGAGGTGGCGGTAACACCGACGTCAGCCATGAGGAGGGTGGTTTCAATTTCCTCAAGCAGATCCTCGTCGATTTTCTTGCTCAGCGAAAACAGATCCGAAAGCCCGCCCGTCAGGTTCGCACGGGTTTTGCCCAGACCCTTGCGGATGCGTTCGAAGACGCTGACCTGGGGCTCGGCTTCCGGCGCTTGCGGTGGTTCTTCGGCAGGCTCGGCTTCAGCCGTCGGCGCCTTTTCAGCAACCGGCTCAGGCTGCGGTTCGGCGGCTGCTGGCGCTTTGCTCTCGCCCTCGCCCTTTTCCGGCTCCGGCCCTTTGGCCACTTCCGGCTTGCGCTGGGGGACCGGTTTCGGCCGCGGTGCCCGGCGTCGGTTACCGGCAATATCCAGAACAAATACAAGCACAAGAAGGGCCAGAAGGCCGATTGAAATCCACTCTGCCGTCATAAAGTCAATCCATCAGTCTGAATGGGCGGGACAAATAAAGCCGACATTCTAGCAGACTGTCCCGGTGAAGTGAGGACTCCCCGGATTATCATGCCCGGGCCGGTTTCCGTTACCATGCCACCAACGAGTCAGGATCAGACCTTCCCCCGGAGCTAAAAAGCATGGCGCGCCGAAAATCCGCAAACCTGAGCCAGTCAGGAAAACCACAGTCAGTGCCTGGCACCGCGTCCTCCCGCAACGGGCGCGGCACGGGGGAGCTGCGCATCATAGGTGGTGACTGGCGTAGCCGGAAACTGCGCTTTCCGGACGCAGGAGGCGTTCGCCCGACACCGGCTCGCACCCGGGAAACGCTGTTCAACTGGCTCAGCTTTCACCTTGCCGGCAGCGACTGCCTGGACCTGTTTGCCGGCTCCGGCGCATTGGGGCTGGAAGCGCTGTCCCGGGGCGCCAGCAGCGCAACGCTGGTGGACCACACCCCGACCCTGGCCACGGCGCTGCGAGACAATCTCCGGCTGCTGAAATCCACCGGGGGCAACGTGGTCTGTGCCGATGTTGAAAGCTACCTGAAGCACAGGAGCAGACCACCGTTTGACATCGTGTTCATGGATCCGCCGTTCCGTCAGGGCTGGCTGGCGAGACTGTTTCCGCTGCTGGAGGAGCAGGCCTGGGTAAAATCCGGCGGCTGGGTCTACGTGGAACACGAGAGCGAATTGCCGACACCGGCAGTGCCTTCCTCATGGCGCCTGCATCGGCAGAAAAGCGCGGGACAGGTAACCTACTCCCTGTTCCGGGTTATTGCTGACCCAGAATGAACAAGGGGTCAGATGAAGGCTTTCATCTGACCCCGGATTCACCGCCGAAGCGGGTTCAGGTCGATCCTCTGTTCCGGATCAGGCCGACGGCCGCAACGAATAGGCCCGGAGGTGCTCGGCGAACTCCTCAAGGTAACGGATGCCACTGGCTTCCGCTTCCCGGCACCACTCCATCAGGGCGTTGAGTTTGTCCTGAGGCTTGAGCCCACGCTGACGCCAGAGCGCCTGCAGCTCATGACTCTTCTCATAAATCTGACGCAGCACCGGATTACCCTCAAGCACGGATTCCAGGGTTTCCTTTTCCTTGGGCTGGATCAGTGTGACTTCACGGGACAGGAGTTGTTTGAGCTTCCGATAGCGGGGACGGATTTCATCGTCCATCAGGGCTTTCTGCTGACGCAATACCGGTTCCATGACACGCTTGCGATACTGGCGCATGATATCGAACCGGTTATTGGCAATGGCCTGAACAGTTTCGACATCAACATCCAGCTTGCCGGGGACATGATGGGCAATGGGGCGGAATCCCTTCGGCTTTGCCAACCCGAATAACTGGAACAGGCGGATATAACCCCAGCCGATATCCACCTCAAACCAACGGCGCGAAAGCTTGGACGAGTTCGGGTAGGTGTGATGGTTATTGTGCAACTCCTCGCCGCCGATCAGCAGACCCAAGGGCGAGATGTTGCGGGCGTTATCGGCACACTCGTAGTTGCGATACCCCATCCAGTGGCCAATACCGTTCACCACACCGGCAGCCCATACCGGGATCCACATCATCTGAACCGCCCAGATCCAGATGCCATGGACGCCGAACAGAGCCAGATTGATCACCGCCATCAATGCGATACCCAGCATTTTGTAGCGGCTGTAGACATTCCGCTCTACCCAGTCTTCAGGGGTGCGCTGGCCATAGCGCTCGAGCGTTTCCGGGGTTGCCGATTCCGCATAGAGCTCGGCCCCCTGGAACAGGACCTTACGTATACCCAACACCACCGGGCTGTGAGGATCTTCCTCGGTTTCGCACTTGGCGTGGTGTTTACGGTGGATGGCCGTCCACTCCTTGGTGTTCTGGCCGGTGGTCAACCAGAGCCAGAACCGGAAGAAGTGTTTCAGAGCCGGATGCAGATCCAGCGAATTGTGCGCCGAGTGGCGGTGCAGGTAGAGCGTTACACTGACAATAGTGATGTGGGTCATTCCAAGTGTTACCAGAATGAGCTGCATCCACGACAGGTCAAGAAGACCGTTAAACCACATAGAAAATCCTCGAAATCATTATCTTTGGCGCAAGGCCAACATCCCCACTTTAGCGTACAGCTGTAAGCCACAACAACCGCATTTGGATGCAGAATTGTTACTGATTACACTTATTCCTTTTCCATCGGAGATACCCGCCCGTGCCAGAACTGCCTGAAGTGGAAACCACCCGCCGCGGTATAGCGCCGCATTGCGAAGGCCGGACGATCACTGAAGTTACTGTCCGCAACGGCAGCCTGCGCTGGCCCGTTCCGGCGGACCTGGGTGAGAGGCTCAGAGGGCAACGAATAGAAAGCATAGACCGCCGCGCGAAATATTTGTTCCTGAATATCGAACAGGGCACCGTGATTGTTCACCTGGGCATGTCCGGCAGCCTCCGGATCATTACCGGCGAAACTCCACCCATGCCCCATGATCACATTGACCTGGTACTGGATTCCGGCACTATCCTGCGCTTTAACGATCCCCGGCGTTTCGGCTGCTGGCTCTGGGCCGATTCCGCAAAGGATCACCCGTTGATCAGCCACCTGGGCCCGGAACCGCTGTCGCCGGACTTTAACGGCACCATGTTGTTCCGGCTTTCCCGGAGTAAAAGCACCCCGGTGAAATCCTTCATCATGGACAATCACGTTGTGGTGGGCGTTGGCAACATCTACGCCAACGAAGCACTGTTCAAATCGGGCATCCACCCCCGCCGCAAGGCAGGCCGCATCAGCCTGGACCGGTATCACCGGCTCGCCGAGGCCATTCAGGAGACCCTCAGCGCGGCCATTCTGATGGGGGGCACCACCCTGAGGGATTTTGTCAACAGCGACGGCAAGCCCGGCTACTTCGCCCAGTCGCTGCTGGTGTACGGTCGCGGCGGAGAGCCCTGTAAGGAATGCGAAACACCGCTTAAGGAGATCCGCATGAACAACCGCGCCACCGTTTACTGCCCCCGTTGCCAACGATAAAGGCTGACGAAAGTGCACATTCTGCAACGAAAAATCGTTTGAAAATACGCAAATATGATTCATAGTTAACAGAGGATTAATGCCCACCGGTTACAATAGGTCGTATCAAAGTGATTCGACGGTGGCGCTGGCTTCACCTGAAAACAGCGTTAACAAGGGCCAAAAGCTCAGGAGACAGTAAGATGACCCGCAAGATTTCCCGCACTCTGGTGGCCACTGTGGCAGCCTGCCTGCTGGCATTTTCATCCATTGGCCACGCCCGCGCGGTTGATGAGAAGCCGTCAGCACTGGCCATGACCGGCGACGCCGTTTTTGTCCGCCCGGCCCTGCTGGCGACCACTATTGTGGGCAGCGCCGTTTACCTGGTCTCATTGCCCTTCTCTCTTCTGGGCGGTAACGCCGACGAAGCCGGTGAAGTACTGGTGATGGGCCCCGCCAGAGCCACCTTTGTACGTTGCCTGGGTTGTACCCGCACCGGCCGCAAGCCAGAAACCGTGGAACAGACCGGCGACTGATTGCAGCCCCCGGGCCGGCCTCCGTACTATCACGGCTTGCCCCGACGAACGAACTCCGGCAGCCTGAAGAGAAATCCTCAGGCTGTTTTTGTATATGGTTGACTGGTCATCACTGGAAACTGTGTTCCTTGATATGGACGGAACACTGCTGGATCTTCACTTCGATAACCACTTCTGGCTCGAGCACCTGCCATCGCGCTATGCCGAGCACTATGACCTCCACCCCCAGGAAGCCAAAGATCGGTTGATTCCGATGATCATGGCTGAACGTGGCTCCCTGAACTGGTACTGCACCGACTACTGGAGCGAACGGCTTTCCCTCGACATCACCGCCCTGAAAGCGGAAGTCGGTGACCGAATCGGCTATCGGCCCCATGTGATGGATTTTCTCGACGCCCTGCGGGCCTCGGGCCTTCGCTCAGTGATTGTGACCAACTGCCACCCCGACCCCCTGGCCCTGAAACTCAGACGCACCGGTCTTGACGCCCGGGTTGACGGCATTGTTTCCAGCCATCAGCTTGGCAAAGCCAAGGAGGAACCGGCTTTCTGGCAGGATTTGCGAGGCCTGGAGCCCTACCGGTCGGAAACCACCCTGATGGTCGACGACAGTTTTCCGGTACTGGAAAGCGCCCGCAGCGCCGGTATCGCACAGTGCCTGGCCATACTGGCACCGGACAGCCAACAACAGCCCCGGGCGCGACACCCGGATATCCCCTGCATCCACCATTTTGATGAAATCCTCCCGGCCCTCCGACAGAGTTCACCCCTGCCATCCGGCCGGTGACAGGGTTATAATTGGCCCGTACAGCCCTTCAGGTGAGGAGATATGACGGCATCAACCCCGGACGACCCACGCATAAGGCTCGACAAATGGCTGTGGGCCGCTCGTTTCTATAAGACCCGGTCGCTGGCCAAGGAGGCGATTGAAGGTGGCAAGGTCCACTACAATAATCAACGCTGCAAACCCGGGAAGCTTGTGGAAACCGGCGCCAAACTGACCCTGCGCCTGGGCTGGCAGGAAAAAATCGTGATTGTTGATGACATCAGCGACCGACGCCGGGGCGCGCCGGAAGCCCAGAAGCTTTACCACGAAACCGAAGACAGTGTTAAAAAGCGAGAGGAAATGGCCTGGCAACGGAAAACCATGCAGGCGGCGCAGCTTCCTCCAGCAAGACGGCCTTCCAAGAAGGACCGCCGGGACATTCAGCGCTTCCGCGAACAAAACGGCATCTGAACCCTCTCACCTACTTCCCGCAACTGATGCGGAATCATCACTGCCAAGACCGGCATTCAGTTTTCAGGAGACAACCATGGCATCCCGCGACCAGTTCCAGCGTTTTATCTTCGAGCACAGCCAGGTGCGGGGAGCCTGGGTCCAGCTCGGAGAGAGCTATCGCGAAATTGGCGGCCAGGCGCCCTACCCGGACAGTGTCCGAAGCCTGCTCGGAGAAGCGCTGGTCGCCAGCATCCTGATGAGCAGCACACTGAAGTTCGAGGGCACCCTGTCCATCCAGGCCCAGGGAGAAGGCCCCCTTCGCACACTGATGGCCGAATGCAGCCACGACCGCTATATCCGGGGCCTGGCCCGCTATGACGAACATGCGGTCAGCGAAGACAGCTTCCACAATCTGTTGGGCGAAGGCCGCATGGCTATCACCATCACGCCTAACAGGGGCAACCGTTACCAGGGCGTGGTACCCCGGGAGCGGGATACTCTGGGCGGTTGTCTGGAAGAGTACTTCGACCGCTCGGAACAGATTCCTACCAGCCTGCTCTTGTTTGCCGACGAAAACTCTGCCGCAGGCCTCTTGCTGCAGCGCCTGCCGGGCGCTACCGACGAGGACGACGATCTGTGGGACCGGGTCAACCACCTCGCCCGCACGGTCGAAGCCTCTGAGCTGCTGGAACTGGACAGCGAAACCCTGCTCCACCGTCTGTTCCACGAGGAAACCGTGCGCCTGTTCGATGCCGAACCGGTTGCCTTCCGGTGCAGCTGTTCCAGAGAGCGCACCCTAGGTGCCCTGGAGGCCATTGGTAGTGAAGAGTGCTACAGCATTCTGGAAGAACAGGGCTCGATCGAGATGGATTGCCAGTTCTGTCACGCTCACTATCGCTTCGATAGAAATGATATTGATCATCTTTTCACCGGTCATACGCTACACTAGAAACACGTTCGATTGGCCGGGAAACCGCTGATAGCAAGGCTTCCAGGGCAGTCGTTTTTTACCGGCGTCTCTGGCATAATAGCGCGCCTGAATTGACCCGATTGCTCAGATTTCCGTCAATTTTGGGGGGCGGCCTGAGCAATCACTAAGACATCCCGAGGGCGAGGTCGAAGTGAGCAACACTTATAATGATCTGAGTACTGCACGACTGGTCGAGGTGGCACTGGCACGTGACGAAGGCCAGCTGGCATCCAACGGCTCGCTGGTCGTAAAAACCGGTGACCGCACAGGCCGGTCTCCCAAGGACCGTTATATTGTCGAGGAGCCAAGCACCTCCGACGATATCCATTGGGGCCCGATCAACCGTCCTTTTGACGCCGAAAAGTTCGACGCCCTCTGGGACCGTGTTGAGGCCTACATCGCCGAAAAAGACCAGTTCGTGTCCCACGTTCATGTCGGCTCTGACCCGGAACACTACCTGCCGGTCAAGATGACCACCGAGACTGCCTGGCAAAACCTGTTCGGCCGCAACCTGTTCATTCGCCCGGAGAGCTACAACCCGGCCGACAAGCAGGAATGGCAGATTCTGAACGCCGCCAACTTCGAGTGCGTGCCCGAGCGTGATGGCACCAACAGCGATGGCTGCGTAATGATCAACTTTGCCAAGCGCAAGGTTCTTCTGGCAGGCATGCACTACGCCGGCGAAATGAAAAAAGCCATGTTCTCGGTGCAAAACTTCCTGCTGCCGGAAAAAGACGTGCTGCCCATGCACTGCTCCGCCAACGTCGGTGAAGACGGCGAGACCTGCCTGTTCTTTGGCCTGTCCGGCACCGGCAAGACCACCCTGTCCGCCGACCCGCACCGCTTCCTGATCGGTGATGACGAGCACGGCTGGGGCCCGGGCACGGTATTCAATATCGAAGGTGGCTGCTACGCCAAGTGCATCGACCTGTCCCGGAAAAACGAACCGATCATCTGGGACGCCATCCGCTTTGGCGCCATCGTCGAAAATGTGACAATCGATCCGGAGACCCGGGAGCCGGATTACACCGATGTGTCCCTGACCGAGAACTCCCGCTGCGCCTACCCGCTGGAGCACGTGGAAAAGCGTGTGATTGAGAACCGCGCCGGTGAGCCGTCCCACATCGTATTCCTGACCTGCGACATGACCGGCGTTCTGCCGCCCGTGTCCATCCTTAGCCGAGAAGGCGCCGCCTACCACTTCCTGAGTGGCTACACCGCGCTGGTCGGGTCTACCGAAATGGGTTCCTCGTCGAAGCTTAAGTCCACTTTTTCCACCTGCTTCGGCGCGCCCTTCTTCCCGCGTCCGGCCGGCGTTTACGCCGAGCTTCTGATGAAGCGCATGGACGAGTTTGGCAGCAAGGTTTTCCTGGTGAACACTGGCTGGACGGGCGGACCCTACGGTGAAGGTAAACGCTTCAGCATCCCCACCACCCGTGCCATCATCGCCGCGATCCAGAACGGCGACCTGGACGATGCAGAAACCGAGCACCTGCCCACCCTGAACCTGGATGTGCCCAAGCATGTCCCGGGCGTGGATACCGAGCTGCTGAACCCGCGCAACACCTGGGTAAGCCCGGATTACTACGACGACAAGGCCCAGGAACTGATCACCCAGTTCGTCGAGAACTTCAAGAAGTTCGACGTGGCGGATTCGATTGTCGAAGCCGGCCCCAAGCTGAGCTGAAAAGCTGAAAACAGGGTCAGATGAACACTTTCACCTGACCCCTGTCCAGAAAGCGCCCTGCGAAAGCACGGCGCTTTTCTTGTCCGTGTCTTTTGGCATCACTCCGCGTAGAAGATCAATGGCACAAAGGCCACCAGCACCAGCGAAATCCCCATGGCAATCAGCGGCATGATGATGCGCTCGTGACGCTGGTAGAAGGTCCCGGTTTCCTGCTGTGCCGCCAGCACTTCCGCCTCTCCGACCACTTGCCGTGTCAGTAGATGGTTCAGAGCCACCGGCGGGCTCAGGTAGCCAAGCTCAAACGCCACCAGCGTCACCATCCAGAAGTGAACCGGGTGGATACCGCTGGAGTAGGCAATGGTGGCCACCGTGGCAGTCACCAGGATCACGGCCCCAAAGGCGTCCATAATCATCCCCAGGATCACCAGGATCACGACCATCAGCAGCATTGCCGACCAGGCGCTGTCAAAGGACTGGGGGAATGTCGCCATGATATGCGAACGCTCGATGACCCCACCAATACTGACGGACAGGCCCAGAAGCAGCAACAGCGCGCCAATTTCCGCCGTCGTATCGTTGGTGGCGCCACGGAGACTTCGCTCCAGCCCCTGATGGCTGATCTCCCCGGAGGCCTTTCCTTTCCGGTTTTTGAGGCTGATGTGCTCATAAACCAGGACTGCCAGCATGATCACCGGCAGTAGCCTTGGCGCCGAAAATTCATTCATGCTCACATCCAGGGCCAGGCGGTAGAACAACACCACCCCCGCGATCACCAGGACATAGGGAATCAGCGGCAACAACGCCCGGACCATGGCCGGGAACGCCTCAGCAGAGGGCGCCAGATTGAACTGGCTCTGACGGTTTACGGTCAGGGCCACAAGCGCAAACATGGTGGCGGTCAGCACAAAGACCCAGATACCCCAGCCGAACAGTTGATCGGTGGTGACTTCCCGGTTCAGATAGGCGATGACAACCACCAGCAGGCAGGGCCGTAAAACCACACCCAGAGAACCGGACATGGCGGTCGCCGCCAGTGCCAGATGGCGGCGGGCGCCAGCCGCCCGCAATTCGCTGTAGATAACTGCGCCGGCGGCAATAACGAAGATGCCCGATGCCCCGGTGTAGGCGGTTGGCACGGCGGCAACCAGCACAGCCACAACCGCCAGCATTTCCGGTGGCATGCGCCAGGGCCGGAAGACATTGAACACCAGGGTGGCAAGGCGGGTCTGTTTAAGCATCATGCCCACCCAGACATACAGGCCGACGTTCAGGAACATGTCGGACAGCTCCATCATCTTGCCCAGATAGATGCCGATGCCCGATGCGTGTCCGATCATGGCGAAATAGGTGCCGGATATCAGGCACATCACGGTATAGAGTGGCACCGCCAGAAACGCCTTGTTCAGGTTGCCCCCTTCCTGAAGATCGTCCGGCACCCGGAACAGGCGGTAAAGACTGGCCAGGGTCAGGCAGGCAAAACCGACAATCCAGAAATTATGCAACAGCAGTTCTTCCGGTGAGACGGTGGTGTCCGAGCCCAGGCTGGAGTGTCGGAAGATGGCGCTGGAGCCCAGCAACATAGCGTTGGCAATGGTTTGCAGGGTATGGGAGACGGTGTAGTCCAGCCGGGTTTCCATGGCCCGCATGGCGATGTGGTGCCGGGTCAGTGTGGCCGTCACAGCACAGAGCATCACCAGAACCACGAGAATGAAGCGCTGGGATTCGAGGCCAAAGGCAATCAGATCGGCAATGAACAGTTCCACTGCCCGGTAGGCTTTGACTCCCGGGGTCAGTTTGTCCTGCAGGTCACGGAAACTCTGGTGCGCCTGCCGGCAATCGGCCACAGAGCGTTCGATAGCGAGACGAACATCTTCCGGATCCTTTTCCTCAGCGCCGAGCAAGGCCGCCATGGGATCATCTGCGGGGGCTTCAGCGGCGAGTTCTGCAGCCACTGCGGCATCGATATCCGGATCCGGGTCGCAGGTTGGCCGCACCGGATCCATCCGTAGCTTGTAATAGCCACTCCAGAGCTGCTCTCCGCCTCGCAACATCTGGTTGTGAATATCACTGCTGGTGGAAAAGATGACGACTGCCAGCAGCAGCAGGCATGCAGGCAGAGAGGAAAACCACTCCAGCCTGCTACGATGAAAACCGCCCTTGGACATAACTGATTACTCTGGGTGGGAATTGGTTACAGCAGATCGTCCAGATCCATGGTTTCAACCTCTTCCTGCCGGTCATCCCAGAAGGTACCGAGCTGTCCGAGTGGTGTCCGATGCCCGGTATTCTCAACCCACAGCCGATCAGAAACCGCGACAATCATGTTGGTTGCCATGGCGTCCACGAACCGCCACTCCTCGTTGGCCGGTGTCTGCTCAATGGACTCGGCATGATCCCGGATCACCTCCCGGACCATCACCTCATCGCCCTTGTTCAGGGCCGCGATGGCGTGAAACACGTGGGGCAGCCGCACGCCTGCCGCCTCTCCCTGGGCGTCAGCAATTTCCAGCCGTTCAAAGGCATCTTCACCCTCGGGCTGCGCGCCGGGAATCATGGCCCACACCGTTGCCCGCAGCGCCATCGGGGCGCCCCACCATTTCTCGTTCTCGAGACAGCTGGTGGCCCGGGCCACGATGGAACCGATATTGGCCGGCACCCCAATGGATGAAGTGGACTGGATCTGGGCATTCAGGGCCTGGAGACCGGAGAGCAGGCCGGCCATGTAGATGAACTCATCCATATCATCATCAAAACCCGGGCATTCGCCATTTGCCGGCTCCCCGTAATGGGCATTGTGATGCTGCCAGCCTTTGAAATAGCGCTCGGCTGCCAGGGCATGAGCCCGCTTCTGGCGAATCATCGCGTCTTCGGCGGCATTTCCGTTCATGGCGTGCATGGCGGCGAGCGCGGCCAATTCATGTTCCCGCGCCTGCTCATCGGCACAGCCACCGGCCGACAGGTAAAGCATGACGGCAAGCTGGTCCGGTTCACTGGTTACCCGGCCGAACGACATCAATAGCGGTGCGGTCGCCTCGCTCATGGCGCACCCCATGGCCAGATCGTCGCTTTCCATGAGAAACGGAACCGTATGATCACGGGAGAAACCCTGCATGACATCGCCAGTGGTCTTATAGATCATGTGGTTGACCACTCCGCATCCGCTCAGGGCCACACTGGCCACGCAGGCCGCGACGAGATTACGGAAACGGCGTTTGGAAAACAGCGCCCTGCGGGAGGGGTTCCGGGAATGAGTCATACCTTCTTCACCTTTTGCGTTTTTATTCTCATGCACTCTCGGCCCGATACACCGACCGGACAACGACAGACGAATCGGTTTGTTACAGACTGTAAAGAGGAGGGCATTATGGCGCACAAGATCCTGTTTTTATGCGACCGATGCCGCAAATGACGCTAATTTACACAGACCTGCGACGGCCTTTGGTTTGCACAATCGGGCGGAAGCCACTATAGATTGGAGCAGCCGCGAGTCGTTGTGATTCCGGCCAGGCACCGACTGAAAGCAAAATTACAAAAAAGGAGTATCCGATGCGCAAACCCGAACTCGCCGCGGCCATTTCCGACCGCACTGGCCTGACCCGTGACAAGGCCAGCGAAGTGATCACCGCTTTTACCGATCAGGTCTCGGCCGCTGCCGCCCGGGGCGAAGACACTACCCTGATCGGCTTTGGCACGTTCAATATCCGCAGCCGTGAGGCGCGGGACGGTCGAAATCCGCAAACCGGCGAGGCCATTCGCATCCCTGCCAGCAAAACCGTCGGGTTCAAGGCCGGCAAAGCCCTGAAGGACGCCATCGGCTAGGTGCTAAAAGGCCCGCAGGAG
>Ga0208014_1000028_pt1 | contig 119360 bp, 97 predicted proteins | sample 25_taG_FD_184099 | JGI IMG/M metagenome (GOLD analysis project Ga0208014, IMG submission 184099) | Marine viral communities from Cariaco Basin, Caribbean Sea - 25_WHOI_OMZ (SPAdes) (version 2) | ecosystem: Environmental > Aquatic > Marine > Oceanic | place: Caribbean Sea: Cariaco Basin...
AGCGATGTAGAAATCGCTTTGCCTAACTTTAAACTTGGAACTTTAAACCTGAAACTCAAATATTGAGCAGTTTTATTTAAAATAACCTAAATATAAAAGGTCGCCTAAATTGTTTTTAGACGACCTCTTTTTATTTAATAGCGGCAAGAGTATCAAATGACTTTTTTGGGTCGAGCTCCATGGTTATGTTTAGGCAAATTATTGTTAGGCGGTAGAGGAGGGATTCGGCATTTTTTACTTCTCTAAATTGAGCTCTCAAGACTTTTATTTTTGCATTTAAAGATTCTATCGATGCCTTTGTGCTGCTGTTTATAAAAATAGTCCAGGATTAACCTATGTTTTCCCCTGTGAAGGCATTGTTACAATACCCACAAGAAAAATATATTCTAGACCTCTTCTAGATAGCTCCTAGACTTTCTTAGACTTGTCCTAGATTTGTCCTAGACTTGATGGGGGGTATCTATGGGTATTCTTAGGGGGAACTTAGCTTTATGATGGAAAGGATGATGGATGTAAGGCAGGGAAAGTGTATTGTCTTTCCATTAACTTTTGTGATGATAAAATTTTATGAGGTGTGAAGATGAATGTTGCAACTTTATTTATCCACATTTTTTCAAAAACCGATACACATATCTGTTTTTCTGGGATTTTATCCTGTAAGGATTGAACCTTCAGTTCCAAGGTTTTTACAAGGATTAGATATAAATGAAATTATCAGGGTAAGAAAACACACCTTTTGAAACCACGATAATCCACTCCATTTTTTTCCGCTTCGGCTAAATGGTAAAACACAAGAATTGTTATTTACCTATATTTTAAGTTTTTCTATATCCCTATTAGCCAACTATAAGAATATAAATAGTTCCTACTGCCATTACAGAACCAAAAACATAGCTTACCAATCGTGCGGTGGTTTTTGTACCTCTAAAAATTGCAATCCCCATTTTTACGGCAGTATTGCTCAAGGTGGCTGCAATAATAACTGAGGCGGAGAGTCTAAGGTTTTCGTCTGCCAAGGCAAATTTTGCCATACTGATTGTTATGGCGGTTGTATCTGCAAGACCAGCGATAAGAGAAGAAAAATAAAGCCCGCTCTCTCCAAAATACTCGTTGCCAAAATGTACGGCATATAAAATACCGATAAAAATAGCGGTGAATGTAAGGGCGTTCAACATATTTAGTGGATTACCCAATTCTATCTGGGTATCGGCGTTTTCCGAAGGTTTGCGAATAAAGAGGATGCCAGGAATCAAACAGATTAAAGTAAGGATGACTACTGGAACCGCCAGGGTGATAATTGTTTTTGGGTTAAAGATGGCGGCAATTAAAGCGAGACGTGGGAACATAATGGCAGAAGCAACCACAATCCCGGCACTATACTCCCTGGAAAGATTTGGGTTCTCTTTACTTCTTGCGGCGTAGTTCCAAGCCACTGCCGTGCTGGATATCAATCCTCCCAATATTGCCGTTAATAAAATCCCTTTTCGGGATCCCACAAATTTCACTAAAAAATATCCTATGAAATTCAAAAAGGAAACGATAACCACAATGGTGCCAATTTCAAACGGATTCAATAATCCATGAGGCCCGTAATCTTTGTTGGGCAGGAAAGGAAGAATTAAAAGTGCGATTATTACAAATTTGATAAATGCGAAAAGTTCCTGATGGGTTATATTTTGGATTATAGTCCGGAAAGTTGTTTTTAAGGATAGTAAAGTCACTACAATTACCGCTGTAGCCACCGAGTCACGGTAAAATTCCTGAGAAACCATCACCCCTAACATAAGAGAGGCAATCAACGCGAGATTTGTGGTGATTCCCCAAGATGGTTCCAATTGGTTCCTTAGGATTTGTCCAATCCCCAGAAACAAAATAATAGAACTCATTCCTGCTATTAAAAACCAAGGACTAATGGTTTCGGAAAGATGTCCCATTACAAAACCCACTAAGGTGACAATGGGAAAAGTTCGAATTCCAGCGGAACCTACTTCATCCTTTCGTTTATCATATTCCCGTTCTAGTCCAAGAATAAGTCCAATGCCCAAACTTATCAGTACTCCCAGCATATAGGGCCCTAATAATTCATTTAGATACGCTTCGGTTTGCATTTATTTCCGTTTTTCCTTTTCGCGTAAAAATAGGGAATTAACCAATTGAAACTTGAAGTGTCCAGCCTTTGGAAGGAAGGTTTTAAATAGCTACAAATTAGAATGCCTAAAGGTATTCACCCTATTTAGATATAGCTCTGAACACTGATAAGGCCTAAAAGGAAGGGAAACCGTTATTCCTTGGTTCTTAAAAAGATAATGGGTTATCCCGCGAGCTCGGTTAATCCGGTTTCAATTTTTCATCGGATATTTTCCATCAGTGTTTCCTTCAAAATTGTTTACTTTTGCAAACTTTATTGAAATAAACTTATTATGGACAAAGTATTTAAAGAATACAAGGGCTTGAATCTTCCCGAACTTGCCGAGGAGATACTGGATTTTTGGAAAAAAGAAAACATTTTTGACCAAAGTATTTCCATTCGTCAGGGAGCAAAGCCATATGTGTTCTTTGAAGGACCGCCATCCGCAAATGGTTTGCCCGGTATCCACCACGTTATGGCACGCGCCATCAAGGATATTTTTTGCAGGTTCCACACTCAAAAGGGCTTTAGAGTAGATAGAAAGGCAGGTTGGGATACCCACGGCTTACCTATTGAATTAGGGGTTGAAAAGGAATTGGGAATCACAAAGGAAGATATCGGCAAAAAAATATCGGTAGAGGCCTATAATGAAGCCTGTAAAATAGCGGTCATGCGATATACCGATGTATGGAACGATCTTACTGAAAAAGTGGGCTATTGGGTAGATATGGAGGATCCTTATATTACCTATAAGCCAAAGTATATGGAGACCGTATGGTGGCTACTAAAAGAAATTTACAATAAAAATCTATTATATAAAGGATATACTATTCAGCCATATTCCCCTAAAGCGGGGACAGGACTCAGTTCCCACGAGCTCAATCAGCCGGGGACTTATCAGGATATTACCGACACCACCGTGGTTGCGCAATTTCTTGCAATGGCCGAAACGCTGCCCGATTTCCTGGCAGAGGAATCCAATAATATTTGGTTTCTTGCCTGGACCACTACGCCATGGACATTGCCAAGTAATACAGCCCTTACGGTAGGGCCCAAAATTGATTATGTCTTGGTGAAAACCTTTAACCAATACACTTTCCAGCCTATTAATGTTGTGCTGGCCAAAAATCTTGTCGCGTCTCAACTTGCAGGTAAATTTCAGGAAAAACCCAATGAAGATTCACTCAAGGCTTTTGTACAAGGTGATAAATTGATTCCTTATTATATAGTTAAGGAATTTAAAGGTTCTGATCTGGTGGGAATTCGCTATGAGCAATTATTGGATTATGCCAAACCTTTTGATAATCCTGAAAATGCATTCCGGATTATCGCGGGGGATTTTGTGACCACCGAGGATGGTACGGGAATAGTGCATACCGCACCTACTTTTGGTGCCGATGATGCCAAGGTGGCCAAAGAGGCGGTGCCAGAAGTGCCGCCTATGTTGGTAAAAGATGAAAATGGGAATCTTGTTCCTCTAGTGGACCTGCAGGGAAAATTCCGTCCGGAAATGAAGGAATTTGCTGGTAAATATGTTAAAAACGAATATTACGATGAAGGGGATGCGCCGGAAAAATCAGTGGACGTGGAACTTGCTATCAAGTTAAAGACCGAAAACAAAGCTTTCAAGGTTGAGAAATATGTCCACAGCTACCCTAATTGTTGGCGTACGGACAAACCTATACTTTACTATCCGTTGGATTCTTGGTTTATTAAGGTTACCGAATTTAGGGACCGGATGTTTGAGCTCAACAAAGACATCAATTGGAAGCCAAAAGCAACCGGTGAAGGACGATTTGGCAATTGGCTCGCCAATGCAAACGATTGGAACCTTTCCCGCTCCCGCTATTGGGGAATACCATTGCCAATTTGGAGAACAGAGGATGGGAAGGAAGAAACCATCATCGGTTCGGTAGAGGAACTTCTCATCGAGATGGATAAATCAGTCGCCGCCGGACATCTTTCAAAAAATATATTTGAGGGGTTTATCCCGGGGGATTTTTCGGATGAAAACTATGACCGGATCGATCTCCATAAAAATATTGTTGATGAAATAGTGCTCGTTTCACCATCGGGAAAACCAATGAAACGCGAAGCAGACCTTATAGATGTATGGTTTGACAGTGGTAGCATGCCGTATGCGCAATGGCACTACCCATTTGAAAATAAGGAAAAGGTGGATACCGTTTGGCGCAAGGCCGACTTTATTGCCGAAGGAGTGGATCAAACCCGTGGCTGGTTCTATACCCTTCACGCCATAGCCACAATGATTTTTGACGATATTGCTTATAAAAATGTCGTATCCAATGGTTTGGTTCTCGATAAAAACGGGCAGAAAATGAGCAAGCGGCTTGGCAATGCAGTGGATCCATTTGAAGTTCTCAGAAAATATGGTCCGGATGCCACCCGCTGGTATATGATAAGCAATGCAAATCCTTGGGACAATTTGAAATTTGATGAAGACGGGATTTCAGAAGTTCGAAACAAATTCTTTGGAACATTATACAACACCTATAGCTTTTTCAGTCTGTACGCCAACCTGGACAACTTTAAAAACCAGGAAGAGGAAGTGCCATTGGCAGAGCGACCGGAAATTGATCGTTGGATATTATCCGAATTGAATTCATTGATCGAGAAGGTGGATGTTTATTATACCGAATACGAACCTACAAAAGCCGCTCGTGCTATTTCTGAATTTGTTCAGGAAAATCTGAGTAATTGGTTTGTTCGATTAAGTCGTCGCAGATACTGGAAAGGCAGCTATAATTCGGATAAGATTTCCGCCTACCAAACGCTTTATACCTGTTTATTGACCGTAGCAAAACTTGGTGCTCCTATAGCTCCGTTCTTTATGGATAGGCTCTACAAGGATTTGACTTCAGGAACCTCCGATGGTAACGGATTATCGAATGGTGCCAACGCGCCCGTGCTGAGCGCAGTTGAAGCACCCGTGCTGAGCGCAGTCGAAGCATCGGTCCACTTAACCAACTTTCCCAAGGCCGACAAATCCTTTATAGATAATAAGTTGGAGCATAAAATGCAAAAGGCCCAAACTATATCTTCCTTAGTCCTTTCGTTGCGCCAAAAAGAAAAAATTAAAGTAAGGCAACCGCTTCAAAAGATAATGATTCCCGTATTGGACCAAGCCGAAAAAGAGGAAATTCTTGCAGTTTCCGATTTGATAAAAAGCGAGGTGAATGTAAAGGAAATAGAAATTATTGACGAAGGCAGTGGGATGTTGGTAAAGCAGATAAAACCGGATTTTAAGGTTCTGGGACCTCGCTTTGGAAAGGATATGAAATCCGTTGCCGCGGCAATTATGGATTTTGGCCAGCCCCAAATAGCGACCTTGGAAAAAGAGGGAGAAATATCAGTTTCTATTAACGAAAAATTGGTTACATTGGCTCTCTCAGATGTAATTATAAGTTCCCAGGATATTGAGGGATGGTTAGTTGCTAATGCAAGCGGAGTAACTGTTGCCTTGGATGTTACTCTTACCCCCGAATTACAGAATGAAGGTATAGCCAGAGAACTGGTAAACCGCATACAGAATCTGAGAAAGGACAGTGGCTTTGAGGTGACCGATAGGGTGGAAATTACCCTTCAGGATGAAGCGAGATTAAAGGAGGCCGTGAGCCATAATCTTAACTATATTAAAGAAGAAACATTAACAGAAGTCCTGCAGTTTCAGCCAAAATTGGAAGGTGGAGCGGAAATTGCATTTGATGATATTGAAACACGAATGACCATTAAAAAACATTAGATTATGACAGAAACAGAAAAAACCAGATATTCTGATGCCGAGTTGGAAGATTTTAGGGTGTTGATCAACGATAAAATTGCGAAGGCAACAGAACAGTTGGAACTTATTAAAAGTTCCTACAAGAACGATAGTAATAACGGTACAGATGATACATCACCCACGTTTAAGGCATTTGACGAGGGCAGTGAAGTTATGAGTAAGGAAGCGAACTCTCAATTGGCCATACGCCAGGAAAAATTTATCCGTGATCTCAAAAATGCACTTGTGCGTATTGAGAACAAAACATACGGAATATGTAGAGTTACCGGAAAATTGATCAATAAAGAAAGATTGAAGTTAGTCCCACATGCCACATTAAGCATCGAGGCTAAGAATATGCAAAAATAGATGGCCTTTTCCTCAACAGGAAAGCTAGAGTTTGATAATCCCTAAATCCGCTACTTGAGTGTAGAATTTAGGGATTTTTTATTCTGCGAAAGACTAAATGGAAAGTTCCCCGCAATTCCGAATGCATTATCTAACTGGCCTTAGATTTTAAAGGTTATTATAGGCATTTTTGCGTGGTTCACAATATCCTCACTAATGCTGCCATTGAAGAAATGGGAGATGCCCTTTCTGCCGTGTGTGCCCATTCCTATGAGTTGGGCATTGATATGACGGGTAAAATTGAGAATGCCTTTTTCCACTGATGTGTCGTTGTGAATATTCAACGTATAATCAGAAGAGTCCATTCCCTGTACAAATTTTTCCATCAGGGAATATCCTTCAATCGAGGTTTTGAAATTTGCCGGTGTATTTACCAAGAGCAGATGAATTTTTGCTTCAATCTTTTTCGCAAAGGCTTTGGCCTTTTGGAAAGCATTTATTCCATTCGCCGAAAAATCTGACGCAAATACAAAATCATCAACAGCAAACACAGGATGGTTGTTTTTGATCACCAGCACAGGAGTTTTGGAGGTGCGCACCACTTTTTCCGTATTGCTCCCTACAAACATCTCCTTAAAGCCGCTGGCGCCGGTGCTTCCCATAACAATAAGATCTATATCGAATTTTTCACAGGCGTCTTCTATATCCTCATAAATTTCGTCCCTGCCTATTGTTTCGTGAATGGTGACGTCCTGCAGATAATCCCGTGAGCGCAGCTCGCCGAAATTTTTCTCTGCCAGTTTTACAAAGAAGAGGGATTCGGGGAGATTTCCTGAATCGGAGGAAGTTGCAAGCTGCAATGGAATTTCCATGGAATGTATAAGAAATATTTCCCCGTCGTACTTTTTGGCAATCTGTACGGCAATTTGCAATGCATTTTCGGCCTGCTCAGAGAAATCGGTTGGGACTAAAATTCTTTTCATAAATACTTGGTTTTAGATCGTTTTTGTATGGTTCCTGAAATTACGAAAATAATTCATTCTCCATTGGGTTTTATAGTTTTAAAAAATGTATTATATTTGCACCCAATTTGATACGAATACTATCTGAGGGGACTAAAGTCCCCTCTTTTTATAGAATGAAATGATGCGTGAAAAAGTAGAAGAACTTCTGGAAAACGCAATGGAGAAAAACAAGTCCTTGTTTTTAATCGATTTGAAAATTTCAGCAGACAACCAAATTACGGTAATTCTAGATGGGGACCAAGGTGTTACCGTTGAGGATTGCGTTATGGTAAGCAGGGAGATAGAGCATAATCTGGACAGGGAAAACCTCGATTTTTCTTTGGAAGTGATGTCTGCAGGGGTTTCGGAACCCCTTTCAATGCCTAGGCAATATCTTAAAAACCTGGGGCGAAATTTGAAAATCAAGAAGGTAAACGGCGATAATATTGAAGGCGAATTGATTGCTGCCGATGACCAAGGTTGTACCTTAACATGGACTGAGCGGGAGCCAAAGCCCGTGGGCAAAGGCAAAGTCACCGTCCAAAAAGAAGTTGTTCTGCCATACCAGGACATTAAGGAAGCAAAAGTTATGATAACATTTTAATAGAATTGCATGGAAAATTTAGCATTAATCGATTCTTTTTCAGAATTTAAAGACGACAAGCATATAGACAGAGTCACACTAATGGCGATTCTGGAAGAAGTTTTTAGAAATGCATTGAAAAAGAAATATGGAAGTGATGATAACTTTGATATTATAGTTAACCCGGATAAAGGAGATCTTGAAATTTGGAGAAATAGGGTAGTTGTTGCCGATGGGGAAGTTGAGGATCCAAATGAGGAAATTTCATTGTCCGCCGCCAGAAAGATCGAAACCGATTTTGAAATTGGGGAGGATGTGTCAGAAGAGGTTAAGCTTATAGATTTGGGACGTCGTTCCATTTTGGCATTGCGGCAAAATCTTATTTCCAAAATCCACGAACACGATAATACTATTATATACAAGCAATTTAAAGACCTTGAAGGCGAAATTTATACCGCCGAAGTGCATCATATTCGGCACCGTGCTGTAATTTTGCTGGATGATGAAGGCAATGAGCTTATCCTTCCTAAGGAAAAACAAATCCCGTCCGACTTTTTCCGAAAAGGAGATAATGTACGTGGCATCATTGAAAGTGTGGATTTAAAAGGAAATAAGCCTACGATCATCATGTCCAGGGCCAATCCTATTTTCCTTGAAAAATTATTTGAACAGGAAATCCCAGAGGTTTTCGACGGGCTTATTACCGTTAAAAAAGTTGTCCGTATTCCTGGTGAAAAGGCAAAAGTGGCTGTGGATTCCTATGATGATCGAATTGATCCGGTAGGTGCATGTGTGGGAATGAAAGGTTCCCGAATCCACGGCATCGTTAGAGAGCTTGGAAATGAAAATATTGATGTTATAAACTATACCAGTAATATCAATCTTTACATCTCCCGCGCATTAAGTCCTGCAAAAGTGACTTCCATTAAAATCAATGAGGTTACCAAACGAGCTGAGGTGCTATTACGTCCCGAAGAAGTGAGTAAGGCGATTGGTCGCGGAGGTCATAACATTCGATTGGCAGGCCAGTTAACGGGATATGAAATCGATGTGCTTCGAGAAGGCGCAGAGGAAGATGTGGAACTTAGCGAATTCTCCGACGAAATTGAAGGATGGGTGATTGAGGAATTCCACAAAATAGGTCTTGATACCGCCAAGAGCGTATTAGAGCAAGATGTCAACGATTTGGTAAAACGAACCGATTTGGAAGAGGAAACCATCCGTGACGTAATAAACATATTAAAAGAAGAATTTGAAGAGTAGTTGAAACTTTAATTACTTTTATACAAATTTTTTAAAAAGACAAAACAGGAAAAGCAATTTATGGCTGAAGTGAAAAAGAAAAGACTAAGTCAGGTATTACGTGAGTTCAATATCTCGCTGGATCGTGCCGTGGAATTTTTAGGTTCCAAAGGATTCGTAGTGGAGTCAAATCCGAATACCAAAGTCACGGGAGAGGAATATGAAGTTCTTTTTGAAGAGTTTGAAACTGACAAAAGTAAGAAAATAGAGTCCAAGGAAGTAGGTGAGGAAAAGCGAAAGGAAAAGGAAGAACTTCGATTGGAACGTGAGCGGGAGCTAGAGGAGATCCAGAAAAAGAAAGAAGCTTCCCGTATTATAAGATCTGAAGTTAAGCTGGAAGGTCCTAAACAGGTGGGTAAAATTGACCTTAGTGGCAATAAGAACAAGAAAATTGTTCCGCCCATTGAAGAGACCACTCCGGAAGAAAAACCTGCAATTGAGGCGGAGGTTGAAAAACCTGCTAAGCCCGTAGAAATTGAAGAAGAGAAAACGCCGGTTGCCGAAGTGGAGAAAATCGAGGAACAACCCGAAACCCCACCGAAAACTGAACCCGAAGCTCCGCAAAAAGTTGAGCCTGAAATTCAAACGGAGAATATCCCTGCCCCTGCAGTGGAACCAGTTAAAACAGAAAAGCCGAAAGTCCAGGCCGAACCTGAAAAGGAAGCGCCCATAGCCAAGGTAGAACCAGAAAAGGAAACCTCTCCAGAGTCCGAAATCGTTACTACGCAATATCGAAAATTGGAAGGCCCCAGTTTTACAGGCCAAAAGATCGATCTTAGCCAGTTTAAAAAACCGGAAAAGAAAAAGGACAACAAAGCTGCGGACAACAAGGATAAAAAGGGCAAACGCCGAAGAATTAGCAAGGAAGCGGTGAAACCCGGATCGGGTGCCGCCACCAATGCCCCCCAAAGAGGAGGTAATGATTCTCGAGGTCGTAAAAAACCAGGAACGCACGTTCCAAAAGAAGAGCCGAGCGAAGAAGAAGTACAAAAACAAGTACGGGAAACTCTTGAAAAACTTCAAGGTAAATCCTCCAAGGGAAAAGGTGCTAAATACCGAAGAGAAAAGCGTGACTTCCATCGTCAGAAATCTGAGGATGAAATGGCACAACAAGAAGCGGACAGCAAACTGATCAAGGTAACCGAATTTGTGACTGCCAGTGAAATGGCGACCATGATGGATGTTCCGGTTACCAAAATTATTTCGGCTTGTATGTCATTGGGTATGATGGTTACCATGAACCAGCGTTTGGATGCCGAAACCCTCAGCATAGTTGCCGATGAGTTTGGGTACGAAGTAGAATTCGTTACTGCCGATATTGAAGAATCCATAGACCGTCCTAAAGACAATACCGAGGATTTAGTAACACGAGCCCCAATCGTTACCGTTATGGGTCACGTGGATCACGGAAAAACATCCCTTCTGGATTATATCCGAAAGGAAAATGTAATTGCTGGCGAATCGGGTGGAATTACCCAACATATCGGCGCTTACGGAGTGAAATTAGACAATGGTCAAAAAATAGCCTTCTTGGACACTCCAGGTCACGAGGCATTTACCGCAATGCGGGCGAGAGGAGCACAAGTTACCGACCTTGCGATTATTGTGGTGGCGGCGGATGACGCAATTATGCCACAGACCAAGGAAGCAATCAGTCACGCGCAGGCCGCTGGTGTTCCTATAGTGTTTGCAATCAATAAAATAGACAAGCCTACCGCCAATCCAGAAAAAATTAAAGAAGGTTTGGCCCAAATGAACCTTCTAGTTGAAGACTGGGGAGGGAAAATCCAATCCCAGGATATTTCTGCCAAAACAGGGGTGGGGGTGAAGGAATTGTTGGAAAAAGTGTTGCTTGAAGCAGAATTGCTTGAATTAAAAGCCAATCCCGACAAATTGGCCAACGGTACCGTTGTCGAGGCATTTTTGGATAAGGGTAGAGGATATGTATCCACTGTACTTGTTCAGGCTGGAACCCTAAGAGTGGGAGACTATGTTCTTGCTGGTAAAAACAGCGGGAAAGTAAAAGCCATGCAGGATGAACGAGGAAATAATATTAAGGAAGCAGGGCCTTCCACACCGGTATCTGTTCTAGGTCTGGATGGAGCGCCTCAGGCTGGAGATAAATTCAATGTATTCCTGGATGAGCGTGAGGCTAAGGCCATCGCCACTAAGAGAACTCAGTTGCAGCGCGAGCAATCCGTGAGAACACAGCGTCATATTACCTTGGCGGAAATTGGTCGACGAATTGCACTTGGTGATTTCAAGGAGTTGAACATAATCCTTAAAGGTGACGTGGACGGTTCTGTGGAAGCTTTGACAGATTCATTCCAGAATCTTTCAACTGAAGAGATCCAAGTAAATATTATCCATAGAGCAGTAGGACCAATAACCGAAAGCGATGTGCTTTTGGCCTCGGCTTCCGATGCTATTATAATAGGGTTTAACGTGCGTCCAATGGGCAACGCCAGACAGATCGCCGATAAGGAAGAAATTGATATCCGCACCTATTCCATTATTTATGATGCCATAAATGATGTGAAAGATGCAATGGAAGGTATGCTTTCCCCTGTTATGAAAGAAGAGATTACGGGTACTGCTGAAGTTCGCGAACTCTTTAAGATTTCTAAAATAGGAACTATTGCGGGTTGTATGGTTACCAATGGTAAGATTTTCCGAAACTCTGGTATCAGATTGATACGCGAAGGAGTTGTAATCTACACTGGGGAACTGACATCTTTAAAACGTTTCAAGGATGATGTTCGGGAAGTCTCAAAAGGCTATGACTGTGGTATCCAAATAAAAAATTATAATGACCTTGAATTGGGAGACCATATTGAAGCCTTCCAAGAAGTTGCAGTTAAGAAAAAACTCAAATAAAATTTAAATATAATGCATTTAAGAGCGGTCCAATTTTACGATTGGGCCGCTCTTTTTTTTGGATTTTTGTGTTTTTGTTGTTCTCCAATGAGATTGAAGTGCCCTGTTTAATTATTGTGAATAATTTGGCAAAAAACCTGTTATTTTTTCTTAATTTTTACTAGGTTTTTTATAGGCCGTTGGCAATTGAAGTTGCATATCCATTATCTTCCGAAATATGTAATTTCCCCTTATAACCATTGACGTGTAAAAACTTGTAGAAATACTACTATTTTCTGACGAAGCATTTATTTATCAGATTTAAAATGGAAAATCATCTATAAAACACAAATCAATATGAAAACAAAAAACAGTATTTTCAAAACTTTATTTTTGGCAACCACGCTTCTTTTATTTCTTTCGGGTTGTAATGAAAAGAAGAAAGATCCAAATGCATTATCCGATGCTGAAATTGCCTCGGTGGCAGTAACCGCGAATCAAATCGATATTGATTACGCAAAAATTGCACTTCAAAAATCAACGAATGCCGAAACTAAAAAGTTTGCTCAAACAATGATTGACGACCACCAATCCGTGATAGATAAAGCGACAGCTCTGGCCCAAAAACTAAACTTAAAGCCAGAGGACAATGCAACCACCCAATCTCTGTTGGAGGGTGAAAAGAAAACCAAGGACGATCTGGAGTCCAAATCTGGGGTTGCTTTTGATAAAGCCTATATCAACAATGAGGTAAGTTATCACCAAGCCGTAATTTCGACGGTAAAGGATAAATTAATCCCGCAGGCGGAAAATCAGGAGCTTAAGGATTTATTACAGAGCGTGGTGCCCATTTTGGAACATCATTTGGCAATGGCTAAGGAAGCGCAAAATAACATTGCCAATATGCCCGAACTTAACGATTCACAAATTGCATCCATAGCCGTTACCGCTAATCAAATAGATGTGGATTATGGCAAAATAGCGTTGAAGAAAGCCAAAAATGCCGAGGCCAAAAAATTTGCCCAGACAATGATCAATGATCACTCTGCCGTTATTGATAAAGCATTTGCTTTGGCTAAAAAATTGGGAGTTACCCCAGAGGATAACCCAACTACCCAGTCATTGATGGATGGAGCTACAAAAATGAAAGAGGAATTAAATTCAAAAAGTGGTAAAGAGTTTGACAAAGCGTATATAGATAATGAAGTTGCCTATCACGAAGCAGCTATCAACCTTGTCAAGAACACGCTTATCCCACAAACCCAAAATTCCGAGCTAAAGGATCTATTGCAGAGTGCTGTTCCATTATTTGAACATCATTTGGAAATGGCGAAAGAAGCTCAATCCAAACTTAAATAATGCAAAAGGGAAAAATAATAAAGGTCGGTTTCTTTATTCTACTGTTTTCCTTACTATCATGTAATTCAAAAGTAAAGGAGGTTAATTCATCTAACATTTCTGAAGAAAATAGGAAGGTGGTAAATGTAAATTCCAATGGGGATAACCAGACAGTGCTCTCACATCCGGACACTATTGTGATAAAGAACATGCAATTCAACCCATATGATCTTCACGTGAAAAAGGGGACTAATGTCGTGTGGTTAAATAACGATATTGTAATTCACGACGCTACCAAATATCCTGATAAATCCTGGACCTCAGGACCACTATCGCCAGGGGAATCATGGAGTATGAAAGTAGATGAAAGTTTTGATTATTTCTGTAGCATCCATATCACGATGAAAGGAAAAGTGACCGTAGATCCGTAAAAGTATTATAGGAATAAGATATAAATTAAAAGGCACCGTGGTTTTTACGGTGTCTTTTATATTCTGAACCAAATAGTGTCCGGTTAAGACATTACAAAGTTCTGTTCTCGATGATGATGAGTGTTTAGAATCTTTTTATTTGTGACCGCTTGCTATTTGGTTTTACCATCGAAATTTAATAGTTAAAAGCATGCTTAAACAATTTAACTTAAATATCCTGCTATTAAGGAAAAGGTCTTAGGTCTAAGCGTCTTTAAGCCCAGCGTTTTACATCTTATTCGGACACAATTAATTCTGAATAAATTTCTGTCCTCATTTATTTTCGTCGTTCGGGTTTTAAAATAAATGCCGATGGAAAGTTTTTATGTATATCCATCAATGCCCGCTCTGCATCCAATCGAGAAGAAAAGCTCCCCGCCCATACCTTATAGTTAGGTGTTTCATATTCAATAGAAGCCGGCCATTGACCATAATTACCTTTGTACTTGCTTAAAATTTGATTTGCCTTATCGAGTTCGCCATAATACAACTGTATTGTAAATCCTTCAGAGAGTTTATTTTCTTTCTCCATTTCCTTTTTTGCGCTTAGCAATTCCGGAATTTTGGGATCCTGGTTTACTGTTAGCGTAGCAGATTGTGCAAAGCCATTTGGGATGGATGCCAACAATAAAATACTGACTATAATAAGTTTGGCTACAATTGGTGTTTTCATAGGGTCTAATCTGTTTGCAAATGTAAAATTTAATTTCCTCAAGAGGACTGAAAATGTTATTTAGAACTAATATAAATTAATGGTTAACACTTTGTTTGGATTTTTGAAATCGACTTTATAATGTATTTTTGCCCCGTAAATTATGGCACATAACCCGTATTTTGCTAAGTTATATCAGCTTACGAATTCTGTGCCAAAGTATCGACCATAATTTTTAACCCATAGTATGAAAAAGGTGAATTTTTTATATCTACGCTCGCAATTGCCGTTTCTTCTGTTAGTGTTCCTGCTAGCTTTTTCAGCTAATATTTACTCCCAGGATGAAGCATCCGGATCGGGTGGTGATGTTGCTGCTGGTGAGGCGTTGTTTAAAGCAAATTGTGCGGCTTGCCATAAACTGGACAAAAAGGCCGTTGGTCCTCCATTAAGAGGGATTGCGGAAACCCAGGATAGAAAGTGGTTGCACGATTGGATACACAACAGCCAAGCGCTTATTAAGGCCGGTGACGCGAATGCCGTAAAAATATTTGAGGAGTATAACAAAATGCCTATGCCTCCGTTTCCGGCACTTTCGGAAGCGGATATCGATAATATTCTAGCGTATACCAGTCAGACAAAATCTCAACCGGCAGAAGCAGCCGGTGCCGAGACAGCAGGAACTGCGGCAGCTGCTGCATCTACTGGTGGTTCTGTTTCCAATAGTGTGGTTCTTGGGGCGCTGGCTCTTGTTTTTGTGCTTTTGGTTATAATGTTGTTCCTGGTTTATGGCACTCTTAAAAGAATTGCCCAGGCAAATGGTGTGGACGTTACTGTTGAGGCGAAAGAAAAATCCACTCCCCTCTGGAAAGCATTTATCCATAATCAATTTTTGATGTTAGTGGTTTCCGTTTTCTTCATTCTTGCGGCAAGCTACTTTGCTTTCGGTTATTTGATGCAGGTAGGGGTAGATCAAGGTTATCAACCTGTGCAGCCTATTCATTATTCACACAAAATACACGCTGGCGACAATGGTATAGATTGTAATTTCTGTCACAGTTCTGCCCGTAAGAGTAAAACATCTGGAATTCCTTCTCTTAATGTTTGTATGAACTGTCATAAAAATATTTCCGAAGTGGCCCCAGAAACCGCGACCGAAGAATATTCAAAAGAATTTTATGATGGTGAGATAGCCAAATTGTACAAAGCGGTTGGTTGGGATGCAAACAATCAGGCATATACTGGAAAAACAGAACCTGTGAAATGGGTTCGAATTCACAACCTGCCAGATTTCGTTTACTTTAACCACTCTCAGCACGTAACTGTTGCTGGTATTGCCTGTCAAACCTGTCACGGTGAAATCCAGACAATGGAAGTGGTAGAGCAGTTTGCCCCATTGACTATGGGATGGTGTATCTCTTGTCATAGGGAAACCAACGTGAATTTGGAAACCAATGATTACTACGCTAAAATTCACGAAGAACTCTCCAAAAAATATGGAGTGGAAAAATTGACCATCGCAGAATTAGGTGGAATTGAATGTGGTAAGTGCCACTATTAAGAATTGACGAAAGACTTAATGACATAAGACTTGAGACAAAAGAAGTTTCAAAAAATTAAATTACAGAAGTACGGTTTTCGATAGACGATCCTTTATTTCATTTTTAAATCGTAAATCCAAAACCTGCCTGCCGGCAGGCAGGTCTAAAATCGCAAATAAGCAATATGGCATCAAACAAGAAATACTGGAAAAGTTTTGAAGAGCTTAACCCAGATAGCAAAATTGTTCAGGGGCTCGAGCAAAAAGAGTTTGTAACGGAAATCCCTACAGACGAATTTCTTGGGAATAAGGAGGCTCTCGAGTCGTCCTCTACCACGCGTCGTGATTTCTTAAAATATGTGGGCTTCTCCACCGCGGCAGCTACCTTGGCTGCCTGTGAGGGTCCTGTAGTTAAGTCCATTCCTTATGTTTTATTGCCTGACGAAATAGTTCCAGGCGTAGCAAATTATTACGCATCGACCATGGCCGATGGTTTTGATTTTGCCAATATTCTTGTAAAAACAAGGGAGGGACGTCCTATAAAAATACAACCTAACGATCTTGCCAAAAATGGTGGCGGAGTTAATGCTCGTGTTCAAGCATCTGTTTTATCCCTATACGACAAAAACAGATTATCCGGACCACAAATAAACGGAGCGGAGGTTTCTTGGCCAGAATTTGATACTGCAATGGCCCAAAAGATGAATGAAATGACTGGAAAGGATATTGTTCTCCTTACTAGAACTTTCGCCAGTCCATCTACATCCAAGTTAATTGGGGAGTTTATAGCCAAATATCCAAATGTACGCCACGTAGTTTACGATACGGTATCCAGTTCAGAAGTATTGGATGCGTTCCAGAATAAATATGGAACACGCGCAATGCCAGATTACGACTTTTCCAAAGCTGATGTTATTGTTTCTGTAGGTGCAGATTTCCTAGGAGATTGGCAAGGCGGTGGACATTCAAAGAGCTATGCGCAAGGACGTATTCCTAAAAACGGAAAAATCTCCCGTCATATTCAATTTGAGGCCAACCTGACATTGAGCGGCGGAAAGGCAGATAAAAGAGTTCCAGTAACTCCTTCACAACAACTACAAGTATTGAAAGCTTTGGCAGGTGGTTCTGCTTCAGGGTTACCAGAAAATATTGTAGATGCGGTCAATAAAGCCAAGGCTCAACTTCAAAAAGCCGGCAGCCGTGCGCTATTGATTACTGGTCTTCCCACCGTAGAGGCACAGACTATTGCTTTGGATTTCAACGCAAACAGCGAGGCTATGGATACTACCAAGCCTAGACTTATCAGACAAGGTAGCAATTCGGAAGTACAGGCTGTGGTTAACGGCGTTATTTCGGGCAGTATTAAAGGCTTGATCACCGTTGGGGTAGATCCTTGCTATTCATTGCCAAATGCAAAACAATTTGCCGATGCCTATCAAAATCTTGATATGAGTCTTGCTTTTGATATGAAAAAAGAAGCTACTGCCTCATTGGCAAAGATGGTTGCTGCTACGCCTCACTATTTGGAGTCGTGGGATGATGTCGAAATGAAAAAGGGTTCCTATAGCCTTACACAGCCAACTATCCGACCATTATTCAACACAAGACAATTTCAGGACAGTCTTCTAAAATGGACTGGTGCTAATAAAAATTATTACGATTATATTAAAGAAAACTGGACCTCCAGTATACTTGCTGGTAAGTCTTGGAGTCAGGCACTTCATGATGGGTGCATTGTAAGTGACCAAGAAATATTTAGCCCTGCCCCTGCGCCATCCGTAGGTTCCGGTGAAATGGAAAGCACTACCTCTCATGGGGCATTGTTCAATACGGAAGGAAGTAATGGTCTGGAACTAACGCTTTATACCAAAACCGGAATGGGTGATGGTCGCCAATTCAATAACCCTTGGTTACAGGAATTCCCTGACCCGATAACAAGAGCATCATGGGATAACTATATTACAGTGTCTGCTGCCGATGCCAATGCCTTGGATTTGATCAATAAACACGTCTCCAATGGTGCATTGGATGGTAGTTATGTGAATGTGAAAATGGGTGATGTTACCATTTCCAACGTTCCCGTTATCATTCAGCCAGGTCAAGCAAAAGGCTCGGTTGGTTTGGCACTTGGTTATGGTAAAACCGCTGCTATCCAATCCGAAATGCAGACCGGAGTAAATGCTTTTCCTCTTTACCAAAACTTTTCCACAGTGCAAACTGTTTCCTTGGAAAAGGCTAGCGGAATGCACAAATTTGCTTGCGTTCAATTGCAAAGCACAATGGCTGGGCGTAGTGAGGATATAATTAAGGAAACTACCATCGAGATTTTCAACTCCAAGGATAAAGGTTTCTTTAATCCCGTTCCAAGTGTAGAGTACGATCACCAACATGTTGAGGTAAGAGATGCCAAGGCGGATATCTGGAGTCCATTTGATACCTCGGTTGGACATCATTTCAACCTTTCAATTGACCTTAATACCTGTACAGGTTGTGGCGCATGTGTGATTGCATGTCATGCGGAAAACAATATTCCGGTTGTTGGTAAGGATGAAGTAAGGAAATTCCGTGATATGCACTGGTTGCGAGTTGATAGATATTATTCCGCCGGTGATTCGTTCCAAGAGGAAATTGAAACTTTGGAAAACCTTCCCGCTTTTGACACCTATAAAGTTGTTGAGGTTCCATCATACGAAAATCCACAGGTTGCCTTTCAACCTGTAATGTGTCAGCACTGTAATCACGCTCCTTGTGAAACTGTTTGTCCGGTGGCTGCAACATCTCACGGTCGTCAAGGTCAAAACCATATGGCCTATAACCGTTGTGTTGGTACAAGATACTGTGCCAACAACTGTCCTTACAAAGTACGTCGTTTCAACTGGTTCTTATATAATGAGAATGACGAGTTTGATTACAACATGAACAATGATTTGGGTAGAATGGTACTTAACCCAGACGTAGTGGTGCGTTCAAGAGGTGTTATGGAGAAATGTTCGCTGTGTATTCAAATGACTCAAAAAACAATTTTGGATGCCAAACAAGATGGAAGACCAGTAAAAGATGGTGAATTCCAAACCGCATGTTCCATTGCCTGTGATACTGGAGCGATTGCTTTTGGTGACGTCAACGATGAAGACTCCGAAATTAAAAAGCTTAGAGATGGAGATCGTATGTACAGAATGTTGGAGGATGTGGGAACCAAACCTAACGTGATGTACCAGATGATGGTTAGAAATACGTCCGAACAATAATAAATATAAATCAGGAACCAATTATTTAAGAAATAAATATGTCGTCACACTACGAAGCACCTATAAGAGAGCCTTTGGTTCTGGGAGAGAAGTCCTATCATGACATCAGCGTGGATGTTGGGGCACCCGTTCTGGGAAAGGCCAATAAATCTTGGTGGATAGTTTTTACCATCGCCCTAATTGCTTTTTTATGGGGATTGGGATGTATAATTTATACCGTCTCCACCGGTATCGGGGTTTGGGGATTGAACAAAACCATTGGATGGGCTTGGGATATCACAAACTTTGTGTGGTGGGTAGGTATCGGTCACGCCGGGACCCTGATTTCGGCCGTACTTTTGCTTTTCCGTCAAAAATGGAGAATGGCAGTAAACCGTTCAGCAGAAGCGATGACCATTTTTGCCGTGGTTCAAGCAGGGCTTTTCCCAATTATCCACATGGGACGTCCATGGTTGGCTTACTGGGTATTGCCACTTCCAAACCAATTTGGGTCCCTATGGGTTAACTTTAACTCACCCTTGCTTTGGGATGTATTCGCGATCTCAACTTATTTATCCATATCATTAGTATTCTGGTGGACTGGACTTTTACCTGACTTTGCGATGATTAGGGATAGGACTAACAGTCCTTTCCAAAAGAAAATCTATGGTATCCTTAGTTTTGGATGGAGTGGACGTGTAAAAGATTGGCAACGGTTTGAAGAGGTTTCCCTGGTTTTGGCAGGTTTGGCAACACCATTGGTACTTTCTGTACATACCATTGTATCCTTTGACTTTGCTACTTCGGTTGTTCCGGGGTGGCACAGTACAATTTACCCGCCGTATTTTGTTGCGGGGGCTATCTTCTCAGGTTTTGCTATGGTTCAGACGCTTCTTATTATTATGAGAAAGGTGTCCAATCTTGAGGATTATATTACTGTTCTTCATATTGAATATATGAACAAAGTAATCCTTTTGACAGGCGGTATCGTTACCGTGGCTTATCTTATCGAATATTTTATTGGATGGTACTCCGGTATTCCTTATGAGAACTATACTTATCTATCCTTTGGGGCTGCCACCGGTCCTTATTGGTGGGCTTTCTGGGCACTGATTATTTGTAACCTGATTGTGCCCCTGACCCTATGGGTGAAAAAGTGGAGACGAAATATCGCTTGGACTTTCTTCGTAGCGCTTATCATCAACATCGGAATGTGGTTTGAACGCTTTGATATTATCGTTATCGACTTGAGCAAGGACCGTCTTACTTCATCGTGGGCAATGTTCCAACCTACGTTTGTCGATATCGGAACCTTTATGGGAACCATTGGTTTCTTCTTTGTTCTGTTCTTGTTGTATGCACGAACATTCCCGGTAATTGCTCAAGCAGAGGTTAAAACGATTCTGAAAACCTCAGGAGAGGCCTTTAAGAGATTGCGTGCCGAGCATGGGGATGATCATAGTCACGTTCAACATGTGGAGGAATATCCGGCAGAGGCTGGACCTGCTGCCAATACCGAAGGAAAACATTTCGTGAATTCTTTTGGCCCTGATGAGCCAGCTGAGGATGCTGTGGACTTCGTTGACCAAGATGTACGTCAAAGAGAGATTAATCAATTGTTGGCCGTTGTAGGTACTTTTGATCCGGCAGTGGAAACACAGGACAATCTTCAAAGAATTACGGGCATTGGACCACTTATGGAACAAAAACTTCATCAGGTGGGAATATTTACCTTTGACCAAATCAGTAGAATGACCGCTGTGGAATATGCCCTTTTGAAAGACATTATCAGTGAATTTCCTGGTAATGGTGAGAGAGACGATTGGGCAGGACAGGCCTTAATGTTTAAAAACGAAAAATAATTATGGCAACAACTAAGATACATGCAATTTATACCGATGATGACCTGCTAATGCAGGCGGTAAAACAGACACGTGCTGAGAATTATTATATTTCGGAAGTATATACCCCATTCCCTGTACACGGGTTGGATTATGCCGTAGGCCTTGCTCCTACAAGAATAGCGATTACTTCGTTTCTATATGGATTGGTTGGGTTGTCCGTGGCAATTTGGATGATGAACTATATGATGATAGAGGATTGGCCACAGAACATCGGAGGAAAGCCGAGCTTTACCTTCTATCAAAATATGCCTACTTTTATTCCAATTATGTTCGAGATGACCGTATTTTTCGCAGGTCACCTTATGGTTATCACTTTTTATATGAGAAGTAGATTGTGGCCTTTCAAAAAGGCCGAAAACCCGGATGTGCGAACCACTGATGACAGGTTCTTAATGGAAGTGGATGCCGAAAACCACAATGTTGAACAGCTTACTCAATTTTTGTACAACACTGGGGCTTCGGAAATCAGTCTAATTACAAATGAACAAGATCACTAATATGAAAACTATATTAAATATTGCACTGATTGTTGCCGTTTCGGTGAGTTTGACTTCTTGTTTTAACAAGAATGCCCCAAACTACCAATATTTTCCAAATATGTATGAACCGGTCAGTTATGATACATATGGTGCAGCCCCGATTTTTCCAAATGAACAGTCGGCCATGATGCCAGCAGAACATTCCATTCCTAGGGGATGGATGCCTTACGAATATGAGAACACTCCCGATGGGTTGCTAAAAGCTAAGGCGGAACTGAAAAATCCCTATGAAGTGACCGAAGAGAATCTTGCCGTTGGAAGCCATCTATATACTATTTATTGTGCGGTTTGCCACGGAGATAAAGGGGATGGACAAGGAATTTTGGTGCAGCGGGAAAAATTTCTAGGGATTCCCAGCTATGCCGATCCAGGAAGAACTATCGTTCCGGGTGGCATCTACCATGTAGAAACCTATGGACTTAATGCCATGGGCTCTTATGCCTCACAAACCAGTGAGAAAGAGCGTTGGCAAATTGCAATGCATGTTATGGACCTTAAAGCAGGTTTGCTTGGTGAGCCAGGAGTGTTGGAGACAGCTTCCAAAGTTACACCCGAGGAAACTAGCGCATTACCCACTGGCGGAGGTGACGCAGTAAGTAGTGAGGCAGGCAAAAATCAACCTAAATAAAGAAATAAAAGAGAATGGCTAAAGATATGTATACGCTACCTGGTAAAATGAAACTGTTTTCCATAGTTCTTGTGGTAGCTGGGCTCATCGGAATTGTCTATGGTTTTTTAACCGTCCCTAAAACCGTCGATGATGTAAAACAAATTTTGTCTGAACAAGAAGCACATCACGCACCTCATAATAATCAGGAAACCGCAAATTTTGTGGATACTGCAAGGGGTGAGCAAGGATATGCCGAGGCGTCAATGGAACATGCAACAGATTTAAGACCGGAAGGTCATGGTGCTGCTTCCCATGAAGAACACGTACTGCACCAAATGCAAGCTAGACCATGGTCTGCCACCTTTGTTGCTGCATTCTTTTTTATGATGCTGGCTTTAGGTGTTTTGGTTTTCTATGCCATTCAATTTGCCTCTCAGGCGGGTTGGTCCCCGGTTTTGTACAGGGTAATGGAAGGCATTACCGCCTACCTTCTTCCAGGTTCGGTGATAGTATTACTGATAGTTGTATTTGCCGGTACTCATTTTTACCCTTGGCAAAATGAGGAGTTGGTTGCAGGCGATAAAATATTGCAGGGTAAGGCAGGTTACCTAAACTTTCCCTTCTTCGTTATTCGTGCTGTCATTTATGTACTGGGATGGAACCTTTATCGATATTTTTCGAGAAAATATTCACTGGAGCAGGCTACGGCCACTAATTACAATCCTTACCGCAAAAACTTTAAGGCTGCCGTATTTTTCTTGATTTTCTTTATTGTTACCGAAGCTACAATGGCTATGGACTGGTTTATGACCATGACCCCTCACTGGTATAGCACTTTGTTTGCTTGGTATGTTTTTGCAAGTATTTTTGTTTCTGCTATTACCGCGCTGGCGTTGGTTACCATCCACCTTAAAGCAAGAGGCCTTATCCCCTTTGTGAGCGATAAGCACTTACACGATCTGGCTAAGTATATATTTGCATTCAGTATTTTCTGGACGTATCTGTGGTTCGGTCAGTTTATGTTGATTTGGTACGCCAATATTCCAGAAGAAGTAACTTATTTTATCATCAGAATTCAGGAATACCAAGGATTATTCTTCGGGATGCTGATACTCAACTTTGTATTCCCTATTTTAATGCTTATGAACAGCGATTATAAACGAATTCCATGGTTGGTGGTTATTACTGGTGTTATAGTCCTAGTAGGACATTATATTGATATTTTCCTCTTGGTAATGCCATCCACCGTTGGACACCACTGGTATTTTGGAATTCCTGAAATTGCAGGCGTATGTTTCTTTTTGGGATTGTTTATTTTTGTGATTGGAAGTGCCTTGAGCAAAACTTCCCTGAAACCTGAAAATGATCCATTCATTAGAGAAAGTGAAAACTACCATTTTTAATCAATTACTTAAACGAAGATTTAAAAGATGACCGTATTTCTAGTTATACTCGTAATCCTACTTTTTGGAATTGCTGTTTGGCAAATGAACAGGATTTTCCAATTGGCCAAATCAAAACCCGTGGGGCATGCCGATATTGCATCGGATAAGGACAATAATCTTAACGGTTATCTGATGATTGGGTTCTTGATCTTTATCTATCTCCTTACCATAGTTTCTTTCTGGTTATGGAGTAAAACCCTTTTACCGGAATCAGGTTCTGAACATGGATCACGAATCGATAACCTAATGTTGGTTACCATGATTCTTATTTTTATCGTGGGAATCTTGACTCAGGGAATGCTTCATTACTTTGCATTCATCTACCGGGGTAAAAAAGGAAAAAGAGCAATTTTCTATGCCGATAATGATAAACTGGAATTTATCTGGACCATTATTCCGGTAATTACTTTGGCAGGTCTTATTATATATGGACTCTTTACGTGGACAGATATAATGAACGTGGATAGAGATGATGATCCATTGATCGTTGAGCTATATGCCAAACAGTTTTCTTGGCATGCCCGATATGGAGGGAATGATAATACTTTGGGAGAGGCAAACGTGCGTCTTATCGAAGGTGTTAATGAATTGGGTGTGGATCCAGCCGACCCCAATGGACATGATGATAAAGTTGTATCCGAACTCCATTTACCTGTGGGACGGAAAGTTCTTTTCAAAATCCGTTCGCAGGATGTATTGCACTCTGTTTATATGCCGCACTTTAGAGCCCAAATGAACAGCGTTCCCGGGATGATTACCCAATTTGCTCTTACTCCCACAGTTACTACCGAGGATATGAGAAAGACAGACCATATCATCGAAAAAGTGCGCAATATCAATGAAATTCGTGCTAACGAAAGCAAGGATTTGGTTGCTAAGGGTGATGATCCGTTGGAACCTTATGAATTTGATTATCTACTGCTTTGTAATAAAATATGTGGCGTAAGTCATTATAATATGCAAATGAAGATTGTAGTGGAATCCGAAGAGGATTATAATGCTTGGTTGGCAGAGAAACCTACCTTGGCCGAACAGCTTAAGAAACAATAAAAATATAATTTAGCTTATACAGATATGTCAGCACACGAACAGGTTCACGCATTGGAAGATCATCATGATGATGGTTTCGGGCATCATCATAAAGAAACATTTATAACAAAATATGTTTTTAGCCAGGATCACAAAACGATTTCCCGGCAATACATGATCACCGGTATCTTTATGGGTGTTATCGGTATATTAATGTCATTGTTGTTCAGGCTTCAGTTGGCCTGGCCAGACCATACCTTTACTATTTACGAAATCTTGCTCGGAAAATGGGGTGAGAACGGAATTATGGATCCCAGTGTTTATTTGGCACTGGTTACCATTCACGGTACTATAATGGTGTTTTTTGTACTTACTGCAGGCTTGAGTGGAACTTTTAGCAACTTGTTGATTCCCCTACAGATTGGCGCGCGCGATATGGCTTCTGGATTCCTGAATATGGTCTCCTACTGGTTGTTCTTTATTTCCAGTGTAATCATGCTTTGCTCGCTTTTTGTGGAAGCTGGACCGGCTTCGGCAGGGTGGACTATTTATCCTCCATTGAGTGCATTGCCACAAGCGATACCCGGTTCGGGAACTGGAATGACGCTGTGGCTTATCTCCATTGCTATCTTTATTGCTTCTTCCCTTTTAGGGTCGCTTAACTTTATTGTTACAATATTGAACCTGCGTACCAAAGGTATGTCTATGACGCGTTTGCCTTTGACTGTTTGGTCATTCTTTGTAACTGCTCTTGTAGGTCTGGTATCTTTCCCGGTGCTTTTTTCTGCAGCGTTGATGTTGATAATGGACAGAAGCTTTGGAACGTCATTCTTCCTTTCCGATATATATATTGCTGGAGAGGTTTTACACCATCAAGGTGGTTCTCCTGTACTGTTTGAACACCTTTTCTGGTTCTTGGGACACCCAGAGGTTTATATTGTGATTTTGCCCGCAATGGGTATTGTTTCGGAGATTTTGGCAACCAATTCACGTAAACCAATTTTTGGTTACCGTGCCATGGTAGCCTCACTTCTTGCTATCGGTTTTCTTTCTACAATCGTTTGGGGTCACCATATGTTCGTTTCAGGAATGAACCCATTCTTGGGATCTGTGTTTACCTTTACTACTTTGTTGATCGCTATTCCATCCGCGGTTAAGTCCTTTAACTGGATCACTACCATATGGCGCGGTAATATCCAGATGAACGTAGCTATGCTTTGGTCAATCGGTTTTGTATCTACCTTTATTACTGGTGGATTAACGGGTATCATCGTTGGGGATAGTGCTCTGGATATTAATGTTCACGATACCTACTTTGTTGTGGCCCACTTCCACTTGGTAATGGGTATTTCTGCAGCCTATGGTTTCTTGGCAGGGATCTACCATTGGTTCCCAATTATGTTCCAAGGCCGTTTGATGAACAAAAATCTAGGATACATCCATTTCTGGGTAACTGCTATTGGAGCTTACGGAATTTTCTTCCCGATGCACTTTGTTGGATTGGCAGGGCTTCCTAGAAGATATTATACCAATACAAACTTCCCGTATTTTGATGACTTGGCGGATATAAATGTTGTGATGACCGTATTTGCCATCATAACCATTTCGGCCCAGGTTATATTCCTTTACAATTTTTTCCATTCTATGTTCTACGGCAAAAAAGGACCTCAAAATCCTTGGCATGCTACCACCTTGGAATGGACTGCGGCACAACCCCATGTTCACGGAAACTGGATTGGTCCAATACCTCACGTTTATCGATGGGCGTATGACTACAGTAAATTAAATAAGGACGAAACCGATTATGTAATTCCTGGACAGGATTACGTGCCCCAAAATATTCCGTTAATGGAAAATGAGGATGAGATGAACCATTAACCTACTGCCTATTGGGTTAATTCATATTAAAAGAAAAAAGAGGACCGTGCTCAAAAGTACGGTCCTCTTTTATTTAACCAGTCTCTTTTGATTGCTATCTTTGTACTATGAACGAAAACCTTGATCCTTCGGGAGAGAATTTATCTCCATTGGACCTTGATATAGAAAAAAAATTGCGCCCCCTTTCATTCGAGGATTTTACGGGGCAGGACCAAGCATTGGAGAATCTTAGGATTTTTGTAAAGGCCGCCAATCTTCGGGGAGAGGCCTTGGATCATACTTTGTTTCACGGTCCACCAGGACTCGGAAAAACAACCTTGGCTTACATTCTTGCCAATGAACTTCAGGTAAACATTCGGGTAACTTCCGGACCGGTTTTGGACAAACCAGGCGATCTTGCTGGGTTATTGACCAATTTGGAAGAACGCGATGTTCTTTTTATTGATGAAATACATCGGTTAAGTCCCATTGTGGAGGAATATCTGTATTCAGCAATGGAAGATTACAAAATCGATATAATGATTGAATCTGGGCCCAATGCACGCTCGGTTCAAATCAACTTAAATCCATTTACTCTGATTGGGGCAACCACCCGCTCTGGTTTGCTAACAGCACCCATGCGAGCGCGATTTGGTATATCCTCGCGTTTGCAATATTATACAACCGAACTTTTGACCACAATCGTGGAGAGAAGTGCAAATATTCTCCACGTTCCCATCACTATGGAAGCTGCAATAGAAATTGCTGGAAGAAGTAGGGGAACGCCAAGGATTGCCAATGCCTTGCTCCGCAGAATTCGGGATTTTGCTCAAATTAAAGGAAATGGCAGGATTGATGTGGAGATTGCAAAATATGGCTTGGAAGCACTAAATGTTGATGCCCATGGTCTAGATGAGATGGACAATAAAATCCTGAGGACCATTATTGATAAGTTTAAGGGCGGGCCTGTGGGAATTTCTACTATTGCCACCGCTGTTTCCGAAAGCCCGGAAACCATCGAAGAAGTTTATGAACCGTTTTTGATTCAACAAGGTTTTATAATGCGTACACCACGTGGACGCGAAGTTACTGAGGCTGCTTATAAACATCTTGGTAAAGTAAGAGGTCCCAACCAAGGGGAACTTTTTTAAAGTATTCGGAAAAGTTATTCAAAGGCTCCTTTTCAGGAAGTTTCCACTTCGGGATTATAGCTCTCCGAATTTCAAAGTGAACTACATGTATAACCGCAAGAAATATTCAGAAATGATCAAGGCCGAGGCGCAAAAACTCGGTTTTCTTTCCTGCGGTATAAGCCAAGCTGGATTCCTGGAAGAGGAGGCACCGTATTTGGAAAATTATCTTTCCAAAAATATGAATGGTGAAATGGCCTATTTGGAAAATCATTTTGATAAACGTCTGGATCCCACACTTTTGGTACCCGGATCCAAAAGTGTAATTTCCCTACTCTATAATTATTATCCCTCTCAATTTCAAAAAGAGGACACTTATAAAATTTCAAAATACGCATACGGGACGGATTACCACTTTGTTATAAAAGACAAGTTGAAATTGTTGATGGAGTTTATTGCCCAAGAAATCGGGGAAGTTGAAGGCCGTGCATTTGTTGACTCGGCTCCTGTTTTGGATAAAGCCTGGGCAGCCAAGAGTGGCTTGGGGTGGATAGGCAAGCACAGTCTGTTATTGACCAAACAGCGAGGCTCCTTTTACTTTGTTTGCGAACTTATTTTGGATCTGGACCTGGAATACGATCTTCCAGTAACCGACCATTGCGGCAGTTGTACCGCCTGTATCGATGCCTGCCCCACAAACGCAATTGTCGATGAAAGGGTAGTGGATGGCAGTAAATGTATTTCTTACTTTACAATAGAATTAAAAAACGAAATCCCCATTTCCGAAAAAGGGAAGTTTGACGATTGGGTGTTTGGCTGTGATATATGTCAGGATGTTTGTCCTTGGAATCGTTTCAGTAAACCTCATAAGGAACCACTTTTTAATCCGCATCCCGAACTGCTGGATATGTCTAAAAAGGATTGGATGGAGATTACCGAGGAGGTTTTTAGAAAGGTTTTCCAAAAGAGCGCGGTCAAGAGAACAAAATTTGCAGGACTACAACGAAACATAGAATTTGTAAAGAACGACTCATAATATCGAATTAGACGATTTAATGACCGATTCAGATTTGTAAATATCTTTAATCCTGTTGTTATTTGTAAATAACGGTATGTGGCTTCCCAATCTGAAAGTCCTGAAAACCAAAATCATCACTTCTAAGGGAATTGGTCTTGAATATACTATTCCCCTCACCTGGAATTTGCGGATAATAAGTCAAAGAAAGCTGGAAAGAATCGAAGACCAAATAGTCATTCCGGATGATGCACCCCACACCTACTGAGGAATAAATTTGATTAGTGCCCATGCTTATATCGCCACCTTTTAGCATTCCAGCGGTAAAATTTAAAAACGGATTGAGTCTAAATCCCCAAAAATCCCACGGTGAATAAAATTGGGTCTGCAAAGCAAGAACATATTTGCTGGTTCCGAAGGCGTAGCTGTCAAAACCATTTATAATGGCATTGTCATAGTAATCAAGACCATTGCTGATTCCACTAAAGCCGGGATCTTCGTTTAAACTCAATCTGTCGCCAATGGAATTGAGCCTATTTACCCCTAAAATCATCTGGGGTTTTACAAACTGACGCATTTTCCATTTTTCCCCAAGATTGAGGAGATGCGAGAAATAACTGATATTTATGCTGATTGCAGTCTGTTCCGTATTCGATCCATTGAAAAATGTGCCAATTTCGCAATTGGAGCTCAGAAATCCCCAATTAAAATAGTCCCCATAAAATATTTGACCTCCCAAATAAGGTCGACTTACCTGATTTTTATATTGAATACCCCCAGTTACCGCATAAACAAGCCCGATGGGTACGTCCTCCGTACGCCCATCTTTAAAAATATAACTGTCTTCCACAAACTGCCTGGAAGCAATCCCCGTGCTCATTAAAAAGAATTTTTCTTCCGAGAAGAATCTGATACTGTCATATTCAAATGGAGGCTTTTCGTGATAATCCACAAAAAGAGCACGACCTGTTAAAATAAGATTTGTACTTCTTTCCGCCTTTGTATTTCCCTTAAAAATGTTAAACGAATGTCCTAGCCAGTAATCGTGGGTAAAAAATCTTAAGTCCTGATTGACCAGAGCAAGGGAATCATCATAAAAAGTTCTTTCCAAGAAATCCTCCTGTACGGAAACACCTCCAGCCCAACGGGTAAGAGGTGAGTAAAATGGACGGTCTATAGCTATCTTTTTCTCAAAATAGCCATCATAATCAACCCGGTAGCCTACAGTTCCATTGATAAAGGTATTTTTAAAGTTTGGAACTGTATAGCTTACATCCAGACCAGTTTTTCCGTCATCCAATCTTTTGGCGAAATAAAGATCGAATTCATGACCGGTTCCCATTATATTGCGCTCCCTAAATCCCAATTTTGTCTGGGAAGTAGATAAGCTTAGTTCCGGAATCAAACTCCAGGAATCGAGGGTTGTAATGGTAACGTCCACAGAATCTTTGGCAGAGGTAACAAAACTGGGCTGAATTTTTACTTCGCGTATATAATTTTGGGCTCGTAAAAGTCGGGCCGATTCTGCAATTAGAAAAGTATCTAAAGGGCGGCCTTCCTTAAGCAACAGAAAGTTTCGGATTGCCATATCCTTGGATTTGATATGCACACTATTGCCTACCTTTTCGAGCCACTTGGTTGGTTTTCTTGTAGTATCGCTTACAGAATGGCCAAAAGGATCCAAACTATTTATTGTTATTTTTCGAACAATTTTTCCCGTGTAGGGTCTATAATTCGGTTTTATTCGTTTGGTTCTCGTGGTTTGCTTTTCCGAAGGTCTAAATATCCAGCGGTGTATGAGTTTGGTGAACTTGCTTTTTTCAGAGTAATCTTCTATTTTTTTATAAATGTCCGTGCTGTCCTTTTCAATTTTTTTTTCCTGTCCATATAACTGGACTCCAAGAAAAAAAATGATAATGAAAGTAAGACGCGTTTTCACAAAAAAAATATATGGTAACTCAATGCAAGTAACTTAAAATTATCCACAAACCAATTTCATTTTCATAAAAATTATGATTGTTTCCCCACATGACAACCTGTGTAAACTTAGCTTTAGCCTTTTCAATCCTTTAGAATCCCTTACCTTTGTTATCTTATTGGCAGTAAAGTAATCTGCTGGATATTTCTATTAAAACATAAAATTATGACCAAACATACTAGACGTCGTGAGACCCTCATATATCACGCAAAACCCCGGCCAGGTAAAATCCAGGTTGTACCCACTAAAAAATACGCTACCCAGCGGGATCTTGCACTGGCTTATTCCCCAGGAGTAGCCGATCCATGTTTGGAGATTGAAAAAAATGTTCAGAATGTCTATAAATATACCAATAAAGGAAACTTGGTCGCGGTTATCTCCAATGGTACGGCTGTTCTGGGATTGGGAAACATTGGGCCAGAAGCCTCCAAACCTGTAATGGAAGGAAAGGCCTTGCTTTTCAAAATTTTTGCGGATATCGATGTTTTTGACATTGAACTGGACACAAACAACATTGATGAATTTGTTGCCACTGTGAAAAATATGGCCCCTACTTTTGGAGGTATTAACCTGGAAGATATTAAGGCGCCCGAAGCTTTCATTATTGAAAAACGACTGAAGGATGAATTGAATATTCCCGTGATGCATGATGACCAGCATGGAACGGCAATTATATCGGCGGCTGCACTGTTGAATGCATTGGAATTGGCTGGAAAGAAAATAGAAGATGTTTCCATCGTAATCAGTGGGGCAGGAGCTGCCGCTGTTTCTTGCACAAGATTATATAAAGCCTTCGGTGCCAAGGATGAAAATATTGTCATGTTGGATAGTAAAGGAGTAATCCGGGCAGATAGGGAGAATTTGTCCCCGGAAAAAACTGAATTCGCAACTGCCCGAAAAATAGATACCCTGGAAGAGGCCATTAAAGATGCGGATGTGTTTATTGGTCTTTCCGTAAAAGATATTATGAGCCCCCAAATGCTTAAAAGCATGGCTTCAGATCCCATTGTTTTTGCCTTGGCCAATCCCGATCCCGAAATCGACTATAATCTTGCCATCAAAACTAGGAAGGACATTATTATGGCAACTGGCAGAAGTGACCATCCTAATCAGGTAAACAATGTTTTAGGCTTTCCGTACATATTCAGGGGTGCGCTGGATGTACGCGCAACAAAGATCAATGAAGCCATGAAAATGGCCGCGGTAAAAGCATTGGCCAGCCTAGCCAAGGAAGCTGTTCCAGAACAGGTAAACATTGCCTATGGTGAGACCAAACTTACTTTTGGCAGGGATTATATTATCCCTAAACCATTCGACCCTCGTTTGATTGCAACAGTACCTCCTGCCGTAGCCAAAGCGGCAATGGAAAGTGGTGTAGCTACGGCCAAAATCACCAATTGGGAAAATTATAAGGACGAGCTCTATGAGCGAATGGGCAGTGACAACAAGATTGTCCGGATGCTATTGAACCGAGCCAAAGTTGATCCCAAACGAATTGTTTTTGCCGAAGCCGATCACCTTGACGTTCTTAAAGCTGCACAAATTGTTTACGAAGAAGGAATCGCCATTCCAGTTCTACTGGGCAAAAAGGATGTCATCCAGGATTATATGAGACAGTTGGAGTTTGATGCAGATCTGGAGATTATTGATCCAAAGGATTCGGACAAGTCTGATAAAATAAAACTCTACGCCGAGAAATTTTGGAAGAAAAGAAGACGCACCGGGGTTACTCTTTATGACGCCCAGAAATTGATGATGGAGCGCAACTATTTTGCCGGGATGATGCTTGATGAGGGCGATGTGGACGGTATGATCTCCGGTTACTCCCGATCCTATCCATTAGTGGTAAAGCCTGTTTTCGAGACTGTGGGCAGATTCGAAGGTGTATCCAAAGCAGCCACAACCAATTTAATGCTTACCAAGCGTGGACCTCTGTTTTTTTCCGATACGGCAATTAATGTGGACCCTAATGCAAAAGAGCTCGCGAAAATAGCTCAAATGACAAACCATACCATGAAAATGTTCGGCTTGGAGCCGGTAATCGCTATGATTTCCTATGCCAATTTTGGTTCCTCAAAGGACCCAAGGGCAACAAAGGTTCGCGAAGCTGTCGATATTTTGCATAAAAGCAATCCAGACATGATTGTAGATGGTGAATTACAAGCCGATTTTGCTTTAAATGCCGAAATGCTTCAAACTAAATTTCCGTTTTCTAAATTGGCAGGAAAGAAAGTAAACGCCTTGATCTTTCCAAACTTGGATTCCGCCAACAGCAATTATAAATTGCTCAAAGAATTGAACAACGTGGATTCTATTGGCCCAATTATGCTGGGTATGCGATTGCCTGTCCATATTGTCCAAATGGGTGCAAGTGTTGAGGAAATGGTTAACATGACCGCCGTTACAGTGGTGGATGCCCAGCGAAAGGAAACCCGGGCACAAATGTTCGTGGAATAGGATTTTTCCTAATATTTAGCTCTTTGAACTTGTTGAATATTACCTTCTTAAAAAAAATGTAAGGTTTTAATGCTTTCTATCAATAGTGTCCGGTTAACGTTACAAGTTTTGTTGAATCAATGATAATGGTTGTTTAGAATCTTTTTATTCCGTGACAGCCGTGCTATTTAGTTTACCATCGAAATTTAATTGTTAGAAAGCATTCTTAATCAATTTAACTTAATTATCAGGCTGTTAAAGAGCAAGTCTTATGTCTTACCCCTTTCGGAAAAAAGGAGATTTGTAAGGACATTGGCACGCCCGATTTCAGGAAATCTCCTTTCAAATTCATACTTACGTCCAATAAAATCCCCAGCCACAATATTCCGATATAAGCGCCAATTCCCATCATAATGGTTGATCTTTAACTTATTGTAAATCTTCAAGATATGTTTGGAGTATAGTGTATATATAGCGTATCATGGTTAGGGATATACTATGGATAAGCTATGGATACAGCATGGCTGAAACAAATGGGGTCAAGGGATAGCAGAAATAATATTTTAGTTGAGAAATAGCATGGGGAAAAGTTTCTGTATAGTATTCGTTGCCCTTGTGTGGTTTAAAGGCTGGCGATAACAATCCATAAGTTATAAAATGTCCACTAATGATTGGAATACTAATAATACCCAAAATCCCCGTTCTTTATCATTTTCGATCTTCTTACTACATGCGTGTAATTCACCCTTATGCCAATGGCAGTTGGAAATAATTATATTATATTTGACCTCTTAAATTTTCGTTAACAAATGATAAGCCATATTCAGGGCAGGCTGGTTGAGAAGTCTCCAACCGATGTAGTGATAGATTGTAACGGAGTAGGATATCTTATAAATATTTCCTTGCATACATTTTCCAATCTCCCCACAGGTGAAAGTGTAAAATTGTTCACTCATTTAATAGTTCGGGAGGATGCCCATATCCTATATGGTTTCTCCAGTATAACGGAGCGAGAGATTTTCAAATTGTTGATTACCGTGTCGGGAGTAGGTGCAAGTACCGCAAGGACTATGCTTTCATCCCTTTCGCCCGATCAAGTTGTAGAGGCCATTGCCTCGAACGATTTGGCCGTGATCCAGTCCGCAAAAGGCATTGGTGCTAAGACCGCCCAAAGACTTGTACTGGATCTTAAAGACAAAATTCTTAAAATTTATGGACTTGCCCCAAATTCCGTAGACACAAGCAATACTAATAAAAATGAAGCGTTATCTGCTTTGGAAACCTTGGGCTTTGCTCGCAAACAGGCAGAAAAAATATGCGATTCCATCGTAAAGGACAATCCTCAGGCTTCGGTGGAAACAATCATTAAACTAGCTTTAAAAAAATTGTAACAATTGAGCGCAAAAAATTACGTTTACAACAAAGGCTTATTTAAGCTCTCGATATTTATGTGTTTTATGTGCGTGGCAAATATAGCCATAGCGCAGGATACTACAGCCACAGGATCTTCCATGGGACGGATGGATTTGCCCAACCCTACAAGTATCCAGGATCTCTACACCTATGATCCTATTACCGACCGATACGTTTACACACAAAAACTTGGGGATTTCAAAATCAATTATCCGGTTATCCTTACCCGTGAAGAGTACCAAAAGTTGATTCAGGAAGAGCAAATTAAAAGCTATTTCAAAGCAAAAATGGATGCGGCGGAAGGCCGTAAGGAAGGCGCCGAAGAAAAGCAAAAAAACCTTTTGCCCACATTCTATGTAAATTCCAATTTCTTCGAAACTGTTTTTGGAGGCAATTCTATTGAAGTCCTTCCACAGGGTTCCGTGGAAATGGACATAGGGCTTTTATATACCAAACAGGATAATCCGCAATTTTCACCTCAAAATAGAAGTAGCTTTACCTTTGATTTTGATCAACGGATTAGCCTAAGTCTTTTAGCGAAAGTAGGAACAAGACTTCAGGTAACGGCCAATTATGATACCGAAAGCACTTTTGATTTCCAGAATCAAGTAAAGTTGGAATACACTCCCACCGAGGATGATATTATCCAAAAGATTGAGGTAGGTAACGTAAGTATGCCCCTTAATAGCTCTCTTATCCAAGGTGCCCAAAGTTTATTTGGGGTAAAGGCCCAACTTCAATTTGGGAAAACTACCATAACTGGGGTTTTCTCTGAACAAAAATCGGAAACCCGTACCGTTATGGCAGAAGGTGGGGCAACCGTTACCAGCTTTGAGTTGTTCGCCCTTGATTACGATGATAACCGTCACTTCTTCCTGGCCCATTATTTTAGGGATAATTATGACCGTGCCTTAAAACAATATCCATTTATCAATAGCAACGTGCAGGTAACCCGAATGGAAGTTTGGATTACCAATCGTTCCAGCCAAACCAATAACGTACGGAATATCGTGGCACTACAGGATATAGGGGAATCTGATGCCACCAACATTGGACTGGACAATCCCCCCGGAGGTTTTATAAACGTTCCGGCAAACTCCTATCCGGATAACGCCAATAACAAGTTCAATCCTTTTGGAATCAACGGTGGCGCCCCGTCCTTGCTTAATCCTGCCATTCGGGATATCGCTACGGTCCGACAGGGATTCACCGGCGTTCGTGTAAGTGATGGTATCGATTATGTTAGCTTGGAAAATGCACGCCGACTCGAATCAAGTGAATATCAATTAAATTCACAGTTGGGATATATCTCGCTAAACCAAAGACTTAACAATGATGAAGTGTTGGCCGTTTCCTACCAGTTCACTGCCAACGGTAAGGTCTATCAAGTTGGGGAATTTTCAAACGATGGGGTAGAAGCAAACGGTGGTGGTCGTGATCCTAATGGTGGACCAGGATTTCCTCCGCCAGACCCGGACACTGAGGTGAGCCCTGCGCAAAACCTTGTGGTGAAGATGCTTAAGAGCACCGTAACCAACGTAAAGGAACCAGTTTGGGACCTGATGATGAAAAACATTTATCCTATTGGTGCCTACCAATTGGAGAAGGAAGACTTTAAACTTAATATTGTCTATACGGATCCTTCCTCTCTCAACTACATCGAAGAGGCAAGAGGAACGCAGCAACATCCGTATGCGGAGCTGCCAGAGGATGTGAAGGAGCAGGTGTTATTACGTGTTTTCAATGTGGACAGACTTAATTTCAACAACGACCCACAACAAGGTGGAGATGGCTTCTTTGATTTTATTCCGGGAATAACGGTAGATGACAGAAATGGAAGAATCATTTTTACTACGGTTGAACCATTTGGTAAGCATTTGTTCGATAAATTAAACGATACGCCTACTCCAGGTGTTCCCAGAGCAATCTATAACATTCCTGAAACCTATAATGCCAACCAGGACAAATACGTTTTCCGAACCCTCTATACCTCTACGAAAACCCAGGCCGAACAGCAAGAGAGCGAGAAAAATAAATTTCAGTTGAAGGGAAGCTATAAATCCACCGGCGCCGACGGAATTCCTATTGGGGCTTTTAACATTCCTCAGGGTTCTGTTACAGTTACCGCAGGAGGACGTACTTTGGTGGAAGGTGTGGATTATACCGTAAATTATCAATTGGGTAGAGTGCAGATTTTGGATCCAGCACTTCTCAATAGCAACACGCCTATTACCGTAAGCACGGAAAATAATTCCTTGTTTGGACAACAGAGCAAGCAATTCACCGGACTTAATGTAGAGCATAAGTTCAGTGACAAGTTAATGGTGGGTGCTACTTACCTTAATTTGAACGAAAGGCCAATGACGCAAAAATCATCCTATGGAGTGGAGCCTATAAACAACACTATTTTTGGGATGAATGCCAACTTTGCTACAGAGGTTCCCTTCTTAACGCGATTGGCAAATAAATTGCCCAATATCGATACCGATGTGGAATCCAACGTTTCCCTTCGTGGCGAATTTGCATACTTATTGCCCGGAGCTCCCAAAGTTTCCGATTTTGGTGGAAAAACTACCGTTTATGTCGATGACTTTGAAGCTTCACAGACTGCCAATGATATTAGTGCGCCACAAAGTTGGTTTTTGTCCAGTACTCCCGTGGAGGCAAATCTAGGAGGAGAATCCGATGGTCTTGCTTATAATTTTAAACGTGCGAAGTTGGCCTGGTACACAATTGACCCCGTTTTTTATAGCAGTCAAAGACCAAGTGGAATAAATGACAGGGATTTATCCTCACCATTTACCCGAAGGGTTTTCCGCGAAGAGATTTTTCCTCAACAGGATATTATCCAAGGTCAGACACAGGCGTTATTTACTTTGGATCTTTCCTATTACCCCAAGGATCGCGGACCTTACAATTATAATCCAGCAGCGGCAACCGATGGAATGCTTCCCAACCCACAGGAAAACTTTGCGGGAATCTCAAGGGCTATTACTTCATCCGATTTTGAAAAATCCAATGTGGAATACATCCAGTTTTGGATAATGGACCCGTTTATCTATGATGAGAATGCAAACAATCCTGGAGGGGTTATCAATTTTAACCTTGGTAATATTTCCGAAGATGTTTTAAAGGATGGTAAAAAACAGTACGAAAATGGATTGCCAGAAGATGCCAGTAACGCCAATACCAGCAGTTCCATTTGGGGTAAAGTACCGACCAACCAATCCTTGGTTTATACTTTTAGCTCGGACGGGGAAGCCAGAAAAAATCAGGATGTAGGTCTTGATGGTCTAAACAATGCCCAAGAAGCTGCAAAATTCCCGGATTTTGCCCAATTTCCTGATCCATCCAATGACGATTATGAGTATTTCCTTCAGGCGCAAGGAAGTATATTGGAGCGATATTTAAGATATAATGGTACAGAGGGCAATTCCCCCGTGGAAGTGACCGACACTAATCGGGGAAGTACATCCCAACCCGATGTTGAGGATATCAATAGGGACAATACCATGAATACCATCAACAGTTATTTTGAATATAGTGTTCCCTTTAAACCCCTAAACGGGCAGTTGGATACAGACAACAATAAATATGTAACCGACGTGAAATTGATAGAGGTAACAACCCCTGATAATAATACAATTCCCGTTAGATGGGTGCAATTTAAGGTGCCGATCAGTAATCCGACAAAAGCAGTGGGGGGAATTTCAGATTTCAGATCTATCCGTTTCATGCGTATGTATTTATCCCAATTCCAAGAAAATACCGTAATGCGTTTTGGAACCTTGGACTTGGTTAGGGGAGATTACCGTCGATTCCAGAAAACCTTGAACGACGTTACCTTTGAAGATCCCACCCAGAGTAACACGCTGTTTGAAGTTGAGGCGGTGAGTATCGAAGAGAATGAAAATAGACAGCCAATTCCCTACAGGATGCCTCCCGGATTGGAAAGAGAACAGTTGAACAACAACAATAACATTATTCGTCAGAACGAGCAATCCCTTGCGCTTCGCGTGTGTGGATTAAAACCCAACGATGGCCGTGCAGTCTACAAAAATTTCAGTGTGGACATGCGTCAGTATAAAAACCTGGAGATGTTTGTGCACGCGGAATCTTTGGAAAATGAAACCGCTCTTTCCAATGGTGACCTCGTAGCATTTATGCGAATGGGGAATGACCTTACCAATAATTACTATGAAATCCAGATGCCCTTGGATCCCACTCGTTTTTATACTTCCAATCCAGAGGAAATTTGGCCTGTGGCAAACAGACTTAATCTCCCTCTTGAGCAGTTGCAGGATGTAAAAACAAAAACCTTGGCTTATTTTAGGGCCAACCCAAATGCCGATCCTACCGAAGTAAGGTTTTTTGACCAAGAGGAACTGGTAGGAGGATTAAGCGGTGGTGGTAATCCATTAAAAATCGGAATTCGAGGGAATCCTAGTTTTGGAAATGTTCGAACCATTATGTTAGGGGTAAAAAACCCAACTACCAATGATCTTTGCGGAGAAGTTTGGTTTAACGAACTCCGAATGTCAGAGCTGGAGAACAAAGGCGGCTGGGCTGCAGTGGTTAGTGTAGATGCAAATATGGCCGATTTTGCCACTATTAGCGCTACCGGCCGAAAGAGTACGGTTGGCTTTGGTTCTTTGGAACAAGGACCCAATCAGCGAAGCCTCGAGGATAACCAACAATATGATATGGTTACCAATTTAAATTTGGGACAGTTGCTGCCAAAAACTTGGGGTATTCAATTACCGTTCAACTATGGACGTTCCGAAGAATTGATTACTCCCAAATATGATCCACAATTCCAGGATATAGAATTGGAAACCAGCTTGGACAATGCCTTGGACGATGCGGATAGAGATCGCATCAAACAACAATCTGTGGATTATACGAAACGCCAAAGCGTTAACTTCATTGGAGTGAGAAAGGAAAGAGTGGGTGATGCAAAACCGCACGTTTATGATGTGGAGAACTTTACAGGGTCTTTCTCCTATAACCAAACGGATCACCACGATTTTGAAATCGAAGATGCCATGGAGCAAACGGTGAGGGCAGGCGCTACCTACAATTATAGTTTTAATTCGCAACCCTATGAACCTTTTAAAAAGAACGACTCCATATTCATGAATAAGTATTGGCAGTTCATCAAGGATGTGAACATTAATTATTTACCTACAAATATTACGGTGAGCTCCAATATTATTCGTCAGTACAACCAACAAAAATTCAGGGATATTGATCTTCTGGAAGGAAATATTGGCCTGCCGCAATTATATCAGCGTAATTATCTCTTCGACTGGCAGTACACGTTTAACTATAACTTGACCAAATCACTACGGTTTAACTTTACCTCTGCCAATAACCGGATCATCAATAATTATTTAGATTCGGAAGGGTATGTGGACAATAGTATAGGAGTGTGGGATGGATTTTTTGATGTTGGGGAACCTAATCAGCATATTCAATCTCTTCAGGTAAACTATGATTTGCCCTTCAGCAAATTTCCGTTTTTGAAATACATTCGGGCTACCTATTCTTATACGGGAGATTTTCAATGGCAGAAAAGTAGCGATCAGTTCAATAACTTGCCCATTGAATTGAGCAATGGGGTAACCCAAACCTATAATTTGGGTAACTCTATACAAAATGGAAGCACTCATAGAATCAATTCCAGTATTGACATGAATGGTTTCTACAGATATGTTGGCCTTACTAAAATAAAAAGAAGCAAGGTTAAAGAAACACCCGGAGGGGAAGGTAATGATGCTATGAAGAGAGAACGGGAAACTGAAGACAAAGGTAAACTTGAAAAGTCAGCCCCAGAGACCAAGTCTAGCCTTATAGCTGGGGCGGATTTAAGCCGTAGAAATATGGGCGCAACTCCGGCCGGCACGGGAAATGTATTGAATACGGGCGATCAAGCTATTAATTTCTTTATCGGTTTGGCCACCTCCATTAAAAAGGCGCAATTCAATTATCAGGAAACCAATGGAATCTATTTGCCTGGGTATTTGCCTTCCATTGGATTTATTGGAACGCTTAAACCTACTGCCGGCTTTGTTTTTGGTGGACAAGGTGAAATCAGGGATCTGGCCGCCAGAAAAGGATGGTTAACTCTATATCCAGAATTTAATGAACAGTATACCGAAGTTGCCAGTAGGCAAATGGATATTCAACTTAACCTGGAACCTATTAGAGACCTTACCATTGATATTAACGGTAATAGGATTGAATCCCAAAATTATACAGAAAATTTTAGGGTAAATGACGGACTTTACCAATCGCTTACTCCAAACACTTATGGCAATTTCAGTATATCTACCCTTCTTATAAAGACTGCGTTTAGCAGCAGCGATGAAAAAAATTCGGCTGCCTTCGATGACTTTAAGGATAACAGACTTGTTATTGCAAACAGGCTGGCCCAGGATTACTATCAAGGTGGCGCAATCCCGAGAACAGAGGACGGTTATCCTGTTGGATTTGGAAGAAATAGCCAGGATGTATTGTTGCCTGCTTTTTTGGCAGCTTACAAGGGGACCAACGCTTCCGGCGAGAAAACAGGTATATTCAGGGATGTACCACTTCCAAACTGGGATATAAAATATACAGGGTTAATGAAGTTGGGATGGTTCAAAGAAAATTTCAGGAGGTTCTCATTGACTCATGGATATCGAGCCAGCTACACTATAAACCAGTTTCAGTCCAATTTGGATTATGATCCCGAAAACCCTGGCGCTGTTGATCAGGCAGGAAATTTTAAACCCCAGATTTTGTTGACTAACGTTAATCTTACCGAACAGTTTTCACCTTTGTTGCGCGTGGATTTTGAAATGAATAATTCAGTTAAAATTTTGGCCGAGGTGCGTAAGGACCGTGCATTATCCTTGAGTCTGGCCAATAACCTGCTAACGGAGATCAAAGGCAATGAATATATTGTCGGTCTTGGATACAGGATCAAGGATTTGCGTATTGCAACCAATTTCGGTGGAAACCGTTCCGTAATGGTGAGTGATTTGAACTTTAAAGTAGATCTTTCCAAACGCGATAACCTAACCATTATCCGATATTTGGATATAGACAACAGTCAAACCACTGCAGGACAGACTATATATGGAGCACAGCTGTCCATAGATTATGCGTTGTCCAAAAATCTTACGGCGTTGTTCTATTATGATCACACCTTCTCAAAATATGCCATCTCTACGGCATTCCCGCAGACTACCATCCGAAGTGGATTTACACTGCGATATAATTTTGGAAACTAAAACATACTATAAACCTTAAAATTGAATTATGAATATCCCAAACGAATTGAAATTTACAAAGGATCACGAATGGGTCCGAATTGAAGGAGACACAGCAACTATTGGTATTACAGAATTTGCTCAAAGTGAGCTAGGCGATATCGTATATGTAGAAGTTGAAACGGTAGGCGATACTATGGACCGCGAGGAAGTTTTTGGGACCGTGGAGGCAGTTAAGACCGTATCGGATCTATTCCTTCCTCTTTCTGGTGAAATTATTGAATTCAACGAATCTCTTGAATCTGAACCTGAAAAAGTAAATACCGATCCTTATGGTGAAGGTTGGTTGATCAAATTAAAAATCGCAAACAAGGATGAAGTAGCAGATCTTTTGGACGATGCCGGATATAAGTCGCTTATTGGGAAATAAGTTCTTATTGGCTTTGGCCATTATTTATAGCTTGGGAATTACGGTGCTGTTTTTGATGCCTACGTCTGATCTTCCCAAAATGCATTTGCCCGGAGGATTTGATAAGATTGTGCACCTTTTGATACATTTTGGACTGGTGTGCTTATGGCAATTATATCTGCTGAAACGTTATAATAATACCCTGCCTCTTAAATCCATACTCTTTTTGCTGGCTGCAATATTGATTTATGGTATAGTAATTGAGCTGTTGCAAGGAACGCTAACGGTTTCACGTACAGCCGATTTCAACGATGTGATAGCGAATTTTAGCGGGGCATTACTCGGTGTTTTGGTATTTAGAAATGTCAAACGTTTTTTTGCCCCTTAAAAATTTCATTTCACTTTAGATTGAACGATAATTTATATATTTTAGCAACAAGTTAAACACAGTAATATGAAACCCAAAAAAAATCCCAAAGCTGACGTAAGTCGTAGGAGCATGCTCTACTTTCAAGTGGGCATGATTTTGATGCTTCTATTGGCATGGCAAGCTATTGAATGGAAAACTTACGATAAAAGCTTGACCGATTTTGGCAAATTGGATGTAAGTGATGAGCTTGTTGAAGAGGTGCCGATTACACAACAATTAACACCGCCACCACCACCGCCACCACCACCGCCAGCACCCGAAGTTATCGATGTTATCGATGATGAAGACGAAGTTGAGGAAACCGTTATTGAATCTACCGAAACCCATCAGGATGAGAAAATTGTTGAGGTTAAGGAAATCAAGGAAGAGGTAGTAGAAGAGGAGATTGCCGACGTTCCGTTTGCAGTTATTGAAAATGTACCTGTCTATCCCGGTTGTGAAAATGAAAAAGGTAATGACGCCAAAAAGAAATGTATGTCCGAAAAGGTAGCTGCATTTATAAATAAAAAGTTCAATACCGATTTGGCTACCGACTTAGGACTTAATGGTCGTCAAAGAATTTCCGTTCAGTTTAAAATCGATAAAAACGGGAAAGTTGTAGATGTACTCGCGCGCGCTCCCCATCCAAGATTGGAGAAGGAAGCCATAAGAGTAGTTGAGTCCCTTCCCGATATGACCCCAGGTAAACAACGAGGCAAACCTGTAAAGGTAATCTACTCCTTGCCGATAGTATTCGATATCCAATAGGAATAACTTAATAAAATTTTAAATCCCGTCCCACATAAAGTGGACGGGATTTTTTTTTGGCACAAAGCTTGTTTTGGTTGATAAGAATCTGTGTACGTAAGAGTGGGCATTTTCAGAAACTGAACGCTAACCCTAAATCACCTCATCATGAAAACCTCCGTCACAACATCCAACAGCAAAAGAGACGAAAAAAAACAGGTAAATATTACCTGGAACTCTAGATTGATTTTTCAAATAGGCGTAATAGCAAGTTGCCTTATTGTTTTCTTTTTGATGCAACTTTCTTTCAAGCCCTCCAATTCTGCGATCAATGAAGCTAAGCAATACGATCTTGAGGAATTGCCATTTGTAAATTATGAATTGGAAGAAAAATTGCCAGATCCAGTAAAAGCACCACTAAAAAAACCAGAGATACGGATAGCGGCAAAAAAACCGGTGGTTTCTCCTACCAAAATTTCTGTTCAGGATAATACCAGCAAGGATGCCGAAACTCCAGTGGAAGATACGCAAGTGGCTGTGGACGAGCCTGCTGCACAAACAAGCGTAGCTCTGGAAAAAAATGCTGAAAATGACATGCCTACGGGGCCTTCAAATATTATAAACGTAGAATTTGTTCCAGTTTTCCCTGGTTGTGAATCCTTATCTTCCAATGCTGAAAAAATCGAGTGTATGTCCTCTCGCATAAATTCGTTTATCAATAGGAACTTTAGAAAAGAAATTCTGGGGAATATGGATCCTAATCAGACACAACGGATATATGTTCAATTTAAAATAGACGTCCAAGGGTTTATAAAAGATGTAAAGGCGAATTCAACAGATGAAAAACTTAAAAACGAAGCAACAAGAGTTATTTCCCATTTGCCCAAAATGAAACCTGGCAGACAGGGTGATAAAAATGTGGAGGTGCTTTATACGGTGCCAATTGTTTTTCAGGTGCAGTGATTTATAAATTTAATAAACAAGGCCTTCAATAGAAATTGGAGGCCTTTTTCATGAAAGCACTTTCAAAATTTAAGTATCTTTCGCCCTATAATTTTCGGGTTTATGAAACAAATTTCCCTTCTTTTTCTTCTCTTCCTCACAGTATTACTTAAAGCCCAGACGTCTAGTTCGCAATTCGAGCGATATCCCATTTTTCCAAATTGTAATGAATTAGCTGCCGAAGCTCTCCAGAATTGTTTCAGCTGGAACTTGCAAAAGTTTGTATATGAAAATTTCAATGTGCCAGAAGAAATTTCAAAAGAGGGCTACAAAGGTAATTTGAATGTTCTCTTTGAAGTTACCAAGGAAGGTAAATTCCAGGTTTTGTATGTGGATGCAATGTATGATTCGCTCAATAATGAAGCGCGTAGGGTGTTCGGGATGCTTCCCCAGATTAAGCCCGCCACCTATAATGGATCGCCAACTTATGTTCAATTCACTTTCCCAATAACAATTCCATTGGTGGAACCTGGTAAAAGTATTGTGCCGTCTTCTCTCTCTTCCGAAAATGATTCTAAAAATAAGTTGGTCAATGAATATGATGCGCTAAAAAATTTGCCATATGATAACGAAGAATATCGCAGTAACATAAACATTCCTTTATCGCATCATAATTACAGTCTTTTTGATCCTTATCTAAACAAAGTTGGACTCAATAGCCACACCGCGCAAAAACCATATACCTATAATGAAGTAAATAAGTATTACGATTTTGAGCAGCACAACGCGTCAATAAGCCAAAAGAGAACATCCTGGTTGGGACGAAAATTTTGGAATGAACATATGTTTACCATCAAGGGAAAGGATTATTGGCTTACCCTAGATCCCGGTGTAGATTTACAGGTAGGAAAGGATTTTGATGCTAAACTGGATACCTACAATAACACGCGTTTGGTCTATACTCAGGGGGGAATTGGAAAGAAGTTGAGTTTTTTTGGGGTGATATACGAAAGCCAAGGTCGCTTTGCTGAATATTTTAATCGGTACGCCGAATCAATTCGGCCAGATGGAGGTAATCCTGCCATAATTCCCGGAAGGGGAATTGCTAAAAAATTCAAGACAGATTCCTATGACTATCCGCTTGCCACTGGACATGTTTCCTATTCTCCCTCCGAACATTTCAATTTGCAATTGGGCCATGGCAAAACCTTTATTGGCGATGGCTATCGCTCTTTGTTGATGAGCGACAATGCCAGCCCTTATCCATATTTTAAACTTAACACCACCTTTTGGAAATTGAAATACACCAATACGTGGATGTCCCTAAGGGATGTGCGGCCGGAAGTTACCGAAAGGGGGTCTTTTAAAACCAAATATGTTGCAAACCATTATTTGAGCTATAACATTACAAAACGTTTGAATCTTGGATTTTTTGAATCGGTGGTTTGGGAAAATGACAACGATCGAGGTTTTGACTTCAACTATTTAAATCCGGTTATTTTTTATAGAGCAATAGAATTTTCCACGGGGTCACGGGGAGGAAATGCCTTGATAGGACTTACTTCCAAATACAAAATAAACGATAGGGTTAATGCTTATGGACAATTGATGATTGATGAATTTTCCACGTCCCATATATTTGGAGGGGAGAATAGTTATAAAAATAAAATCGGTTACCAATTGGGCTTAAAGTATTACGACGCCTTTGGCTTAAAGAATCTTTTTTTTCAAACGGAATACAACCGGGTTAGGCCTTATACCTATTCGCATCATACCATCAATCTTAATTATGGACACAATAACCAGTCCTTGGCCCATACTTTGGGTGCTAATTTTTGGGAAGCGATAGCAATTGCCCGATATCAAAATGGAAGAATTTTTGGAGATGCTAAATTTATCTGGGCCAAACGCGGATTGGATTTTGATACCCCAGAAGACTCTTTTTTCTACGGAGGAGACGTTTATGGAACCGAGGACGATAGGGTTTCGGATCTGGGAAATGATTTAGGTCAAGGCAATACTACCCACTTTTTTCATATGGAACTGCAAGCGGGATATTTGATTAATCCAGCTACCAACTTAAAAATTTATGCCAGCCTAATCTATCGGGATTTTGATCCTAAATTGGATACCGAAACGGTATTTAAAAATCAAACCACATGGTTAAACTTCGGAATTAGGACCGATCTGTTCAACTGGTACTATGATTTTTAAGACCTGTTATTAGTGTCAGGAGCCCCTTCTAGTTGCAATCCGATTAAATTGAACTCCTTCGTAGAGTCAATCTTTTAAAATCGAGATATTACTTTAAATCAATAGTGTCCGGTTAAAATATTACAAATTTCTGTCGAGTCAATGGTGATGGCTGTTTAGAATCTATTTATTAAGTGCCACCTTGCTATTGGTTTAACCCCGAAATTTAATAGTTAAAAAGTGTGCTTTATCAATCTAACTTAATTATCAAGCTATTAAGGAGCAAGTCCTATGTCTTGCGTCTTTCAATCCAGCGGTCTTACATCTTAGTGGGGCGCGACTAACTTTAAATATCGTACGTCTCAATATCTACATTTTGGATTTTTTACGATATAGTCTGGGCCCTTGGTCCATATATGTAGGGGGTCGTGTTTCTTTTTCGGAACCACAATTTTACATATGTTTATTGAATCCTTTAATGATGGGGAAATTAACGTAATGCAACCTTAAGTTTCTATTGTGAATGCATAAAGGGAAATGTATCTTTGCGCAATTCTTTATAAAATGAATTTGTCCATAAGTCATTCCCCATCCTTCGTGCAATCAATGCTTCGGAATTTCACTGAAATCACCAAGTTTCGACTTTCAATCAGTGTGCTCTTTTCTTCAGTGGCTGGTTACCTTTTGGGTGCGGACCATATCGATTTCTTTGTTCTTTTCCTTTTATGTGTGGGTGGTTACGCCATGGTGGGAGCATCCAATGTTTTTAATCAAATTGTCGAGCGCGACCTGGATGCCCTTATGCTTAGAACGCAGGATCGTCCTTTGCCTGCAGGTAGAATGAGTGTGCGCGCGGCCTTTAGCTTAGGAATATTGTTGACGCTAATTGGGATTGGGGTTTTATACATTATCAATCCCTTAACGGCAATGTTTGGGGCCATTTCAATTTTTATGTATGTGAGCTTATACACCCCGTTGAAAACCAAAACACCTTTATCTGTATTTGTTGGGGCATTTCCAGGTGCAATTCCGTATATGTTGGGATGGGTAGCGGCTACAGGAAAATTTGGCATAGAACCAGGAACCTTGTTTATGATCCAGTTCTTTTGGCAATTTCCTCATTTTTGGGCCATTGGATGGTTTCTGTTTGATGATTACAAAAAAGGCGGATTCTTTATGTTGCCAAATGGAAAAAGAGACAAAGGTACCGCCATGCAGGTTGTTCTCTATTGTATTTGGACGGTTCTTGCCTCCCTTATTCCTGTGTTGGGCATTACAGGCAAATTGTATTTAACTACAGTATCAGGTGTGCTTGTGGGCATAATTGGACTGGGACTTCTTTACTACGCCTTGAAACTCTATAAAGAATTGACTGCGAAAGCCGCTAAACAGTTAATGCTCGCCAGTGTTAGTTACCTAACTTTGTTGCAGATTATATATGTGGCAGATAAATTTATAAGATAATGATGTGCATTCATTAAAGATGCAGGATAACGGATATAAAAAATTAGATGATAGCAATGAACTTAACCGAAGGGCCTGAATTGGCCAAAATAGCTAGGGCCAAGAAAAATATTCTATGGTTCGGAATTATAAGCTTAACCATGAGTTTTGCGGGTCTTACAAGTGCTTATGTGGTAAGCAAGGAACGTCCCGATTGGATAGGAAGTTTTGATATACCGCCAGCATTTTATATTAGTTTGGTCCTGATCATTATCAGTAGTGTTACTATACACTTTGCAACCACTACTATTAGAAAAGGAAAGTCCAAACAAGGAATGATATTGCTGCTAACAACATTTTTCTTAGGTATCGGCTTTGTTTTCTTCCAATTTGTAGGTTTTTCCGAAATCATTGCCAACGGGTATAATTTCACCGGACCAACCAGTACCATTACTACTTCTTTTATCTATTTAATGGTCTTGCTGCATATAGCCCACGTGGCTGGCGGTATGATAGCGCTGGCGGTCGTAATTTATAATCATTATAAACAGAAATACCAAAACGGTAAAACCCTTGGTATTGAACTGGCTGCAACTTTCTGGCATTTTGTAGATGCAGTATGGGTTTACCTCTTTCTGTTTTTATATTTCGTTAAATAAAAATTAAACGTATTTTTGAAACTTATTTTTAAACCAAACTCATTTTATGGAAGCAACTGTTGCTCAAACAGGTACTGAAGGTAAAACTTGGGGAGGAGGCAATTCACCTCTAAAGGCAAGTTATGGAAAATTGATGATGTGGTTTTTCATCGTTTCCGATTCCTTGACATTCTCCGGATTCCTTGCGGCCTATGGAATGTCCCGATTTAAATTTGCTGATATCTGGCCTATTCCCGACGAGGTATTTACCCACTTTCCTTTTCTCCACGGAGTAGACGCTCCTATGTATTATGTAGCATTTATGACCTTTGTCCTGATCTTTTCTTCGGTGACAATGGTACTTGCCGTGGATGCGGGAAGTAAGATGCAAAAAAATAAAGTGATCATATATTTGTTTCTTACCATTATTGGAGGTCTTATATTCCTTAGTTCACAGGCGTGGGAGTGGGCAACCTTTATTAAAGGAGATTATGGTGCTGTAGAAACAAAAGGAGGGCAAATCCTTCAATTCTTGGATAAAAATGGGGAACGAGTGGCACTTGAAGATTTTGCTGCCCTTGCCACCACCGGCCGAACAGAACATACCCGCGAAAATGGTATTTGGTTTAAAAAAGAACCAGCGTTTCTGCCAGAAGTATCCTACGAACAGGTAAAAGCAGGATTTTTGGCAAATGAAAATTTGTTGATCCGAGTTCCCCAAAAGGATGAAATGGGACATCATATAGTTTTATCCAGAGAGGCATCCATTTCTAAGTTGGAGGCGGATGGACATATTGTTGTAAAAGGTGCCAACTTAACCCATAACGAATACGGTCATCCATTGTTTGCCGATTTCTTTTTCTTTATTACAGGCTTTCACGGATTCCACGTTTCCATCGGAGTTATGCTTAACTGTATTATTTTCTTCAATGTCCTGGTAGGTACTTATGAGCGCAGAGGAAGTTATGAAATGGTTGAAAAGGTTGGACTTTACTGGCACTTTGTGGATCTTGTTTGGGTATTTGTATTTACTTTCTTTTATCTTGTTTAGTTTTTCAAAATTTAAAAAATGGAACACCAACACACACACGAACATAAACTGGCAATTTTTAGAGGCGCTCTAAAATTTAAGTCCAACGTAAATAAAATTTGGGGAGTATTTGTAATTCTTTCCATCGTTACTGTCATTGAAGTAGTATTAGGGATTATTCGTCCCGACTTTTTGATGGAACATCGCTTTTTGGCTTTGAAATTGCTTAACTGGATATTTGTGATCCTTACAATTTTTAAGGCATATTATATTACTTGGGACTTTATGCACATCCGAGATGAAGTAACCGCCCTGAGAAGAGCGGTTGTCTGGACGGGAGTATTCCTGATTGTTTACTTGGTTGCGCTTCTCTTGATAGAAGGCGATTATATTTATGAAGTTTACAAAAACGGAATAATAAAGTTCGACTTCTAAAAAATTAACGGCAATTAAAAACCCTCTCTTCGAGGGTTTTTTTATACAGCATTCTTTTTAAATTAACCTGCTAAAGTTGCTTGCGGTCCGCTTATCTTCTATTTTTGCAGTTTTACATCTATGCAACAAAAAATTAAAAAATATCTTGTACTGGGAGTTCTTTTTATCTTGCCCATCACGGCTTATATATTTTTTTCCCTGAGCACAAATCACTTTAAGCCTTTACCTATATTAACAGCAAATGTTTCTGAACTTGATGGTTTTGTGGATCTAAAGGGAAATCCTGTAGAATTGGAAAACCATATTACCATCTTGGGGTTCTTTGGCAAAAATCTAAATGCCCATCGTGCCTTTGCCTATAATCTTGCACACAAGATATACAGTAAAAACCACGGTTTCCGGGAATTCCAGTTTGTTATTGTTTTGCCCGAGGGCACACAGGACCAAGCGCAAACTATCGAATCCAAACTCCGGGAAATTGCGCCTACGGATTCGTGGTATTTCGTTTTTGGCCCAAATGACAAAATTTATAGGCTATTTATGTCTTTGGATTCCAACTTCGCCCTGGATCCGGATTTGGCCTCTTCACATGTTTTTATTATTGACAAGGAACGCAACCTCCGCGGAAGGGAAGATGACGACGACAATGGGAAAATGTATGGGTATGATTCCAGTAATATTGCAGAAATCAATAATAAAATGAGCGACGACGTAAAAGTGCTTTTGGCAGAATATAGACGCGCACTTAAAAAATATAATTCCAATAGAGAGATTTAAAATGAAAAAGAATTATTCATATATCGGGATTACATTCGTTATTCTTGTTTTCGGGATATGGGCTGTCCCAAAGATTGTCAATACACTTTCAAAACCCGATTTGGCAACCATCGGTCAAGTTCCTGCTTTTAGCTTTACAGACCAAAATGGAAAAACCATTACCAATGCGGATTATGATGGAAAGGTTTATGTAGTGGAATTTTTCTTTACCACCTGTCCGGATATTTGCCCCATTATGACCGAGAATATGACCAAGATCCAAAATGAGTTTTTGGGAAACCCGAATGTTGGTATAGCATCCTTTACCATAGACCCGAAACATGACACACCACAAGTGTTGAAGGCCTATGCCAAGGAAAAGGGAATTACAAAACTTCAGTGGCATTTGTTGACGGGTCCGAAGGAGAAAATTTTTAAGCTTGCAAATGAAGGTTTTAATCTATATGTGGGTGAAACTCCTACGGGAGCTGGGTTTGAGCATTCCGGTTTTTTTGCCTTAATCGATCAGGAAGGTAATATCCGATCCAGGAAAGATGATAATGATAATCCTCTTATCTATTACGACGGGCTTAATTTAAAGGATATCCAAATGCTAAAAGAAGATATCAAAAAATTATTATAATATGATGTCATCCACAGTTTCAGCAAATAAAAAGCACTCCGTGTTAATCTGGATCTTATCCATAATTATTCCAGTAGCCGTAGCAGTTCTGTTTACCGTTCGAATTCCCGGGGTAGAGCGTATGGGTTTTTTGCCTCCTATCTATGCGGGAATTAATGCACTTACTGCAATTATCTTGGTGACCGCGGTATTCCAAATTCGAAAGGGAAATAAAAAACTTCACGAGAGGTTGATGCGAACTGCAATGGGTCTATCCGTTTTGTTCCTACTGTTATACATGCTTTATCATATGACGAGTGATTCAACGCCTTATGGAGGTGATGGGATATTGAAATATGTTTATTTTTTTATTCTGATTACGCATATTTTATTGTCCATAGTCGTTATTCCAATTGTGTTGATCACTTTTGTGCGGGCCATTTCCGGGCAATTTTACAAACACCGTAAAATTGCCCGTATTGCTTATCCTTTATGGCTTTATGTTGCCGTTAGCGGAGTAATTGTATATCTTATGATTTCTCCCTACTATTAAATTCCATTATCTTGAGAAATCGAGTTTTGGACCTAGATATTTTAACTTTTGAATTAAACCCATATTGAAATGAAAAAGAAAATATTTTTCATATCGTTATTATTACTACTTCTTTATGTCCCTGCCGAGGCCCAATGTGCAATGTGCCGGGCAGTTCTTGAATCAGAAGAAGGGGGCGGCGCAGCAAAGGGGATCAACAATGGAATTATGTATTTGATGATTTTCCCCTATCTCTTAGTTGCGGGTGTGGGTATAGCAGTTTACCGAAGCCGTAAAAAAGCGAGGGAACAGGGAGAATTGTAAATTATTAGCTTCCTTCATTTTTATTTGTAACAAATCGGCGCAAATCAAGTCTTATTATCCAAAAGAGGTTCTTTGTCGGAATTTCCTTAATAAAATTCGCAAGTAGTACTGAATAATGGTTACTTGAAACCGAATATTTCACCTATGATAGAAATAAAAGACCTTCATAAATCTTATTATATGGGTAAAAATTCCCTTCACGTACTCAAGGGAATTAATTTTTCGGTTGCAGAAGGTGAGATGGTTTCGATTATGGGTTCGTCGGGATCAGGTAAATCCACGCTTTTGAATATCCTTGGCATTCTTGATGAAGCTGACTCTGGCACGTATACTTTGGACCATACTTTAATCAAAAATCTTAATGAGAAAGTTGCCGCCCAGTACCGAAATAAATTTTTAGGTTTTATTTTCCAATCCTTTAATTTGATAAATTATAAAAGTGCCCTGGAAAATGTGGCTCTTCCGCTGTATTATCAAGGTGAGAAACGACAAACCAGGACCGAAAAGGCCATGCATTATCTGGAAAAAGTTGGTTTGGCCGACTGGGCCTCGCATTTGCCCAACGAACTGTCCGGTGGGCAAAAACAAAGGGTTGCCATTGCCCGTGCTCTGGCCAGTGATCCCAAAGTTCTTTTGGCAGACGAACCTACTGGTGCACTCGACACCAAAACTTCCTATGAGGTAATGGACCTAATTCAAGGGATTAATGATGAAGGAAAGACCATCCTTATTGTTACCCATGAAGAAGATATTGCAAACATGACCAAACGGATCGTAAACTTAAAGGACGGCTTGATAATCGATGATTCCCGGATTGAACAAATCCGTGTCAAATCAAGTATAAATGTTTAACCTAGAACGCTGGCAGGAAATTTTCGATACCATTCGAAAAAACAAGTTGAGAACATTCCTTACGGGGCTCTCGGTGGCTTCGGGTATTTTTATTTTGGTTATTCTTCTTGCTATGGGCCAAGGAATGCAAAATGGGATTTCAAAAGAATTTGAACGTGATGCTTCAAACCGAATTAGCGTGTGGACCGATGTTACTTCCGAAGAATATAAAGGTCTTAATCCTGGGAGACGTATTGAGTTGGAAAACAGGGATTACGATTTTGCTGTAAAGCGGAACGAGGACAAATTGGAATATAAATCCGGGGTTTTCAGCATTTGGGGCGTTTTGACAACCTATGTGAATGAAAGCGGAAGTTATAGAATTGAAGGGGTTCGTGGAGATTATCAATTCCTCGAAAATGAAACCTTAGTGACAGGCCGTTATATTAATGAAAATGATCTGGTCTCTAGCGAAAAAGTCGCTGTTATTGGCAATCAGGTTTATCTCGATCTATTTAAAGATAAAAATTCCTTAGGTGAATATATTGACATTAGCGGCATTAAGTTCAAAGTAATCGGAGTTTATTCCGATCCAGGCGGTGAAAGGGAAGAAACTCGTATATTTATTCCTCTTACCACTGCACAAAGAGTTTTTAATGCTGGCGAAAAACTACGATCGCTGGCTTTTACCTTGCAGAATCAGAATACATATAAAGAAGCACTTGCCGCCTCCGAAGCTTTTTCGGAACAATTGGAAACAAATCTAAAACTGGCGCATTCTATTTCTCCAACTGATAAAAGAGCCGTAATTATCAACAATTCATTGGAAAACATGAAACGGTTTTATGACCTCAACAAAATGATTAAAATATTTTTTTGGGGTGTGGGTATTTGTACCATAATTGCCGGAGTAGTGGGAGTAAGCAATATTATGCTCATTATTGTTAAGGAGCGCACCAAGGAAATTGGGATTAGAAAGGCAATAGGTGCGCAGCCATGGTCCATTATAGGAATGATCCTGCACGAATCAATATTTGTAACTGCGCTCGCCGGGTTTGTTGGATTGTTGTTCAGTTTGGCATTAATCCAGTTTGCTGGTCCATTTATAGAAACAAGTTTTATTAGCAATCCTTCAGTAGATTTCTCCGTGGCCATAACTACTGTTTTCATTCTTATTATAGCAGGTGCGGTTGCAGGATTTTTTCCTGCTTATCGGGCTGCCAATATTAAACCCATAGAAGCCTTGCGGGATGAGTAAGTTATTTAGCAGAGATAGTTGGGCGGAGATCATTCAAGCATTGAGCAGCAATTGGTTCAGAACAGTTTTGACCGCATTTGGTGTTTTATGGGGGATATTTATACTCGTTATTCTATTGGCCGCGGGAAAAGGATTGGAAAATGGTGTAAAACAGGGTTTTCATGGTTTGGCCACCAACTCCATGTTTATGTGGGCGCAAAATGTTTCACAACCTTATAAAGGATTGCCTAAAGGACGTAGTTACAATTTTAAATTGGATGATGTAAGGGCTATTAGGGACCAAGTTCCAGGAATGCTATATGTTTCGCCAAGAAATCAATTGGGCGGTTTTCGGGGCAGTAACAATGTTGTGCGGGGTTTACAATCGGGTGCTTTTAACGTTTATGGGGATTATCCTGAAATTATTCATCAGCAACCCATGGAGATTACTTCAGGCAGATTTTTAAATTATGCCGATATCACGGAGAAGCGAAAGGTGGCTATTATCGGAAGTGGAGTTGTGAGCGGACTTTATGATCCGGGAGAAGAAATTATTGGGACGTATATCAAAATAGGTGGTGTGAATTTCCTGGTAATAGGCACTTACAAAAAAATTGGGCAAAACGGAAATGCCGAAGAGAACCAAAAGGAAATCTATGTTCCCTTTACCGCTTTTTCACAAGCATTCAATATGGCAGATATCGTAGGATGGATGGCAATTACGGCAAAAGACGGATTTTCGATTACCGAACTTAAAAATGAGGTTTTTGACGTGATAAAAACAAGACATTCGATCGCTCCTTCTGATGACCGCGCAGTGGGAAATTTTGATCTTTATGAGCAATACAATAAAATAAATGGTCTTTTCACTGCACTGAATTTTGTAGCTTATTTCGTTGGCATTCTTGTGCTTATTTCAGGAGTTATTGGTATTAGTAATATTATGTTAATTGTAGTAAAGGAACGGACCAAGGAAATTGGGGTACGTCGGGCTCTAGGGGCAACGCCGTGGAGTATTAGGTCGCAGATTTTATTGGAATCGGTTTTTTTGACCATCATTTCGGGAATGGCAGGGATTATTCTTGCCACGGGGGTTTTGGCCTTTGCGAATTATAAATTGGGACAAATGGATACCTCCGAAATGATGTTCCTAAATCCCACAGTAAATATTGGAGTAGTAGGTGTAGCCTTAGCAATTTTGATTATATCAGGATTGTTGGCTGGATTAATTCCCGCACAGAATGCAATAAAAATAAGGCCCGTTGAAGCACTTCGGACTGAATAAAAGCGAATATTTGAGTAAGTAAAATAATTAAAAAGTAAGTAGCAATACAAAAATCGCAGTATCTCTTAGAAAACAAAGAACCAATGAAAAGAACAAAAACACTTCTTATTTTAGTTACCATAACCGTGCTATTTGCGGGTTCTATGTATTGGCTGTATTCCAAAAACATGGAGGATCCTATTGTTTATACCACCGAAAAACCTACCATTGGAACCATAGTTAAAAAAACTGTAGCTACGGGAAGTATTGTTCCTAAAGAGGAGGTGCTTATTAAACCGAACATTTCCGGAATAATTGATGAGATTTTCGTCGAGGCGGGACAGTCAATTAAGGCTGGAGATCTAATAGCAAAGGTTAAGGTAGTTCCTAATGTTTCATCGCTAAATAGTGCCCAGAGCAATATAAATAGTGTACGTACCCAGGTAGAAACTGCACGTCTGGCATTTGAAAATGAAAAAAGCATCTATAACCGGCAAAAGGAACTTTTTGAAAAAGGTGTTATTTCAGCCAATGAATTTGACAATGCCCAGTCCAGTTTTAATCAGGCACAACAACGATTGAAACAGGAACAAGTATCGCTTACCGCTGCCAGCCAAAATTATGATATTATTAAAACGGGTACCACGAGTGGTATGGGCGCTTCTGCAAATACGGAGATCCGCGCCACTGTTTCGGGAATGGTGCTTGACGTGCCGGTAAAAACGGGAAATCAGGTTATTGAGGCCAACAATTTTAATGATGGAACTACTATTGCTACAATCGCCGATGTCGAAAAAATGATATTTGAGGGCAAAGTGGATGAAAGTGAAGTAGGCAAAATTAAAGAAGGCCTGCCGCTGGAAATTACCGTAGGTGCACTTCAGGATAAAAGTTTTGATGCTGTTCTTGACTATATTGCACCAAAGGGCATCAGCGAAAATAGCGCAATCCAATTTGAGATCAAGGGATCCATGAAAAAGCCAGATAGCACAGACACCTTTATTAGAGCGGGTCTTAGCGCAAATGCTTCCATTATTTTAGCAAAGGCAGAGGATGTTCTTGTAATTAAGGAAGCTTTAATTCAATTTGATTCCAAAACCCAAAAACCATTTGTAGAGGTTCAAGTTGGGGATCAAAAATTTGAGCGACGGGATGTGGAACTAGGCATAAGTGATGGAATTGATGTGGAAGTAAAAAGTGGAATTACCAAGGAAGATAATATTAAAGTCTGGAATCAATTAAAGCCCGCTTCTAAAAGCTAGAGGATTGCTTTAGTATTACATAAAACCATAAATATCCGGAAGATTTGTAACAAAATCCCTTGATTAAGGACAAATTAACCAACAAGACAACCTATGAAAAAGCCTGCAATACTTTTCTTTCTATTAATATGTGGACAAGTGTTTTATTCACAAGAAAAAAAATGGACGCTTGAAGAGTGTATCCAATATGCTTTGGAAAACAATATTTCGATAAAGCAGAGCGAATTGGACTATCAATCTGCTGAAATAGATAAAAGAGACGCTTTTGGCAATTATTTGCCAACCCTTAATGGGTCCGCATCCAATGCTTGGAATACTGGGTTAACCCAGAATGTGACAACCGGTGTGTTACAAACCCAAACCACTAGAAACTCCTCTTATAATCTTACAGCGGGGATTGCAATTTTTAATGGTCTGCGAAATCTTCGGGCCAGCCAGCGAGCGGAGATGGGTCGACTTGCTGCTCAATATAGTTTGGATAAAATGAAGGATGATATTTCACTGCTTGTAGCAAATTCCTACCTTCAGATACTTTTAAACAAAGAAAATCTGAAAGTTGTGAAATCCCAAAACCTCGTTACTTTGGAGCAATTGGAAAGAACAAACTCTTTGGTAGAAGCAGGGTCCGTGCCTCGGGGAGATCTTCTGGAAATTAAAGCTACCGATGCCGGTGAGAAACAAAAAATTGCCGTGGCCGAAAATACCGTGGAAATTTCATTGATAAACTTGGCACAGTTGCTTTTAATTAAGGATTATGAAAATTTTGATATTGTAGACAATGAATACGAAATAATCGAGGACGACATCTCCAAAAAACCTGTTAGTGAAATAATCCAAGCTGCTAAAGAAAATCGTTCAGAAGTTAAGATTGCTGCCGAAAATGTGGAATTGGCCAAAAAAGACCTCCAGCTTGCCAGAAGTGAGTATTATCCAACAATAACTGGTTTTGTAAACTATAATACCCGAGAATCCGATGCCGAAAGAATCCTTCAGGGTGGAATAGATCCAGACTTGCCCAGTCAACCCATTGGTGTGGTAGAATCCACTGGCGAGGTGGTTGTTGCGCCTAATTTCGCTTTACTTTCTGCGCCACCGCTTCCATATTTTGACCAGTTATCTTTAAATGATGGAATTTCGTACGGAGTTCAACTAAATATTCCCATATTTAATGGGTTGTCCGTTCGAAATAATGTCAAGAGAAGCAAATTAAATGTCAAAAGATCTGAATATCAACTTGAACAATCAAAACTTGATTTGGAATCAAATGTCTATCAGGCTTATGTAGATGTAAAAGGTTCCAAAAAGGCATACGACGCTGCCGTAGTTGCCTTGGAATCACAGGAACTGGCCTATCAATATGCAAAAGATAGGTATGATGTGGGACTTACAAATGCATTCGATTTCAGTCAATCCAAATTGCGTTATGACAACGCCAACCTGGAAGTAAATAGAACAAAATTTGATTATATCTTTAAACTGAAAGTTTTGGAACTATACTTTGGAGTTGCACCCAGTGATTTAAAATTTTAATTATGAAGAAAAAGTCGATTATCTGGATTTCTGTAGGGATTCTTGTACTCATCGTTTTGCTGATTGTCGGAAAAAAACAGGGATGGTATGGGGAAGCTGGAAATTTTAAAGAAGTGGAGATATCCAAAATTGAACCGATTGACATCACAGAAACCGTAGCTGCCACTGGAAAAATCCAACCCGAAACAGAATTGGCGCTTTCATCTGAAGTATCCGGGGAAATAATTGAACTGCCGCTCAAGGAAGGACAGACTGTTGAAAAGGGCGATTTGCTGGTAAAGATCAATCCGGATTTGATACAGGCCGCAGTAAGCCAGTCCGAAGCGGGACTTCAAAATGTCCGGGCGCAGTTGTCACAAGCCGAAGCGAGTGAGAAAAATGCCCAGCTCAATTACGATCGAAATAAAATTCTTTTTGAAAAGGGAGTAATTTCAAAATCTGAATGGGATAAATCCATAGCAGATTATGATGTTGCAAAGGCCAATAAAAAAGCCGCATATTACAGTGTTCAAAGCGCTGCTGCCAATGTGAAACAATCTATAGATAATCTTTCCCGAACCACAATCTATTCCCCAATGTCGGGAACTATATCCAAGCTTTCCGTGGAATTGGGAGAGCGGGTAGTGGGTACCGCTCAAATGGCCGGAACGGAAATAGTGCGCGTTGCAAACCTTCAGAATATGGAAGTGGTTGTAGACGTTAATGAAAATGACATTGTAAAAATTTCCGTTGGCGATTCCACCAAGGTCGAAGTAGACGCATATCTAAAAAGGGAATTTAAGGGGGTTGTTACCGAAATTGCAAATAGTGCCGAAACTGCCTTGAGTGCAGATCAAGTGACCAATTTTAAGGTTAAAGTGCGCATTCTTCCAGAATCCTATAAAGATCTTACCAAAGGAAAGCCTGATAGCTATTCCCCATTTAGGCCTGGAATGACAGCAACAGTGGATATAATTACCAACCGGAAAAGAGATGTTATTGGTGTTCCAATCAGTGCCATTGTCATAAAAACGGATACTACTAATACCAAATCCTATGGTATGGCAAAAAACAGCAATCCGAACGCAGAAAAGTTTGAGGCTGTTTATGTGAAAGAAGGTGACGAAGCTAAGTTGCGTGTAGTAAAAACCGGAATTCAGGACGATACCAATATTGAAATTACTTCTGGACTTAAGGAAGGAGAAACGGTGATCACTGGACCTTATAATACCGTGACCAAGCTTTTAAATCCTGGGGACAAAGTCCGTGTCCAAAAGGAAGAAAAGAAATAGACCAAAGCGTAGTTGCTAAATAGACGAAACGGAATCTTTAATTATTTTTGTGGTTGTTAAAAACTAAATGCCAATGGCGCTTATATTATGTATTGAAACTGCTACAACCAATTGTTCTGTTGCACTTGCAAAAGATGGTGTAATTGTAGCCTTTCGGGAGGAAAATAACCTGAAATTCTCCCATTCAGAAAAATTGCACCTTTTTATTGAAGAAGTTCTACAAGAAGTTGGCATTGATAATAGTGAATTGGATGCCATAGCTGTCAGTAAAGGTCCAGGATCTTATACGGGATTGCGAATAGGTGTTTCTGCCGCGAAAGGACTTTGCTTTGCTTTGGATATTCCTTTATTGGCAATTTCTACCCTAAAATTATTGGCCCAGCAAGTAGAGGAAAACAATGTTTATATTGTTCCGATGTTGGACGCTCGTAGAATGGAAGTCTATTCTGCGGTTTTTGATCCAGAAAATAAGATAGTCCGGGAAACAAAAGCTGAAATCTTGAATGAAAATTCCTTTGCGGAATATCTTAAAGAAAAAAAGACCATTTTTTTAGGTGATGGTGCTAAAAAGTTTAAATCGCTTTGCAATAATCCTAACGCCATATTTTTAGATGACAGATTTCCATCGGCTATGGATATGGCTGCATTGGCAAATGATAAATATCAAAAAAAGGAAATAGAGAATCTTGCTTATTTTGAGCCTTATTATTTAAAAGAGTTTATGCTAGGTTGATTTCTTTCCTATATTTATTTGAACGATAGATAACCCTATAAGTCAAAAACCAAAAGGGGAACACCGCCGTGGCATTCCTCTTTTGGTTTTTATATATCGAGGATTTAGAATTTCTATTTCAAAACCCGTAATGTTTTTTAAGCAATCTCCTATTGCAAAGAATCAAAGTAGGTAATTAACTTTACTAAATCGGCCTCTTTATCGATATCAAGGTGGTTCTCCTTAATATAGGACTTAATTTCATTTTTATTTTTGTCCATCATTTTTAGAATCTTGCTTTTTCCCTTTGGCATTTCAAGAAAGGTTCCATTTTGTACTAAATAATAAGTAACGGATTTTGTAAAAGAGGGTGGCGTCGCCCTATCATAGTTTGTTTTGGCTTGTTTTGGCTCGGTATAAATGGCAGTGGTTTTCTTATAAAGATCGTATGTTTTGCCATCGGCCAAAACATTAAAATAACCTCCCTTTTCCACACTGCCTTCGTACGGTACAAATAGATAGATACCCAGACCCATTTTTACAAATATTTCGGGATCTTTCACTAAGGCTGAATAGTTGGCGGAAGCTGCATCTTTTTTTATTTCAATTTCATCGGCGTAAGCATTATATCGCATAGGTACACCCGTTTTAATGGCATGGTCTTCCTGATAAATGGTGCCAGGAATAAAAGTGGGATTGGCATATGCTTCATCTTTTATCGCGTCAAATTGCGCCTCGGTTAATCCAAATGTCCGTGCTTTTACATCTAGATCAATGGTCCGGGAATATATATCATATTGACTGTTTTTTGCTTGGGAAAAAACCGATAAAGTCGCAAAAACCAACAGTCCGGATAATATTATTTTTTTCATGGTTGTTTATTTTAAGATTATAATTTGGCAATATAGCAACTTATCACAAATTATGCCTTATTATTTTGAAGGTCTGTATTTGCAAAGTGCAGGTCTCTTTGCGGGTATGGGTTGGATATGCCAACAGCTTCCAATCTCCTCTTTCCTTCTTCCAGTATCAACCAACGAAGGTTCCAAAAATCGTCATTATTGGCCCAATATCGCAGGGTTAAACTTACTGCGCGCTCATTCAAATCTTCTACCGCTATCATTGGTTCTTTGCCCTCAATTTGTAAAACAGTTGGCTGTTCGTTCACTAACCCTAACAAGATATCTTTGGCTTCTTTAATGCTATCATCATAACTTATTCCAAAGGACAATTTTTCTCTTCTTATGCCCTCGGCGGAATAGTTGACTATATTTTCATTACTTAGTTTACCATTGGGAATAATCGCTACTTGGTTTCCAAAAGTATTCAGTTTTGTATTGAAAATATTGATTTCCTTAACGGTTCCTTCCTGGCCTTGGGCACTTATCCAATCTCCTCTTTTAAAGGGTTTCAATAATAAAATCAAAATTCCTCCGGCAAAATTGGCCAGTGAACCCTGCAGCGCAAAACCAAGAGTAAGTCCTCCAGCTCCAATCAAAGCTACCAGTGAAGCAGATTCTACCCCTAATTGGGTGATGACCAAAACAAAAAGCAGAATTTTTAAGCCATTACTGATAAGACTGGCGATAAACCCTTCCAGAGTGGGGTCGTAGTCCTTTTTGTCGAAAAACTTTCTAATTAAACGATTGATGAGTTTTATAACCCACATTCCCACCACAAACATTAAAATTGCGCCGACAACGTTGGGTAAAAAATCTATCAGTTTCTGGCCATATCTTTCTATATAAATATCTAGGTTACTAATTGTTTCCATTAAAATGTAGTATTCTTTTTCAAAATTTCTATTGCTGATTCAGTATTGTTTAAAGGCATTTTGCAGGCTTTATCCACGCAGATATAAATTAGGGTCTCGTCGTGAACAAACCTATTTTTGAACAAAGGATCATTGCTATCCTTTGCAGAACCTGCAATGATTTTATTGGGTAAATATTCTTTATTGAGTTCTTTTAACCTCTCCCCAGCCTCATTTCCTGTAACGACCACTTCATAAAAATCTCCCTGAAAATTTGCCATTAACAATAACCAATTGGTAAAACCAGAGGGATATGGTTCTATTTCCGGTAGAATATTGTGGAGCATTTGAGAGGAAATATTTTCAAAATTATTATTTTCCGAATATTTGGACAGTAAAAATAAGTTGTTTGCCATTTCGGAATTTGAAGCAGGGATTACATTATCGCGATATTCAAAATTTCGTACTAAAATCGCAGGATCTTCTTTTGAAGTGAAATAAAACATATGCTTTTCGGGATCGAAAAAATTCGTCAATGTATATTCCGTCATGGTTCCTGCCATTTCCAACCATTTTTTATCCATCGTAACTTGATAAAGATCGATGAATGCCGCTATCGTAAAGGCATAATCCTCTAAAAAACCATTGATGGTAGTTTTTCCCTTTTTGTAATTGTGAAACAATTTCCCATTTTTCTGCATTTGATGTTGGGCAATGAAATTTGCATTTTTCAATGCTGTGGTTAGATATGCCGGGTTGCTGAAAATTTTATAGGCATCCACATAGCCTTTTAGCATTAACGCATTCCAAGAAGTCAGCGTTTTATCATCCAATCGAGGTCTTGATTTTTTTGATCGGGAATCCAATAAAATCCTTTTCCAGTGCGCTTTTTTATTTCGTAATACGTCCGGGGAAAGTTTAAATGCATCTTGGATTTCCGGGTCGGTTTTTTTTCGAATCAATACATAATAGTCTTTTTCCCAGTAGCCGTAGTTGTTGATATTGTAATATTCTTTAAAAATGGAAAAATCCTCTTTTAAAATCTGTTGTAATTCTACTTTGTTGAATACGTAAAAAGCTCCTTCTTCCAAATCTCCTTCCTTATTCACGCTATCTGCATCCAGAGATGAATAGAATCCTCCTTCACTATCGGTTAATTCGCGCTCAATGAATTCAAGGGTTTCCATAACCACCTCTTTATAAAGTGGTTTTTTTGTTACGGCATAGGCGTTTGAATATAGACTTACGAGTTGGGCATTGTCATAGAGCATTTTTTCAAAATGTGGAATATGCCATTTTTCATCGGTACTGTATCTGGCAAAGCCTCCACCTATTTGATCATACAGCCCACCAAAGGCCATTTTATCCAGAGTGAGGGTCACATATTCCAGAAGTTTTTTATCATTTGTTTCCACGCTTTGCCTTAAGAGAAATGAAAGCTTATTGGGCATCATAAATTTAGGTGCCCCTTTGCTTCCTCCAAAATCCAGATCAAAAGACTGAGCCATTTTTTTGACCACCGAATTTAGATGGTACTTATCAAAGTCTATTTGGTCAGTATTAAAATGGACCAGATCCATAGTCTTAAGTCCTTCTTCCAGTCTATTGGCATATGCAAAGAGTTTTTCTGGTTCCTCAGTATATATTTTTTGAATTTGCTCAAGTGCATTTATCCAGTCTTCTTTTCTAAAATAGGTGCCACCCCAAACAGGTCGTCCATCGGGAAGTGCAATGACATTCAGGGGCCATCCTGCGCTCCCGGTCATAAGCTGTACGGCATTGATGTAAATCTGGTCAACATCCGGACGTTCCTCCCGATCTACTTTTATAGAAATATAATGGTTGTTCATTACGGCGGCTACCGAGGTATCCTCAAAACTTTCGTTCTCCATAACATGGCACCAATGACAAGCGGCATAACCAATGCTTATTATTATAAGTTTATTTTCATTATTTGCCTCTTGAAGAGTTTTTTCATTATAAGGCTTCCAATTTACGGGATTGTGCGCGTGCTGTAATAAGTACGGACTTGATTCTTTGATAAGTTCATTGGTAAAGGAATGTGTTTCCAAAATATCTTTTTTTGAGGAATTACAGCTGGATAGAAAAGTGGAGGAGAAGAGGAGAATAAGTATGCTGAAGGGCAAATTTAAAAACAAATACGCTTTTGATTTCTCAAAGGCGTACTTGCTCGAAAATTTAATCGTTTTATTGTACTTCAAAAGTGATTTTAAGGGTTACCCTGAAATGGGTTATATTCTCACCGTTAACTACACAGCTTTGATCTTTTACGTAAACTGAACGGATGTTTTTTACGGTTTTAGACGCTTCTTTTATTCCTTGTCTGGTTGCATCTTCCCAGCTTTTCTCTGAATTTGCTAAAATTTCGATTACTTTCAATACCATAGTTTCTGTGTTAGAATTAAAATAATTTGATGAAACCACAAATTACAAAGATTAGATGCTAATCCTTTAAAAGTTAAGTTAAAAGACCTTGTGCAGACTTAAGTTTACTGTTTCCCCTAACCATTTAAAGCTTCCACGCTTTCTATTTTGCCTGGGAGCATTTGTTTTAATATGGTTTCTATACCATTTTTCAGCGTGACGGTAGAGGAGGGACAGCCACTGCAGGCCCCTTTAAGAATCACTTTTACCATTTTGGTTGTTTCATTATAGGAGGAAAGAACGATCTGTCCACCATCATTGGCCACGGCGGGTTCAACATATTCTTTTAAAATTTCCACTATTTTATTCTCCGTTCCGGAAAGATTTTTTTTAGTAGATTGAATTGCGGAAAAGGAATCTCCCGACCCGTTGCTGGTAAGATCTTCCGTCACTATCGCTTTGCCCTCCACAAGATATTGCCGAAGAAATTCCCTTATCTCCAAGGTTATTTCACCCCAATCCACAATGTCGAATTTGGTTACGGAAATGTGATTGTTATTGATAAATACCTCCTTTACAAAAGGAAAATTAAATAAGGCCTTCGCCAAAGGAGACTGCACTGCCTCATAACTGTCCTTGTATTCATAAGAGTTTGAAACCAATTTTTTACTGGCAACAAATTTCATTACGGCTGGATTCGGAGTGCTCTCGGCATAAACCGTGGTAGGCATCATTTTTTCTGCAGAAGCCTCTTTTATGGCGGGTTTTCCGGAATTTAGATATTCTGAAATGGAAAATGCGACCGCCTCCTGAACGTCCTCCCAAGCTACGATATCATATTTTTCAATGGCAACAAAGTTTTGGGATATAAAAACCGTTTTCACAAACGGCAGATAAAAAAGTTCTTGCGCCAATGGACTTGATTTTGCTTCATCAATATTATTGAACTCGTGGCTGGAGGAGTCGGTCAATAAGGAATCTGCGTTAAATTTTACAATATTTGGATTGGAAGTTTGAGAAATCTCAATGTTAAATTGAACCACAGCAGTATTTTTTTTACAAAAATATAAAAAGGAAATCAATGTATTCAATATATTTGGCACTGTAACATTTAAATGGGATCCAAAGCACAAGCGTTCATGCAATATGGTGCCCTTTTTTGTTTAGTATTGAAATTCATTTAATTTATTGATATTGTCGCTATCCATTCAACGGCAAAAATCTATATATTTGAGCACTTTTGAAAATAAGGTCCAAGGGTTTAGGCCCGTTGGAAAAAACAACTGAAGGAATTTTTATGTCTATCCTTATTCGTAATAAAGAATAATTGTGTAAGATAGGTGATAATTATAGGTTGTCCAGAAGTGCATTTAGCTAAAAATGATATAAAGAAATTATGAACATAAAGCAATTTTCCCTTATTCTTCTTTTTTTATCTTCCTTTTATGGTTTCTCCCAAGATGGGATTCCGGTCTACTCAGATTATTTTGCCGATAATTTATATTTATTGCATCCTTCCATGGCGGGTGCTGCCACTCATAATCAAATTAGATTGACCGCCAGACAGCAATGGTTTGATCAAAAAGAAGCGCCCAACCTCCAAACCTTAAGTTTCAATGCCAGAATTGGAGAGCGATCCGGAATTGGCGCTATTGTGTTCAATGATAAAAACGGATATCATTCCCAAACGGGTGGCTATCTTACCTATGCCCACCATATTATGTTTTCCAGGAGTGAAGCGGATCTCAACCAATTGTCATTTGGGTTGAGCGCCGGGTTAACGCAATCAAGGTTAGATGAAACCAACTTTGACCTCACTGATTTTGATCCGGTAATTGCAGGGATTATGCAAAGCTCTTCCTATTTTAATGTTGATGCGGGAGTTTCTTATAATTTTCTCGACTTTTCCAGCCACTTTACGGTAAAGAATATCATATTCCAGAATAGAGGAATTTATACGGACGGTTACGAATCCAAAAATCAACGTAAATATTTATTAAGTGCGGCTTATGCCATCGGCAGATATGGGGCAGACTGGAGTTATGAACCTTCATTTTTGTATCAGTTGACCGAAAGAACCAAGGAACAGGCTATTGATGTAAACTTTAAGGCCTACCGAAAAATGGATTTTGGCCAACTCTGGGGCGGTTTATCCTACAGAAGGAGTTTTGAGGGCGCCGAATACAAGGATGGAACAAAGATCTCGGATCAAAAACTTCAATATTTTACTCCGGTTTTAGGTATTAACTACAAGAATTTCATTTTTGCCTATACGTATTCCTATCAGCTAGGTAATATTGTATTGGATAGTGGTGGATTCCACCAGATTACTCTTGGTTACGACTTTTTGGGCGGACGACCTGAACCTTATGACTGTAATTGTCCTGCAGTCAATTAATAGTACCTTTTTCTTTATTTTTTAAACCCAACTTTAAATCACTCCTCCGAATGATAATAAAGTCTGTTAAAGGGAAACATCCCCAAATTCCCTCCGATTGTTACATTGCCGACAATGCGACTATAGTAGGTGATGTTACAATAGGAAAACAATGTAGTATTTGGTTCAACGCTGTTGTTCGAGGTGATGTTAACTCCATTACTATTGGAGATAAAGTAAATATTCAAGATGGTGCTGTTATCCACGCAACTTATCAAATTTGTCCTACCGTTATTGGCAATAATGTCTCTATAGGTCATAATGCTATTGTCCATGGGTGTACTATTCATGATAACGTATTGATAGGTATGGGAAGCATTATTATGGATGATTGCGTAGTAGAGAGCAATACTATTATTGCAGCCGGAGCGGTGGTCACAAAAAACACCCGAGTGGAGAGTGGATCCATTTACGCGGGAATTCCAGCAAAAAAGATAAAGGATATTTGTCCGGAACACACCAAAGGGCAGATTGAAAAGATTGCCGATAACTATGTAATGTATTCCGATTGGTTTAAATAGCTCGCGCGAGATATCAATCTGGAGAGATTAAAATTGCGCTTTGTAAATATTTATTTCATCGGCATATCTGGCAAGAAGAAATTCTAGAGTTTGGGTAGTGTCATTGGTGAAGAATTCCAATTTAGGTTTTTCGGTATCTTCTCTAATAAGGTCCAAGTTTTGAAGCACTGTTTTAGTTTGTTTGGCTACTGCTTCTCCCGAATCGATAATTTGAATATGTTCTGGCAATATATCTTTTAGAGCATTGACAATATAAGGGTAATGGCTACATCCCAGAACAATAAAATCCACATTTGCCATAATCATCGGCTGCGTGTGTGTTTTAAGAAGCGCGTACATTTCAGGGCTATCCAAGTCTCCTTTTTCTATTAGGGGAACCAGGCCCTCCCCAATAATTTCAACCACGCTTATATCTTTAGTAAATTCACTGTTTGTTTGACTAAACAACGCACTGCTCAATGTTCCCTTTGTTGCCAAAATCCCGATACTTTTGGATTTGGTTGCCAGTGCTGCTGGTTTTATTGCAGGTTCTATACCAATAATGGGAATGGAATACTTTCCACGCAGTGTTTTGATTGCATTAGTTGTCGCGGTATTGCAGGCAACAACTATAATCTTACAATCAAATTCCAAAAGTTTTTCTGTGTTTTTGATACTGAGCTCAGTAATTTCCTCTGGCGATTTATTTCCGTAGGGAGCATTTATACTGTCCGCTAAATATATAGTGTTTTCGAGTGGCAGAAGTTTATTTATTTCTTTCCATATGGATGTTCCACCCACCCCCGAATCAAAAATACCGATTGCCTTGTTTTTATTCATTTGATAAATTTAATGCATATGTCCAAAATGGGACAAAAAAAATACCCGTTTTTGGAACGGGTATTTTTTATTGAAAGTATTTGGTAGGATTAGAATCCAAGCTCTTTTTTTACGTCGGCCATAAGGTCTTTACCGTCGGCTAAAATAATCCCGCTTCCGGTAGTTGAATCAAGTACATATTGGAAGCCTTGAGCGCGACCCACTTTTTGGATTGCATTTTGAGCCTTCTCTAAAATAGGCTTAAAAACATCACCTTTTTTCTTTTCTAGATCTTGAAGAGCTTGTTGTCTATAGGCCTGAACATTGTCCTGCATTCCTTGGATCTCCAAAACGCGCTTTTGATTCTCTTCATCGGTTTTGGAATCTGCTTCGCTATCATAGAGCTTAGCTTTTGTGTCTAATTCCTTAAGCATCGATTTTATTTCGGTATCATAAGTTTTTTGAACTTTATCCAGTGAGGTTTGAGCCGCTTTAAATTCCGGCATGGCCTCTATCAGCTCCTGTGCATTAATGTGTGCAATTTTTGATTGGGCGTTCACAAAGCTTGTGGCCCCAGCGAAAATGGCCAATGCAACCAGTAGTGTCTTCATTTTTTTCATTGTCTGTGTATTTAATTTAGGTGTTATTTGTTTTTGTTTTATTTATTGTTGAAATGAAATACCTTATTTTAAAATCGAGAATTTAATTTTTGCCTCCCTGAGGATTTGCTTTATTCTGACGTGCATTTAAAATGGAATCCCTTCGTTTCTCCCTTTCATCCAATAAACGTTGTCTGCGCTCCTCGAATTCCCGTTTTTTAGCATCTCGAATGGAATCCCGCTCGCGTTGGCGTTCGGCCATCATCTCCTCACGTTCGGTCTTTTTTGCCTCTAGCATTTGTTCACGTTCATTTCTTTGTGCTTCCATCTCCGTTTCACGCTCTTCTTTCTTAGCCTGAATTTCCTCTTCGCGTTCGGCCTTTTTAGCTTCTACTTCTTTCTGGCGTTCCGAAATAGCTGCATCTTTTTCAGGAGAAATAGCTTCCTTCCTTTCAATTTCACGACGTTCTTTTTTGCTTTCTGCCTGTGTTCTTCTACCTGCGCGCTCAATACTTCTAAGTACTTCATCGCTGATATCATTTCTTTTGGCTGCAAATAGCATTACAACATCTGCGGATTTGTCGAAAATAAAATCATATTTTTTATTTTCAGCTATTTCCTGTACTATATTGAAAACTTGATCCTGGATAGGTTGTACCAACTGCCGGCGTTGAATCATCAGGTCGCCATTGGGACCAAAACGCGCTTGCTGATAGGTCAATATCTCGTCTTCCTTTACCTTTATATCCTCTTCACGCTCTTCAATAAGTTCAGGAGTGAGCAATACTTTTTCATTTGCCAGGTTCAATTTCATTTGATCCACCTCCTTTTGGCTCTTTTCCAAATCTGCTTTCCAGCGTTGAACTTTTCCTTCCAACTGAGTGGACGCTTCTCTATATTCGGGTACACTTTCAAGAATGTACTCCATGTCAATATATCCTATCCGGACGCCGCGTTGGGCGTTTGCCATATAGCTGAAGCACAAAATGGCAAAGGAAAAAAGGATTGTTTTTCTCGTCTTCATAATAAACTGGTTAGTGTTTAGAAAAAATCGTGCCAAGATTAAAATTGTTGTCCTATTATAAAATGGGTTTGCCATCCGTGAGGCTCGGTTTGACCAAGTACTGGATCAAATCCATATCCGAAATCAATTCCCAAAAGTCCAAATTGTGGCATAAATATACGTAATCCAGCGCCAGCAGATCTTTTTAGCTCAAACGGATTGTAATCTCTAAAACCATCATAAGCCGCCCCGCCTTCTGCAAAACCTAAGACATAAATGGAAGCCATTTGCGCCAAAGTTACTGGATATCTTAATTCTAACGAAAATTTATTGTAAATCGTATTTCCGTCGGCACCGCTCAATGACTGATTCGGATATCCTCTCAATTGGATCACCTCACGACCATCCAAGCTGTATGCGCCAAGTCCGTCCCCACCTAAATAAAATCTCTCGAAGGGAGGCACGCCGCGATCTTTGTTGTAGGCTCCCAAATACCCGAGTTCCGTATTGGTTCTCAAAACCATTTTGCCAACCAATTTGGTGTACCAATTAGCTTTGAATTTTACTTTATAATATTCAAGCCATTGGAAGCGCGTTTGGTCAATTTCAGATCGGCGAATTCTGGCATTTTCAACCTCACTACTGTTGGCATTTGGATCTCTTAGAATATCTTCCTGAGCGGCTCTTTCCTCATTCAATACTTTATAATCCGTATTATTAAAGGCTGAATAAGGAGGCGTGAGCTTAGCAGTAAGGCTAAAATCAGAACCGGCCATTGGGTAAATAGGGTTAACCGTGGTATTGTTCCTGCTTATTCCGATGGTGTAAGCCAAGTTGTTGGAATATCCATCACCAAAGGTAAATAATCCTGTATTATAATTATTAAGGTTATAGTGCTGAAAACTAAGTGCATTTGACCATACGAAATAATCATCAGGCCATTTCACTTTTTTGGCTAATCCAATAGATCCTCCAGTTATGGTAAAACTTTTGCTCTTATCTGCCCTTCGATTATTATAATCATACAAATTCTGTACGGTATGCGAAAAAGAGGTTGTGAACTGCACCGGCTTTTTTCCACCCAACCAAGGTTCAGTCAAGGAAATGCTGTACGTTTGATAATACGTACTTGCCTGTGCGCGAAGTGCAAGTTTCTGTCCATCTCCCATTGGCAATGGCCTATAGGATTTAAGGTTGAAAATATTCCGTAAAGAGAAGTTATTGAAGGACAATCCAAGAGTACCCACAAATCCACCGCCGCCATAGCCGCCTTGAAGTTCAATTTGACTGGATCCTTTTTCCACAACCGAATATTCCAAATCCACTAAACCGTTTGCTTCATCCACTTTTTTGAAATTAGGACTCAGTTGTTCTGGATCAAAAAACTGTAATTGTCCTAATTCCCTTAAGGTACGGATCACATCTCTTTTACTGTACTTCTGGCCCGGTCTAGTTCTTAATTCTCTATAGATAACATGGTCGTTGGTGCGATCGTTTCCGGTTACGGTAACGTGGTCGAAATAGAACAGATTACGTTCCATGATTCTTATTTCAAAATCGATGGTGTCGTTACGAACAGCAACTTCCACAGGGTTGATACGAACCGCTAAATATCCATTATTTTGATAAAGGTTAGTGATGTCATCGGCATCGGGAGCCGAATCATCCTGAATTCTTTCTTGCAACAAAACGCCATTATACGTATCTCCTTTTTTGATCCCTAGCATCTGGCGCAATTGTCCATCCGTAAATACACTGTTTCCAATAAACTTAATATCTCCAAAGTAGTATTTGTCACCTTCTTCGATCTTTAATTTTACGCCAACGTTCTTTTTGTCGAATACAATAAGAGTGTCATCTAAAATTCGTGCGTCCCGGTATCCATTGGACTTGTATTTCTTGATGATGGATTCCTTATCTTCCTTAAAGCCTTCGGCGGTGTATTTTGAGCGTTTCCAGAACCGGACGGGATTTTTGCGTTTGGTTTTTTTCATGGCCCTTCGCAATTTTCCACTTTGGAAAGCCTGGTTCCCTTCAAAAGTGATTTCTTTTACTTTTACCCTATTTCCTTTGTCCACCTCAATTTTGAGATCTTGGGAAACTTCCACTCCAGAGGAATCCACAACGGGAGTAGAGGTAATGGCAACATCCGTATTCAAAAAGCCTTCTTTTTGATATTTTTTGGTGATGTAATTTCTGGTGGTATTTAGAAGGTTTTTGGTGATTTTTACCCCTGGCTTAAGATTATTGTCCTTTATAATCTCTTTTCTTTTTCCCTTTTTTATGCCCTTACCTTCTACGGTAACTTCGTGCAACTTTGGAAGTTCCACAATATAAAGTTCCAGGTCCACCAGATCGCCATCGACATTGGTCACGTAAAAGGCGATATCACTAAAAAGATTTTGGTCCCAAAGTTTTTTGGTTACTTGGCTCAATTTTTCGCCAGGAATAGATATCCTGTCGCCTTTTTTCAGTCCCGTAAAGGCAATAACAGTTTGCTCATTAAAGCCTTGAGCACCTGTAACTGTTATCGAGTTTATGGTATACTTGCGGCCACTGTCCAATTCTTTTTGCTGAGCCTGAAGGGTGCAAATGGAAATTATTGTAATTAAAAATATACAACAGGATTTTTTGAATGCGTGCAATAGGGAACTATTATTTAAGTTGTTCACTGGTTTTTCCAAATCTTCTTTCTCTGTTTTGATAATTTAATAGTGCCGCAAAAAGATGCTCTTTTGTATAATCCGGCCAAAGTGTGTCTGTAAAATATAGCTCGGCATACGCTATCTGCCATAGAAGGAAGTTGCTGATTCTTTGCTCGCCACTGGTGCGAATCAGTAAATCCACGTCTGGTAAATTTTGCGTGTAAAGATGATTATTAATAACCGTTTCGTCAATATCATCGGGCGAAATTAGGTTATTTTTAACTTTAAGACTAATCTCTTTTATTGTTTTTGTAATTTCTTCGCGAGACCCATAACTTAGGGCAAGCGTGAGAGTCATCTTGGAGTTATCCTTGGTAATTTCTATTACTTTCTGGAGCTCTTTTCGTGCCTTGGTAGGTAGTGCATCCAAGTTGCCGATGGCATTGAGACGGATGCTGTTATCCTGAAGCGTTTTTATCTCCTTCTTTAAGCTGGAAACAAGAAGTTTCATCAATAATTCTACTTCTATTTTAGGCCTATTCCAGTTTTCCGTGGAAAAGGCGTAAAGGGTGAGGTACGGAATTCCAAGATTTCCACATCCTTCCACAATTTCGGCTACAGCCTTGCTTCCGTTTTCATGACCCTTAATGCGGAACAGACCCTTTTGTTTGGCCCATCGGCCGTTGCCATCCATAATAATGGCAAGATGCTGAGGTAATGTTTCCTTGTTGATTTGTTCTAGGGGGTCCATAAATTAAAAATTGCAGTAACATGGTTTTCGTCCAAAGGCAAAGGTAACGGTTATCCCGGTGAACACATACCAATCATTGCTGTTGACATTCCCGAATTTTAAAGAAGCGTCGTCTTTCTTTTCTTTTCCTGGGTTGCTTCCGTCTAAGTTGTCGGTAAATGTATAGCGCGCACCTACCTCAAAACCAACCATGGCATAATGTCCTACACTTGCTTTATAACCTACCACCATGGGAATGGCGAAGTTTATGGCATCATCAAATTTATTGATCTTATTGATGTCATTTTTATAAAGTGCGGAATAACCAAATGCAGTTAGCCCCGTATATAAATATGGTGTGGAAATGGATTCTTGGCTATGAACATCAAATTCCCAAAAAGTGTATTCCAGACCTATTGATAGTTCCTTGATAGTGTTTTCAAAAGAATATCCGCGTTGTTCCCGCCTGTAGTTGTCACTCTTGGCATCATCACCATCAATTTTGGCGAATAGGAAAGAAGCTCGAAATGAGTGACGTGGACTGCGGTTCCATTTAAAGATTCCGCCCAGAGCAACGTTATTAGGGTAAATATAATTTGTTCTGCCAACATCTCCAATATAGTTGGCCCCACCAATCATTCCGCCTATTTCGTATGTTTGAGCACTTGCCATTAATGCAGTGGTAAGTAATAAAATTACGGATGCGAAATACTTCATATTCATTAAAAGTTTGCAAATATAACAATTAACTTGGCTCGGCATTATGCTGAAACAAATTGTGTCTGTTGATTAACAAACTTTAGAAAGATTTATTGTTTAAAGTGAAAAAGGAAAGACCGCTTCCAATGACAACACTTAATTTCTCTTATCCTCGCCCCACAACAGCTTTTTACGGATGGTTTGAATAAAACTGTCATCCTGTAACTGTAGTAACTTGATAGTAAAATCCGCTTTTCTCAGATTTAACCAAGTTTCATTGGGCAGTGTGACAACCCTGGAATCCAGTGATAATAAAAAATTATCCTCCCTACCTGATATTTTTAATGAAATTATGGCCGTGTCTGGTACAACCAATGGACGTGCGCTAAGATTATGAGGTGCAATTGGGGTAAGCACAAAATTGCTCGCACTGGGTTCTATCAACGGGCCGCCACAACTCAAGGAGTATCCTGTAGAACCGGTGGGTGTAGCCACTATTAGGCCATCGGACCAATAGGAGGTAAGGTAATTTCCATCTATCAAAGTTTCTACCTTGATCATGGAGGTGGTGTTCCTTCGGTTTACGGCAACCTCATTAAGAGCGAAATTCAAGGTTTCCAATTGGCCACAATCGTCCCTAGTCTCAACGGTTAGCAACGTTCTCTCAGAAATTGTGTACTTCCCATCGAGGATGCTGGTAAGATTTTCGGTCATTTCCTGTTTCTGGATAGTTGCTAAAAATCCCAATCTACCCGTATTTACGCCCACAATTGGTATTCCCAGATCACCTACAAATGTCACCGCTTTTAGGATGGTTCCATCACCACCTATGCTAAAAAAGAAATCAAAACTGGAATCCAGGTGGGTAAAGGTGCGGAAGCTGGAGAAATTCTTAGTTATCTCCTCATTCTTTTTTAGGATCGTCAAAAAGTTTTTCTCGATAAAGATGTCGATATTCTTTTTTTGCAGGGCATCAAAGAGCATCTGAATGTAAACTTCAGAATTTTCGTGATAAAATTGGCCGTAGATTCCTATTTTCATTTGCTTATAAAGTAAGCCCACCTTTTGCAAGCTTTATTTTTTGAGTTCAATAATTTCTGCAAACTTGCCCAAAAAGTTTTAAATGAAGCCAAATATCAAAAATTAATAGGTCTCTTTGGCCTGATAATTATAAAATAACGGTGTTATGTTTTATAGTCCTTGATGGATTAATTGTTTTCTTTAGAATCCTGCAAAATACCAAGATTAAATCCCTTTTAAATATTTAGATATTTATCCAAATATTTAGAGCGTTCCTTTAGGTCGTCCAGAAATTTATCTTCGGAATGCTGACTAATTACATTGTAATTATAGCGTCTAAAGGTTTGAGCAATAGTGTTTATTCCCGTCAGACCAATTTTCAAGGTAATTTGAATAGTGTCATTTTTGATTTCCGAAATAAAAACACCAAATACTCTGGTGCCATTCGATTCTACTATTTGGCAGACTTCACTAAAAGAATAATCCTTAATCCCTTTCTCTACCACAATGATCCCTCCATTTTCGTTAAGAAAAGGTGTATTGTTAAAGAGGCTCATAATGTCACTCAACTCGTAATATCCCAAATATTCATTCTCAGCTCCCAATACAGGCATTATGTTCGTTTTATGTAAGGCGAAAGCTTCCAATACGTCAAGCCAGTTAGTGTCCCTTAAAACGTGGAAGGGCTCCAGGGAATATTGAAAATCACTTAGTGGTTTGGTATTTTCGAAACAGTAAACATCGTTTTCCGAAATACATCCTATATAGTGTCCATCCTTCTCTACGGGAATGTGGGTGTATGTAAGCTGGTTGAAAACTTCCTGCACTCTCTTAACTTCGGACGAAACATCTATAGGCTCAACATCATTTATTATATAGTTTTCGGTTTCCATAGCTCTAATTTTATTGCAAATTACTCAAAATAAACAGTTCCTAAAACGATGTAATGGCGTAATTTTATTCAGGTGATCAGTAAATCATAAAAAACAGGGAATATTGATTGGGTTTGTCGATTTTTGTGTTTTAATGGTTGGAAAGCGTATAACCCAAATATTTTTCAAGTGACAAAACTAAGTGTAAATATCAATAAGATAGCCACTCTTCGAAATGCAAGAGGAGGAAATATGCCCGATTTACTAAAAGTGGCTGCCGATGTCCAAAAATTCGGCGCGCAAGGCATTACCATTCACCCAAGACCCGATGAACGGCACATCCGATATCAGGATGCGTATGATCTTAAATCCGTGGTGAAGGTAGAATATAATATTGAAGGTAACCCAATGGATAGCTTTACCCAAATGGTCCTGAAACTCAAACCCGAGCAAGTAACTCTGGTGCCGGATGCGGTGGATGCAATTACTTCCAATGCAGGATGGGACACCGTAAAACACAAAGGTTATTTGAAAGAAGTGATTTTGGAGTTTAAAAGAAATGGAATCCGTACTTCCATTTTTGTGGATCCAGAACTTAAAATGGTCGAGGGTGCTGCAGAAACAGGTGCAGACCGAATTGAATTGTACACCGAGGAATTTGCGAAACAATATGGCTTGGGTAACAAAGATTCCATTAAGCCATACACCGATTGTGCATATCTCGCCACAAAATTAAATTTGGGAATTAATGCAGGTCACGATCTTTCGTTGGATAATATCAAATTTTTTCGGGAAAATGTACCCAACCTATTGGAAGTTAGTATTGGCCATGCCCTTATTTGCGAATCCCTTTATCATGGGCTGGAAACGGTTATTCAGGAATATTTAATAAGATTGTCTTCGGTATAAAGCATAAACTTACACACGATGGAGGAACCGTTAGGATGTCTAAAACAGATCAATAAAATAATGAAAGAGAAAATTTTACATTCACAAATAATAGGAGAGGGAAAACCTTTTCTCATTTTACACGGTTTTATGGGGATGGGGGACAACTGGCGAACCCTTGGATTGCAATGGTCGGAAATCGGCTATGAGGTCCATCTATTGGATTTGCGTAACCACGGTAGAAGTTTTCACAGCGAAGAATTTAGCTATGGACTTATGGCTCATGATGTCAAGGCATATATTGAAGCCCATTCTTTAGGTGAAATAATTCTGTTGGGACATTCAATGGGTGGCAAGGTTGCAATGGAATTTGCTATGCTCTTTCCAGAGAAAGTTTCCAAATTGATTATTGCCGATATTAGTCCAAAAGCGTATCCCCCACATCACCAGAGTATATTGAAGGCCCTGTCGCAATTGGATTTTGACAAAATCAAATCGAGATCGGAGGCAGAAACTGTTCTTTCTGAATATATAAAAGATGAAGGTACGCGACTGTTCCTTTTAAAAAATCTGTATCGCACTTCAGGTAAAAAGTACGCCTTGCGCCTAAACCTTCCCGTTCTGTCCTCCAAAATTGAGGAAGTTGGCATGGCACTTTCCCCCAATACCGTTTATTCTGGGGACACATTATTTTTAAGTGGGGAAAAGAGCGGTTATATTGAAGCTATGGATGAAACTTTAATTAAGAAACATTTTCCCAATGCAACTATAAAAATGGTCCCCAATGCGGGTCACTGGCTCCATGCGGAAAATCCTGAGGAGTTTTTCTCGCTGAGCAATTCCTTTCTTGAAAGGGAATAACATTCCTTCAAATAAAAGCATTTAATAATGCAATTTATGTAATTATTTAAGATGATTATATCGTATATTTTTCTTAGTATTGTATAGTTGCTATGCTTGCATAATAAAATACGGCTTGTTCATTTCATTTGTAATCTCATAAAATTAGAACTGATTAAAAAAATTAAAACCAACCAATTATGAAAAAAGTTTTGACAGTATTAGCCCTTGGACTTTCTCTGTCCGTAACCTATGCTGGGGGCTATCGCGTAAGCTTACAGGGGCAAAAATCACTCGCTATGGGCCATACCGGAGTTGCGGTAATAAATAGTAGTGAGTCAGTGTTTTTCAATCCAGCTTCCCTAGTATATTTGGAAGATAAATTGAATATATCCGCCGGTGTGAGTGGTGTTTTCTCAAACATTGCCTATCAGAATTCTGACACAGGAGACTTTGTTAGGTCGGATAGCCCAATGGGAACACCACTTTATTTGTATGCATCCTATAAGGCAACAGACTGGCTATCGGTTGGTCTCGGTGTTTATACTCCCTATGGCAGTGAAGTAAAATATGAGGATGATTGGGTAGGTTCACATCTGGTAAATAATATCGACCTTAAAGCTATTTATATTCAACCTACCGTCTCGGTCAAACTCAGCGATATGTGGAGCGTTGGCGGTGGACCAATTTATGTAATAGGTTCGGTTAATTTCAATAGAAATTTAAATAGAACCTTGACCGACCTAGATGGCAATAGAAGCAACGTTACTGTGGATGCTACGGGAATAACAAATTGGGGATGGGTGGCAAGTACTTTATTTACCCCTGCCAAAAATTTCCATATCGGTGCAACATACCGCTCAGAAATTATAATGGAAGCTGATAACGGGGATGCCACCTTCCAGAATATCCCCGATTCACCACTTACTCCTTTTAAGGATACTTCATTTAAGGCAACTTTGCCATTGCCAGCTGAATTGACCTTGGGAATGTCATATACTGCTATGGACAAATGGACATTTGCTTTTGATTACAACCGGGCGTTTTGGGATGTTTATAAATCGTTGGACATAGATTTTGCCGACCCAAATATTCCAGATTCCAATAACCCACGTAATTATAAAAATTCCTCGATATACCGTTTTGGAGTTCAATATGATATCGCAAAAATGTTTACTCTGCGTACAGGTTATTATTTTGACGAGTCACCCGTTCAAAAGGGATACTTTGCGCCCGAAACTCCCCGGAATGACAGTAACAACTATACTGCAGGAGTAACTGTAAACATTGGAGACCATCTACAGATTGACGCTTCCTTCCTGTATTCACATTTCAAGGAGGTAAATGCTTCCTATGATCATTATAAAGAATCCGGAAAGCCTGTTCCCTTTGGTGGAACTTATAAAACCAACGCTTTTGTTCCTGGTCTAGGGGTGACTTATAAATTATAAACCGAAAAATCCAACACTATCATGAAAACATTTTTTAGATATTCATTTGCACTTTTGGTTGTTGGCTTAGTTAGCTGCGATCCAGAGTTTGATTCACCTGTCACGGATTCAGGTTATTTTAGCCACGGAACTGCCGATTTTTCCAAATATGTGGCTGTGGGTAATTCCCTTACTGCGGGATACGCCAATGGTGCACTTTATATTACAGGTCAGGAAAACAGTTACCCGAACATTATGGCACAGCAATTTGCGTTTGTGGGAGGCGGTGAATTTCGTCAGCCCCTTATGAATGACAATATGGGAGGTTTGCTTATTAATGGTGCGATGTTGCCAGGATTTCCAAATAGATATGTCCTATCCGCTAAACCTGATGGAAGCAGTCCTTCGCCCAAACGTCTGGAAGGTACACCCACAACGGATGTAGCCAACCATTTGAGTGGACCATTCAATAATATGGGCGTGCCGGGAGCAAAAAGCTACCACCTGGGGGTGGAAGGCTACGGAAACATTGCAGGGCTTGCAACCAATCCACCGGCTGCCAATCCATATTTTGTAAGATTTGCAAGTAGTGACAATGCCACCGTGATTGGAGATGCAGTAGCACAAAGCCCTTCTTTTTTTACTTTGTGGATAGGAAACAATGATATTTTAAGTTATGCCACCTCTGGCGGTTCAGGCGTAGACCAAACGGGAAATCTTGACCCACGGTCTTACGGCGGTAATGATATTACCGATCCTAATGTTTTTGCCTCCGTTTATAGCTCCCAAGTGGATGCTTTAACCGCAAACGGTGCCAAAGGAGCTCTAATAAACATTCCTGAAGTTACTTCCATACCATATTTTACAACGGTTCCAGTAAATGCCATTCCTTTGGATGCCAATACCGCCGCGGGTCTAAACGCGCAATTCGGTGCTTATAATTCCCAGATTTTGCCTGTAATGGTTCAAATGGGTGTAATTACACCAGCGGAGGCTGCCTTTAGAAAAATAAATTTTGCGGCCGGACAAAATTTTCCCATTACAAGGGATAAGGAGCTGACGGATCTGACCAATATTTTACAAGGTCCTCCGTTCAATCTCCCTGCGCAAACAGCGACTTTATTGGGTCAGTTAAGACAAGTAAATGGAGATGATCTTATTGTATTGCCTGCTTCTACCGTAATTGGTTCAATGCCCGATCCCACCAATCCATTGGTGGTAGTAGGTGTGAGTATTCCATTGGGAGACGAATACGTTCTTTCAAAGGCTGAACAGGATCGCGTGACCGCCGCAAGTACTGCTTATAACGCAACCATACAGGCATTGGCAGGTGCTAAAGGACTTGCATTTGTGGATGTGAGATCACAATTGGCTAGATTGGCAGATGGAGGCATTCCGTTTGACGGCGGAATGCTAACTTCCCAATTTGTTACCGGTGGAGTTTTTTCCTTGGATGGAGTGCATCCCACTCCAAGGGGTTATGCCTTTACGGCCAACCTTATCATCAAAGCGATAAACAGAACGTATGATGCGACCATTCCGACGGTTAACGTTGGTAATTACGGCACCATTAATTTTAATGGAACATATTAAAATATAGGGGATAGAATTTTAAAACTTTTAACCGTCCCAGTTTGGGACGGTTTTTCTTTTGAAAAAATTTCAAGTATTTTCCTTCATTTTCTTTTTCCTAAGTAATTTTAAAACTCCATGGCGGAACCAAATCCGACAGTTTACGTTTATACGATACTAAAATCTATATAACCCCATGCTCAGATCAATTATTAAAATGTTGCTCACGGCCGTGGCCGTAGTAATCCTTGCCAATATCTTGCCCGGAATAGAAGTAGCTAATTATGGGTCAGCTGTCATTGTGGCGGTTGTTATTGCCCTATTGCGAATTTTTGTCAAGCCTATTCTTATTATTCTCACACTGCCCATTACTATTCTCACTTTTGGAATATTTATTTTGTTTATAAACGCCTTCATCATTCTGTTCACATCCTATTTGATTGAAAGTTTCCATGTTTCCTCCATCTGGTGGGCACTTTTGTTCAGTTTGTTGCTTTCGCTGTTCCAAGCCATGCTTTTTTCTCTTTTGCCGGAAGAAAAGTAATTTGTGGTACAACAGTTGCCTATCTTTTCGGGTTAGCGAAAATAATTTCGTATTTTTGCATCCCGAAATTCAGAAACGACAAAATGAACATCACAAAGAAAGACATTGATAACTTGAACGCTGTATTGACAGTGGCCATAGAAAAAGACGATTATTCAAGTAAGGTAGAGAAAGTGCTGAACGATTATCGGAAAAATGCAAATATTCCTGGTTTCCGAAAAGGAAATGTTCCTATGGGAATGGTAAAAAAGCAGTATGGCCGAGCTGTATTGGTGGAGGAGGTGAATAAACTTTTACAAGAAGCACTTCAAAAATATCTTACAGAAGAAAAATTGGATATCCTTGGAAATCCACTGCCGATGAACGAGGCTGAAATCGATTGGTCTTCGGACGATTATTCCTTTGAATTTGAACTTGGTCTTGCACCAAAATTTGATGTAGATTTAAAAGACAAGGAAATTACCCAATACAAAATCGTGGCCGATGACGAAATGCTCAACAATCAGATAAGTACCATTCGCAAGCAATTTGGGAAACTGGTTTCCAAAAATGAAGTGGAAGAAGGCGATGAAATTACCGGAACCTTTTCCTCCCAAGAAAAAGAAATCGATAAAAAAGTTACTCTTTCCACAAATGCCATTAAAGGCGAGGATCAATTAAAAAGTTTGATGGGCGCAAAGGTTGGTGATACAGTAACCTTGAAAACCAAAGGAATGTTTGCCGATGATCACGACAATCAAAAGTATTTTGGAGTTTCCCATGATGATGCACATGGTTTGGATATTGAGGTTTCATTTAAAATAGAAGAAATAAATACCCGTGAAATGGCCGAGTTGAACCAGGAATTGTTCGACAAACTTTTTGGTGAGGGAGTTGTTACTTCAGAAGAAGAGCTAAAAGCTAAGATTAAGGAAGATGCCGAAGGTCAATTTGCCCAACAGAGCGATCAAAAACTATTGAATGATGTAGTGGAATCCTTGATTGAAAATACCAAGTTTGATCTACCGTCTGAGTTTCTGCAACGATGGATTGCTAAATCCGGGGAAACTAGACTTTCTGAGGAAGAAGCAAAGGCCGAATTTGAAAAAAGTGAAAAAGGGCTACGTTACCAATTGATAGAAGGCAAAATCAGAGCCGATAATAATTTACAGGTAACCTTTGAAGAACTGAAGGATTTTTCTAAAAATATGATCAAAGCACAGATGGCCCAATATGGTCAAATGGATCCTTCTGATGAGGAATTGGATAGCATTGCCGTACGGATTCTTTCTAATAGAGAAGAGGTGGAGCGTCTTAGCGAACAGTTGAATACAAATAAACTACTTCAATTTTTTAAGGAAAACGCAAAACTGAAGACTAAGGAAGTTAGTTACGACGCTTACATCAAAGAAGCCTACGCATAATTCAGCGAAGAAATAGTTATCTTTAGGCGTTGAATTTATTTGGATTTAACGCCTTTTTAATTCCTGTCCCATTGGGAAATGCGTTTTTATTTGGCAGGAAATATTTTAATTTTTCCCAATTTATTTTTCGTAACTCAAATAACGAACACACATTTATGAACTACAGTAACGAATTCAGAAATTTTGCTATAAAAGATCAGGGCATCAGCAATATGTACTATGATAAAATAATCGGCAGTATGTATCCGCAGAACCTAACACCAAATATTATAGAAGAACGTCAAATGAATGCCGTTGCCATGGACGTCTTTTCGCGTTTGATGATGGACAGGATTATTTTCCTGGGCACTGGCATTAACGATCAAGTGGCGAATATTGTTCAGGCACAGCTCCTTTTTTTAGCTAGTACCGATGCTTCAAGAGATATACAGATATATATCAATTCTCCCGGGGGAAGTGTATATGCCGGTCTGGGAATATATGATACCATGCAATTTATAAAGCCGGACGTAGCAACTATTTGCACGGGGATGGCAGCATCAATGGCCGCAGTGCTTTTATGTGCAGGAGAAAAAGGAAAACGTAGCGGATTAACGCATTCCCGAGTGATGATCCATCAACCGTTGGGAGGTGCGCAAGGGCAAGCAAGTGATATTGAAATAACCGCCAGGGAAATAATTACCCTAAAGGAAGAACTATATAAAATAATTGCCAAGCATACCGGACAATCCTATGAAAAGGTTTTCGAGGACAGCGATCGTGATTATTGGATGAAAGCAGACAAAGCTTTGGAATACGGAATGATCGATGAAATCTTGACCAGAAGCTAGGAAAACCTATCATTTATTGAAGGGAGCAGAAGTAAATAACTTCTAAACTAAATTTAAATGGTTTTTATTTAATTTAAATAGATTTTTTTGAAAAAAAACAATATGTCTAAAGAAGACTTGGAATGTTCATTCTGTGGCCGTAAAAAGGCAGAAACCAGCTTGCTAATTGCAGGATTGGATGCCCACATTTGCGATCGCTGTATTGAACAGGCCCATGGAATAGTAGTTGAAGAAGCCTTACATGCTGGCAATTCAGAACTTTCCTCGGACCTTATGCTGAAGAAACCAAAAATGATCAAAGCATTTTTGGATGATTATGTAATTGGACAGGATTATACGAAAAAAGTGATGTCCGTAGCGGTATATAACCACTATAAACGTCTTTTACAGCCCAAAACCGATGATGATATCGAAATACAAAAGAGCAATATCATTATAGTTGGTCAAACGGGGACAGGAAAAACCTTAATTGCCAAAACTATAGCGCGCATGCTCAATGTGCCATTGGCAATTGTGGATGCCACGGTTTTGACCGAAGCCGGTTATGTAGGAGAGGACGTAGAGAGTATTTTGACCAGATTGCTTCAGGCAGCGGATTACAATCTTGAAAAAGCCGAAAACGGTATCGTCTTTATAGATGAAATCGACAAAATAGCCCGTAAGAGCGACAATCCCTCCATTACTCGTGATGTGAGCGGCGAAGGCGTTCAACAGGCACTGCTTAAGCTTTTGGAAGGAACAACAGTTAACGTTCCGCCAAAAGGAGGTAGGAAGCATCCCGATCAAAAGTTCATTGAGGTTAATACAGAGAACATTCTTTTTATTGCCGGTGGAGCCTTTGACGGTATTGAACGACATATTTCCAGAAGATTGAATATGCAGGCCGTGGGCTTTACCGCTTCGTTGAATGAAAGCCATACGGACCGCGATAATATGCTTCGGTATATTATCCCGAAGGATTTAAAGGATTTTGGATTGATACCCGAAATTATTGGCCGTCTTCCAGTGCTCACTTATATGAACCCCTTGGATATAAAAACTTTACGCGCTATCCTTACCCAACCTAAAAATGCCATCATCAAACAATACAAAAAACTGTTTGAAATGGACGGGATTGATTTTGAGATCAATGAGGAAGCACTGGATTTTATTGTAGAGCAGGCTATTGAATACAAACTTGGAGCCCGTGGTCTTCGATCCTTATGCGAAGCTGTTTTGACCGATGCTATGTATGAACTTCCCGGTACGGACGATAAGGTTCTGAGAGTTACCAAGGATTATGTTCAGGAAAAATTGGATAGATCCACCATTAAAAAGCTCAAAGCAGTTTCTTAAATAAAAATAATCAGTTTTAAAAAAACCGTCTTAAATTTAATTTTATGGCGGTTTTTTATTTATCAAATTGCTGTGGATTTTCAAAATCCTTGATTTATGATAAATCTATCCGCGGGCTACCGTTGATTTAGAACAAGCAATTCTTCCAAAAAACCTCTATTGTTGGACAAGCGTGGAACCTTGTGCTGGCCGCCAAGTTTATTTTTTTCTTTAAGCCAATCATAAAAAAGCCTTTCCCGGGCGGGATGTATTTTTGGAACGTTCAAAGTAGTATTGTTAAAACGTTTTGCTTCGTAATCACTATTAACTTCCTGTAAGGCCGAATCCAATATTTGTGTAAATACGTGGAGGTCTTTAGGTGGGGATTTAAATTCAATGATCCATTCATGGGCTCCCTTTTCCCGGCCTTGCATAAAAATAGGCGCCACGGTATAATCCACAATTTCCGCATTGGTAATCTGCATGGCTTTACGCAAAGCTTCCTCAGCGTTTTCAATGATCAATTCCTCGCCAAATACGTTTATGAAATGTTTTGTCCTTCCAGTAACTTTTATGCGATAGGGATCGGTGGAAGTAAAACGGATTGTGTCCCCGATTTTATAACGCCATAAACCGGCATTGGTAGTAATTACAAGAGCATAATTTATCCCTTCCTTTACTTCACTTAATGGAATCACCTTTTCCTCTAAGGTGCCATAATTGTCCATTGGAATAAACTCATAAAAAATCCCGTAATCCAACATCAACAATAATTCCTTGTTCTCATTTCTGTCCTGTAATGCAAAAAAACCTTCGGAGGCGTTATAGATTTCGTAATATCTAAAATCACTGCGGGGTAAAAGTTTATTGTATTGGTCAACATAGGGATCAAAATTTACTCCCCCATGAAAATATACTTCCAGATTGGGCCATACCTCAAACAAATTCTTCTTTTCCGTGGTTTCCATTACCGTATTTAAAAGAACTAACATCCACGAAGGAACACCCGCAAGGCTGGTAACATTTTCTTTAATGGTTTCGTTTACTATGGCTTGCATTTTTGTTTCCCAATCGCCCATAAGCGATACCTCATTGCAGGGTGTACTGCTGAACTCCGCCCAGAAAGGCATATTGTCTATTAAAATTGCCGAAAGGTCCCCAAAAACGGTTCCGTTTTCCTGATAGAGTTGTTTGCTGCCGCCAAGACGAAGGCTTTTGCCCAAAAACAATTGCGCATTTGGATTGTTGTTGAGATACATACACAGAAGATCCTTACTTGCAGCATAATGGCAATCTTCTAAGGAATCATAAGTAACAGGAATAAATTTGCTTTTGGCATTTGTGGTGCCACTCGATTTCGCAAACCACTTGACCGGGGTTGGCCAAAATATATTGGTTTCACCCCTCCGTGCCCGCTCTATTCGCCCTTCGTTCTCTTCATAATTTGTAATGGGTATGCTGTCGGCAAATTGACGGTAGGACTTAATTGAAGAAAAACCGTATTGCCGCCCGATTTCAGTATATTTTGCTTTTTGAAGCAAATTGAAAAGCAATTCTTCCTGAACCTCAATAGGATATTTTAAAAAGAGGTCTATCTGATGGAATCTCTTTTTTAAAAACCAGGATGCAATTGAGTTTACAATGGGGATTGGCATAGTTAGCGTCTCTTTAGTCCAATAAAAATAAGGATTTTCTTACTTTAAATGCTGATTAATTATCTTCATCCTGAAGCACATTCCTGCTATTTTATTTCCTTATTAACCTTTGGTTCCGCTCTATCAATTCAGAGTTTAGCCAAGTTTAATGGATAAGTGATCCAAGAGTTTTTTTAATGGGTTATTTTTGTAACTGCAAGTTACTATTTGTTATGAATTATCAAGGTGTTCTTAGAAAAATGCAGACTGAAAATGGCTCGCCTATTCAGTATTATATCATATTTGAAAATGATTTTATTCATGTAAACCAATTGTTGCATAAAAAAATAAGTATCCATTTTTTGCGATATCAATGTTTGGAATGTGGTGGGGAAAAGAAAATATTCCGCCAAGGTTTTTGCTACGATTGCTTTTATTCATCCCCTAGTGCAGCTCCATGGATTATAAATCCAGAATTGAGCAAGGCGCATCTGGGCATTGAAGAACGCGATTTAAGCTATGAGCAGGAAGTTCAACTTAAACCGCACGTAGTCTATTTGGCCAATAGCAGCAATATAAAAGTAGGAGTTACCCGAAAATCGCAAATACCAACAAGATGGATAGATCAGGGAGCACACGAGGCCATTGAAATCCTTGAGGTGCCCAACCGTTATCTCGCCGGACTGGTGGAGGTGGCCTTAAAAAATCATGTGAGCGACAAAACCAATTGGCGAACTATGCTCAGGAATGACTTAAAAGATGAGGACCTCGTATATTGGAGAAATACTCTAAAGCAACATATTCCCGAGGAGGCTCTTGAATATTTTCTGGAGAACACCGTTGAAACTTTGCTTCAGTTTCCAGTTGTAAAGTATCCCCATAAACCCAAACCACTCAATTTAATTAAAACTCCCTATTATGAAGGAGTGTTAAAAGGAATAAAAGGGCAATACCTAATTTTTGAGGACGACACCGTTTTAAACATCCGAGGGAATGAGGGATGCGTTGTAAGCATCAACGTCAATTAAACGTGGATTAGGGTTTCTTTTTTTTGCCACCTAAAAATCCTTCCAGGATATCCTTAACTTTATCCTTTGCCGGTTGCTGAGTGTTTTGCTGATTATTTTGTTGTTGGTTATTGGTTTTTGTCGAATCTTTTTTGATGACCCCGTCCAGTAACCCTTCCAGAATATCAGTGCCTTTATTGACCAATTCATCTTTTTGTTTGGCAACCAATTTTTGGGTTAATTCCGTTACCGCTTTTTCCGTATCCAGACTTATTTTCGGATTTGTAAAAGTACCTGTTAATCCTACGGGTAAATCCACCCTCATTTCACTGGATTCTTTGGGGTCCAGCTTTTGTAAAAGTTTGGTTACTTCAGCTCCCAAATATTTTGCAGGTATATCCAGATCCAATTTGTAATCAATTGATTTGTCCAAGGAATGAGTGCCAGCGACATTTATTTTGACTCCTTTTATATCAAAATTAAATGGCTTTACAGTAATTTTTCCGTCATCAAAACTAAAGTTTGTGGTCACATTCTTTAAACTCAACCGGTCCAAATCCAAAAAGGAAACTTTATCGCCAAGGGCAGATAACAGGGGAGCCTGTGCAGGATCCACTTCGGCAGTTAGGATTTGCGCCAAGGCGCTTCCGTCCAAGGATGCAAGATTGGGTGAAAGGTCCTTGGTCAAATCTCCGCTCAGTTTAAATTTGGTATTCAAGCTTCCATGCAAGGCTTTTGCTATGGGAGCCAAATATTTGAACATTTCAACTTTGGAAAAGGATTGGGTAATGTCTATTTTGTTTAGATCCAAATCCATTGAAAAAGTGGGTGTTTCGGATTTTGTGGACACTTTACCCGAAAAAACAATACTTCCTCCAAAAATATCCGAAGTGAAATTGCTAAGTGAAAGCGTTTCATCCTTAATGGTTGCGGTTCCTTTGGCATTTTTAAGTTCCAGATCTCCATAAAGTATCCGGTTAGCATTGAAATCCAAAATTGCATCTAGGAAACTCGGTATTTTAACCGATTCCTCGTTGGAGCTTTTATTCTTATTTCCTTCGTTCTTGCTTGTTTCGATTTTCTGTGAATCTTCTGAGGAGGCCATAAAATCATTCACATCGAAAGTATTTGATTTCACTCCAAAATGTCCCTTCAGCACTTGTTTGTTCATCAAAAAGGAAATAAGGTTATTGATGGTACCCGAAGCCTTAATATCCGTGTTGCCGGTGGTAGCCGTAAGTTCCTTTAGCGAAAAAACACCGGGTTGAAGGGACAAACTTGCATTGGATATTTTTAAATCATTTTTAAAGCCGGCATCGTAAATAAAATTGCTGATACTCGCGTTTCCACGTACATCCATTTTATCATATCTTTCCTTTTCTACGGACTCCAAATCAAAACGTGCAAGGATATCGGCTTTAAATATTCCCGTTAAATTTTGTTCCATGGTAATTGGGAGCACCTGTTTGATATTGGCCAAGTTAAGGATGCCCACCATTTCCATATTCACCAATGGATTTTCCACAATATTTTTGATGTCGCCATTTACACGGAAAGGTTCCCCATCAATTCTAAAGGTAAGTTTAGGGATATTTAAATACGTGTCTTTTAATTCACCGGTTTCATTTTTTAATTGCGCATCTATGGTTATATTATCTACAGACTTGGGCAATGAAGGATATTGGAAGGAGGCATTGTCACTGCTTACTTGAATGTCCATGGTTGGAATATGGGTATCGTCAACAACCCCTTTGAGTTTCCCATTTACGGTAAAATCACCTGTAGTTTTTACATCGCTGATTTTTTCTAAATAGGCTTCAGGAATAACCGCCAAAAAATTTTTAAAATCTGAGGAAGGTGTGCTAAAGACGATGTCCACCTCCGTATTTTCTTCATTCAATTTTACAAAGCCATCAAATTTTAAAGGAAGATCATTTATCCTGGCCTCGTTCTCCAAAAAAGTATAGGTTTGGTTCTTAAGGTCAATTTTGAATACTGCGTCCAATGACAGTTTATTTTTGGTCAAATATTCGGTAGAATCTTTTTTAAAGGAAATTAAAGCACTTGTTTTTGTGTTCAATTGACTCACTTCTTGGGATAAATCGCCGCTGCCCTTATGCTGGATATCGGTAAGAACAAAGAAGGTTTTGGAAGCGTCATCAAAATAGTTGAGCTGTGAATCGGTTATTTCATAATCTTTCAATTGAAAAGTAAAGGCTTTCTCTTCCGTGGAATGGGCCAGATTTTCAATGCTATCGTCTTTTAAGGCAATATCGTAATTAGCATTTCCAAGAGAATCAACTTTTATGTTGATCAATGCATTTTCCAGTCTTATCCCGTCTATTTTGAGATCTCGCGATTTGAAAATTTGGGTAATCCCCATTTGTAGACTAAGGTTTTTCCCACTAACCAGCGTATCTCCCTGAAATGGAGATTTATTGATTATGCTGAATCCGCTTAGGTTAAGAGAAGCGTCTGGAAAACTTCGGAATACCGTTAAATCCAAATGTTCCCATGCAACTACTGCGTTCAGATTTTTATTGATAGCATTTTTTAAGGCCTTTTCCAAATTTCCCTTAAATAAAAAGGGCGCTGCAATAAGCAGTACAATTAGAATCGCCAAAATGACACCTATTATTTTTAGTGCTTTTTTCATAATTGTTTAAAACAATATTTGAGGATACGTATTCATAAAAAACCAGGTAAAATCTGGTTTTTCATATATTTTTTTAACCTTCGCGCAAATATAGGTTTAACCCATATTCTTTTCCTTAATTTCATCTTAAATGAACATAGCGCAAACTCCTAACAGTCTTTTCCTTTCCTTAGGAAGTAATATGGGCAATCGCTTGGAAAACCTTCAAAATGCGGTAGATCTTTTGTTTGAAAACTTGGGATTGGTGTTAAAAGTTTCTTCCGTATATGAAACTCCTGCAATGGGTTTCCACGGAAGTCCTTTTTTGAATGCTGCGGTTGTTCTAAAAACAGAAATGAAACCGCTGGATGTGCTCACCATTATAATGGATATTGAAAAATCCCTGGGCAGAGAGAGATCCAATTCCCCAGAATATGCTTCTCGGCCGATAGATATTGATGTACTATTTTTTGGAGATGAAATTATTACCTCGGAGAAACTAATAGTTCCCCATCCTAGGATGCAGATGCGCAAATTTGTACTTCAGCCCTTAATGGATCTAGATCCAGAATATGTTCATCCGTTGGTTCGCAAACCCGTATCCCAATTACTTGCCGAAACCACAGACCTCAGTGAAATTACGGTCATTAAAGAAAAACTTGAAGATCCACGGCGAAAATATCCTATTTCCCAATTTGGTTTTATTGCCATTGAAGGAAATATAGGTGCAGGAAAAACTAGTTTGGCAACGAAAATTGCGGAGGAATTTAATGCCAAATTAATTTTGGAGCGGTTTAAGGAAAATCCATTCCTTCCAAAATTTTACAAAAATGCCGCACAGTATGCCTTTCCTCTCGAAATGTCCTTCTTGGCCGACCGTTATCAACAAATGATGGACGATAGTTCCAGTATTGATCTTTTTACCGATTGCATTATCTCGGATTACGATATTTTTAAATCCTTGGTTTTTGCAAGAATAACGCTGGCCGAAGAAGAGTTTTTGCTCTATAAAAAATTGTTTGATATTATGCAAAGGGAACTGCCCAAGCCGCATGTCTATGTTTATATCTACCAGGATACCGATAGGCTCCTAAAAAATATACAGAAGCGAGGCAGGGAATACGAACAGGAAATAGAAGCCGATTATTTAGATAAGTTGAATTCCGGCTATCTTGAATTGATAAAATCAAAGAAAGACCTAAATGTAAAGATTATAGATATTTCCGATATGGACTTTATTGAAAATAGAAAGGATTATATCGAAATACTGCAAAAAATTGTAGCGGCGGAATAGGTTATAAAGATTGATAGGAATAAAATTTACAGCCAATCTGAAACCATTTGATTCCTGGGTTTTATTACCGTCGAGGTTTATCAAATACCATTGACAGATTTAATACCTTTGCAAAAAAATATACTAATGAGCGCATCAGATAATTACGACAGAGATAGAGGTTCCAAAAAACCCGGAAAGAATGCCAGAAAGAAAACTATTGCGCGTGCAAGTTCATCTGCAAAACCTGGAGATTCCAAAAAGAAAGATCCTTCCAAGCCCAAATTGAAGTTTGATAAGGACGGAAAAGAAATTGGAAGACGGCCAAAACAGGTAGTGGAACAAAAAAAGAGTAATCCAGAAGATGGAATACGCTTGAACAAATACATTGCCAACAGTGGGATTTGTTCACGCCGCGAAGCGGATACCTACATTGCTACTGGATTGGTTACGGTTAATGGAAAAGTGGAAAATGAAATGGGCCATAAGGTGAAGTTGGGAGATGATGTCCGTTTTGATGGCCGGCGGTTGCAGCCTGAGCCGAATACCTATATCTTATTGAATAAACCTAAAGGTTTTGCTACTACTGATAGCAATGCAAAGGGAATGACCGTTATGGATCTTGTTGCCAGTGCAACTACTGCCAAAATTAAGCCTTTTGGGAGATTGGGCAGGAATGCCACGGGACTTCTGCTATTTACCAATGACGATGAATTTGTACAGAAGTTTTCCAAAAAGGGTATTTCACGGCTTTTTCATATTGAACTTGATAAAAACCTTAAATTGGAGCACCTGAAAAAAATACGGGATGGTTTTACAATAGACGGAAATGAAATCCAAGTAGATGACGTTAGCTATGTTGACAATTCGCCCAAAAGTGAAATAGGTTTAAAGATAAAGCATACCGGAAATAGTATAATCCGCACCATATTCGAGCACTTAGGCTATGAGGTTGTTCGCGTGGATTGTGTAACCCTTGGACCGCTTACCAAGAAGGATCTTCCGCGAGGACGCTACAGAACTCTTACCGAAAATGAGCTTAACTTATTCCGAATGTTGTAACTAACAGCGTAAAAGTTCTGAAATAGTGATAGATATTAAATTATTTTTACCACATTTGCACCCTAAATATTACTTTAAAATGGTTGGTTTTTGGATGTCTTCAAAAACGTGTTTCTAGATGAACAACACATTTTCTCTTCCATCGGCTTTGATGTCGCAGGTACTGGACAAAAGTTTCATTTTAACTGTCCTGCCTATTCGTATTTAATTCTCAAGTTAATTTTTTGTTATTCACCTTAATTTGAGGGGAATTGCCACTAGAGCTTTTTAATTTACACCCCACAACAAAAACGACAAAATGAACACAAAGTATATAGATTTAATCAACCAAACATATTATTGGCCTCAGGATGAATTTAAACTGGGCGACAATGGTCTTGAATTCCATGATGTGGATATGATGGGTTTGGTAGAGAAATACGGTGCGCCTCTTAAATTTACATATCTTCCTAAAATTTCCGAAAATATCAATCTCGCGAAAAAGTGGTTTTCAGAAGCTATCAAAAAGCATGGATATAAAGGAACTTATAATTACTGCTATTGTACCAAAAGTTCGCATTTTAAACATGTGCTGGACGAGGCTTTAAAGAACGATATCCATATTGAAACTTCTTCGGCATTTGATATCGATATTGTGGAAAATTTAAAAGCTACCGGAAAAATCACCGATAAAACCTATGTTATCTGTAACGGTTTTAAACGGGAACAATATATAGAGAACATTGCCCGGTTGATCAATAAAGGACATGAAAACTGCATTCCTATTATTGACAATTACGAAGAAATCGATTTGCTTACCGACAGTATCGAAAACCATTTTAATGTAGGCATCCGTATTGCATCGGAAGAAGAGCCAAAATTTGAGTTCTATACCTCCAGACTTGGCATCGGCTATAAAAACATCATTCCATTTTACGAGGACCAGATTAAAAATAACGATAGGGTGGACTTAAAGATGCTCCACTTTTTTATCAATACCGGAATTAGGGATACCGCTTATTATTGGAATGAATTGGTTAAGTGTCTTAAAGTATATGTCCGCTTAAAGAAAATTTGTCCATCGTTGGACAGTCTTAACATTGGAGGTGGTTTTCCAATTAAAAATTCGCTACACTTTGAATACGATTACCAATACATGGTAGATGAAATTTTGAATCAAATTAGTATTACATGTGCAGAGGCCGATGTGCCGGTTCCACATATATTTACTGAATTCGGTAGTTTTACGGTGGGTGAAAGTGGCGGTGCGGTTTATGAGATACTGTATCAAAAACAACAAAATGACAGAGAGAAGTGGAATATGATCAATTCCTCTTTTATTACCACTTTGCCCGATACGTGGGCAATAAGCAAAAAGTTTATTATGCTTCCCCTTAATCGTTGGAATGACGAATATGAGCGGGTTTTGCTTGGGGGCCTTACCTGTGATAGCGACGATTATTACAACAGTGAACAGAATATGGCTGCCATTTATTTGCCCAAATTTAAAAAGGAAAAACCCTTGTATATCGGTTTTTTTAATACAGGCGCTTATCAGGAATCCATTGGAGGCTTTGGAGGTCTTCAACATTGTTTGATTCCCCAGCCAAAACATATTTTGATCGATCGAGATAAAAATAATAATATTACCACCAAACTTTTTTCAGAACAACAAACAAGCGAGCAATTGCTTAACATTTTAGGTTATGAGCACTAAGACGTACGCAGGAATTCCGCAGAAAAATGCGGTATTGGAAACATCAAAAATTGTATTGATTCCCGTTCCTTATGATGGAACAAGCACTTGGCAAAAAGGTGCCGACAAGGGCCCGGAGGCATTTTTGGATGCTTCGGAAAACATGGAGCTTTACGATATAGAAACCCAGACGGAAGTTTACAAACAGGGTATCTATCTTGCCGAAGCTATTACGGAAAATGCATCACCCGAGGCTATGGTTGCGGAGGTGCATAAAGTGACTAAGGACTACATTAAGCGAAACAAATTTGTGACACTTTTTGGCGGGGAACACAGTATTTCAATAGGTTCTATTAGGGCTTTTAATGAATGTTTTGACGATCTTACAGTTCTTCATATCGACGCCCATGCCGATTTGAGAAAGGAATATGAAGGCACTAAGTGCAATCATGCCTGTGCAGTGTATGAGGCCAGCCAAAACACCAATTTGGTTCAGGTAGGTATACGCAGTATGGATGTCTCCGAAACCAGAGTAATGGATGAAGAAAAAGTGTTTTTTGCACATGATATGGCCAAGGATGAATACTGGATCGATAAAGTAATCGAAGCACTTGGGGAAAATGTTTTTATCACTTTTGATTTGGATGCGTTTGATCCGTCCATACTTCCATCCACGGGTACCCCAGAACCAGGAGGATTATTCTGGTATGAAACCTTGGATTTCCTTAAACAGGTTTTTGAAGAAAGAAATGTTGTAGGTTTTGACATCGTAGAGCTTTGCCCAAATGAAGATGAAAAAGCATCCGATTTTGTTGCTGCAAAATTATACTATAAAATGCTGACCTATAAATTCTCCGGCACGGATGAAGGAGACGAATACGAAAATAATTTTAACGAAACGAAAAAGACCGTTTCAAAATTTAATACAGAAGAAGATGAGTACTAATAAAGGAGCGATCTCCCAGTTTATAGAAAAATATTACCTGCACTTTAATGCGGCTGCCTTGGTAGATGCAGCAAAAGGTTACGAAGCCCAATTGAACAAAGGTTCAAAAATGTTGGTTTCCCTTGGTGGCGCCATGAGTACCGCCGAATTGGGAAAAATCTTTGCCGAAATGATCCGTCAGGACAAAGTGCAAATTATTTCCTGTACTGGCGCAAACCTTGAAGAGGATATTATGAACCTTGTGGCGCACTCCCATTATAAAAGAATTCCACATTATAGGGATCTTACTCCCCAAGATGAATGGGATCTTTTAGAGAAAGGTCTTAACCGTGTTACCGATACGTGTATTCCCGAGGAAGAAGCTTTCCGAAGAATTCAAAAGCATATCGTAAAGATTTGGAAGGATGCCGAAGCAAAAGGAGAACGATACCTGCCGCACGAATATATGTACAAATTATTGTTGAGCGGGGTAATGGAGGAACACTACGAAATTGATCTAAAAAATTCCTGGATGTATGCCGCAGCCGAAAAAAATCTACCCATCATTTGCCCAGGCTGGGAGGACAGTACAATGGGAAACATCTTTGCAAGCTATGTTTTAAAAGGAGAATTAAAGGCCTCCACAATGAAAAGTGGAATTGAATACATGACTTTCCTTGCCGATTGGTACACAGAAAATTCCAAAAATGGCATTGGCTTCTTCCAAATTGGAGGGGGTATTTCAGGCGATTTCCCTATCTGTGTTGTGCCCATGTTATATCAGGATATGGAACGTCCTGAAACTCCATTCTGGAGTTATTTCTGCCAGATTAGTGATTCCACTACAAGCTATGGAAGTTACTCTGGTGCCGTTCCCAATGAAAAAATCACCTGGGGAAAATTGGACATCGACACTCCAAAATTTATTATCGAAAGCGATGCAACCATTGTGGCTCCTCTGATTTTTGCGTATTTGCTTGATATGTAAATAATTGGCTTAATTAATTTGACTCACTTGGACTAATGTCTTAAATTTTTAGACAAATTATTGGCCATGTTTATTGATGAACAACCTGAATTTTTAAAGGAAGTAAATGAACCTTTATCTTTCTATGCCAAAAACCTTAGCGGGTTATCGGGAAAATATCCTTTACAGATTTTTTTCACGATAAGATGTTGATAGTTTGCGTATTCAGAAAAGGACTTCCTTTTAAAATTTTCAGTCAAATTAAATCCTTTACGCCATTTTCAGATTCAGATTGGGCGGAATATTTGGATCTTTCATCCAAAACGTTGCAACGCAATCGAGAGGAAAAGGATTTTAGTTTTAAACCCAACCATACGGAACAAATTTTTGAACTCTCCGAAGTGATAAATTTTGGAATTGAAGTTTTTGGCTTTTCCCATAAATTCTACAATTGGATTAAATCTGCATTATTTGCCCTAAACAATCTTAAACCGCTGGAGCTTATCAATGACTCTTATGGTAAAGAAATGGTAATTGCAGAACTTAACCGAATTGAGCACGGTATCTTTGCATAATGGCTGTCTTTAGGCTTGCGAGAGAAAAATATGCACGGGACTTAAACGGCAAAAGTGCGGCGATTTTTGGCAACCGATGGTATTCCAATGGTGTCGAAGTGCTTTATACTGCAGAGAGCAGGGCCTTGGCAATGACGGAATTGCCGGTTCATTAAAGTGCTAATAATTTGACTGAGGATTTCCGAATGATAGAGATTGAAGGGCCGCCGTCCGTCAGAATTGGTCAACTGGATTCATATTTGTTGGATCGCCAATGGAATATAAATCCACTTCATTTTTAAACTCAAATACTTGGCTATGCGTTTATCAAATCCCAAAATAAATGTATCTTAAAGGTGCCATCGGCGGTGGTCAAAGGGGACTTCAATTATTTGTTCAATCCCAACCATCACGAATTCAAAAAAATTAAAATTAATTATATTACACCATTCCCTTTTGACAGAAGGATATTTAAGGAATTGTAAAAAATATGGATCCAAGAAAAATAGACAATATCGAATTGAAATTTTTAACCCTTAAAGACTATAAGGAGTTAAAAAAAGCCACACTTCAGGCTTACGATGGAATGTCCAATAGTTATTGGAAACTTGAGGAAATCGGGAATCTAATTGAGAAGTTTCCAGAAGGGCAAGTGGTGGTAATGGCTGATGGCGAAATTGCCGGTTGTGCCTTATCGCTTATCGTAGACTTAAAAAAGCTGGGTATAAATCATACTTACGAGGATGTGGCCGGTGACCCTGAGTTCAAAATCCACGATCCCGAGGGAGATGTGCTCTATGGAATCGATGTCTTTATCAGACCCGATTACCGGGGTTTACGCCTAGGGAGACGATTGTATGATTATAGAAAGGAATTATGTGAAAACCTTAATTTAAAAAGTATCGTCTTTGGAGGTAGGATGCCGAATTATCACCTCCACGCCGAAAATATGACTCCCAAGCAATATATTGCAAGGGTGCGTAGAAGAGAGATAGAGGATCCAGTATTGGATTTTCAAATGTCCAATGATTTTCACCCGGTACGTGTCCTAAAAGGATATTTGGAGGGAGATAAGGCTTCCGGGGAATTCGCCGTGTTGATGGAGTGGGACAACATTTATTATGAAGAAGTTGAGAAGGATCCAACACCCCAGACTACCAAAAGTATAGTGAGAATCGGATTGATCCAATGGCAAATGCGGAATTATGCTGGCATGGAGGATTTGATGGACCAAGCGGAATATTTTATAGATAGTGTTGCCGGTTACCGATGTGATTTTGCTGTTTTTCCAGAATTTTTCAACGCTCCTTTAATGGCAGATTATAACCATTTGAGCGAACCCGATGCTATACGTGAATTAGCTACCCATACCAAGGATATTAAAGATCGGCTTTCCCATCTTGCTATATCATATAACATCAATATAATAACGGGAAGTATGCCAGAAATGGTCAGGGGAAAACTTTACAATGTTGGCTATCTGTGCCGTCGTGATGGAAGCATTGAACGATTTGAAAAAATCCATGTTACTCCAGACGAGGAGCGTGTATGGGGTATGAGTAACGGTACCCATTTTCAAGTTTTTGATACCGATAGTGGCCGTATTGGCATTTTGGTATGTTATGACGTTGAGTTTCCGGAATTGCCTAGGATTCTTGCCGATGACGGTATGGATATTCTTTTTGTACCCTTTTTAACCGATACTCAAAACGCCTATTCGCGAGTGCGCTTATGTGCTCAGGCACGCGCGGTGGAAAACGAATGTTATGTTGCCATTGCTGGGAGTGTAGGCAACCTTCCAAAAGTTCATAACATGGACATCCAGTATGCGCAATCTGCAGTTTTTACACCCTGTGATTTTGCATTTCCCAGCAATGGAATTAAAGCTGAAGCTACTCCCAACAGTGAAATGATCTTGGTGGCCGACGTGGATATTGATCTCCTTCGGGAATTGCATTCCTATGGTGCTGTCAAAAACCTAAAGGATAGGAGGAAGGATGTGTATAGGTTGGAACGCGTAAAGAGGAAATAATTAGGGAAAAGACTAAAGTTGGTTGTTTTTAATTCGCAGATCAAAAACAAAATCATGGGTTTCCAGGAGTTTGAAGGACCCAGAACTGTCCAATGGGTTCAATAAATAATTATATTCCGAAGGGATGATAATGGAAGGAATCTTTAGTATAGCATTTTTTTCCTTAAGCAATCTGGTCCCAAGATCTTTTGTGGAACGCGGGGCCGGAGTATCTTTCCAATTTCCGGGAAGTTCTTCCTGTTCCAGGGAAATAATTTTTTTAGGATCGATTTCAAACACACATATGCTTAAAGCCCTTGGGATAAAATCAATATTGATATTCACAGCGTATTCCAGAATGGATAATGCACGGCTTTCCGCAGTATAGATGCATGGGGAGTCAATATGGTTCCAACGTCCACCAAAGAGTTTAGCGCCGGTCCCACTTAAATCCTCTGCATATTGTGATTTGGATAGTCGGTAAACCTTCATATTTAAGAGTAAACCCCGTATTCAATCCTACCTATCAGATTTCTGATTTCATCTCGACCAAATTGATTATCCATAAAATGAAAAGGGACTGAACCGCCGAGTGCTTGGTTAGGAGCGAACATCCACTTATTGAAATGTTCTTTGTTCTCAAAAACCTCATAACCTAAGGAGTATATTTCGGCTACGGCAATAATGCGTTCACTAACGTGATCGCTGAATTTTTGATCTCCTTTTTTATTGATAAGGGTGGACCGGGTAACAGATAATGCCTGGGCCAATGCATCATAATCCAAAGAAGTCTCTTCCTTTAAAGTGGCTAGATAGCTTTTGGAAACGCCATCACGGACAATTTTCATTTTCTGAAATGATGTCATTTCGGCTAAAGGAATGGCGGCGTTTCCATCAAAGAAACTGGTTGGCGCTTCGTGTACGTAATCTAGGCTGCCTGAAAGATGATATGCTTTTTCCATGATAGTACAATTTTAAACTTTTATTAGTTCAAAATTACATCTTTTTTCTTGATAAAAAAAATCGCTACCTATTCGAAACCAATTTTCCTTTCAAAATGTTAGTGCTATATAATATAGAGGAATCAAGTTTTGGAAAGATGTGGGTCTTGGTTCTTTGATTGTATAAATATTTCAAAATAAGCGAACGAAAAAACAACAATGTATTCCAAACCGATTAACCAAGGATTTTCCATTACCCCATCATTAAAGTAACCCGAATAGCTAAACATTACCATAAAGCTCCACACTATAGGAAATTTATAGCTGGTAAAAACCGATAGTAGCAATGGAGTTGCAACATACCAAGGATGCACGGTAGTTGCCATTAAATAATAAAAGGAAACCCCAAAAAGCATGGTGACAAACAATTCCTTTGACCTATTAATCTTTTTATAAAAAGTGAGCCATAAAATAAACAGAATAACCAAAACAGGCAGAATTTTGCCTGCAGTCGCTATCACATTCCAACCCACTGTCTGATATCCTATCCAGCGAATGATATAGTAAATACTTGCATTAAATTCAAAATTTTGGAACCAAAGAGCGGTGGTGGCAACGTAATTTTGAAAAAAGTTGCTGGAATAAAATGGAAGGAAAGTAAGAATTACCGTGGTCAAGATGATAGCATAAAATTCCAATATTTTTTTTTGGGCGCTATCTCCACTTTTGGACGCGGAAGACTTTTTCTTAAATTTCAAAAAGTAGGGAAGAAATAAAGGAAGGAACAACAGGGGTAATAATTTGGTGGAGATGGAAATTCCAATAATAATTGCTGCCATTTGCCATTTATCGGAAAAAAGCAGAAAAAGGCCTAAAATAAACAGGAATAACATAACACCCTCAAAATGTAGATTCCCTGTGAGTTCAATAATGATAAAAGGATTTAAAAAATACCAGAATATGTTCTTTTCAGGGAGTCGGAATTTTTTAAGTAATTTTTTACCATATAGAAGAATTCCAATATCTGCCAGTATAATAATTACACGAATCATTATTACGGATCCTAACACGGTCCTACTGGAAAGTAAGGCTGCAACGGTAAAGAAAAATTGATTAATTGGCGGATAATTGCTGTAATGACTGGCACTAAGAGCACCCATCCCTCGATATATCTTTGTTGCATTGTTCATTCCCATTTCTACGCCGCTCAATAAACCGGGAACAGTCCGTAACCTATCGGCTGTTTCAAAATATGCATCGGGTGTAAAAAGATAGGGACTTAGCCCCTGCGCCATCAACCGGCCATCCCAAAGAAATCGGTAAAAATCTTGGGATAGATTTGGAATCGCCACAATAAAAACCAGTCTGAAACCTAGTCCTAAAAATGCCAGGAACCAAAAATCCAGTTTCAATTTTTGGATAAAAATAAAGGCACAAAAGAAAAGAGCTCCATAAAGGGTTATCAATTTAATAAAATCTGTCCTGTCCAGATTGTATGCGAAACCCAAATAAAATATAACGCAAAGTAGCGCCAACAATAACGGAGTGCTATGTGTCCTGAGAAACTTCAATGTATGATATTAGTTGATATTTTCTGGGTTGAAAAAATTCCTGGAATTTTCAATCCTGCCATTCCGCAATAAATAAATTGGTGTCGTGTCCTCCTCCATTATTTCGGTTGGATGAAAAAGCCAAATATTTTCCATTATTTGAAAAAACCGGAAAAGCATCAAAGGTTTTTCCATGAGTAACACGTTCCAAATTTTTCCCATCCAAATCTATAAGATAAAGGTTAAATGGAAATCCTCTTTCGGATTCAAAATTGCTCGAAAACAAAATTTTATTACCCGAAGGGTGAAAGAAGGGAGCCCAATTTGCGCCGCCTAAGTTGGTTAATTGACGTAAATCGCTTCCATCAGCATTGCAGATGTAAAGCTCCATTTTCGTAGGCTGCACCAATCCCTGCGAAAGAAGATCCTTATATTCTTTTATCTCCGATTCAGTTGTTGGACGGGAAGACCTAAAAACAAGTTTACTGCCATCTGGGGAGTAAAAAGCTCCCCCATCATAACCCAGTTCATGGGTGATCTGTTTTACATTTTTACCATCGATATCCATGGTATAAAGTTCAAGATCTCCACTGCGCAGGGAAGTAAACACAATTTTATCACCTTTTGGCGAAACAGTTGCTTCAGCGTCATATCCAGGTTCCTCGGTCAACCTATCGGTTATGTGTCCATTAAGATCCGCTACAAATATGTCGTATCCGTCATAAATAGGCCAAACATATTTGTTGTCTTTCTTAATGGGTGTAGGGGGACAATTTGTATTCTTTAAGTGAGTGCTTCCATACAGTATATGTTTTCCATCCGGTAAAAAATAACTACACGTGGTACGGCCTTTTCCCGTACTAATCATTTTGGGTTGAGTATTCTCGAAATTCTCATCCAAATCCATTAAAAACATTTGGTCACAATTTACTCCCCATTTTTTATAATTGCTTTGGAAAACAAGTTTACTGTCGTCAAAACTCCAATAGGCTTCGGCATTGTCACCGCCATAGGTAATTTGCCGGATATTTTTAAAATGTTTTTCTTCCGGATAAATTAAGGTGTCGGCGGTTTTAGGATCTATCTTAGTAAATGTGATTGCATTGGAAACGGATTTTTTCGCGGCGATTTCTTTGGAAATACCTTGTTTACAACCAATCAATAAGGGAATAATAATCCCAAGCAGATAAAATTTTTTCATCCATTTTTTAAATTGAATTTCACCTAATATACGTTTTTTACAATTTGAAATTTTCAGTAAATTCTTCAATTTCATGTACTTTTAATCAAAAGTAAGAATATGCGTTCAATAATATCTATATTCTTGGTCTTCCTTCTTTTTTCCTGTAAAAGTGGAAAAACACAGCATTTTGCTATTGCCATGAAAGATGACGTAGCTGTATTGGCCAATGATAGCTTGCACGGAAGGCGCACCGGCTCGGCAGATGAAAGAAAGGCTGCAGCCTATCTTGCCCGTCGTTTTGAAAGTTTGGATCTTAAGCCAAAAGGAACTGAGGGTTATTTCCAGAAATTTAATTTTATTTCCGGTTCCAATCCTCATAATCAGGCAATTTTCTCGACGGATGGTAGTAAGGAAACACAATCTGGAATTAATGCTATTGGATTTATGGATAATAATGCCATAACTACGGTGGTAATTGGTGCGCATTATGATCATTTGGGAATGGGAGGTGAAGGTTCGTTATTTAGGGAAGGTCCTGCAATTCATAACGGTGCAGATGACAATGCAAGTGGCGTTGCGATGATGTTATACTTGGCTTCTGCCCTAGGAAAACGGGATGCTCCTCATTCCAATAATTATCTTTTTATCGCATTTTCCGGCGAAGAGGAAGGATTGCTTGGTTCCAATTTCTTTGTTAAAAATCCAACTATTGATATCCAGAACGTTACCTATATGCTCAATATGGACATGGTAGGAAGGCTTAATGCCGAAAAAACCTTAGCTGTTTATGGAGTGGGAACATCGCCGATATTCGATAAAGTGGTGGATCAAAATGCGAAGGATCTCATTATTGTGAAAAACGAAAGTGGTGTAGGGCCCAGTGATCACACCTCATTTTATCTGGCCGATATTCCCGTATTACATTTTTTTACAGGCCAACACGAAGACTATCATAAACCCAGTGATGATCTGGAAAAGGTCAATTTTGAGGGAATGAAAACAGTCGCTAATTATATCTTTAAAATTATTGTTGATTTGGATAACTCCAAAAAACTTCCGTTTACAAAAACAAAAAATGAGAGCGAAGTAGTCCCGGATTTTAAAGTTACTTTAGGGGTTGTGCCAGATTACTTATACGGTGGAAAGGGAATGCGAATTGATGGGGTGAGTGAGGACAGGCCAGCGCAAAAGGCAGGGATGAATAAAGGCGACGTGGTGGTGAAGATGGGAGATTATGAGGTAAGTGATATGATGAGTTATATGCAAAGTCTGTCAAAATTTGAAAAAGGCCAAACAGTGAAGGTAATTATTGAAAGACAAGGAAAACCGGTTGAACTGGAAGTTACTTTTTAAAATTTTGCCCTATGGAACTAAAATTGGAATCTGATAATATTGAGGATTATTTAAAGGAAGTGCCACCCATTATCCTATTTGACACTCCATATGTGAGAGAGGAGATTCTTACTATCAAAGCCAGCTTTGCTGGAGATTTTGAAAGGGCAGAAAAAGCATTTGAGGTAGCCCGGGATGATATTCATCATTCCTTTGATTCCGGGAATAAGCAAATATATATCAACGCTGAAGAAGTATTGAAAAGCAGAGAAGGCATCTGTTTTGCCAAAGCTCATTTGCTGGCGAGTTTACTGCGAGGGATGGGGATTCCCTGTGGGTTCTGTTATCAAAAAGTTTTGCGAAAGGGCACTTTGGAATCTGGCTATGCACTTCATGGATTGAATGCCGTTTATTTACCCGAAATAGGTTGGTTCCGGGTGGATCCAAGAGGTAATAAACCTGGAATTGATTCCCGGTTTACTACTGGGGAAGAGCATTTAGCATATCCTATCAGAACGGAACTCGGTGAAATCGATTATAATGTTGTACTTGTCGAACCACTCCCATCTGTAATAAAGTCAATGAAGGAATCCAAAGATTGTCAACATCTATTTTCTGCACGACCAGCGGACCTTTAGATTGGAGTTTTCGAGTTAGGGAATTGATAAAAACAAAACCCCAAAGATTGGGATAATCTTTGGGGTTTATTGATTGATTACATAAAGCAATTCGGTTTATTACATCATTCCGGGCATACCTCCGCCCATTCCGCCGGGCATTCCGCCGCCGGCATGGTCTTCTTTTATGTCCACAAGGGCACACTCAGTAGTCAAGATCATTCCTGCCACCGAGGCTGCATTTTCAAGGGCAATCCTGGTAACTTTTTTAGGATCGATGATTCCAGCTTCCAGCATATCCACATACTTCTCGGATTTAGCGTCATAACCAAAGTTCTTTTTGCCTTCCAATACTTTGTTGATAACCACGGAGCCTTCGCCACCAGCATTTTCTACAATTGTGCGCAAGGGGGCTTCAATAGCTTTAGCCACGATATTTATTCCAGTTGCTTCGTCAAGGGTGTCTGTAGTAAGTTGTTTTAGAACTTCAATGGCACGAACCAAAGCTACACCACCTCCAGCAACAATACCTTCTTCAACGGCAGCACGGGTTGCGTGTAATGCATCATCGACACGGTCTTTTTTCTCTTTCATTTCTACTTCCGAAGCTGCTCCTACATAAAGAACTGCTACACCGCCAGCCAACTTGGCCAAACGCTCTTGCAACTTCTCTTTGTCATAATCGCTTGTAGTCGATTCAATCTGAGCCTTGATTTGGTTAACGCGGCCTTTGATGTTTTCTTTATCACCATTACCGTTAACTATGGTAGTGTTGTCCTTATCGATTGTAATAGTTTCGGCAGAACCCAACATATCAATAGTTGCATTCTCCAAAGTGAATCCGCGCTCTTCGGAAATTACCGTTCCACCGGTCAAAATGGCGATGTCTTCCAACATAGCTTTTCTTCTATCTCCAAATCCTGGTGCTTTTACGGCAGCAATTTTCAAGGAACCACGAAGTTTGTTTACAACTAAGGTAGCTAAGGCTTCCCCATCAACATCTTCGGCAATTATCAATAAAGATTTTCCTTGTTGGGCCACTGGCTCAAGAACCGGAAGCAAATCCTTCATTGATGATATTTTTTTATCATAAAGCAAAACCATTGGGTTTTCCAACTCGGTTTGCATTTTTTCGGTATCTGTTACAAAGTAAGGAGATAGGTATCCGCGGTCAAACTGCATTCCTTCTACAACATCAACATAAGTTTCAGTGCCTTTTGATTCTTCAACCGTTATTACTCCTTCTTTTCCAACTTTCCCAAAAGCCTTAGCAATCAACTCGCCAATCAATTCATCATTATTTGAGGAAATCGAGGCAACTTGCTTTATCATTTCTGATGAATTGCCAACAGTGGTGGTTTGTTTTTCAAGATTTTCAACAATAGCTGCAACAGCTTTGTCAATTCCTTTTTTCAAATCCATTGGGTTAGCTCCAGCGGCCACATTTTTAAGTCCTTCTTTTACAATTGCTTGTGCAAGAACGGTGGCTGTGGTAGTTCCATCACCTGCAAGATCATTGGTTTTTGAGGCAACCTCTTTAACCATTTGAGCACCCATGTTCTCTAGTGCGTCTTCAAGTTCAATTTCTTTTGCAACTGTAACCCCATCCTTGGTCACTTGTGGTGCGCCAAAAGATTTACTGATGATCACGTTTCGACCCTTTGGTCCCAAGGTTACTTTTACTGCATTAGCTAATGCGTCAACACCACGTTTAATTGCGTCGCGAGCTTCTATTTCAAACTTTATTTCTTTTGCCATAAACTTTTTATTTTTACTCCGGATATTCAGGAGCCGTATGATTAATAATGATATTTTAAAATTTTCGCTTCGGTTGTCTTCCCAATAAAATGGAAACTAATCCCAACATTCCAAAGCCGTAATTGGTGAAGGGAATGATTTAGATTATTGCTAGGATATCATCCTCGCGCATAATCAAATAGTCCTTTCCGTTAAACTTAAGTTCGCTACCAGAATATTTTCCGTAAAGAACTGTGTCGCCAACTTTTACGGTCATGGTGTGATCTTCTTTCCCTTTTCCTACAGCAACTACTGTTCCTTGTTGCGGCTTTTCTTTTGCTGAATCTGGGATGTAAAGACCTGAGGCGGTCTTAGTTTCTGCTTCTTGGGGCTGAACCAATACACGGTCTGCAAGCGGTTGAATCTTTAATGCCATATTATTTGTGAATGTTTTGATCCCATCAAAGTCCATCCTTGTTAGATGGCAAATCTGGAATACTGTTAAACTTAATTTTTATTGTCTTGTCTGCCATGTGGCAGAAACTGTGCCAGTGCCTTAAATTGTCAGTTATTGAAAGTAAAAATGCCAGCTTGTCAGCACTGGCATTTGGAAAGGTTGTATTGGGATTGTAGCCTAATTGCTTACAAGTTCAAAATCTGTATCCTTTGTATCCCTGAGCGAATTAATTTATCACTCTGCCATAAAAAAGTAGATTTTTCATACTGGCCCAATAAAAAGGTTGTCAATAATATATAAAGCAAAAATGCCAACTTACTACAAGTTGGCATTAGATATATTATTATAAATAAAAAGTTTATTCAGGAGTACCTGTAGCCGGTTGTGAAGGAATTTCGGTTTTAGGCGTCACAGGAACAGCATTTTGATCAAAAGTCTTTGATTCCAAGCTTTTTCCGCCCATTATAAACACATTGGAAAACAAAATAAGCACAAGCATAATGGCTGCCAGTGTCCAAGTACTTTTGTCCAAAAAGTCACTTGTTTTTTGCACACCACCTATTTGAGCGCCCCCTCCACCTCCAAAAGAAGAAGACAATCCACCGCCTTTTGGGTTCTGAACCATTATTACTACTATTAGCAAAAAGGCCACAATCATTATCAAAACTAAAAATATTGTAAACGTACTCATTGTTCTTCTGTGTTAATCGTTTTTTCTATTGCCCGAATTTGGTCTGCAAAGAAACCACTTTTTTCGGGATTTTTCAAAATTAATATTTTATATGCTTGAATTGCTTTTTTATAATTTTTCTGTTGTAGATATACCCGCGCCAAGGTTTCGGTCATCAGGGAGTCAGTAGATTGCACGGCGGGAGCTGCAAGGTCTTTGGAAGGAATTGAATGGGCTTGGATATTTGGAGCCAAAGGTTTCCGGATGTCTACAGGTGACGGAGTTATTTTGGGTCTTTCCTGGATAAACCTATCAATAAGTTCGCTTTTCCGATCCCTTTCCTCTTGGGCAATGGCATCGGCATCCTCTTCGGGCTGGTCAACCTTGCGGTCTATGGGTTTTGCCTTGGTGAGTTTTAACCACTCCGAAAAGGAATGGGTGTCTTTTTGAGTAAACTCCAAAGGTTTATCAGGTTCCAATATATCCGCAGCTTTTGGTTCCTCCTCGTTTTCTTTGTGTTGAGAGGTAGCTAGAGATTCTGAAAGGGAATTTACCTTTCTTTGGAATAAATTGGGATTTAAAATAGCATCTGCTTTCTTTATTTCGACCCTCCATTCCAAATCTTTCTCAACTTTGATCTTTTCCGAAATATCTTCCGAAACAACTGGTAATTCCAAAATAACGGGATCCTGTTGGAGGATGGATTGTGATATTTCGTTCTGAATGAATTTATCCGAGGTTATGTATTCAAATAGAATATCCCTATCGGTAGTATGCGCCGCGGCAAGTTTTAAGGCATCGTTATAACGAAAGCTGTCCTGGTTTTTTAAGCCTTTTAATTGTAACGCACGCGCACTTTGGAAAAATGGATATTGCTGGACTATATGATCCAATTGTAATAGGTCTCCCGCAGTAATTTTCTGGGGATTGGCAAGGAGATATGTATAGTGATCAATATCCAACTTATGTATTTTTTGGGTTAGTAAAATTACCAGTTTGCCAATGATTTATTAAAAATGTCCTGGGTGAGGCGTTCAAAGATTATCTCTGTGGCCGCGGTAAGTTTCGCTCCCGTTAATTGGATGTCTCCCGCATAATCGTAATAAAAACTGAAAACCTGTTCAAAGTCCTTTAAAGGTTCCTTGGTGTTAAAAAAACGAACATTTACCGCAATTGTAAGCCGGTTTTGTGCTGCCCTGCTATCTGCAGTGGCGGTGATGGGAGCTATATAAAATTGGGTAATTTCCCCTTCGTAAACCAAATCGCCATTGGAATTTACCAAATTCAAACTTGTTTGGTTGATCAACAGATCTTGTAGCATCTGAGTAAAATCTCTTGCAATCCCTGGTTCTACTATGGGGGCATTGTTCTGAAAATAATTAACCTGTACCGTTTTGGTAGTACTGTAATTTATGTCCGCACCAGTAAAAGAATAGGCTCCGCAGCCTTGCAAGGTAGCAGAAAGTGCCAGAAGAACTAAAATCGAAATAAATTTTGTCATTAAGGTTTTATTATAAGCTTAGAAAAACAATTCCCCAAACTGTTTTAAAGATCGTACAACTTGATTTTTCGATATAAAGTCCTTTCAGAAATACCGAGTTCATCTGCAGCCTCTTTGCGTTTTCCTTTATATTTTTCCAACGATTTTTTTATAAGCTCCAATTCTTTTTGCTGCAGGGAAAGGTTTTCCTCTTCTTCTATTTCCTCGGCATATTCATATTTGTCCCGCTGTTCCAGGGCATGTTCCGGGATGCTGAAAACTTCTACATCTGCAGGATTGTCCGAAGGATCTTCCTGCATAATAGAATCCAGTTCGTCCTCTACTTTCCTTTCTTCAGCATATATTTTATTGATCAGGGAGGATTGTTCTTCCTTAACCTTCGCGGCATTTCCGGTTTTCATCAGTTCTAAGGTGAGTTTCTTTAGATCGTTTACATCGCGCTTCATGTCAAAAAGCACTTTGTAAAGTATTTCACGCTCACTGCTAAAATCGCTTTCCGCTTTTTTTGCATTTACAACCGCCGGCAAATTGCTTCCCATATCAGGAAGATAATGTTTTAATGTGGCGTAGGAAATTTCCCTGTTTTGCTCCAACACCGATATTTGTTCAGCTACGTTTCTTAGTTGGCGTACGTTTCCTGCCCATCTATATTGCTGTAATAGGTTTACCGCTTGATCTTCCAAACGTATTGTCGGCATTTTGTATTTCTGGGCAAAATCTGCGGCAAACTTTCTAAAAAGCAAGTGGATATCCTCCCGTCTTTCCCGAAGTGGGGGCAAGTTGATTTCCACCGTGCTCAAACGATAATAAAGATCTTCACGGAACCTCCCTTTTTCGATGGCATCCACCATTTTTACGTTTGTGGCTGCCACAATACGGACATCGGTTTTTTGGGCCACGGAAGAGCCTACCTTTAAAAACTCACCAGTTTCCAGAACACGTAACAATCGCACTTGGGTTGGGAGAGGAAGCTCGCCAACTTCATCCAGAAAGATAGTTCCTCCATCAGCGACCTCAAAATAGCCGCTTCTGGTAGCAGTTGCTCCTGTAAAGGAACCTTTCTCGTGTCCAAAAAGCTCGCTGTCAATGGTTCCTTCCGGAATTGCTCCACAGTTTACGGCTATGTATTTTCCATGTTTTCTATGTGAAAGTGAATGGATTATTTTTGGAATACTCTCTTTTCCTACGCCACTTTCCCCTGTAACCAAAACGGAAATATCTGTAGGCGCCACCTGGATAGCTTTTTCCACTGCGCGGTTCAGTTTTGGATCGTTGCCTATTATTCCGAATCGTTGTTTTGTTGCTTGTATGCTTTCCATATCGCTTATCGCGAAATTTAAATCATTAATAATTTTTTAAAAATCCTCAGAAAAAGCCGTGTAAATTAAATTAGTGAAAATTGGAATATCCAACCGCTTGGCCAATTAAAGTTGCCGTTGTGCAATCGGTGATTTTTACATCCACAAAATCTCCTGCTCTATAGTTTTCCTTCGGAAAAACGACCACATTGTTATGTTCCGATCTTCCGCTCCATTCGTTTTTATCTTTCTTAGATTCCTTTTCGATTAAAACCTTTACCGTTTGTCCTAGAAATTGAGCGGTACGAAAAGCGCTATGCTTTTGTTGAAGATCGACAATTTCTGTCAATCTTCGACTTTTGGTTTCTTCCGGGACGTCGTCTTCAAGCTTTCGAGCAGCCATTGTTCCAGGTCTTTCCGAATATTTGTACATATAACCAAAACCATACTTTACATATTCCATCAAACTCAATGTTTCTTGGTGATCTTCCTCTGTTTCCGTAGGAAAACCAATAATCATATCTTGCGAAATGGAACAGTCTGGAATGATCTCCCAAATTCTATCTATCAGTTTTAGGTATTCCTCCCGCGTATGTTGACGATTCATTTCCTTTAATATCCGCGTACTTCCACTTTGAACAGGAAGATGAATATGATTACAGATATTATCGAACTTGGCCACGGTGTACAACACATCTTCCGACATATCCTGTGGATTGCTGGTGGAAAAACGAATTCGCATATTGGGTTGGGCTTTTGCCACCATTGATAAAAGCTGCGAAAAATCCGTGGCAGTGGCTTTTTGCATTTCGGAGGCATTTTTAAAATCTTTTTTTAAACCTCCACCATACCATAGGTAGCTATCCACATTTTGTCCCAGCAAGGTAATTTCCTTATATCCTTTTTCGCCAAGGTCATTTACTTCTTTTAAAATGCTTTGGGGATCGCGGCTTCTTTCGCGACCTCGGGTAAAGGGCACCACGCAAAAGGTGCACATATTGTCACAACCTCGAGTGATGCTCACATAGGCAGTAATCCCATTTCCGCCCAAACGCACCGGTGAAATATCACCGTATGTTTCTTCTCTTGAAAGTATCACGTTTACGGCATCCCTTCCTTCTTCTACTTCTTTAAGCAAATTGGGAAGATCTTTGTACGCATCGGGGCCCACAACAAGGTCAACAATTTTTTCTTCTTCCAGGAATTTTTCTTTTAAACGCTCTGCCATACACCCCAAAACCCCCACTTTCATTTTTGGATTGATGGACCTTTTTACGGCATTGTATTTCTCCAGGCGTTTGCGGATAGTTTGCTCTGCCTTGTCGCGAATTGAACAAGTGTTTACCAGCACCAAATCTGCATCTTCCAGAAGAGTAGTTGTATTATAACCTTCTTTGAACAAAATGGAAGCGACTATTTCACTATCACTAAAGTTCATGGCGCACCCATAACTTTCTATATATAACTTTTTAGGATTCGCTTCCTGTGCCTCCAGCACTAAGGTCTCTCCCTGCTTTTCCTCGTCAATAACTTTTTCCATTATAAAAATAAAATTTCTAACTCATCGGTATGAAATGCAAAGATACATTTTTAGGAAACGGTGACAAAGTGGCAGACTGTGATTTCTGCGTTATTTTGCATACGCTAAAAAAGGGATAATAGTTACGCCTGTCATTTCACCGAAACCTCACCGCAACTCTGGAAGAATAAATATTTGGCAAAGATGTTGCCTAAGACAACAGAAGGTTGAGGAAGAAGCTTGGGATGGTTTATCCAAATTCCTTCCATTTTTTTTTTGGATTTTGGATTGTTTCTTTTTGTGAACAAGTAGCGGCTTTATTGTTTCGGCAAGGAATAAGAATTTTCTATTTTTACTTGCGCGAATTCGGGAACAGTTTCTCTGTTTTTTCTGACTGATAAAAGGTCTGCAAAATAAATTTCCGATTGTTTTTTAGTGAAGGGATTAGATCCCTCATCATTCTTTTAATTTTTAAGGATTTACATGTATTTAATTTTTGATACCGAGACCACTGGGATTCCCAAGGATTTCAAGGCTCCTGTTAGTGATACCGACAATTGGCCAAGATGCGTCCAGATAGCGTGGCAGCTTCATGACGAAATGGGTAATTTGTTGGAACATCGGGATTATTTGGTAAGGCCCGAAGGGTTCAATATTCCTTTTGATGCCGAAAAGATCCATGGCATTTCTACCGAATTGGCCGAAAGGAACGGTCTGCCCATATCCGAAGTTCTCGCCCTTTTTCTAGCGTCCCTTAAAAAGACAAAATTTGTGGTGGGCCATAATGTGAGTTTCGACCTCAATATTATAGGATCTGAAATTTACAGGTTGGGATTGGAAGATCCATTTGCGAACTTAAAAGTATTAAATACGTGCACCGAAGCTACGGCAACACTTTGTGAGATTCCTGGAGGGCGTGGCGGTAAATATAAATTGCCCACGCTCACGGAGCTGCATGAATATTTATTTTCCGAACCGTTTGTTGAGGCTCATAACGCCACTGCGGATGTGGAGGCAACAACCCGTTGTTTTTTGGAGCTTATTAGGTTACAGGCATATTCTAAAGAAGAACTGGATGTACAGCCCGATTATTTTGAAGACTTTTCCCAGAAAAATCCGAATGCCTTTGAGCTTATAGGGCTTGAGCATATCAACTTTAAACATGCTTCCCAAAAAATTCGGGAGCAGCTCCAGGCCGCTTCCAAAACCCAGAATATTTCGACCGAGGAAATTCAGGAAAATATTGCCACCTTGGAAGATGCACCTTTTGTACATCTGCATAACCACTCCAAATATTCCATTTTACAGGCTACTAGCAGCACCACCGATTTAGTGAATGCAGCAGTCGCAAACCAAATGTCCGCCGTAGCGATGACCGATTCCGGAAATATGATGGGGGCTTTCCATTTTGTCCAAGCGGTAAACAACTATAACAACTCACTTGCTCCGGAAGAATCTTCAAAAAGGATTAAGGGTATTGTAGGTTGCGAATTTTTTGTATGTGAGGACCATCTCAATAAATTTCAGAAGGATAACGGCTATCAGGTAGTAATGATTGCCAAGAATAAAAATGGGTATCATAATTTGGCCAAAATGTCTTCCATTGCCTTTATCGATGGATTTTATTATGTGCCGAGGATCGATCGAAATATTATTGAAAAATACAAGGAGGATATAATCGTATTGACCGGAGGTCTGAACGGGGAAGTGCCGGGCAAAATCCTGAATGTGGGAGAAAACCAGGCAGAAGAAGCACTTCTTTGGTGGAAAAGTGTTTTTGGGGATGATTTATATGTGGAAATTTTAAGGCACAACCAGGAAGACGAAAGACGTGTAAACGAGGTTTTGATCGATATGGCCAAACGCAACAACGTTAAACTTGTGGCCTGTAACAATACCTACTATATCAAAAAGGAGGATGCCAATGCCCACGATATTTTGCTTTGCGTAAAGGATGGGGAAAAACAGGCTACCCCTATTGGAAGAGGCCGTGGTTATCGCTACGGAATGCCCAATCAGGAATATTATTTTAAGAGCCAGGAGGAAATGAAGGCACTGTTTCAGGATCTTCCTGAAGCCATCCTGAACATACAGGAAGTAGTAAATAAAATTGAGCCGTTCGTATTGCATCGGGATGTACTGCTTCCCAACTTTAGCATTCCCGAGAAATTTCTTTTCCCAGAAGATGCCGATGGCGGCAAACGTGGTGAAAATGCCTATTTAAGATATTTAACCTATGAAGGTGCCAAAAAACGTTATCCTGAATTGGTGGAAGTTTCCGAAGCTGAAAAATCCAACTTGGCAGTTGATGAAAATCTTCTTAAGCGCGTAAATGAAATAAGGGAACGGCTGGATTTTGAATTGGAAGTAATTGCCAATACCGGTTATCCCGGATATTTTTTGATTGTTCAGGATTTTATTGCCGAGGCAAGGCGCATAGATGTCTCTGTAGGACCGGGTAGGGGATCTGCTGCGGGAAGTGCTGTGGCCTACTGTTTGGGGATTACAAATATTTGTCCCATTACCTATGATCTTCTTTTTGAGCGTTTTCTTAATCCGGACCGAGTGAGTATGCCAGATATCGATATCGATTTCGATGATGAAGGACGAAGTAGGGTTATGGATTATGTAATCAATAAGTACGGTGCAAGTCAAGTAGCACAGATTATCACCTATGGCACCATGGCGGCCAAATCGGCTATTCGCGATACCGCACGTGTTCTCGATTTGCCGTTGAACGAAGCAGATAGGATTTCCAAGCTTATTCCCAATATGACCAAATTGAATAAGATGTTCGGTTTAACGGATTCGGAATTGAAAAGCCGCTTTCGAAGCGACGAGCTTTTAAAGGTCCAGGAATTAATAAGTCTTTCCGAAGGAGGAAATCTGGAAGCACAAACCATAAACCAGGCAAAAATACTGGAAGGCTCCTTGAGAAATACTGGAATCCATGCCTGTGGAGTGATTATTACTCCTAGTGATATTACGGATTTTGTGCCAGTTTCCAAAGCGAAGGATTCGGATCTTTATGTCACCCAATTCGATAACTCCGTAGTTGAAAGTGCAGGGCTTTTAAAAATGGACTTTTTAGGGTTAAAAACGTTGACTCTTATTAAAGATACGGTAAAACTGGTAAAACATAAACATAATATTGATCTGGATCCGGATACTTTTCCATTGGACGATCAAAAAACCTATGAGCTTTTCCAAAGGGGGGAAACCGTAGGGATTTTTCAGTATGAATCTCCCGGCATGCAGAAATATATGAAGGAGCTTAAACCTTCGGTGTTTGCCGATCTTATTGCCATGAATGCTCTTTATAGGCCGGGTCCTATAGAATATATTCCGAGTTTTATCCGAAGAAAACACGGAGAGGAGGAAATTGAATATGATCTGCCTGCGATGGAGGAATACCTTAAGGAAACCTATGGAATTACCGTTTATCAGGAACAGGTGATGTTGCTCTCGCAAAAATTGGCTGGTTTTACCAAGGGTGAAGCGGATGTTTTGCGTAAAGCAATGGGTAAAAAACAAAAAGCTGTTCTTGACAAGATGAAGCCCCAGTTTATTGCGCAGGCTTCGGAAAAAGGCCACGATCCTGTTAAACTTGAGAAAATCTGGAAGGATTGGGAGGCTTTTGCCAGTTATGCCTTTAATAAATCGCATTCCACTTGTTACGCTTGGATTGCATATCAAACTGCTTATTTAAAGGCGCATTATCCCGCGGAATATATGGCCGCGGTGCTGAGCAATAATATGAATGACATTAAACAGGTCACTTTTTTTATGGACGAGAGCAAGCGGATGGGGCTTACCGTGCTTGGACCCGATGTAAATGAATCCTATCATAAATTTACGGTGAATGATCAGGGAGCGGTGCGTTTTGGAATGGGTGCGGTAAAGGGAGTTGGCGGTAATGCCGTGGCAACCATTGTCGAAAACAGAAAAGATGGTAAATACAAATCCATATTCGACTTGGCCAAAAGGATAGATCTTCGTGCTGCCAATAAAAAAGCATTTGAAAACCTGGCGCTGGCAGGAGGATTTGACAGCTTCGACACCCATAGAGCGCAGTATCTGCACCACGATGGAGATGGAGTAATGTTTGTGGAAAAAGTGCTTAGGTACGCCTCAAAATATCAGGAAACGCAAAACTCGGCCCAGGTTAGTCTGTTCGGCGATGCCAGTGAAGTACAGATTCCCGAACCGGAAGTTCCACCTTGTGAAGAATGGGGAACCATGAAAAAACTCAAACAGGAGCGGGAGGTAGTTGGCGTATATATCTCCGGTCACCCCTTGGATGATTTTAAAATTGAAATGAACAGTTTTACCAATTGCAAAGTTTCGGATTTTAATAATCTGGAGAAATTCCTTAACCGCGAAATGTGTTTTGGAGGAGTAGTGGGCGACGTCCAACATCGGGAAACCAAAATAGGTAAAGGATGGGCCACTTTTACCGTTGAAGACTATGAGGACAGTTATGAATTTAGAATTTTTGGTGAGGATTATTTGAAGTGGCGACATTTTTTGGTCCCCAACTCCTTTATATTTGGAAAAGTTCTCGTGCGGGAAGGATGGGTGAATCGGGATACCGGAAAAAAATCGGAGCCAAGGTTGCAATTCAATAGTTTCCAACTCCTTCATGACGTTTTGGAAACCTATTCCAAAAAACTTACTTTGGAAATGACATTGGGTGAAGTTGCCGAATCAAAAATAGACGTTCTAAAGAATTTGATAGATGCCCATAAAGGCGAAAAGCATCTCTATTTTGTCATTCACGAAAAAAATGAAGGAATAGAACTCACTATGCCCAGTCGGAAACAAAAGGTAGATATTTCCAAGTCCTTATTGGAAGAACTTCATAAAAGCCAAATAAAATATAGACTCAATTGACTTTATAGTGAAGTAATAGGATTTGTGGACAAAGGGGTTATCACCATAAGAAATATCGATGTCGCCATTTCTTAAAGGAATATTAGAGTAGAAAGTTTAGAATAAAAAATGATTACTTTTGGGAATTAATAAAAAACAAGATTATGGCATTAGAAATAACAGACGCTACGTTTGAAGAAACAGTATTGAAAAGCGACAAGCCCGTGTTGGTTGACTTTTGGGCAGCTTGGTGCGGACCTTGCCGAATGGTAGGGCCAATTATTGAGGAAATCAGCAAAGAATATGAGGGTAAAGCCGTTGTAGGAAAAGTTGATGTAGATGCAAATCAGGAATTTGCCGCTAAATACGGAGTAAGAAATATTCCTACGGTTTTGGTTTTCCAAAATGGGGAAGTGGTAGGACGCCAAGTAGGCGTGGCGCCCAAAAATGTATATGCAGAGGCTATTGACACTCTTCTGTAATAGCTTATTTCAAAATAATTTTAACGAAGGCTTGGCGCATGGCTGAGCCTTTCGTTATTTTTATGCAGGTTCCAAGATCATAGATGGCAAATTGGTAATACAAGATTTAGCTTATCATCGAAACATCTTGGGTTTTTTGTAACTTAACGGAAAATTTTTAAATGAGTAAAATAAATAAAATACAGGATAAAATCGACAGTAAATTACTGGAAGAGCGCAAAATTTTTCTTTGGGGAATGGTGGATGATGACAGCGCAAAACACTTGGTGGAGCGATTGATGTATCTGGATGCACTGAGTAATGAGGAAATAAAGTTTTACATAAATAGTCCAGGCGGTTATGTAACTTCGGGATTTTCCATTTTTGACACAATGAAGGAAATAAAGAGCCCTGTTTCAACCATTTGTACGGGATTGGCAGCCTCCATGGGAAGCATTTTGCTTTCGGCAGGGGAAAAGGGCAAGAGATTTATTCAGCCACATGCCCGTGTGATGATCCATCAACCCAGCGGTGGTGCCAGAGGCGTTGCCAGCGATATCGAAATTACCGCTTTGGAGATTCTTAAGACCAAGGAAATAAGCGCAAGAATACTTGCTGAAAACAGCGGACAGACTTTCGAGAAAGTTATGAAGGATTTTAACCGTGATCATTGGATGGGAGCGGCCGAATCCGTAGAATATGGAATTGTGGATCATATCCTTAAGTAATGGAAATCAACTCCAATATTTTTCACTGTCGAAAAATTTGGGAAGTACTAAACTCTAAATTATATATAGATGAAAAGATCAGTATTTATATTGGCAATTGCCACCCTTGGTTTAATTGGGTGCAAAAGTGGTGAAAAGCATGAAACGATATTGGACGGCCCAATTGAAACGGTAAGCCCAAAGCCGGACAAGAGCAATTCCAAAACTTCTTTGGATTGGGCAGGAACCTATGAAGGTACCACTCCGTGTGCCGACTGTGATGGAATACAGACCACTGTAGAACTTAAAACAGACAAAACCTTTACCTTGACCCAAACGTATTTGGGAAAAGGAGGGGACAACCAATTCAAAGAATCGGGTGATTTTACTTGGGACGATGATGGAAATAACGTAATCCTGAAAACCTCCAATCAGGTAATCCGATTCCAATTGGGTGAAAACAGCTTGACCATGCTGGATATGTCCGGAAATGTGGCAAGTGGTGAATTGGCCAATTTTTACGTCCTTAAAAAGAAGTAAAAATCATTTAGACACTCCAAAAATTTGCGTTGACAATGAAACCTTAGGTCTTTATTCGTCAGCGCATTTGTTTATTGGAGCATTGGATGCACTCTTTGGTAAGTGCTAAAAAATGCTTTGACTGGTATTTATGAAATAAACACTACTTTCTGGGAATTATGGATATAAAGGACGAGATCAATAATATAACGGGATTTAAAAATCTGGAACTGCTTGCCAAACAGGTGGTGGAAGGTTTTATTTCCGGTCTTCATAAAAGTCCTTTTCACGGTTTTTCTGCGGAATTTGCAGAGCATAAAATCTATAACAATGGTGAAAGCACCAAACATATCGATTGGAAACTCTATGCCAAATCGGATAAGCTATATACCAAGCGATATGAAGAAGAGACCAATCTTCGCTGTCATTTAATTGTGGACAATAGCAGCTCTATGCACTATCCCAAGTTAAAACGTTTCAATATTGATTCGTTGAATAAAATTGGATTTTCGGTATTGGCATCGGCAGCGATAATGAATTTGATGAAGCGTCAGCGGGATGCCGTTGGGTTGAGTATTTACAGCCAAGAGTATGAATTCTATGCTTCCGAAAAGGGTAGTGAACGGCATCACCACATGCTACTTCAAAAATTAAATGAAGCACTCATAACAGCCAAGGAGAAGTCCGGTACCGAAACTTATGCCTATTTGCATTTAATTGCCGAAAAATTGAAACGCCGGTCGTTGGTTTTCCTTTTTACGGATATGCTACAGAGTGATCTGGAGGCAGAAAAACTTTTTGAGGCCTTACAGCATTTAAAATATAATAAACACGAGGTTATACTTTTTCACACCATCGACAGAAAGCACGAAGTGCAATTTGATTTTAGTAACCGTCCTAAGCGGTTTGTTGATGTGGAAACTGGTGAATTTATAAACTTATATGCCGATAATATAAAGCAGGAATATGAAAAGGCCGTGGAAGCATACTTTAAAGAGCTGCAATTGCGTTGTGCCCAGTATAGAATTAAATATGTGGCTACCGATATTAATCAGAGTTTCAATAAAATTTTGACGACCTATCTGGTAGAGCGGCAAAAATTTGCTTGATTTTGCCGTTTGTTGAAAAGTCTTTTTTCTGAAAAAAGTATCCGGTATTTAATGTTTGTCTAGATGTCCCATTATCGAACCTTCAAATTGATTATGCCGATGCCACGGTAATCCTTGAAGATTAGTTATTTGGAAAAGGCAAAAAAAAACTTGCTACTTAGTTGCTTCTTTTTTGCAGAAATAATTTGCAGGAATGAAATGGAGTGGTATATTTGCCACCGCTTAATACGGCAAGAGAGTAGTCTCAAAATGTATGGTAACAAACTTTCACATTGCCCAACTGTTGGTGGGGTCATCTTAAAAGATGGTTGAAATTTTGGTCTGGTAGTTCAGTTGGTTAGAATATCCCGATTGTCTCGGGAGAGTCGCTGAGCCAAAAGACAGTTATTAGTTCTTAAATTAAATTGTAACAATATTACCAACCGACTGTTGTCGG
>Ga0208014_1000029_pt1 | contig 116554 bp, 89 predicted proteins | sample 25_taG_FD_184099 | JGI IMG/M metagenome (GOLD analysis project Ga0208014, IMG submission 184099) | Marine viral communities from Cariaco Basin, Caribbean Sea - 25_WHOI_OMZ (SPAdes) (version 2) | ecosystem: Environmental > Aquatic > Marine > Oceanic | place: Caribbean Sea: Cariaco Basin...
TATTGAACAACCATATCTTTAGTTTGTTCAACAGTCATTGTTTTGTCACCAGTGATGATGGCATAAACACGACGGTTCATAGCACGACCTTCTTCAGTGTCGTTTGAAGCGATTGGGTTGTTGTAACCATAGCCTACAGTTGATAGACGGTTTGGAGCGATACCGAATTCGTTAGTTAGCATAGATTTAACAGCAACGGCACGAGCTTCAGATAGACGTTGGTTATAACGTGCTGAAGGACCAGTCTTAGAAGCATGACCTTCTACACGAGCTGTAGAGTTAGGATACTCACGCATCTTCTCTGCTACTTTAGCGATTTCTGGCTTGTACTGGTTTTTGATAGCTGACTTGTCGTTATCAAAGAATACACGTAGTTCCATTTTCAGTTCGTCAGTAATGTCTACTGGTACTGGGCAACCGCGCTCATCAACTACAACGTTCATTGGAGTGCCTGGGCATGCATCGATGCTATCAGGTACGCCATCACCGTCAGAATCAAGATCAGCTTCAACAACAACTACTGGAGTGTTGTCAACTACTGGCTCTTGCATAGGTGGTACTGCTACTGTAGGTGCTAAATGGCCACCTAGTACTACTTCTAGACCGGCCAAAGCCATGCCTTCCCACCAGTTGTTGTCAAAGTTATGAATCGCACGAGCTTCACCACGTAGGCTTAGCGCGTCATTGATGCGATACATAGCACCTAGACCTAGGTTACCGATAGTGTCTTTAGAGTTTGATACTTCAGTACCAGCAGCAACTGTATTACCGTTGCTATCTTCGTACTCTTCTTGGTTTTCTACTTTAATCTTAGATTGACCAGCACCAATTAACACATATGGCTTAAGTGCGCTATCAGTGTAACCAGTGAATTCTTCAGTACCGATCAAGAAGTTACCAGAAATCATTTCTTGTTCGATATCAAAGCGGTTAACGCCAGACTTCGCTGAATCTTCAGAAGCCTCGCCATTAGCATCAGATACGCCATATTCTACTTGGAACTGAGTAGAAGGAGTAAGTTCGATACCTAGTGCTGCACCAGTGTATAAGCCACTTTCTTTAGCTACGCCACCGTTGTCGTTACCGGCACGATCTGTATTGTTTTGCAGATTCTTACCAGTAGTAAGAACTTCACGCTGCTTGTCAGAGGTATCACTGAATTCTTCAGTCATGTGATAACCAAGTAACAATGGGCTGATAGTAACACCAGCATTAGCTGCCATCGGTGCAGCCGCTACAGCAACAAGGGCTAGAGCTATTTTATTCAATTTCATGGACTTCCTCCAAAGGATAATTTTAGTGATGCATTAAGCAAAACCGATTCTCAAGACGTACTAAGATAGACATCTCTTACGCATTTTAAGTTACAAAGCAAAACCAATTAAGGAGTAGCTTAGCGATTATTAATTCAGTTTACAACTTTTTTCGTTAACGAGCTACACATTATTACACGATAATGTTGTAACTAAAACACAGTAAACAGTCTAAGTTACCCAGAACTAACACACCTTACGCTTCTTATCTTTTACACATCAGTTTGCGATAGATGAGTAGTCCATTGATAGCTATTTTCTTGAAGCATTTTATTACAATTAGAATTTTTTCTCTATTGCTAATATCGTTCTTTCACTAATTGAAACATTTTTTGACAGTCGCTATATATTACATATATATTGTAAAAAACCAATATTCTTCTGAAAATCAAGTAATTAGCAATTACATCTGTCTTATATACAGTGGAATAAGAGAAAGTCTAAAGAATTTAGACAATTGGTTAGCTTAAAAGATAGTCAACACAAGGGTGTGTGAGACGTTGTTTTTTACTTCAAAGATAAACAGCTATAGGATGTAGCGCATTATGAACTTACTTAGTAAGGTACTGGCCCATTATAAGAGAATAGCCATTTTTACCTTTTGTTTACCTATTTGTAAAAACGGCAGGTATGGAATTGATAATTTATTAGCTATTGCATCTAGGTTATTCAATAAACTATTGAAGTTTGTCATTTATAGGAAACCACTCCTTCAAAACGATAATATTTTAAATGCTAAGCAATCAAACGGCTTTACTCTCGTTGAGCTAACTGTGACGACAATGGTATTGGGAATTATCGCAGCTATTGCAGCGCCAAGTATCTTAACGCACTTAGCACGAATGGAAGCCCAACGTGTCAAGCATCAATTAGAGAACACCTTATCCTTAGCAAAGGCCGAAAGCTATATAAGTCGGCAGGATGTCTTGGTTTGTTTATCAAATGATGCACAGCAATGCCATAGGAACAGTGATAAGACGCTTCTGCTATTCGTAGATAAAAACAATAATAAGCATTTTGATTCTCAAGTAGATACCTTATTAACTCAGCAATCCTTAAACCTAAGATATAGTACAGTGAAATTAAGAGTTGGCGGTAGGCGTCACTATACTAAATTTTGGGGTGATAGTGGCAGACCACGAGGACACTTCGGTCATATAAAATATTGCCCTACCTCTTCTTATAACAAGTCAATGTACCAAATCTCTTTTAACCAATCCGGTATCGTCAAACATAAACTTAATGCAGACCACCCTACGAAATGTAATGGGTAATAGATGCCGTATATGCAAACCTATTTATACATGGCCTCTTTCATCATTGTTACAGCGCTTTCTAGTCCTACAAATACGGCATCTGCAATAAGTGCATGACCAATATTTAATTCATATATACCATCAATTTTTGCAATGGCATTAACATTGTCACACGTTAAACCATGACCTGCGTTAATAAGCAATTTATCGTCTATGCTCTGTGCTGTAGCTACTGCTTGTTCAATTCTTTTAAGTTCAGCCAACTGTGCGTCAGTATCATTTGCTAATCCTGCTTCGGCATAAGCACCCGTATGCAACTCTACCGCGTCTGCACCACACTCTATCGCGGCTGCAATCTGCTTGTCATCAGGATCAATAAACAAAGAAACCTTAATATTAGAGGCTTGCAGTTTATGAACATACTCTTTTAGAGATATGACTTGCCCTGCAACATCAAGACCACCTTCTGTCGTTAGCTCTGCACGCTTTTCAGGTACTAGACATACCCAACAAGGTTTAACTTTGCAGGCAATTGCAAGCATCTCATCCGTTGCGGCCATCTCTAGATTCATTCTCGTCGACAACTGCCCTGCCATTTCATAAACATCCGCATCTTGTATATGACGACGATCTTCACGTAGATGTATAGTGATACCATCTGCCCCTGCCTTTTCGCACAATAATGCAGCAGCCAAAGGATTTGGATAACTCACACCACGCGCTTGACGCAATGTTGCCACGTGATCAATATTCACGCCTAACAAAGGTTTTTTTGAATTGTTTTCAGATGAGGTAGATACAGAGATGCTCATAAAAAATCCTTCGGACAATTAAGCCTAACTTATATAGTTGATACTACGAGAATATTTGAGAATGCAGTTATTGATAACGCTGCTGTTGCTGCCATAACAGACGACTTTGTAGCGGCTGATAATCAAGCAAATGATCAATAAGATGTCTATGTAGCTTTGACCAATGGCTCAGCGTCTGTTCAGTAATACCTAAACGTGCCATTTCTATGATATCCGTACCCTTAAAAACAGTCTGTCCAGACTCACTGGCTAAATGCTCAGACTCTTCATTATGTACCAATACAGGGAGCAAACCTATATCTGGTAAAAAACGGTAAGTACAATCAGACTCGATGGGATCTTCAACGTTGTCATGCGTTAACGTTAAAGTGAATCCTAATTCGGTAAATAGATACTGCTCAAACTGACGTAGACAGAGACGAAGCTCGCTATTACTTAAGGGCTGCTTGAGTTGTTGTAGACTGATTTGATAATGCTGCCACAATACAGGCATTGGGTCTTCAGTAGGTAACAGCCGCCACAGAATCTCGTTTATATATAGTGCGGCATACTGATGTTGACCGCTGATATTAGCGTAAGGTACGGCTTCTAAAACAGCAGGTGTACTATCTTTTTGAACACTGTCTTTTTGAACACTGTCAGCTTGAGTCGTATCTTGCGAAGCAATATTAATTTGACTAAAGGTTTTTAAGTCGCGTTTACCAGTAGCAAAAAGCTGTAATGGCATAAATAGTGGCGCGCCTTTTTTCCCAACGCCATGTATTACACCATGTTGTTGAGAAAAAAGATAATACAAAGCGCGCTTTTCTTGATAAGGGCGCTGATGCAATAAATACCCGACGAGCGCTTCATTACGCATTTTTTATTACCTAAATAGCTAAAAGGCAGACAGTGCTTTTGAAGCGTTCGTTTTTAACCGCTATCAATAGCCCAAACTGGTCAACGCACGCTCGTCATCAGACCAACCACGTTTCACTTTGACCCACAAAGTTAACATAATTTTTTTACCGAATAACTGCTCCATATCTTTACGAGCATCCATACCAACTTGTTTGATACGCTGACCTTTGTCACCGATAACGATGGCTTTTTGACCACCACGTTCAACATAGATAGTCGCATCGATGAAAGTACAAGCTTTGCGTGGACGCCCTGTCTTTGGATCAGTATGTGCAGGTTCGTCTTTAAACTCATCAATCTGTACCGTTAAATCATATGGCACTTCATCACCCGCACTACGCATGATTTTTTCGCGAATGATTTCACTGGCCAAAAATCGCTCAGAGCGATCAGTGATTTGCTCTGTATCATAAATGGGCGCAGCAACTGGTAAATGTGAGGCAATCACTTCTTGCAAACGATCTAAGTTTTGATTTTTTAGTGCAGATACAGGAACGATATCAGCAAAATCGAAACTATCGTTGAAAGTTTCGATAAGTGGTAGCACGCTGCCTTTATCTTTTAGAGTATCTGACTTATTGATAACCAAGACGACCGTTAGATTGGTCTCACCAAGCTTTTGCAAGGTCAATAAATCATCGTCACGCCATTGATCTGAATCGACAACAAACAGTACTAAATCTACATCTACTAACGCCGATACCGCCGCTTTATTCATACGTTCGTTAATAGCACGTACTTCGTTACGGTGAATGCCGGGTGTATCAACAAACACCGCTTGCATTTCATGGTTTGACAAAATGCCATGAATACGATGACGGGTGGTTTGTGGTTTGCGTGAAGTGATAGACAACTTTTGACCTAATAAGTGGTTCATCAAAGTTGATTTACCCACATTTGGACGTCCAACAATAGCGACATAACCTGCTCTAAAATCATCAGCCATACGAGCATTGCCACTTGGTGCAAAAAACTCTTCAATAGCCATATCATTGTCTAATGCAATATCTTCTGCATCAATATCATGAGTCTCTTCGGTAACTTCGATATTGTTCTGGCTTGAATCAATATCTGTATTTTCACCCATATTTTGGGTGCTGTCTTCATTGTTTGATGGCAAATCAGTATGATTGCTCATAAGTTAATCCTATAGGGTTTGTGACTAGCCGAACAGTCTTTGATGCTAAATTTATTTAGTCACCATTAAAAACGGGCTAGAGACATTTAAAGTTTTAAAATAAATAATATGTGAGGTAGTTTTAATGTATGTTTTTCAGGCTATAAACCAATCTAAGCTAATACTCTGCATCTAAAAATGCATTAATAGACATCGGCTATACACGTTTTTTGGCAGATCCTGGCAATTTATGTAATTGGTTAATCATAAGCTCAGCTGCTTTTTGTTCAGCAATACGGCGGCTCTCACCAGATTCAGTAATATCAGGGCAGTTATTGATATTGACGTGGCAACGTACAACGAAAATTTGATGCGGTGCATTACCACGCGTTTCCATGAGCTCGTAGTTGGGCAAGTCAAACTGCTTAGATTGTAGCCACTCTTGTAACCGACTCTTGGCGTCCTTCAGCGCTTTTTGGTCATTGACATTATCAATCAGATCACCATACCAAGAGAGAACACATTTGCGAGTAATATCCATATCTTGGCTGTCTAAATAGATAGCACCAATTAGAGACTCTACGGCATCGGCCAGTATAGAAGCACGATTGCGACCGCCACCTTTGCGCTCACCTACTCCTAATATAAGATGGTTAGACAGCTCTAGGTTTTGGGCGATAATTACCAATGACTCTTGGCGCACCAATGTCGCACGCATACGCGTTAAGCGCCCTTCATTTTGACTAGGATAACGATGATATAAAGCTTCACCCACAATCATCCCTAACAGTGCATCACCTAAAAACTCTAGGCGCTCATAGTTCTTTTTACTATCAAATGAGCGATGCGTTAATGCAAGTTTAGGAAGGCTCAAGTCATTAAACTCGTAGCCTAACTTACGCGTTAATACTGCTAACCGCTGAATAAATTCTGAGCTAACAACAAGCGTGTCAACAGACGTACTATTTTTTTGGGAAGTAGGAACCGCTTGGGAATGGTGCGAAGTTGGTTTCATGCGTGGTTTGTGGTTATCCCTTCTGCTTGACAGATTTAGTTTAATAATATTATTTGATATATTTTATGAATATAATGAAGGTGCTATGTCGTACTATTGCGACTTACTCTGCTATCGTCATCTCGATGTTACCTTCGAAACGATTCACGATATCGACATTGCTAAAAAAGTTATTAGTTACTGCATATTCTTTATGGATAGCCAATTGACCTGTTTTTTTATCAGTAAAGGTAAATACTTCTTCTGCCTTGGTATCATAGTCAGCATTGATAGATAACTGTTTGTTGACACGTTCAACAAATTGCTTAGCTGTCTCTTTATTATTATTGGCTTCTTTTAACTGTGCACTTAATACTTTGGTCAATTGATAGTCACCAATCTGAGCCGGTACGATGGCTACTGTCAACTTAGTCGCAATACCCAAAAGTATAATAATAAGAACAACATTTATCACACTGGCGCCGCGCTGCATAGCCAAACCAGATAATTGCTGCATTATGATATCCTTCTAAAGATAAACGACTATTTCGAATAAGTGTATAAATAATAAATAGCTATTAATTATTTAGCAACGATATTAGCATAAAACTATTATCAACCAATCAATCTCTAGACAATCTCATAATCTTAATTGATAGTACCATTACGTTCAAAGGTCGGTAGATTAAGACCAGGTGGTTTATGCATCCAGATATAAACAGCCTTACCTGCTAGGTTTTCATCAGGAACGAATCCCCAAAATCTACCGTCTGCGCTGCGATCGCGGTTATCACCCATCACAAAATACTGATCTTCTGGCACGTCAATGCGCCACTCAGTGCCTTCTGACTCTACCACCTCTGGTGATTGTTGTTGTAAAAATGGCGCGTACTGTGAACTGTTCATGCCATCTAAATAGCGCACGAGGTGCTTATTGTCACCTTGTACTTCTTCAAAATATTGTGCCGCGTCTTCTTCTTGTTGACCCATTGCAGAAGCACTCTCCTCAGTCAGTACTTGACCTGGACCAACCTGACCTGGTAAGTATAGCTGTGAAGTCAATTCAGAATTTGCCGCGAAATCTACAGACTTAGTCTCAACAGGTACATCATTGATAGACAGCGTGCCTTGACTATAGCTTACGGTGTCACCAGGCAAACCGATAACGCGTTTAATATAATAAATGCTCGGGTTTTCAGGATAGCGAAACACTGCCACATCACCATGCTCAGGTTTACCAGTATCTAGCACCTTATTATAAGTTAGCGGCAGGCGCACGCCATATGCATACTTATTGACGGCAATAAAGTCACCTGTATATAGCGTCGGCACCATAGACGATGATGGGATATTAAATGGCTCAATCAAAAATGAGCGTACTATTAACACTACTGCTAACACAGGAAAAAAGTCATAAGCCCAGCGAACTAGTAAGCCTTCTTGACCTCGACCACGAGTTTTGCGCTGTTTGAGCGCTAACTTGTCTAACAGCCAAACAATTCCTAGGACTATAGTTAACGGCACTAAAATTAAATTAAAATCAAAATCCATACCAAATTGCCTATTAACGAGCGGTTTATCTAACACCTTTACGATAAGATCCACTACATTTGACTATTATCTACAATGACTATCTTAGGTTACGTTTGGCGATTAGCTATCAACTTGCAACACAGCTAAGAAGGCTTCTTGCGGGATTTCCACATTACCTACTTGCTTCATACGTTTTTTACCAGCTTTCTGCTTAGACAATAGCTTTTTCTTACGTGACACATCGCCACCATAGCATTTTGCTAATACGTCTTTACGCATGGCTTTTACCGTACTACGACCAATGATTTGGCTACCGATAGCCGCTTGAATAGCAACATCAAACATTTGACGTGGAATCAACTCTTTCATCTTAGTAACTAGGGCATTACCACGATAACGTGATTGGGTTTCGTGCACGATCATCGCTAAGGCATCAACTTTATCGCCATTAATTAGCACATCAACTCTCACCAATTTATCGGCTTGATAACGTTCAAAGTTATAGTCTAGCGATGCAAAACCACGTGAGACTGACTTTAGGCGATCAAAGAAATCCATGACCACTTCGCCCATTGGGATATCAAATATAAGCTGTACTTGTCGACCCATAAAACGCATATCAACCTGAACGCCGCGACGCTCAATACATAGCGTCATTACATTGCCTAAGAATTCTTGCGGTACTAAAATCTGACAGCGGGCAATTGGCTCACGGAATTCTTCTATGTTGTTTGGCTCAGGTAGATGTGATGGATTATCTACATAGATTATATCACCGTTCTTTTTCTCAATTTCGTAAATAACTGAGGGCGCTGTAGTAATCAAATCTAAATCATATTCACGCTCTAGACGCTCTTGGATAATCTCCATATGCAGCATACCCAAGAAGCCACAGCGGAAACCAAAGCCAAGCGCATCCGACGTATCTGGCTCAAAAAACAGTGACGCATCGTTAATTTGCAGCTTTTGCAAAGCTTCACGGAATTTTTCAAAATCACTCGAATCTACTGGGAACATACCAGAATAAACTTGTGGCGTGACTTGTTTAAAGCCTGGGATACGATCCACATCAGGGGTCTTAGCATGAGTGATAGTATCGCCTACTGGCGCTCCGGCAATATCCTTAATACCCGCAATAACAAAGCCGACTTCCCCTGCTTCTAAAACACCCGTATCTACAGGCTTAGGGGTAAAGACACCAATCGAGCCAACTAGATGTGCCTCTTGAGTCGATTTGATATATAACTTGTCACCTTTACGTATAGTACCTTCACGCACCCGTACCAATGAAACCACGCCCAAATAATTATCGAACCAAGAGTCAATAATTAGTGCTTGCAGTGGTGCTTCACGGTCACCAGTTGGTGCCGGAATAAACTCCACCAGCGCTTCTAGCAGCTTATCAACACCAAGACCAGATTTGGCTGATACTCGCGGTGCATCAACGGCATCGATACCGATAATATCTTCAATTTCTTGAATGACGCGTTCAGGCTCAACTTGTGGCAAATCAATCTTATTTAACACCGCCATGACTTCTAAGCCTTGATCAACGGCTGTGTAGCAATTGGCTACTGACTGCGCTTCTACGCCTTGAGCGGCATCAACAACCAATAGCGCACCTTCACAAGCTGCTAATGAACGCGACACTTCATATGAAAAGTCGACGTGACCCGGGGTATCAATAAAGTTAAGCTGATAGCGCTCACCATTTGGATGATCATAAAACAGTGTTACTGACTGTGCTTTGATAGTGATACCGCGCTCACGCTCAATATCCATTGAGTCGAGTACCTGCGCCTGCATCTCGCGATCTTGCAAGGCACCGCACATCTGAATAAAACGATCGGCAAGCGTCGACTTACCATGATCAATGTGGGCAATGATTGAAAAGTTACGAATATTGGCTAATGCAGTCACAAAGCGCCTACTAAATTAAGGGTGATAGAGTAATAAAACTAAAAAATAAATACTGTCAGATGCAATTGATAACGTGCTTGTACTCTTTGAAGGTTAACCGTTATAACAAGCCGATCGGGCTAATACTACCGTCTAAAATCCATAGTCAAGCACATTAACTCTTATGCGTAGACATAAAAGAGTATTCTAGCAGTTTTCCACTGCAAAGTAAGGCGATTTTGTTAGAAGAGATGTGACTTGCAGATGAAATGACAAGCTAAAAAAGGATAACGCAACAATCGTTACACTTGTTGAACTTCGTTTCTTTATATAGATACTATTATAATTACTATGACTTCTTAGAAACAAAAGCGAATAAATAACTAGGGTAAATTGGTTTTAGACATATCTACGTCTGTAGTTTCACTGCCATTTTGGTACAGATACTTATACATCCATGGCGATCTGCCATAAAAAGCACCATTTATTTGAGTTTGCTCTATCAAGTACTCACGAAATCTCAAATAAAATTCATTATCTGGGCCCTTAGGCTGCTGCCAAAAATCATCAAGCGGCTTTTGATCTGTTAGCTTAGGAATATCGTAAATTGCACGACCCATAACCTTAGTAGGTTTCTTATGATAAACCGACTGCAAGCCTGTCGTACTGTTAATAGTCACCATGCCAATACTATATTTCATCAAAGTTGGCAGGTGCATATCACAACCATAGAAAACACGATGAGACACTTGATAGCGCTCAGCTAGGCTAGCTACCAGCTCCCGATAGTCTCTATGACCACGATCCAATGGATGATGCTTAAACACGAGTAACTGTTTTTGATTAGCAAATTTTGCAAAGCTTGCGATAGACTCGTCAATGAACTGTACCACATCACGATAATCACTATGATGGGTAATCTGTGAGTCATTATGTACTTGCAAACTGATCAAAAAGTAATTGTTACTTTCTTGCTTGGTCAGTCTGTTTTGCAGGTGTTTATCTGGCAAATATCCTCGTAGCTTCCGCCACGGTGCTTTTAACCAAGCGATGGCTTCTTGCCAAGCGGTCATACCACGATAATGTGAATAATGTGGGTAACGGCTTTTATAAAGCCAAGCAATGATGTAATAGACGATGGCTGCGATACTGAGGCGATAAAATCGATTATGAGTGTATAAAGGCTGATCATTGGCTTTCTTAAGTGCTTTAATCTCAGCAGTGTTTAGACGTGAATAGCCATTAATCCCATGCTCTTGCAAGGTAATGTAATCAGGACGCAAGTACCCTTCTTCAAAGACAAAAAATGAAATACCTAGCTTCTCACTGATACACGCTGCTTGAGTATGATGCGGTCGACAATCGCCAAAGCATACAATCGCATCAATGGCATTTTCTTTAATGAACGCCTGCAACCAAGAGGAAAATTGCGCTAATGTATTGGTATATTCGTAGGTATTGTCGTGATGATAAAAAAAGGCATCGCCTGCATTAAAATTGATTTTACTTACTTTAATATCTTGAGTTTGCAAGAATGACGAAAAGCGATTAAAAAACCCACCCATTTTCCCTTGTAGTAGCAAGACATGTCGATGAGTAAGCAAGTGAGACATCGAAGCTGCCATAATACAGGGCTACCATTAAATGAGAAAATAAGAAATAAAAATGAGAAAGGTCGTGCAACCGTGTGAAAACACATAGCGTAAAAGTGATTATACCGAAAAAGCATCTATTTGTCGCAATGCAATTATACGGTGCTACTCTAATAAATTAACGAGACATTTTACGCAATTTCTGTTGCCACTGGTGACGCTGCTGCATAAAACGTGTGGTCGCGTGACGTTTAAACTTTGTAGATAAAGACGAGTTCACAGTCTTAGCTGAACTATTTGAAGTACTAGGCATTTCAGATTGCGATTCTTCACTATTCGCAAGCAGATACGAGTCTTTGAGAGGGTATAAATAATCGATCACCTGTTCTACTTGTGCTAATCCATAGCCATCAGGCAGACGATACAACGGGTAACATATAAGCGCGCCATATATTAGCTGCTCAAGAGTCAAAGGTATATCTCGTTGACGCCTTTTTAGATAGGTATATTTCGGTAGCGACTGCCCGTCAATATCTGTGGTCAACCCCCAACCTGCATAAAATGGTAAACCATAGCAGGTGACGTCCAATCCACGCAGCAACGCTTCAAAACCAGTCAGTGAGCTGATCGTATGAACCTCATCCACCCATTCTAAACAATCAGGCATGGCAGTATCGTAGGCAACCGCTTGAACTTGTTGTAGATGAGCTTCTGATACTTTACCTGCTCGCAGTCCTGCCTCAACATCAGGATGCGGCTTATAAATCAAATAAGCGTCTGGGTTATCTTGTCGTACACGTTCGATCAAACCACTGTTTGTCTTTATTGTGGAACCGCAGTACTGTACTGACAAATCGTCCTCTACCTGACCGATAATAAGAACACGTCGTCTCCCAGATATTTTGGCATCCTGCATCCAAGAGTTATTTTGAATACTAGAAACATCTATACCAACCCCAACATTGTATTTACTTACCCGCTGATTCAGCAGTTTGTCTTGCAGTTTGTTTACGCGAAGACGCTGTTCAGAACTTAATGGCTGACAATTTTGCAGCAATGTTTCTAAGTCTGAAGGCTGGGTCGCATCGTAATAAATACCTTGTTTGTCTATGACAACAGACAGTGGTGCGAGTAAAGTAGCACCTAAACCATTTGATCGGATAAACCCATCTTCCATACAATAAATAGCTGGCATGTCCGAGCTTTGTTCAGCAAGTTTACTCTGTAGCTTCTTCTGTACTTGCTGACGTTTGGCCAAACCCCATACCAATAAAGGCTGGCTGAAATTGACACGGAAATGGTCTGGATGTAGAAGATTTTTTAGACGCGGTTTTGGTTTAACGAATAATGTCGTACGCGGTAGGTCTATAAAGGCTTTGACAAATGGCAGCTTCCAACGGCTAAATTCATATATCGTCAAATCGCCTTCAAGACGCGCTTGCCACCACCGATTGGTCACCAACCACTCAATGGCTGTATCGATATCACAAGCTTGTTTCGTTGCTGGATCTACATAACGACTATAATTAACATAAGCACTATAAAATAATGTTTCTAATGACGTTTCAAGCGTCTTATGTGACGTGGCAGGAAACATTGCTGAGTTTGACAAATCTCTATTACTGAGAAGTATCTCAGCTGACTCTAAACGACGTTTCTCAACTGCTTTAAGTAAGTTTTTAGGTGCATTAGTGTCATCGGTCAGCCCCCATCCGCTATACCAGCTGACTCCAAAGCAATGTACTTTTTTACCTAGCATTAATGCTTCAAAGCCCATATGTGAGCTGACGGTATAGACATCACTTACTTGCTTAAGCAGTTCAATAGGATTGAGAGACTCAGTCAATAGCCTAACGTTTTTAGGCAGTTTTAAGTTGGATAAGTAGCCTGATTTTGACGCAGGATGAGCCTTTATCCAAATATGGGCGTTAGGATGGTTGTGGCATGCAGATTTTAGCATCTTCTTAAATTGACGTTTATTCGCACCAGCACCTTTAACAGAGGCATCACCCGCTACCTGATCAATCAACAAGATATGTAATGGTGAAACACTTTCTTTTTCGTTAATATTTTCTTCATTAATCAATTTGTCCAACGACGGACAATCGATTATGGAATTATATTTACTCAGTTTTTCTTCGCATATACGTGTCATCAGATGATGAGCACGTGCCTCGTCTGCTGCGCGATCATTGCTAGTACTCTTGGTGCGCTCAACAATCAACTGCTCGAGGCGCGAGTGATGCGTCATATCAAAGTAGATACCAACGTCATCGATAACCACACTCAAACCGTGGCGACTATTAATACCTGAATCTAATGAACGCAAAAATCCATCTTCAATACTGAAAGCATTCACATTCTGACGAGTGGCGGCTTTATTAGCTCTTTGGAAGCTTTTCTTATGCCCCCATCCAATAAATGCCTCAGGTTGTGATTTTTTCTTGCGATTTATCAGGCTGTGTTGCAAGCCTGACCACGGATACCAGCGCTGGATATTGGCTTGTAACACTTGCGAGAGTAGCAAGTTATTGTGACACATACCTTTACCAATCACTGCCAACTGCTTTGGCGATTGATACTGCGATGACGAAGAAAGTAGCGCATGATCAGAGGTGGACACATCAGATACCTTGACTTCATTTGCTACTTCTTTTGCCATATCTTTAATACCTTTACTCGTTAATTTTAGTTAAATCTATTCAACAGTCATCATTAAGTCATGGCTAACCGTTATAGATCTAGAACTACTTTGGCAGCAATTGCTAACTGATAAACGATCTGTGATAGACCGCGAGCAATCTCCACACGCTTAGTTTTAACTTTCGGTAATACCATGATCTCATCACCTTGCTGAATACGATACGCAGTATTGACCACTTGACTAGCACCATTTTGATGAACCACTAAAATGTCTTTCGTATCAGCATTGTCAGAGAAACCACCAGAATTAGCCACATAATCTCCAACGGTATAGTCAGGATTAAAGGTAAGTGCCCCTTGTGCTCGTACTTGACCATTGACTGTAATGACTGATGTTTGGGCTGGTATCTCAATGATGTCGCCTTGTTGCAGAATAATATCTTGCCATGAGTTTGGTACCACAACGATTTGACCATCGGTTTGTACATTACGAGCTTTGGCGACGAACTGTTTGACCAATGCTGCATCATCTTGACGTAGTGCAGCTTCTTCACGAGTCGTTGACTGGGTAGCAAGTGTTAGCTCTTCTAGACGATCGAGCGACTCGTTAATCATGCGTTTTTGTTGTTCAGCAACAGATTCGCGGTAGATTGTTAAATGCGTCAATTTCGCCAATGGGCTTGGCTGTAATTGTGGCACGATATCTTTTAGACGCGCGCCATATGGCACAACCATCGCGCCATTACCAGTATGCGCACCTTTTACCTGTACAGCGATGGTGCCTGCATAACGATCTGAGGTTACTACCATTTGATCGCCGTTATAGACAGGAACGTTTTGGGCTTCACTTAATGAGTAGTACTCTGCCGTTTGTGCGCGCCCTGCACTACGAGTGATACTGACATTAGTAGCATTGGCTGCCGGATTAGACACTTGCAACACATCACCAATAGTCAGATCATTCACATCAAACTCAAAGGTATATTCGTTTTGAACTTGACCGCTTACCACAAATGTCTTTTTCTGTGGTGCCACAGTGATGACATCACCATCACGGAATGAAAAAGCCTGTAATTTACCCGCTAGCAAAAAATCATATAAATTGACTTGCTGTAGCATTTGACCGTTACGTTTGATTTGAATGTCGATATAACTACCGCGTGTTGGGTCAACGCCGCCTGCTCTATCTAAATAAGACAATACCGAGTCTGCTGCTAGACCACCGTAATAGCCTGGCTGCTTAACAAAACCTGTGACGAATACTTTAACTGGTTGCGCCTGCTCTAATGAAGCATAAACCCCTACATTCGAGCGGTAGATACGACTGACAGCATTTTTGACCACGTTTTGTAAGCTGCCATTTTGCACACCAGAGACGCGGACTGGTCCAACGTTCGGTAAGAAAATATTACCTTGTGGATCGACGGTCATGGTAGCAGCATACTGGTAAGCGCCCCACATTCTTACTTGGACGTTATCGCCAGGGTTAATCACATAACTGTCATTAAAGGTAGAGCCTGAAGTCGTCGAAAATGCCCCACGGAACAATTGCTCACCGAACATCATATCTTGAGTTTTAATATCTTGATAAGGACGCGTGGTATTAATAACTGACTGACTTGGTAAGCTTGCTGCGTTAACCGCTTCTTGGGTTGTTGCTTGCCCTGGTACTGCCCCAGCAAATGCTTGGGTAGACACGTTAATATTGCTCTGGTTCTGAGATTGACTCATGTTATTACTGCTTGTGCCAAAGCCTGAACCTGATATTTGATCTGCATAACTGCTTGCAGCTGTTGCAGACATACTAGTCGCCGCCATTGCCAAACTTGTCGCTATCACGATAGAACGTGGTTTCATATTCATGAGTTATATTCCTTTCCTGATCTATCGATCATTACTGATATCTGGTTTTTCAAGATTAGCTACGGTGATCACGGACAACTGCCATTACCAAACGTACAAATCCGTATAGCATTAAGAGCAACGCAAGCGATGTCCAAATAAGATACGCTTGGCGCGGATAAGTTGCATCTTCAGCTTCGTAGGGCGTTGAGATCACAATCAAGTTTTTCATTTTCTTGAATGCTTCTAGTCTTGATTTTTCAAGCGATGACAACGACAATTTATACAATTCGGTAGCAAAATCCACATCTGCCTTGATGGTCTCAAACTGTACCGCTTGACGGTTCAACTTGGTTGTATTTGGCGAGGTCAATTTGGTTTGTTCTTGAGTGATTTGCTCTTCAACGGCCTTTATCTGGCTTCTTAGTGAAACCACTTGCGGCGCATCTGGATTTAGATAACTGAGTAACTGGCGCTCTTCGGTACGCAACGAGCTTAATTGTGCTTGTAAGCTACCAATTAACTGATTGACGATCTGTGCATTGGCCTGTGGATCATAGATTTCGTTTTCGTTCTGATAGTTTAATAGCTGCTCTTTGGCATCATTTAGGCGCTCTTCTGATTCATTTAACTGAGTTTCTGCAAACGCTAATTGATCACGAGCTACTTCTTGCGAAATACGGTTTACGAACTGTTCAGACTCTCCCAAGATAGCTTTGTTCAGCTCAAAAGCATACTTTGAGTCAAAGCCTTCTGTTGATACCGAAAGCACATAGCTCTGCTCATCGAGATCAATGTGAACCCGTTTCTTGAAGTATTCGAGCAAATCTTCCTGAGTCGCATCAGGATCGATTTCATAAATAGGATCAGAACCATCAACATAGTAAGCTTCACGAAATTTAAACTTATTATCGAGTCGCTTCACCATATCATTCGACAAAATATACTCTGTCAAATAGGTCGCATCTTCTTTACTGGTACTATTAACGCCCAATAGAGCTGATAGTCCGCCACCAGATGGTACGCTAGACTCGCTAACCTGCTTAACCACTACATCTGCAGTAGAAACAAATCTTGGGTGGGCTATAGTCATGACATAGAATATCACCAACACCCAAGGCAAAATCACTAAGCCGATGAAAAGCGAAAAATTGAGTATGTTATTTTTTTGCTTTGTGGACATGCTTTTCATAAACTTTAATCGCTTCTGTTATATCATCAAACACATGTGCTGTCTGATCCATTAATACAATACCAATGTCGCAGCTTGCAGTTATATCTTTTAAACTGTGAGATACCATTAGTACTCCAGACGTTTCTTTTCGAGCCTTCAAAATCTCTCTTGATCTTTTTTTGAAGGCTGCATCACCAACAGCACCCACTTCATCAAGCATATAGTAATCAAAATCAAAAGCTAAACTTAATCCAAAGACAAGCCTTGACTTCATACCAGATGAGTAACTACGTACAGGCATATCGAAATACTTACCGATATCTGCAAACTCTTCTACAAAACGAATTTTTTCGTCGATATAAGGACCGCTTGAATAAAGACGACAAACAAAACGTACGTTTTGACGACCGGTCAAACTCCCTTGAAAACCACCTGCCACCCCAACTGGCCAAGAAATAGTCGAATCGGTAATAACCTCTCCATGATCTGGCTCATCAAGGCCACATATAATACGTAGCAAGGTTGACTTGCCCGCACCGTTACGACCTAACAAACCAACACTTTGCTTATCACCAATGGTTAGATTCAAGTCTTTAAACAGATAATGCCGACCTTTTGTAGTCATAAATGACTTTGAAACATTCTTAACTTCAATCATTTATTTACCATAAATTATCAATAACATGAATAAAATATCGATTAAATTTCAATCTACTTACTTAGAACGTATCAGATCTTTTTCAACTGCTTTATACATCAGAAGCCCTAAAAAATTTATACCAATTGTCCACTCTAAAAAATAACCTATATCAATGTGATAGGAGGGATAATTTGGGGCTAGAGAGTGTTTTATAAGCTCCAAATTGTGCACTAATGGATTATATAACAAATAACTAAAATAAGGTTCTGGAACAATAAATAAAGGGAAAATAACACCTGAAGTAAAATATAGAATTGTAAAAAATATTGTTATTACTTTAGATATCTCACCACCATAATGTCCAACAACCATCATAATAAGCGCTGTGCCAAATCCAAATAAAAAAAGTGTTATCCAGCAAAAAATAACAATATGTAAGTTACCTAGACTTGGAAATATACCGAAAAAAGACAATCCAGCTAATAATAAGATAAAAGTAAAAAAATAAATAATAAGTTCAAGAAATGAGCGAGCAATAATAACATCTATATGCCGAATTGCTCTATATATAAGCAAGCCACGATTACCTTCGACAGCACCTAGCGCTCTCGTTGCCATCTTTTGGAACATACGAAAAGGTACCATGCCTGCTACTAAAAATAACGAGAAATTCATACCTGGTATTAGGCGCTCACGAAAGGCACCGAAAATCACCAAGAATATTAGAATTTGAAAAATAACCTCTAACGGCGCCCATAAATAGCCCAAGCGATAGCCGCCGAAGCGCGTTTGGAGCTCACGCATTAGTAAAGCATGAAATGCGGCACCCATGACTTTAAGGCCACTACGATGCTGAACAGGACGATAAGGAGGTAATTGTATAGACATGGCGTTACAGGACTTTACCGAAAACAGCCCCTATGATAAGTAAGCGCGACATAAGTTACAAGAATTAATCTGTACTTAGACAGATAAATCTATGATTTAGTAAGAAATCTGTAAGTAAATCACACCTAAAACGCTATCTATCAATTGCTTCTAGTTTATAAAACCACTTATTTTAGGCAAAAAAAAACCAATCTCGATAGATTGGTTTTTTTCGTACTGCTATATATGGTGGCGATGAAGAGACTTGAACTCTTGACCTCACGATTATGAGTCATGCGCTCTAACCAGCTGAGCTACATCGCCGTTTTAGGCTGCACATTATGCCCAAGCTGTTGACTGCCGTCAACCCCTAATAAGCATTTTTTGCAAAAAAATGAATTTAATTCAGATTAATTGCAACTATTACTATAACAAACAATAAAAAAGGTTTGGTAAACCGATAAGCCGGGTTCTGTCGTGGACGATCATTCCTCTAGGCGTATCATCGCTAATACGCTCAAGCAACCTACCCGCATCGAACGCGGGCCGCGCCATGCCGATGCCTATTTGGTCTTGCTACGCGTGGAGTTTACCATGCCGTGAGATGTTGCCATTCACGCGGTGCGCTCTTACCGCACCCTTTCACCCTTACCGATGATACCCTAAGGTACTAAAGGCGGTCTACTCTCTGCTGCACTGGTCGTCAAGTTACCCTGCCCAGCCGTTAGCTGGCACGCTGCCCTATGTAGCCCGGACTTTCCTCCCCTGCTCATCTGTTGCCAGTGTGCAGCGGCGATCGCCTAGTCTACCAAGCGCGCTAGTATATCAAACTTATGACTGCCTGCGAATGTCTTTTGAATTTATTTTTAAAGACAACATAAATAGGCTAAACAAAATTTTCTGGCAGTGTTTCAATATTACCGACTAGATTATCTTTTAAATACGGAATCTGTAGCCAATGCGCTTCGGGATAATGATTGTCCAAATATTTTCGTAGAAACTCAATAGTGCTATTTGCGATCTCAGTATCCGTTTGTTCAGCATCATCATGAATATGATTATAAATTACGCTATGTACTATTAATCCGCGCGATTTTATAGCTTCTAAACTCAGCAAAGTATGATTGATGCTGCCCAATCGACCAGAGGTGACCAAAATAACTGGACAGCCTTGCTCAGCAATATAGTCTAATGTGAGTAGATTCTCTGTAATCGGCACAAGTAAGCCACCTGCACCTTCTAGTAGTACCAGCTCATACTCAGATTGCAGTCGCTTGGTAGCGTTAGTAATCATATCAGGATCAAGTGTTTCCCCTGATAACTTAGTAGCTAGATGAGGAGACGCTGGCTTCTTATAACGATGAGCACAAGTCGTAAAATCGAGGTCACATTGCTGTAAAGGAATGTCCATAAGTTGACGATGCGTAATAATATCATCAGCGATATTCATCTCACCATTATCTGGATTGATCGATACGCCCGTTTGTACTAGCTTTTGAGTGATGACATTTAAGCCTTGCTGCATAAGCGCTTTAGCAAGCAGCCCAGTAGCATAAGTTTTACCGATATCGGTATCGATACCAGAAACAAATAAAACACTCATGGTTGACCTCGGTTTTCTAAATACGTACGCACTACTTTTAGCAATGATTGGGATAAGGTAGTCAGCTCAGCATCAGTAATCACGTAAGGCGGCATGATATACACCAGCTTGCCAAATGGTCTGACCCAGATACCGTTATCAATCAATAAAGACTGAAAAATGGGCATATCGACCGCTTCATGCAGCTCAATTACAGCGACCGCGCCCAAGCAGCGCACTTCAGCAACGCCTTCTAATAAAGCAGCAGGCGCTAGTTGTTGCTCCATAATACATTGCATATTTGCGGTACGCGCTTCAATATCATAAGACATAATCAAATCAATCGATGCACACGCAACTGCACAAGCCAGTGGATTGCCCATAAAGGTTGGGCCATGCATAAGGGCTGGATAGTCACTATTATGAATGGTATCGGCAATTTTGCGGGTACATAACGTTGCGGCAAAAGTCATATAGCCACCCGTTAGCGCCTTGCCAATAGTCATGATATCAGGTCTGATGCCAGCATGTTCACACGCAAACAATTTACCACTACGGCCAAACCCAGTAGCGATTTCATCTGCAATCAATAGTACATCATGCTCATCGCACAGTTGACGCAGCAATTGCAGATATTCAGGACTATAAAAACGCATCCCGCCTGCACCCTGAATAATTGGCTCAATGATAAAACCCGCCAGCTGCTCACCATACTCTACAAAAAACTGAGCCAGCGTCTCACGTTCATCTACTGTCAATGCGCGATCAAAGCCAATGGGCGGCGCAGGGACAAAATGCTGCATCGGTAACTGCTTGCCATATAGGCTGTGCATACCATTAACAGGGTCACAGACACTCATCGCATGCCACGTGTCTCCGTAATACCCTGAATGGGTTGATGCAAATTGTTGCTTGGTTGGACGCTTGGCAGCTACTTGATATTGCAACCCCATTTTTAGCGCCACTTCTACCGCGATACTACCGCTGTCGGCATAAAAAATCGCATTGAGACCAGTAGGTACAATATGGAGTAGCTTTTTGCCCAAATCTATCGCTGGCTGATGGGTTAACCCACCAAACATAACATGCGCCATTTTACCCAATTGCTGAGTTAGTGCTTTATTCAGTTTTGGATGGTTATAACCATGAACGCTCGCCCACCAGGATGACATACCGTCTATCAGACGCGTGCCATCTTCGGTGATGATATAAATACCTTCGGCACGATCAATTATGATATTAGAATAAGTGGGTGGCAGGCTAGCATATGGGTGCCAAAGGTGTTGCTGATCAAAGTCGTTTGTGACTTGGATAGATTGCGTGGTGGTTGTTTGCGTGGTTATTGTTTCCATGGTCATCGTGTTGTCCCTAAAACGTTGTAAACCCAAACGTCATCAATCGCTTATAAGTACTCTATTGACCCGTAATACGTTTGTATTTAGACAGCAGGTCGCTTTCCGTCTCGACATGATTGGGATCGTGAGGAATACAGTCGACTGGACAAATCACAACGCATTGTGGCTCGTCAAAATGTCCGACACATTCTGTACATAGATTAGGGTCGATGACATAGATATCATCCCCTTCTGAGATGGCTTCATTGGGGCAAGCAGGCTCGCACACATCACAGTTGATGCACTCATCAGTGATTAATAGTGCCATGAACTGTTCCTTATATTTTTGCTTATATCAGTCATATATGGCTGCTCCTTACTGTTTTAGCAAGTGCTAGCAGCATATCTTTGATGCAGCATTTTTTATTTAATATTTAACTTTTTGTCGAATGCTTGCAAAACACAGGGTGGAACGAATTTATTGACGTCACCGCCAAGCTTGGCAATTTCGCGAATCATTGTAGATGAGATAAAGGAGTAATTTTGAGATGGGGTCAAAAATACCGCCTCAAAGTTTTCATCAAGCTCACGATTCATATTGGCTAGCTGAAACTCGTACTCAAAATCTGACATTGCACGCAAGCCACGCAAAACTGCCGTGGCGTTTTTTTCACGCATGAAATCAACAAGCAGACCTTCAAAACCAATCACAGATACCTGCGGTAAATCTGCAAATACGGTTTCGACCAAAGCCACGCGCTCTTCAAAATTGAACAAGGGTTTTTTATGATGGCCTGAGGCAACCGCGATAACGACCTCATCAAATAGCTTGACGGCGCGTGTGACCAAATCTACATGACCGTTGGTAATCGGATCAAAGGTACCAGGGTATAGAATTTTGGTATGTAGCTTTGAGGAATTGGGAGAAATAGAGTGGCTCATAGCATGACTGATATAATCGGTGATATTAGGCCATATGCTAGCAAATTTTGCTCAAACTTAATACTTATCTGCTACATTTGTCCTAACAGCTGATTTACCTTTTCATCAGAGGCTTTGATACAATAGGCAGTTCGACTCATCCATCTCATAATTGAAATAAAAAACAAGACTAGTTATTGGATTAGGATGAGGAATTAGTGGGACTGATTAAATAAGGAGCCTGTATCTTAGGTCATCCTTATGGAGAAATTATGTCAAAAAAATCAAAAAAGCCAGATAATCAGATTTGCGCCAATAAAAAGGCGCGTCATGAGTATTTTATCGAAGAAACCTTTGAGGCAGGACTGGCATTACAAGGTTGGGAAGTCAAAGCCATTCGTGCAGGAAAAATGACGATTACTGAAGCGTACGTCATATTCCGCAATAACGAAGCTTTCTTGTTTGGGTCGCACATTCAGCCATTACTATCGAGCTCAACGCACGTTAGTCCAGACAGTATTCGTACCCGTAAACTGCTGCTGAACCGTCGTGAGATCGAAAAACTATCTGGGGCAATCAACCAGAAAGGCTACGCTTGTGTACCGCTATCTTGCTACTGGAAAAACTCGCTAGTGAAATGCCAAATTGGCCTCGCATTAGGTAAAAAGCAGCATGACAAGCGTAAGACGCTAAAAGATCGTGACTGGGAACGTGATAAGCAGCGCGGTTTCAAACAGCATTTAGATTAAGCGTTTTTTAATCTATATAAAAAAGGACGACTCAATATTTACTGAGCGTCCTTTTTTTTTCGTCTACGATATTTATATATATCACCATACAGCTTTGCTTACCAATAACATTTCATATAAGAACTTGGCAATCCATTCTACTATGCCATTTGCTCTTCTAGAGACGATGCTTTCTTTCTACTAGCCTGACGTAATTGCCTAACACCATGAGCAATCAAACACCCAATACCTAGCCAAATCAGACCATAGCTATAAATCATCGCTGACTCGAACGGATTGCCTAGTACGGTCACTGCCAAGATAAATAGCAACGCAGGCTCCAAATAGCTCATCATGCCATAGACATTGACTGGTAGCATTTGACTGGCATCAATATTGGTCTTCATCGCCAAGACACTGAGCACACCTAAACCGATTAGCATCATGATAAAAAAACCAGAGCCGCTAACCAATGCCAAACTGCTTGGAGCAAAGAAGAACAAGTAAGCCAAAGCAAAGGGCGCAAATATCGTTAAATCAACCAACAACCCAGTTACGGCTCCGATTCCCTGCAGTCGGCGTAAAATGTAGTAAATAGGATACGTACCGCATACCCATAGCGTCGCCCAAGAGACACTTTGGGTACGGATAACTTCGCTACCTACGCCCAGTGCGGCAAAGGCCACTGCCAACCATTGCAAACGGCTTAGTTTTTCGCCAAAGAGGACACAACCAAACACCACCATCATTAATGGGAATAAGAAGTATCCCATCGCGGTTTGTACACCTTGCCCATTCACTGGCGCCCACATAAATAACCAAAACTGACTGAGAAATATCGGTGTAGGTAGTAGCAGCCATGCCCACTGTTTAGCGCCTCTTATCACTTTCAATTTATCAATGTGCAATCCCAGACGTCCACTGACCATTAAGTATCCGACCAACGCTGCCCACATCGCGAGCATGCGCCAGATAAAAACTTGCGTCCCTGATAATGGCGATAAAAAGCTGCTATACGCATAGAGGACGCCAAATAGCACATTGGACAATATGGCAAAAGACACTCCTAGTATCAGAGTGCGTTGTTGTGCGCTACCTGTCGTCCAAATCGCAGGTAGTGGCAAACGTGCAGCAGTCGTTGCTAGCGTATTAGCGAATACATTGGAGAGCATTGAGATAGACATGATAAGCACCGTAGCTATTAATAGATGATAAAAAACCAATAGGTAGCTATTTTCTTTAAGCAGTTCTGATTGGTATGGTCTATTTTACTAGAGTGCTTTGATATATTATCTCTATATAAGTTCATTGATGGATAAATATCTCAAATAGGTGTCGTATAAATAATTATTTTCTTATATTAGGATTGTTAGTGATAATATTTATAAAAACCGATAGAAAACTCTGCTATTAAGGATATCCTGATATGAGCCATACTTTAGACAATATTGATAAAGCTATTTTGAACTTGCTGCAAGATGATGCGACATTACCGCTTAAAACTGTCGCAGAGCGAGTGCATGTATCCATTGCGACGGCGCAGCGGCGTATACAAGCGCTAATAGATAGTGACGTGATTACCAAACAAGTCGCCATCGTCAATCCTGACAAAGTGGGTTATGGCCTGACAGCCGTAGTGATGATAGAAATGGAGCGCTCTAATACCTCAATGCAACATCGGTTTGAGCGCTTGATGGATGCGCAATCGCGAATCATGAGCTGTTATGAAGTATCAGGTGATTTTGATTTTATGCTGATGGTCAATGCAAAAAACATGAGTGACTATCATCAGTTCACCCGCAGCTTACTGACTTACGAAAATAATGTGCGCAATTTTAAAAGCCAATTTGTGATGAACTTTACTAAGAGTGGAACTAAAATTACCCTAGATTAATTATAATTAATCCGTCTAAGCTGAAGTTGTCTATCATATGACGATGGATGATAAGTAGCTAAGTTACCTCTAAACCCTGTACGATATCGTTAAACGTTCGCTGGAAATTAAATTCTAATAGCTGATTCATGAGCCTATTTTTTAGACAAGGAAGCCTAATCATGACTGACCATACAAACGCTGATAACAAGAATACTCAATCGTCACTAAACCCGTTAAACCGAAAACCATTAAATTCAAAAAAGGTAATAGCAGGTGCTCTGTTTGCTACGGTACTAGCCAGCTCAGGCTGTGCGACCAGCTCATTGTTAGACAATAGCGGACATGTCACCACAAACACAACAAAGCAGATACTGTCTGAAGATCAAATTGTTGCCTTTGGTCGTCCTGCGCAGGCGTTACCAAAAATGCCAAACGCCTCAATGGTTATCGTAGGAGAGAAGAACAGCTACGTTCTCACTCAAGGTGGGACAGAAATGGTGAACTTACTGAGTAATCTCACGCAAGAAAACATTCAAGTAGATAACGACATGAGCTTTCATGTACCCAATAATGATGGGTACTTTCAAGGTGAGATGAAACTGTCTTATGCCAAATTAAAAGATGAGTTTGGGCGCTCAGACTATCAGTTCTTTTTGCAAAATAATGGTAAAGAGTGCACCTCAGCGAGCGATCAACGTATCAATGCTCAGCGCTTTTGTTTTAGCGTTCCTGTCAAAGGCGCTATCTATCCGCAAGTTAGTAATTTAGGGTTAATTCAGTCAAACTATCGCGCACTGACTAAACCATATACGGTGAGTTTTTATACACAAACTCAGCAAGATGTCGTCACTCGTAGCGGTCCAAATGGCGCACAAAAGCTAGTATTGCTACCCTTTGCCCTCGCCTTTGACGTGGTTACTTTCCCGCTTCAGTTATTAGATTAAATAGTTAACTATTAGACTACTCATCGTCTAGTATCAAGCTTCAAGGTGCGTTATGAAAGCTACATAATGAAACTACGTCATGAAAGCTACGTTATAAAAGTCCCTTTATATAAGGCACGTTATCGAAAGGTATTCCGTACCCGACCATAACGTGCCAACTTAATATTTTAGAATAACTTTTCGACCAATATCTTCGGGTAGTTTTGTTTCGCCTTCTCTGCCGCTCGAAACATCATCTCATCTGCTTCGACAGGGCCTGCAACATCGCATAAGCATACATAAGCCAGCTGCATCAAATTATTTAATAGGTGCTCGTTATCAGGTACAGACGGGCGATTGCCTTCTAAAAACTGACTGATGTTAAGGCTATGCCCTTTGAAGGTGCGCTCTTGCGAAGCAGTTTGGTGCATGGTTAGAAATAGGTTGCGACTTTCTGTTTCTGATAGCTGACTACGCAGCGCTTCTATGACAGTATAAAATGCCAAAACTAGCTCAGATACAGGGATTGGCGCTTTGATTGCTTCATTATGACTATTATGGCTATTGTGACTGTCAGACTCAATTGTCTGCTGACTGTCCGCTTGCAACGTAGCCCAAAATCCTTTCCTAATATCAGACTTATAAGCTTGCAGCTCAGGATAGCGCCTTGTCGCATCCAAGACGCACTGTTGCATCATTTTCACAGAGACCGTTGAGTATCGCTGCCACTGTGATTTAAGTAGTCGCACCTCCTCAGGATGTAGATAATCGGCAAGTACTTCTGCCATCACAGTCACAGCTTGGTCTACGGATTGAGTATCAATATTCATCAGCTCTCTCCTATAAATGCCGCTCGGTTAAACTCTTTGAATCAAACATTTGCTTCTGGAACTCAGGGTAACCAAGCTCTGCATGCTCGGTATAATCAAGGCCGCGCTGCTCATGTAAGCGGCTGGCTTTTAACCCAAAGCTGAGATCGATAAGCTTATACATCACTAGCCCCAATCCCAGTCCCCAGCCTAACGCCACGCCGACGCCCAACGCTTGTACGCCAAGCCGTGATAAGTTAAACAAATCTCCTGTATAAAACAATCCTGCTGCGAGCGTACCCCATGCCCCGCCAAAACCATGTACTGCCACTGCCGAGACCACATCATCTACCTTAAATTTTAATAGCGCTTGCGATGATAAGATATAAACCACGGAAGCGACTGCCCCAATAACAATGGCAAACATAGGTGTCGTTGTGGCACAGCCTGCCGTGATAGATACGAGACCAATCAAACTGGCATTGACACTATCGCTCAGTAAAATGGCTTTGTTAAGCGATCGGGAGATAAGCATATAACTCACCACCGCACTCACTGCAGCGACGAAAGTATTGACTGCGATTAAGCCAATATTGCCGGTGATAGATAACGTCGATCCAGCATTGAAGCCGAACCAACCAAACCATAAGATAAATCCGCCAAGCGCTAGCAACGTCATGTTATGCCCTGCGATGAGTCTTGGCGTGCCATCAGGGGCAAAGCGGCCTAACCTTGGGCCAATGACTAAGATGCCTGCCAATGCCAACCAGCCACCGATAGAATGCACGACAGTAGATCCAGCAAAATCAATAAAACCAAGCTCGGCTAGCCAGCCTGTCCCGCCAAAATAACCACCCCATACCCAACTGGCAAATACAGGGTAAATGAACAAACAAATCAAACAGGCGGCCACCGCATAACCAATAAAGGAGACGCGCTCTGCCATTGCACCACTTGCAATCGTCACCGCTGTCGCTGCAAACATCATCTGAAAGAACATCAATGCCCAGTCCATATTAGACAACGCGACTGGCATAAAATGATCCGTACCGATGAAGCCTGAATTATTAGTCCCCATCATTAATCCAAAACCAACCAAGTAGAACGCCAGACCACCGATACACATATCGGTATAGTTTTTCATCATCACGTTTACTGCGTTTTTCGCGCGTACCGATCCGCTTTCAAGTAGAGCAAAACCTGCCTGCATAAAGAACACCAATACCCCGCCCCAGATAATCCAAGCGATATTTTGATATTCGAGCATCTGCGCCACGGTCAATGTGTCAGTCTCAGCGGCTTGGGCGCTACCCATCATTGCAAACGATAATGTACTTAGTACCAGCCTATTACTTAGCGATGACTGTGATCGTTTTAACAATACCTTTATCGTGTCCAGTCCAATAGAGGATGTTCTCATTTTATCTCCAAACACTTATCTATCCGTTCAAATGTTATCGGTGCACTATTTTTACTCATTAATGCACACAAATAAGCCCTAATAAGGGTGGAGCAAAACCTGTGCCAAAACCTATTATTAGAAATTAAAGAAACTTATAAATATAAGAAAACAAATGACCAGTATCAGCCAAGTCAGTATTTTGATAATTATGCTTGCAACGATGTAAGCATAAATTGAACTAGGGTAGAGAATGATTGTTGGAAGTAAGTTTGATTGAACTGATAATGTGACTGTTCTGTCTAGACTGTTTTTGCCATTATTTTGCTGTGCAGATAGCTTACTTTGCATGAGCAGTTTATCTCACGCTATCAATAACTTATCGGCAATCGCCACTCATAGAATAGGTCGCATAGTGAAGGCGATTCATGTTAAAATGAGCGCTTTTAAATTCGCCTTTATTATCATTGGGTAATAAGGGCTGTATTTTTAGTGCCATTTTTCTAATTAACAGGTCCGCCCATGTCTGCCGATACCATCGCCCGCACTGCCTTTAAACAAGGCACCAAGCCACTTTACGATTATGACAAACACTGGGCGAGCTGCTACGAGCCAGCGCCTTATCTGCCGATGAGCCGCAAAGAGATGGACGATCTAGGCTGGGATGCTTGTGACGTCATCATCATCTCAGGTGATGCCTATGTCGATCATCCAAGCTTTGGTATGGCGATTATCGGTCGCTTGCTTGAGTCGCAAGGCTTTCGTGTTGGTATCATCGCGCAGCCAGATTGGAAGAGCAAAGACGCCTTTATGGAATTGGGCAAACCCGTCTATGCGTATGGCGTGACCGCGGGCAACATGGACAGCATGATCAACCGCTATACCGCAGATCGTAAAATCCGTAGCGATGATGCTTACTCTCCTGGCAACGTGGCAAACAAACGCCCTGACCGCGCCGCTATCGTCTATAGCCAGCGCTGCCGTGAAGCCTATCCTGATGTGCCAATTATCTTGGGCGGTATTGAGGGCAGTCTACGCCGTATCGCTCATTATGATTATTGGTCAGACAAAGTCCGCCGTAGTATCTTGCTGGATGCGCGTGCTGATGTCTTACTATATGGTAATGCTGAGCGTGCGATCGTCGATGTGGTACATGGTCTGTCTAAAGGCTATAGCTTTGAGCAAATGAGTAAACTGCGTGGCACCTCTTATCTGTTGACACCGACTCGCCGTCATTGGCAATCGGACATGACAGAAGTCGCCAGTAATGATGTTGATACCGTTGGCCGTGTCGATCCAATCATCAACCCTTATGTGATGACAGAAGATGTAGACCAATGCTCAATCGAGCAAGAAAAGCCATCTGACTCCCCTGTTGGGCAAGCCATGCCGTCGTCCATTTCATCAATGTCGTCACAGTATCAGGGTTTTGTCGCTGAGCCAGTTGCCAATAAAGTCATCAACGCCAATCAAGTAGACACCGAAACGCAAGTAGTGCAAATGCGCGGCTTTGATAAGCCAAAGACCGCACGCAAGCACAAGATCAAGATGCCGCCCCGTGAGGAAACGGTGATTCGTCTGCCTGATTATGAGCATGTCAAATCTGACCCTGTACTCTATGCCCATGCCAACCGCATCTTGCATCTAGAGACCAACCCAGGTAACGCGCGTGCGCTCGTACAGCGTCATAGCAGCGGTGCTGGTAACTCGCATACCTCTATCGACGTTTGGCTCAATCCACCACCAGTGCCACTCTCGACAGAAGAGATGGATTATGTGTTTGACCTGCCGTATGCACGCTTGCCGCATCCAAGCTATGGCGATGCGCGTATCCCTGCTTATGACATGATCAAGTTTTCGGTCAATATCATGCGCGGCTGTTTTGGTGGTTGTACCTTCTGCTCGATCACTGAGCACGAAGGCCGCATTATCCAGAGCCGTTCAGAAGATTCAATCTTGCGTGAAGTAGAAGCGATTCGTGATACCGCACCGAACTTTACTGGCGTGATATCTGACCTTGGTGGCCCAACGGCAAACATGTATCGCCTCAGCTGTAAAGACGAGACCATTGAAAAGAACTGCCGTAAGCCATCTTGTGTCTATCCTGATGTCTGCGAAAACCTAATCACCGATCATAGTAATTTGACTAAGCTATATCGCAAAGCACGTGATATCAAAGGCGTGAAAAAAATCCTGATTGCTTCAGGCTTGCGTTATGACTTGGCAGTAAAAGATCCTGAATATGTGAAAGAGTTGGTCAGTCATCACGTCGGTGGTTACCTTAAGATTGCGCCTGAGCACTCTGAAGAAGGTGTGCTATCGAAGATGATGAAACCTGGCATGGGCAGTTATGATCAGTTCAAAGCCATGTTTGAACAGTTCAGTCAGGAAGCTGGCAAAGAGCAATATCTGATTCCTTACTTCATCGCTGCCCATCCGGGTACCAAAGATGAAGATATGATGAACCTTGCGCTTTGGCTCAAAAGTAATGGCTACCGTGCTGACCAAGTACAGGCGTTTTATCCAAGCCCAATGGCGACCGCGACTACCATGTATCACACGCACAAAGATCCGCTACATAAGGTCAGCCGTGATGAAGGTGACATGGATATCGTCAAGTCTGGCAAGCAGCGCAAATTGCATAAAGCGTTCTTACGCTATCATGATCCAAAAAACTGGGTATTACTACGTAAAGCCTTACAAGACATGGGTCGTAGTGACTTGATTGGTAAAAACCGTGGTTGCTTGATTCCACCATTTAACGCCAGTTTAGAAGGGCGTGATGCCGCGCAAGATACTTATCAGTCAGCGCGCAAGAAGAATAGCCGTGTTGGCAATGATTCAGTGAAGCGTAGTAATGGCTCGTCAAACAGCAGTGCGTCAGCTAAAGGTGCAGCGGGTAAAAACAGTAAGAAGAAAGTCAGCAAAGGCAATTTTCAAACGCAGCATACTGGTCTGCCACCGCGTAAAACCAAGTAGTATTCATAGCAAATAGTGTTCATAGTATAAAAGTACACGCTCAATCTAACGCGTGTTAAGTAAAACAAAAAAGCGCCTATCGGCCACTCGTTGATAGACGCTTTTTTATGCGCTAATTTTATAATCGCACATTTCACAATTAGCACTGCTTACTTTTCACCCTGTCTCAGATTACAAGTTACATTAGACAGCGGTTGGGTAACGAAGCTAACAGGTAACGAACAATTTCTAACACTGAAATGGTTCGTTTTCGCTACTATAACCCTCATATGCTAAACGCATCATTAAGAACAAGTAAATGACATCAGCGAAAAGCTTTGGAGAGCACTATGAAAATGATAACTAAAATTGCGACCACCCTACCAGTCCTTGCCTTATTGAGCGCTTGTGCGACTACCGCACCCACTACCCCAGATGCAACTGATACGCCAGTTCCAGAAAAAGTAACCGCTGCCTATGATCGTATGGCACCAGCACCATACACCTGTACCGATGACAGCAAAATCATGGCAAAGCAGTCTATCAATAAAGAACAAGTGATGCTCAACGTCACCTTGCCAAAAGTAAAATGGGCCGAGCAGCCAATCATCCTAAACGGTAAAGTGAAAGGCGAAGTTGCAAGCTATGTAAACGACTCAAACCCAGAAGTCGTCTATGCATGGCATATGAAAGGCGACAAAGGTATCTTTGCGATGAAGTGGGCTGACGGTAAAGAATACCAAGTAAACTGCCAAATCTAATCAGCTAGAGATACGCTCATGTCGTAATAGACAAATAGTCGTAATAGAGAAAAAGCAGTCATTATATGGTGGCTGCTTTTTTACGCGTGTTCGTTTGATACGCGTATAAAGATGGCTATAAAAAACAGTATCAGGTAGATAGTTGTATAGTCAGTTCAATATAATTTCGACACAAGGAAACCGAGTGCAAGTTATACATTAGTATGCTTAGCGAGGTTAACTTTGTCATTCTTTTATAGAGGATTAGACTATATCAAAACTTGCCATCTAATGTATTTCGCTAGAGAAGCACAAAGAAAACTGTCAAAATAGCAGGTAAAGCAAATCAATCATAATCGATAATCAAAAGGGTAACTCGATGGCAAAGCGTCTGATAAGTATGATGGTAATTGCAACGGCAAGCATGTGGGCGCTGACAGGCTGCGATAACGCTACCGATTCTGTCGATGCCACTGAGCAAACTGCGGAGACAGCAACAGATCCAATTGCATCGACAGCTGATACCATCGACTGGTCACTGGTAGATAGTGGTGCAAAGCCTGCCGACCCTACCAATTATAAATATCCGTTTGCCATCGATAGTCAAAACGTCCGAGACTATGCAGAGTACTTCGATGTGGACGCGGCGACAGCGCAGCACAACCTCACTATCAGTATGGCAAGTAACGAAGCACTATCGAAAGCGTTAGATCAACTCAGCGAAACCTATGTCTCACACGAGCTAACCGATGGCAATGAGATGACGCTTATCATTCATACCACGCCTGATGTCGCTGCCAGTCGCTATGATTATGTGCTGTCTGATGACTTTGCTAAAGGACTGGTATTACCTATCGTGATTCAGCCAGATGGTAAGAAAGGTGATGTGAAAGCGCATGGAGAAGTACCATAATAGCGTATTTACAAATTTAAAATAATAAAATTGCTCAAAGTGAAAGGTGTGCGGAATACTACTTGTGACCACTAAGTAAGTCTACTTTATAGGAAAAAATCGATGCAAGATGACTATCCGAAATTTGCCACTGAAGAAAACTTTAAGAAGTTCGTCGCAAATTTGAAGGGGATTACTGACTTAGATGAAGTAACCAAAACATTTTCAGATAAAGAAAAGGTTGCAGATTACCTTATTGATAATTTGCTTGTCATTGAACTAAAAACCTTAAAGTCCAATCCACGAGATAAAGTTATAGGTTATGTGCAAAGTGAAACAGATAAAATTAATCAAGCTGAGGGACTTCCTGTTTTTTATGGGCAACATAACTTTAGAGAAGCTACTCAAATACTACAAGATGGCGAAAAACTTACAACTAAGTTGGATAACCTGTATTTTAGACAAATAGAAGAAGTAATGAGGAAGGCAAACAAACAAATAAAATCAACCATCAATAGCTTCGGCATGACTCATAATACATATGGATTTTTAACTATAATTAATGAGCGTGCTGACTTCTATCAGCCTGAAATTTTGGCTGGTTACATTTGTAGAGAGCTTCTTAAAACGAATGTAGATGGAACGCCTAAATATTCAAATATACATCAAGTAGCATTTATTCAAAGTTCGTATAAGGTAAATGATATTAGTGACAACATACTAATACCCTGCCATTTTATTAAGAATTCGTTATTAGTAGATACAGAGTTAAGTAAAAAAGCTGAAGAAGTTATGATATTTTTTTGGAGTGAATTCGCAAGGTTCGTCGGAATTGAAAACTTTCATATCAAAAATCCTAGAGATTTACCAGCTACAAAAATTATTTAGAAGTAGTAATTTATTATAGTGTGCACTCAACGGCGCCATATAATGTATAGCAAATAACTGAAATCAATCCCTCGTGTAGACTATTTCACATATTTATCAGATAAAACTTATAGCCTAAAAACTCTTTTTGTAAAAAGTACATGAAGTGAATTCTACACCTCTACAATGTCTACCTTATCTCTATACAAGGCGATAGCCATACGCGAGGGACGAGCGCCGAGTAAACCATTAAAGAAAGACGGCTCATGACCCGCATATTCGCCCACTATTAAAGTAAGCGATGCTGAGGCCATGCTTTTAAATCTTTTGCTCTTGCGCTAGGGACGGGCGTGTTATTAAAGTATGACCTAACCAGAAAATCCCCTCTAAGGGATTTTCACTTGCAAACCTGAGGAGGAATAAGCAAAACACTGTTTTGCCCGACGCAAGACAAGAGCTATGCTCGCAGTTAGCAGTGCAATTTTTTAACGGTTCTCATCCCCAACCATCGCCAAAAACTCGTCCTCACCCACCACTTTCACACCCAACTTCTCAGCCTTCGCCATTTTTGAACCTGCTTTTTCGCCTGCTAGTAATGCCGTGGTTTTAGCAGAAATACTGCCCGAAACTTTTGCACCCAATGCTTGTAGCTTCGCCTTGGCTTCATCACGCGCCATGCTATCGAGCGCACCTGTGATAACCCACGTTTGCCCATCGAGTGGTAGACCTTCTGATGCAACCTGCTCGACCTTATCCCAGTGCACGCCAGCTTCACGTAGTGCGGTGATGACTTCGATATTGTGCGGCGCACGGAAGAATTTATAGGTCAGCTCGGCAGTAATTTCTCCAACATCTGGCGTTTTTATCAATGTCTCGACACTGGCGGCCATCAGGCTATCTAAATCACTGAACTGCTGAGCAAAGTTCTGTGCTGTGCCTTCACCAACACCGCGAATACCTAGTGCGTAAATAAAGCGAGCCAATGTCGTATGCTTGCTAGCTTCGATAGCGTTGATGATATTTTGGACCGATTTCTCACCCAGTTTTTCAAAGGTGACCATCTCATCCGCATGATTGTGCAACTGATAGATATCAGCGACAGTCTTGACCAGACCATGCTCAAAGAAGCTAATCAGCCAACTTGCACCAAGTCCATCGATATCCATCGCACGACGCGAGACAAAATGGATAAGCGCTTCTTGCTGCTGCGCTGGGCAAAACAGCCCACCCGTACAGCGCGCCAATGCTTCATCTTCAGGCAGCACGACAGGAGAGTCACAGACAGGACAAGTCGAAGGTAGCGTGACCGGCTCGCTATCGGCTGGGCGCTGATCGTGCCAGACACGAGTGACTTTTGGGATGACATCACCTGCACGGTGAACGCTGACCGTGTCGCCTGCGCGCACATCTAAACGCTGAATTTCGCCAAAGTTGTGCAAAGTGACATTACTGACAGTGACGCCGCCGACTTTGACAGGCTCAAGCTTACCGACTGGCGTAATTTGACCCGTACGTCCGACTTGCCACTCGATATCATTTAGACGCGTCATTACCGTTTCGGCAGGGAATTTATAAGCAGTCGCCCAGCGTGGCTCACGTGATAGGTAGCCTAACTGCTGCTGTAACGCAAGGCTATTAACCTTGATCACCATGCCATCGATTTCAAATGGCAGATCGCTACGCCCTTCTATCACTGACTCATAATAGGTCTGCGCGGCGCGTGGATTTGCCACCACTTCTACTGCGCTGACCGTAAATCCAAGCTCGGTAAGCCATGCCAACGCCCCTGACTGAGTGTCGATAGTATCTGGCAATCCTTGATTGACCGAATAGCCATAGAATGCCAATGGACGACTGGCTGCTATCGCTGGATCTAACTGACGTAAACTACCAGCGGCGGCATTGCGTGGATTGGCAAAAGTTTTACCTTCGTTCTCTTCGGCAAGTCGGTTAAGACGCTCAAACCCTGCCTTGGGCATCAATACTTCACCGCGCACTTCTAGCAACTCAATATCAGCAGCATCAGCTATCCATAGTGGCAAGTTACGAATGGTCTTAGCATTTTGAGTAATATCTTCACCTGTCTGCCCATCACCGCGCGTGACCGCTTGGACAAATTTACCATGCTCATATTTCAGTGAGACAGCCAGCCCATCAAGCTTTAGCTCCATCTCGTATTCAGGGTTTTGCTGCGAGTCGCTGAGACGATCATTGACACGGCGCATAAAATCACGCAAATCATCATATTCAAAGACATTGCCTAGCGACAACATAGGAATATCATGAGTGACTTGAGTAAAAGCCGATAGCGGCATATCGCCGACTTGATTGATTGGGCTATCTGGCTGCACCAAATCTGGATATTCTTCTTCAATCTCAAGCAAGGAGCGACGCAACTGATCGTACTCGCTGTCTTCTAATATTGGACTGTCGAGCACATAATAGGCATAGTTATGCGTCTTAATCGCTTCAATAAGCGCACGCATTTTTGAGACAATCTCTACACTATTATCCGTACTACTATCGGTAGGACTAGGTATATTAGAGGTCGCAGGTGCTTGGTTTTCTACTTGAGTAGATGGGTTTTTAGAATTATTTGATGAGGTAGAGTCAGTCATAGTCGGCGTCTTTTTTGCAATTCAAGATGTCGATATGATAACAAGTTTGTAGGAAGCTCGGTATAGTCAATCCTATATAAATCAAATACTGTGTCAGGCTCGCTCAGTCTACTATGATTAGCATTTTGCAGAAACTATAGCTCATTAAAAAAGGCAAATAACGTTAATCGCTATTTGCCTTTTTTATGATTTCTGCTATTAATCAGCTTTTAACTTTCGTAGCTTTTGAGCTGCTAACCCTCATAATCACGGACTTGGTTACGTAGCTGCTGCTTGTATTCAGGCGTGATTGGTTCATTCTCTTCATCCAGCATAATCGCGTCAAGGTCGCTTGCCATCATATAAGCAATGCTCATCATACTATCAAAGCTGCGCACGGCTTGTGGATGCGGCAGTGACAAGAATACGACGACACCGTTATAAGTATTGGTCGCGACACTATGCGGATCAAACGGTGCGATACCGCTATCAGTAATGCCCATCATGCTAAACCACAACATACCCGTGCCGTCTTTTTGCTCATAGCGATGGAACATATTCATCGCGCCATAGCGTAAGCCGTATTTATCAATCAATGCTAACAGATCACGACCACGGATAATCGCCGCTGGGCGGTCACGATATTGGTGCGGCAAGATGGTGATATTGATATTGTCTTTGGCATTAATCAACGGGCCGTTTTGCGCATCATCACCTGACTCTGATAGATGCTGATCCAGTATCGGGCTGTTGTCATCGAAGCTTGGCTCTTCTGCCGTATCGATGGTTGGCATCAAGCTATCGGTCGCTGACATTAGGCTAGAGAACGCATCAGGCTCTTGCTCGATATGCATCTGATCTGCGACTTCTACAAACTCAGCACTATCGGCGCGGCGTTGCTCTTCTTGCCAGCGAGCGTAGTCCGCTTCATCGATGACGTCATGATCGTCAGCTGCTATATGGTTACGCTCAGCCGTTAGTTGAGCATCAACGTTGGTATGCAATTGCGTCAACGGCTCTTCTTCAACCACAGCATCTAAGTAACTACGATCTGGACCGATGCTCGTCTCGCCTGCGACTGTGTCATCAAGGTCGGGTTGATCGACGATGTTACGCTCGTGACGCGGTATGATGGGAATACCATTTTTATCATAATTGACCGCAGCAGCTTCGGTAGCACCGCGACGCTTAAAGCTACGAATGACCATAAACAGCCCTGCGAGCACGATAAACGCGGCAATGGCAATCAATATAAACTGAATAACGGTCATGATAAATACATCCTAGTATATATAACAAAAGGGAATACACAAACGAGCATAAATGGCAATATTCTAGCATGGCTGACTTATATCGTCACCACATTGTGTACTTTATAACCAGTATGCGGGACTGAGGTCAAGCTTAATTGCATTTATGCCAATTGATTGATTATATTTGCATCGTGCTGATTCTCATAGTACTTTTGGTAACAACTATTTTACTCTTAGCTCTCTACGTAACGCGCAGCTTCATCAAGCGACACACTGACTAGAGTAGAAATACCTGCACTTGGCATAGTAATGCCTTTTAGCTCATCAGCAATTTGCATCGTCAGTTTATTATGACTAATAAAGATAAACTGCAAATCATCTGCTAGCTCATGAATAAGACTGGTAAAGCGCGCAACGTTTGCATCATCAAGCGGTGCATCGACTTCATCAAGGACACAGAACGGTGCGGGATGCTGCTTAAATATCGCAAAAATCAAACTCAATGCAGTAAGGGTTTTTTCACCACCCGATAATACCGCTAAGCGACTATTACGTTTACCCTTGGGCTGCGCCATCAAGGTAAGCCCTGCGCGCCATTGTTCCGACTTTGGCGTATTGGCTGGCATCTCGTCAGTGTTCAACGTCAGGCTGGCTTGTCCACCGCCAAAGACTTTGGCAAATAAATTGGCCAGCTCATTATTGACCGCATCAAGCGTCTGCATAAATAACGTCTTAGTCGTCTCATCAATAGAGGCAATCGCTTCGGTCAATGTCTGCATACTGGCCGCGATATCTGCCGTCTGCTGTGCGAGTGGCTCTAAGCGTTCGTTTACTTCGGCCAACTCTGCGACCGCTGCCAAATTCACTGGCCCAATTTTTCTCAACTGCTGGGTCAACTTGACTCGCTCGGACTCTAGCCCAGCGATTTTGTCTGGACGGACGCGGCGATCATGAGCAATGAAATCTGCTAGCAAGTTTGAGACGCTCATGCTTTGTTGCGGTTGCTCAGCTTGCGCTTTATATTTATGACTCACACGATAATAAGCATCTAAAGCGCTTTGCGTATGCGCGCTAGCATCCTCTAACCGTGCCGCACTCAGTGCCAATTCAGTAGCATGACGGGCAAGCTCGCTTTGCTGCGTTTGCAATGTGTTTTGCAATGTATCAAATGCCGTCTGCTGCTCAGCGTACGTTTGTTTTAATGCCATTAGCGCAGTATCGCGCTCGTTCAATAGCACTTGCTGCTCATCGCGTGTTATTTGGGCAGACTGTAGCGCTGCTTTTAGCTCTGGCAATTTGGCCTGCTGCTGCTCGTGACGCGTCTGTAGACTTTGCTCATTCTCTAACGACTTGTCATATTGCTCAGTCGCACGAGCCAGACTACTAACACTATGCTCCAAGCGCATCTCGTATTGCTGAATACGCAGCTGCAATGCTTGCCAAGCGTCATCATCAGCTTGACGCGCACGGTTTAGCTCGCTGCGCTCAGCTTGCAGTTGCTGAGTTGTCGCTCGTGCCTCTGCTATTTGCGGCGTTAGCGTAGCTATCTCGATTTCGATATGCTGCTGCTCTTGATCAAGCGTCTGTCGCTCTTGTGCCAATTCTTGCTTTTCTTGCTCAAGCGTTGCTTTATCAGCGTTCAGACGCTGGCTATCCGCTTGCAAGCGCTCAGCGTTGGCTCGCTCGGTCGTCAGTTGCTGCTCGTATTTGTGCTTATCACGGGTTAACTGCTCAGCTTGCGCGCGTGTTTCTTCCAAGCTAATTATCAACGCATCATAGTCGCGCTGGTCTTTTACAATAGATTTTTGCTGATCTTGTATTTTGCTTTCAAACTCATCAAGCAAGTCTTCTAACGCTTGTAGACGCGTACGCTGTTGCAGACGCTGCGTAAGGAATTGGCTATTGCTATCATTCTGCTCATCCTGTGCACCAGCGAATTTGCTTAAGTTAATCGTCCCATGACGACTGATCAGCCAACCATCTACGGTAAGCAAAATAGCGGATGGCGGTAATGACTTTAGTGCATCAGCAAGAGTATCAATCTCATGCTGCCGACTGGTCTCAAGCTGCGCCGTATATATATAGCACTGTTGCCATAGCGAAAGTAGCGGCTGCTTAATCAACTGCGATAGTGGCAACACTTTATCATTTAAGATATCTGGCAATTCGCTGACAAATTCTTGGTCGCTAATATCACTTTGCGCAGTAGGCAACCATAAGCTATGACCTGTCTCTACTAGAGCTTTATCTTTTGCACTGGCAGGCGTGTTTTGTGCCGTTTGATAAGTCAGTAAGTCTGCAATGTCATGCTCAAGCGCTTGCCATAAGCTACTAGCTTGTTGAGAAATGCCATTAGCATTATTAACGTCTGATTGCTTGATTTGATTAACTTGTTGGTTAGCTTGTAGATTAGAGATCAGCACATGACTATCTAGCCATAATGCCAAGATATTATCGAGTAGCGGCGCATACTCCTGCCCTTTTGCACTTAGCTCAATCTGCTCACGTAGCGTTGCAATGGCTAACGGCTGATGATGTACGCCATCGCTATCTGCATTATCTGTCGCGGTAACTTTCGACTTTTCTGATTGCTGTTGTGTAGGTTTCGGATGCAATATCTGATGCAAGGTATCGTATTCGCCTGCCAGCAGCGCATGACGCTTTTCATTATCGCTCAACTCGCTCTGCTGTGAGCTTAATTTCTGCTGCAAGCTGTGCGCTTGCGGTTGTATCTCGGACAAACGTTCATCGACGGCTTCGCGTTGACGCTCAACTTGCTGCAACTGCGTGCTTAGCTCAGTGACTTGCTGTTCTAGCACCTGACTTAGATTGTGCGCATTATCCGTCTTACTCACATCAGCACTGTCAGATGGCACTATAGACTGCTGTAATTGATGCCACAGGTTTTGCCAGTTTTGCTCGCGGCGTTGCCATTTATCATGACTTTGCTGATGGCGTTTTTGTGCTTGAGCGTTAATAGCTTGCTGCTGCTCAAGCGAACGGGCTTTATCTTGTAAGTGTGACAGATTGTTTTGCGCTTCGTGCCACGCGCGTTGTAGTGGCTGCTCATTGCGCTTATAGTTATCGCGTTTATCTGCTAGCTCAATAAGCTGCGGGCGTAACGCTTCTAGTGCTTGATTCTGCTCAGCTTGTTCAGCGTTGAGCCGTTCGATATCAGCGAGTGATTGCGCACGCTGCTGAGCCAAGCCAGACAGTTGCTGCTCGATAGTAGTCAGCTGTGACTTAGCATCTCTCAATTGATGTTCCGCTTGTTGATAGCTGAGCTGCTGCTGATAGTGAGCGCTTTGGGCATCGTCTTTGAGCCATTGCTCCTGATTGATACGCGCAGTGAGCTTGTCTTGCTGAGCTTTGAGCGTGTCGTAGTCAGCTTGTAGTGTCGACACCTCAGTAGCACTACGTTCATGCGCTACTTTCTGCTGTTGATGTGTTTGCTTGGCTTGATATAGTTGCTGAATAGCGAGCTGCTGCTCGATATCAGCTAGTGTTAATGCCAACTCTTCATAACGCTGCGCACTAGCCGCCTGTTTAGACAGTGACTTTTGTTGGCGTAATAGCTCGCTTTGCATATCGTGCAGGCGCGCTAGATTGTCTTTTGTTCTCTCTAACTTCTTTTGTGTTTCTTCACGGCGCGCCTGATAGCGCGAGACACCTGCCGCCTCTTCGATAAACTCACGCAGCTGCACGGGACTAGACTCAACAATGCGCCCAATCATGCCTTGCTCAATCACCGCATAGCTACGTGCACCCAGCCCTGTACCTAAAAACACATCGACCACATCACGGCGACGGCAACGCGTACCATTGATAAAATAATCTGAGCGGCCATCTTTATTTACCTGACGGCGAACCGATAGCTCTTGGTACAAGTTAAACTCGTGGCGAATGCCAGTCTGCTCATCTTGGGTATGCTCAAAAGTCAGCTCGACACTGGCAACACTTTTTGCTGTCTTATCCTGCGTACCAGCAAAGATAACATCACTCATCGCCCCGCCGCGTAACTGCTTGGCTGAGGTTTCGCCCAGCACCCAGCGGATAGCATCAATCACATTGGATTTGCCACAGCCGTTCGGCCCGACGATGGCGGTGATACCATGACGAAAAGTAAAAGTGGTTGGATTGGCAAAGGATTTGAAGCCTGCCAGCTTTAGAGATTTTAAACGCATGAAGAGTCAATAAACTTAGCAAAAACAGGCGGCTATTCTACCTGAAATTGTAGTGGGTTTTTAGGGTTAAACTGCTAAGTGCATAAACGATTTTGATTCTAGGCTTTGATGGAACCCTCGTAATAGTTTTTGCTCCACTTGGCAGACGCTATTTTCTGCTAAGTAGCGATTATTAAACTCGATAAAGGCTGCCCAAGAGATACTTGCCACTTCTAAATGATCAACTATTTCTAACAGCTCTGGTCTTAGCAAATGCTGATACTTCCTTGGCCGTTTATGACACAGAGCCAGCTCCCTATTTACGAGCGTTTGCTTGTTTTGCTTTAGCGCGTCACCACCGATAAATAACAGCAAAAATTTTGCCCCTTTATCGATAAAGCCTTTTTCTAATAAATGCTCGTACATCAAGCAGTATTTTAGGATTGGGTCTGGGTTTTTCCGACCAGCGAGTTTTAACTCATTCGCTATCAATACATTCGCCTGATGGTTGTAGGCTAGGTTGTCCATATACATTGCTTTTAGCTCTGTACTGTTTTCAAACATGTCGCTATTACCATGTGTCGACCATGACCCGCTTGGCTCAAAGCTAATAAATTGCTGATAAAATAAGTTCAGATAAACATCACTGCACAAACTCAAAAAAATATCGAACTCTTTATTGAGATAGTCTTCAGAAAAGAATGTTACGCGGCGCACGGCTTCTCTCGCATTACAGATACCCATCGTTTGCGTTGAATACGTCTCTAGCTGCTCAGTTTCATTCATTTTTGTATTGAGCTTTTTGATGACTGATTGCTCAATATCCTCTATATTTTTATCCTTTAACTCTGGGTGGGCCGCCCATTCAATGATTTGGCGTACATATTGCTTTTTAGTGATGCCTAAAATACGCTGCGGCTCCCATGCCAAAAACTCTACCATATTAGAGAGACCCGTCGTCCACGATAACTGGTCTTTTAGATGATTCATTGAGCCGAAAACACGGCGGTATTTTTCTGCAGCTTTCATACTAATAATGTCTCACGGTTTGCTTACTAATTTTGTAAAAACTCATTATTGTTATAAAACACCCAACCCACTCAGTAACAACTGTCCTCCAGCAAATATTAACAACACACCAAACGCACGCTTAAGCATCAGCGCAGGTAATATGTGGGCAAGCTTGGCACCGACTTTTGCCATCGAAAAGCTGGCGACTGAAATAAACAAGAATCCTGTGACATGGACAAATCCTATCGTACCCTCAGGTAGATTGACCACGTCTTGACCGAACCAAGCAAAGCCCGCTGCTCCAGCCAAGGCAATTGGTAGACCGCATGCCGCTGATGTACCGACCGATTGTTTCATCGGCAGCCCTGCCCAATTTAAGAAAGGTACGGTCAAGCTGCCGCCGCCAATGCCAAAAATAGAGGACGCCATACCAATGCCAGTACCTGCACCAAACTGGATGCCGGCCGATGGTAACGGTTTGCCCACCTGCTCTTTATTCGAAAAGAACAGCATTTTTAGAGCGACTAATAGCGCACCGAAACCAATGATAGCCTGTAGTGCTTGCCCATCAATCATATCCGCGATACCAGCGCCAACCAAACTACCGATGACCAACCCAAGCGCCATCTTGCGCCATACTTCCCAGCGCACGCCGCCACGCTTGTTGTGTGCAGTTAATGAGCTGATTGAGGTCACTACGATAGTTGCCAGTGACGTCCCGATGGCCAAATGGGTGATTACTTCTGGCGAAAAGTCATAAGCGGTAAAAATCCAGACCAATGCAGGCACGATAATCATGCCACCGCCGACGCCAAACAAGCCCGCGCTGACACCCGCAAACGCGCCTGCAATCACAAACCACACATATAACATCATAGAACGAACCTTTTATAATACTGACTGGCGCTATAGTACTCACTAGCGCTTAGGCATGCTTAATTGTATTTGCCAAATCTCAACGCGACCTTTATGCTGTTTACTCGGTACTGTCTGACCGCAACAATCGCTCAGTATATCAAAGTTTCCTTTAACCACATCGACTAAACTTATGCCGCCACTCACTAGTTTTTCTACCTATTTATCCGAGCTCAATCACCGTCATGTGACTAGTAGCGCCTCGACCAATAGCGAGCTGATAGAAGCCTTGCAAAACGGGGCGTTAGATGTCGCCACCGTACACGTTTTGACCGCGGAAACCCAAAGCGCAGGTCGTGGTCAGCACGGGCGCTCGTGGCAATCACCGCGCGGCAATGTCTATCTATCGTTATATCATCCCGTGCATATGCCAATCAGTGGCTTACTATCGCTCATCATTGGTCTTGAACTAGCTAAGATGCCTGTCATTCAAACTTTGAACGAGCAACTGCAAGCACAAGGACTGACGCCAATTGGGGTGAAATGGGCAAATGACTTGGGTTTTTATCAGCAAGCTCAGAGCCAATCTGAAGAGCAATCTAAAGAACAATCCATAACGGACAGCTCGGTATTGGATTCCGTATTGGATAGTGATGTAGCAAATCAGCGTACGCTACCCTTTAATAAACTGGCTGGGATTTTGATAGAGCCAGTGACGAAAGCTGGCAGGTTGGTCGGTGTGGTGTTAGGCATTGGCCTAAACGTACAGGCAGCACCTAAGCTCACCACACAAACGTCTGAGGGTATGAGCTACCAAGCGATTAGCTTACAAGACATTAATGAGAGGCTACCTTTAGAGTCACGATCTGCGAGCCTACCAGACCTACCAATGCTCTATCAGCAGATGTGCAAAGCATTGATAGCGGCGATGACACGCTTTGAGCATTTGGGCATAGAACAGCCAACGGGTCATACTTATTATTTGGATAGTTTTTTGGAGCAGTTTGCGACGATGGATGCGCTATCAGGTCTACATTTGCGCGTCACCCAAGACTATAATAACGAAGAAAAAGTCGTGACAGGAGTCGCTTGCGGTGTCGACACACATGGCTGTTTGCAATTGCGCCAAGATAACGGTAAGATTTCTACGCTTTTTACTGGACGCATCGACGTTATTTATTAGGCTTAGACAACTATATTGATGAACCTCATCATTAACGAGCACTATATAAAGGGACTTTTATGCTCTGGCTTGATCTTGGAAATACCCGCCTAAAATACTGGCTAACCGATGATATCGGACAAATAGTCGCGCATGATGCTAAGCAGCATTTGCAAGCGCCTGCCGAATTACTTATGGGTCTGACGGATCGCTTTGAGCGTTACGCGCCTGACTTTATTGGTATCTCATCGGTATTGGGTGACAATCTCAATGCCAAAGTATCAGAGACGCTCAGTCGTTTGAATATTCCGTTTGAGTTTGTCCATGTCGATGCCGCACACGCGCTGATGAAAAGTGCTTACAATGATCAGCAGCTCGGCTGTGATCGCTGGCTACAGATGCTGGGCGCGGTCGATAAGAAAAAACGTCAATGTGTGATTGGTTGCGGTACAGCGGTGACTATTGATTTGATTGATCATGCTGAGCATTTGGGCGGTTATATTTTCCCTAGCATCTACCTGCAACGTGAATCACTGTTCTCTGGTACTAAGCAAATCACTATCTCGAACGGTACTTTTGATAGCGTCAACCAAGGCTTAACCACTCAAGACGCGGTACATCGCGGTATTTTACTCTCTATCGTCGGCGCGATTAATGAGATTAGCCATCGTCACCCTAATTTTGAGTTGATTATGACAGGTGGAGATGCAGCCATTATCTCCCAGCATGTTAATCGCCCAGTGCGTTTACGTGATGATTTGCTCTTGAACGGTTTGGCAAGATACTTTGATTATCGGAATAAGTCTTAACCGCTTATAGATAATTCGGTTTGACGTTGGCACAAAAAAAGCAGCACGTTTTACACGTACTGCTTTTTTATTTTATATTAGAAAATAGCTAAGGCGTCATTAGCTACTTCTTATTTGGTCTCGTTAAACAGCTCGCGACCGACTAGCATACGGCGAATTTCACTGGTACCTGCGCCAATTTCATACAGCTTGGCATCACGCCAGTAGCGACCAAGTGGATACTCATTGGTATAGCCGTTGCCGCCAAATATTTGAATGCCTTCGCCTGCCATCCATGTGGCTTTTTCGGCACACCATAAAATCACACTGGCGCAGTCTTTACGTACTTCTCGACTATGACCGGCACCGCGCGCGTCCAACATATCGAGGTTTTTACCCACGGTGTATAAGAAACTACGACCGGCTTGCAGTATCGTATACATGTCTGCAACTTTACCTTGGATAAGCTGGAACTCACCGATCGCTTGACCAAACTGTTTACGGTCGTGGATATAGGGCACCACATTGTCCATTACTGCTTGCATGATACCGATAGGACCTGCAGCCAACACGGCGCGCTCGTAATCTAGGCCGCTCATCAATACCTTAACGCCCTCATTGAGACCGCCCAAGATATTATCGCTTGGTACTTTTACATTATTAAAAGTCATCTCGCCAGTATGGCTACCACGCATGCCGAGCTTATCTAGCTTTTGTGCGGTACCAAAGCCTTCCATACCTTTTTCAACGATAAAAGCCGTCATGCCTTTTGCACCTAATTCAGGATTGGTCTTGGCATAGACCACCATCACGTCAGCATCGGGACCATTGGTGATCCACATTTTGCTACCGTTCAAAATATAGCTGCCGTCTTTTTCTTCAGCTTTTAGCTTCATACTGACGACGTCTGAGCCAGCGCCTGTCTCACTCATTGCCAATGCACCGATGAATTCACCGCTGATTAGTTTTGGCAGATATTTCTGCTTTTGTGCCTCAGAGCCATTACGTTTGATTTGGTTAATACATAGATTAGAGTGTGCGCCATAGCTAAGCGCTACCGATGCCGAAGCTCGGCTAATCTCTTCCATCGCGACCATGTGGGCAACGTAGCCCATGTTGGAGCCGCCGTACTCTTCTGGAACGGTAATACCATGTAGACCGAGGTCACCCATCTTTTGCCATAAATCCATGGGAAACTCATCGCTGCTATCAATCTCGGCAGCACGTGGGGCAATCTCATTTGCCGCAAACTGCTGTACGACATCACGTAGCGCGTCAATATCTTCGCCAAGTTGAAAATTTAATCCAGGTAAACTCATAACCATTCCTTGTTTTTAGTAATTTATTGCAATTCGTCGTTTCTAATAATTAAAAAATTAGCTCATCATTGAAATTGATTTTCCACTTCTAAAAGATGAATGATATCTTTAACCCATGGCGATGCCTGAGGTACAAATCCATAACCAAATAACTGATGTTGAAAAACTAATCCTTTAGCAGTTAAAAGATGGCAAATTGAGTAGATATCATCATCAGTCATAGAAAAGACATCATTTAGATGTTTAATAACACCTCTATTAATATCGTCATTAGTATCAAGAAGACCATTGTTAAGATGATATTTATATATTTCAACAACAACTTGAATGCTATGTATAGATAAGGATAATAGAACATCAATCAACTCATTAAATCTTTCACTTTTATTTCTAAAATCTACATCTGCGACGCCATTAATATATGCATTGAGTAAGTAATCTATCTTTTGTCTTGTAGTAGCAATTGATAATGCAATAAGAACTTTAGCCGTATAACCTAGAAACTCATTACTCTGTACTAAATGATTATCTAAATTTATCTCTGATGCTTTTAGCCTGCGAATTAGTTCTTCAGCATTATTCTGGTTCCGGACTTTAAATACACCCGTTAAAAATCCTAGGGTGGCTACACCTAATGTTTCATCAAACGTACTTTTAACTACAGACGTGATAACAGACTCACTAATAGTTTTTGAATCTCCATACTTACTCATGGCTTAATTCCGCTTATGAATCAACGCACGCGCCACGCTTGAACCATTGCGGCGACCTAAGAACTCACTGATACGCTCGCCAGCGACGACCAGTTTATCCAAATCGATACCCGTGCTGATACCCATACCATGCAGCATATATACTACATCTTCGGTGGCGACATTGCCCGTTGCGCCTTTAGCATAAGGACAACCACCTAAGCCAGCGACGGAGGTATCAAACTCACTGACACCCATTTGTAATGCAGCCAAAGTATTGCTCAATGCTTGACCATAAGTGTCGTGGAAATGACCCGATAGCATAGAGATATCAGCATACTCAAGTGCAGCTTGCAATGCTCGTTGTACTTTGAGCGGCGTACCCACACCGATCGTATCAGCAATGCCAATCTGCTCTGAACCGATCTCAATCAATCGCTTGGTGACATACGCTACTTGACTGGGGTCAATCTCGCCTTCATAGGGACAACCAACCGTACAAGAGATAACGCCACGTACCTTTATGCCTTGGGCTTTTGCTGCAGCAGCCACTGGTGCAAAACGTTCGATACTCTCATCGATACTACAGTTGATGTTTTTTTGACTAAAGGTTTCACTGGCTGAGCCGAAAATAACGATTTCATCTGGGCGATGCAAAATAGCACTTTCAAAGCCACGCATATTGGGCACCAGTACCGAGTAGCAAACGTCCGTCTGCCGCGTAGGCGCTAGCGCGTCGAGCAATGCGCTGTTATCACCCATTTGTGGCACCCACTTTGGCGAAACAAAACTGGTCGCCTCTAGTTTTTTGACACCCGCCGCAATTAAATCATTAATGAGCATTTGCTTAACCTCAGTCGGCACCGTCATGGATTCGTTTTGTAGTCCATCACGCGGACTGACATCAACGATGGTGACCTGTTCAGGGTACGAATACTTTGGATACGAATGGCTCATACTTGTCGTCCTTTTTGCTATTTGCCCTTTTATGAGGCTTTTTTATTAGGCTTCGTCAGCTATGCGCTTTCGCTATCGATGCGCAATAGCTCATCACCATCAGCGACCAAATCACCTGCTGCAAATAATAGCTCTGCTACCACACCATCTGTTGGTGCGGTAATCGTGTGTTCAATTTTCATGGCTTCGATGACGGCAAGTGGCTCGCCTTTTTTCACAGTATCGCCAACAGCTACTTTGAATGCAACCACTTGTCCTGGCATTGGCGACTTCAAACTGCCGACCGCTGCTGTGTCTTCGCCCACATGTGCCATGATATCAATAAGCGTAATTTCATCACGTCCGCTATCTGTGAATACGTAGACCGTCTCGTTATTTACCCAGCTTTGGGCACTGATACGTGCACCTTCTAACCACAAGGTATGATTGTGCGCGTCACTGCTATCATAGCTGATCTGACCTTCATAAACCGTTTCGGTCTGAGCCGCTACATTGATATTGCTATCATCCTGCGTATTCGCGATTTCTTTACCAATGACGAGCGTAAAACTACTGAGATTATCGTCGCCTTTTTTGCTATCAGCACCACTCGCATTATACCAATTACTGATGCGAGCGCTATAAGCCTGCTCATCATAAACGAAGCTAAATGAACGAGTATAATCGCTATACGCACGGAAACCCGTTGCCTTGCTAAATGGATCTGAGCCCTGAGTAGTCGCTTCGCTCGCAAGCTGCTGGGCAATAGCAGTCACCACAAGCGTCGATAATCCAAGCGGATGCTGATCAAAAAGCTTATCCTGCTCACGCTCTATCAAGGCTGTATCAAGATTGGCTTTGCTAAATGAATCGGTATTTAAAATATAACGCAAAAATGCCACGTTGTTTGGCAGACCAACGATACGCGTCTGTGCCAATGCACGATCTAGTCTCGCCAACGCTTGCTCGCGCGTAGGAGCATGCACGATAAGCTTAGCAATCATAGAATCGTAAAAAGGACTGATCACATCACCTTCACGTACGCCATCATCGATACGCACATCGGTAATGTTGAAGGTACTATGCTCAGGCTTTTGATAAGTAAACAACGTACCTGTCGCTGGCAAGAAATTATTGTCAGGGTTTTCGGCACAGATACGCGCCTCAATTGCATGACCGTTGATAGCCAGATCGTCTTGCGTTTTTGGCAATGGCTGACCTGCCGCCACCAACAGTTGCCACTCGACCAAATCGACACCCGTAATGGCTTCACTAACTGGATGCTCGACTTGCAAGCGCGTGTTCATTTCCATGAAATAAAAATTCATAGAGTCTTCGCGCTGCTCAACGATGAATTCAACCGTACCTGCACCCACGTAATCGACAGCACGTGCTGCTTCGATTGCCGCTGTGCCCATCGCTTCACGCATGGCAGTATCGACACCGGGCGCTGGCGCTTCCTCTAATACTTTTTGATGGCGACGCTGTACTGAGCAATCACGCTCAAACAGGTGCACATAATTACCATGCGTGTCACCGAATACTTGGATTTCGATATGACGTGGTTTTAGTGCGTATTTTTCGACCAACACTTGATCATTGCCAAAACTGGTAATCGCTTCGCGACGGCACGAGTCTAATAAATCAATAAAGTCGCTGCTTTGCTCAACGATACGCATGCCTTTACCGCCGCCCCCTGCACTGGCTTTAATCAAGACAGGATAGCCAATATTATCTGCCTGCTGCTGCAAAAACTGAGCTTCTTGATTGTCACCATGATAACCCGGTATCAGCGGCACGCCAGCCGACTCCATCAAGCGCTTAGACTCAGACTTGCCGCCCATAGCACGGATAGCATCCGCCGATGGGCCGATAAATACTAGACCAGCATCTTGGCAAGCCTGTGCAAAGTCTGCATTTTCGCTCAAAAACCCATATCCTGGATGGATTGCTTGGGCGCCAGTCTCAAGCGCTATCGCAATAATAGCATCGCCTTTGAGATAACTGTCTTTCGGTGCCGAACCGCCTAAATAGATGGCCTCATCACAGACAGCCACATGCTTGGCCTCACGATCCGCATCAGAATAAACAGCAACGGTACTGACGCCAAGACGCTTAGCAGTCGCGGCCACTCGGCAAGCAATTTCACCACGGTTGGCGATTAGAATTTTAGAAAACATAACTATCCCTGTGTCTTGTCATTATTATTTGACGTCTTGTCTATTTGCCTATCATTGTTCTGCTACTAGTTAGTCTACTGTCAGCCAATCAGGTTTACGCTTTTGCAAAAACGCTTGCACCCCCTCGCGGCCTTGTTTTGATGAGCGGATATCAGCGATACCTTTGACCGTGTCAGCAATCAGCTCATCTGTAATAGGTGCACCAGCGACATCGTGTAATAGCTGCTTGCAGGTTTTTACCGCATCAGGGCTATTTTTGACGACCTTGTTACAGAACGCAGCCACTTCATCGGCCAGCCCTTCTTCGCTAACACGCTCATGGATAAAGCCAAGCTGACGTGCCTTTTTGGCATCAAACACTTCAGCACTTAAGAAATAACGCTGCGATGCTCTAGCGCCTAGCGCGCGGATAACATAAGGACTGATAGTGGCAGGTGCCAACCCTAAACGGACTTCACTGAGGCAGAAATTAGCAATTTTGACCGCAATAGCTACGTCGCAAGCAGCGACTAGACCCATGCCACCTGCGTATACATCGCCTTGAATAGCCGCGACTGTTGGCTTAGGACATTCATAAATAGTCTTAAGCATTTGCGCCAACTTATCAGCATCCGCTAGATTCTCTTCATAGCTATAATCCGCCATGGCACGCATCCAATTGAGGTCAGCACCTGCGCAAAATGCCTTGCCAGCTGCTGCTAGCACAATGACACGTACTTCATCATCAGCACCAAGCGTATTGAACGCATCGGTTAGCTCGGCTATCATTTCATCGTTAAAGGCATTACGTATCTCAGGGCGGTTTAATGTCACTGTCGCCACGTGCTGCTCGACGTTAACCAGTAGGCTTTTATAATTATTTATATTTTGTTGCATTGTCTTCTCTTTTTTTAGTCACTATCTACTATTTTTACTAATGGTATTTATTGAGTATCGTTAAATATTAAAAACTGGTTACATTCTAAAGACCCCAAAAGTCGTCTCTTCAATCGGCGCGTTATATGCAGCGCTTAGTCCTAAGGCCAATACATTACGAGTATCAGCAGGATCAATCACGCCATCATCCCACATACGTGCGGTAGCATAATACGGATGCCCTTGCTCTTCATACATTTCGCGAATCGGCGCTTTAAATGCCGCTTCGTCCTCATCACTCCACGCTTCACCCTTACGATCAAAATTATCACGTTTGACCGTTGCTAGTACCGATGCGGCTTGCTCACCGCCCATGACAGAGATACGCGCATTTGGCCACATCCATAAGAAACGCGGACTATAAGCGCGGCCACACATACCGTAATTACCAGCGCCGAACGAGCCACCGACGATAACGGTGAATTTTGGTACTTTAGCATTGGCCACAGCCATTACCATTTTGGCACCATGACGAGCGATCCCTTCGTTCTCGTATTTGCGGCCAACCATAAAACCAGTGATATTCTGGAGGAATACTAATGGGATTTTGCGCTTACAGCATAGCTCGATGAAGTGTGTGCCTTTTTGCGCTGATTCACTGAACAAGATGCCATTATTGGCAATAATACCAACAGGCATCCCTTCGATATGAGCAAATCCACAAACCAACGTCGTACCAAACCGTGCTTTGAATTCATCAAAGGCACTGTCATCAACGATACGCGCGATGATTTCTCTAATATCAAATGGCTTGCGCTTGTCCGTTGGAATCACACCATAGAGTTCTTTGGCATCGTAACGTGGCGGACGCGGTGTGATTTGATTGGGAATGTTTTTCGCAGGGCGATTGAGATGGCTAACGATGTTACGGGCAATTGATAGTGCATGCGTATCGTTTTGGGCTAGATGATCGACCACGCCTGATAAACGGGTATGTACATCACCACCGCCCAAGTCTTCTGCCGTGACCTCTTCACCCGTCGCTGCTTTGACTAGTGGTGGACCACCCAAAAATATCGTACCTTGCTCTTTGACGATAATAGATTCATCGCTCATGGCAGGCACATACGCACCGCCAGCTGTACAGCTACCCATAACCACAGCAATCTGCGGAATACCTGCTGCACTCAGATTTGCTTGATTAAAAAAGATACGGCCGAAATGCTCTTTATCAGGGAATACATCATCTTGGTTCGGTAAATTAGCACCACCTGAATCAACCAGATACACACATGGCAGATGATTTTCTTGCGCAATCTCTTGTGCTCGCAGGTGTTTTTTGACCGTCATTGGGTAGTACGTACCGCCTTTTACCGTGGCATCATTACAGACAATCATACATTCGATACCATTGATACGGCCGATACCAGCAATCACGCCAGCAGCCGGAATCTCTTCACCATACATATTATGTGCAGCCATCGGTGCCACTTCTAGGAACGGCGTGCCTACATCCAATAAACGCTCGACGCGCTCACGTGGTAACAGCTTACCACGCGCTAGATGCTTGGCTCGTGCGCGCTCTGAGCCACCTTGGGCAACTTTACGCAAGTGTACATACAGGTCATCGACTATCTCTTGCATAGCGGCACTGTTTTGCTGAAAATCGCTTGAGTTTGGACTCAGTTTACTGGTTATGATAGCGCTCATGATATCCCTTTTTTTCTTATACATAGATAGATACGTAGATGTGAGTAGCTTTTTATATAAATGATACTAACTGCTATTTTTAAGCGTTGCTCACATATAGTCGATTCAATTTAAAAGTAGTACCAGGCAACCGAGTGCAGATGTATGTGTGATACTTCAAGCGAGGTTAACGCTGTAATACTTTTATAGTGAAATGAATATGGTTAGTCTTTTATTTTTTAGAGCAGATAAGCAAGCTTACTACAAACCCAACTCTTCTTTCATTTGCTCAATGATTTTATATTTTTGAATTTTGCCAGTGATGGTCATTGGATATTCAGTCACAAAGCGATAGTAAGTCGGCACTTTATAATGAGCGATATGCTCACTACAGAACTCGCGTACTTCCTGTTCAGTCAAGCAGCCAGGCTCTTTAGGAATAATCCATGCCGCGAGTACTTCACCATAACGCTCATCTGGTATACCCACGATTTGCACATCACGAATCTTTGGATGACGATAGAGATAATTTTCAATTTCTACTGGATAGATATTTTCGCCGCCTCGAATCACCATATCTTTACTACGGCCGACGATTTTGACATAGCCGTCTTCATCCATTGTGGCCAAGTCACCCGTATGCATCCAACCATCTTGAATCGCCTCACGCGTTTTAAAGCGGCTGCCCCAATAGCCTTTCATCACTGAATAGCCACGCGTAAGCAACTCACCTGTCTCACCCAGCGGGACAATTTCACCTGTTTCTGTATCGACGACCTTGACCTCAAGCGCAGGCTGTACCAGTCCTACCGTCGAGACTTGTTTATCAAGTGGCGTGTGCTCATTGGTCTGGCAAGATACGGGACTGGTCTCTGTCATGCCATAGGCAATGGTAACTTCGCTCATATGCATCTTATCGATAACACGGCGCATGACCTCAATCGGACAGCTAGAGCCAGCCATGATGCCAGTACGTAAGGTAGACAAATCAAAGTTTTCAAATTCAGGATGGTCAAGCTCTGCGATAAACATCGTTGGCACGCCGTGCAGACCTGTACATTTTTCTTCTTCGACTGCTTGTAATACGGTCAATGGCTCAAAGCCGTCGTTTGGATATACGATACAGCCACCATGCGTGAGAATCGCTAGATTACCAAGCACCATACCAAAACAATGATACAAGGGTACTGGAATACATAGTCTGTCCTCTTCAGTGAGGTTCATGGCCTCACCGATGAAGTAGCCGTTGTTAAGGATGTTACGATGGCTTAGGGTGGCACCTTTTGGTGTACCAGTTGTACCACTAGTAAACTGTACATTGATCGCATCAGTGTTTTTAAGCTGAGCTTGGCGCTCGGCAACACGTGGATCGTTAGCATCGCCCTCGCTCATCCACGCAGAGAATTTTTGCATAAAGCCGAATGTCTCGTCCGACTCTGGCTCATCAATCCAAATGATACGTTCAATCGTTGGAATCTCGACCAAATCAAGCTGAGTGTAGTCTTTATGGTAAATTTCAGGACATAGCTCACGGATTAAACTTGCGTAATCACTGGTTTTGAAATGACGCATCAGTACGAGCGCTGAACAGCCCAGTTTATTTAAGGCATATTGCAGCTCAAAGGTACGGTAGGCAGGATTGATATTGACGAGGATAACGCCGACTTTTGCCGTGGCCAATTGCATGAGCAACCATTCAGCATTGTTGTGTGACCAGATACCGATACGATCGCCAATCTCTAATCCCATTTCAATCATGCTACTGGCTAGCTGATTCACTTGCTGCTGTAGCTCACGATATGTCCAGCGGATATTTTGATGGCGAACGACCAGTGCTTCGCGCTCAGGATATTTAGAAACAATAGCATCAAAAAAGTCACCGATTGTCGCTTCAATCAGCGGTACATCAGGACCTTTGTCATAGCTTTGAGTAAGTGGTGCATTGGCTGAGCGTGCGCCCATATTGATACTAGGAATGTTGTTTAGAATAGTGTCGAAGTCAACGTGAGTCGAATCGAAATCAGGAGTTTGAGTCATAACGAGTCCTTTCGTTTTACTTTTTATATTATTTATAAATAGCACTTGTCAATAGCCTGCGTGCAAACCTTCTTCCTTGGGCAGGTCTTACATAGCATTCAGCTACTATAACGCCATCAATGAAAGCCTGTCAACAATATCAATACAGTATGTATCATTTAATTAGATAGTCTGCCTTTCTACTTAGTAAAAGGTAGCATAGAATCATGGCAAATATTTGACACAAAAAAGCCAGCCACATCATAAATAATGGGCTGGCTCAATCATCGATACTGTCTTTTCAAAGAATTGTCTGGAAAGCATCTAATAAAGGACATTATTTATAAATGATGTGCTTTTATTAGTTTTTCAAAAGACGGTATTTCAATCATTATGCCTTAGGAACTGCAGGCGCTTTAATCGTTACCGTTGCGCTAACCACTTCATTATCATCAAGCAAATCCATGATTAGCTCATCATCACTCTCAGTCTTCACTTGCCAATTACCTGCTGCTTGCGGTACACCCGTCACCATCACAGAGATGGCTTTATTTTTTAGGCGAATCATTGGTGGCTTATGATCATAACCACTATGCTCGTGACCTAAGATATCATCAGCGATAGTCGCAGCCTGCGCGCGTAATGGCGCAACATAACGACAAGCGACACCATTGATAGACATACAGTCGCCGATGGCATAGATATTCGCTGCATTGGTACGCAACGTCGCTGCATCCACCACGATACCCGTACGGCGATCGAATTCCACACCAGCCGCAGCAGGTAATTGCTCATCGACTGTCAGACCTGTACTGGCAATCACATGATCTACAATTAGTGGTTCGAGCGGCTGAGTATCAGCATTGTCTGCATCCGATGATAATGGGGCATAGTCTACCTGTAGCTTCTCGGCATCTTCGCTGTCATTGCTATTGTCATCGTCATTAACACGAGTGACAGCTGATACTTGATAACCACCTAAGAATTGAATACCTTGCGACTCGATCGCTTTGGCGATACGTGCGGTCGCTTTTGCTGGTAGCATCTGCGAAAGCGGTGCATCGTTTAAATCAATGAGCGTTACTTTATGACCAGCTTTAAGCAGGTCTTCTGCGATTTCTGTACCCACCATACCAGCACCAACGATCGCAACGTGCTGGCTACCTGTTGCTAGCTTTTCTTGTAGCTGGCTAAAACGCTCGATATGATTGACATGCCAGACCAAATCTTGCGGCAGACTTTTAGGGAAGATAGGATGCGCGCCCATCGCTAGTACCATTTTCTCATAGCCAATAGTCGTCAGTGCGTCATCTGACTGCGCAGTAGAGCGCACCTGTACAGTTTGGCTCACTGGATCAATATCTGTCACTTGCGTATTGGCTAACAACGTCACTTCTGCTGTGTTCGCCGCTTCGCTACCAGATGCCCGTACCAAATCTGATGCTCGTTTGTTTTGGCTGATTGCCATCGTCAACATCGGCTTATGATAACGGTCGCCACTATCAGCCGTGATTAATGTGATTGGAATCTCTGTGTCTTTGGCACGAATGGCATCAATGACATGCCAGCCTGCCAGTCCTGCACCAATAATAACCACACCTTTTTTTGCTGCTGGGCTCGATGCCACAGATGGATTTTCTACGCTCATATAAACTCCAAGATGGTTTATGAATTATTTTAATTATCAAAAATATTGACCGCTATTGTATCAGTAAACAGCCATTCACTCACCTGTCTAACAATGTAATCATGCACGTCAGTATCCAATCTTACATAAGCGCTTAAACTCAATCTATAAATCGACTCCCATAAAAAAAGCGCCTACTAATGAGACACTTCTTTATGAAAAGAAATCGTTATTCTAAAGATTTCTTTAAACGAGGGCGATAATTTTAATGATTTAAAATCTTCGATAAGAACATCTGCGCACGGTCACTTTTCGCGCCTTCAAAAAACTCATTCTTACTACAGTTTTCTACGATATGACCTTCATCCATAAAGATAATACGATTGGCCACCTGACTGGCAAAGCCCATTTCATGCGTCACACACATCATGGTCATACCATCACGAGTCAGCTCGACCATCACATCTAGCACCTCTTGAATCATCTCAGGATCAAGCGCAGAGGTTGGCTCATCAAATAGCATTGCTACGGGATCCATTGCCAACGCTCGTGCAATCGCAACACGCTGCTGCTGACCACCAGAGAGCTCCGCTGGATATTTCGCCGCTTGTACCGTCAGACCAACACGATCTAGATAGGCCATCGCTTTTTGTTTGGCCTCAGACTCTTTACGACCCAACACTTTGATTTGTGCCACGGTCAAATTATCAATAATAGTCAAATGTGGAAACAACTCAAAATGCTGAAACACCATGCCAACACGGCTACGTAACTTGGGCAAGTTGGTCTTTGGATCACCGACAGAGATACCATTGACCATGATGTCACCTTTTTGAAAAGGCTCAAGTCCATTCACTGTCTTAATCAAAGTTGATTTACCACTACCCGATGGACCACAAACAACAACGACATCACCTTTATGTACATGCGCCGTACAGTCAGTCAGTACTTGAAAGTCTCCATACCATTTACTGACATTAGATATCTCAATGACCATCTCATCACTAGCATGACCACTATTGGTAACCAGCCCGCCAAAGGCATTTAAGTACGTATCAGCATTGCTCATCACTGGCTCCTAACCACATTATTTTCGATAATCATTATTTAAAAAAGGTAAATCAAACATTCAAGCTATTAATACTTACAAGCGATAGGCGTATTCAAATAACTATATTAAAACCGCAAACGCTTTTGTAATTGTTGCACACCAATAGAGGCACTTAAGCTAATCACAAAATAGACAGCACCAGCACCTAAGATATACGGCGTTAGTAAGCCCATTAGCTCACCGCGAACGTAGGCTGCGCGGAAAAAGTCGGTCAAACCAATGGCAAATACCAGTGTCGTATCTTGGAATAAGATAATACACTGCTGCAAAATCAGTGGCAGCATCTTACGAAAGGCTTGTGGCAAGATGACCAGACGCATGGTCTGCCCATAAGTCATACCGAGCGCTTTGGCCGCATTGACCTGCCCGCTACCAATCGATTGAATACCAGCACGTACTACTTCTGAGAAGTAAGCCGCCTCAAACATCATAAATGCAACCACGCAAGAGGCAAACGCAGCATCGAGTTGCAGGTACTTACCCGCTACCCAAAGATAAATCATCGGTACGGCGAAATAAAACCATAGCAGTACCAATAGCAACGGCACGGAGCGGAAGTAATTGACGTATAGTTTGGCTGGAATCTCAAGCGCTTTAATACCTGACAAACGCATCAATGCCAGTACAGTTCCTAAACTAATACCGCCCAAAATAGCCAAAAACAGCACTTTTAAAGTGGTAAGCATGCCACCCATCAAACTAGGATAGGCTGTTGCCAATTCGGTCATATTCATTTCTGACCTCCCGCAATAAGCCCAGGCACACGCAATTTACGTTCAATCAATCCCATAATAGCGATCAAGGATAAATTGAAAACCAAATAAATAATCGTCGCGTAAGTATATATCTCGATACTATTTTGAGTATATTCGCTGATGGTTTTGGTTTGGCTAATCAGCTCCATTACCCCCACTAGCGAGGCCACAGAGGCGTTTTTGAAGCAGTTGGTCAGCTCAGAGCTGAGCGGTGGCAAGATAATACGAAATGCCTGCGGTAGCAGTACTTCTTTATAGACTTGTGGAATGCTAAACCCTAATGCATAGGCCGCATTAATCTGTCCATCTGGTAATGACTCAATACCCGTCCGTACCTGTTCAACGATACGAGCAGCGGTAAATAGGCCAAGACCGATACTGGCTGATAACATGGCTGAGGTATTCGGAGACAAATCCTTATACCACCATTCTTGTATCGTCGGCGTGAGCCAACCAGGGGCGATATAAAACCAAAAGAACAGTTGAACAAGCAGTGGAATATTACGAAAAAATGTCACATAAGCCGTACCGATTGCACGAGCGGTCTTGTTGGGCAAGGTACGCATGATACCGAAGATGGTACCGACGACCATCGCGATGGCCCAAGCGATACTGCCAATCAATAGCAGCCAGCCAAGACCAGTGATCATCCAATGGATATAGAGCTCGTTGCCAATACCAGTCTGCTCAAAGAGCACACCCCAGTTCCAGCTATAATTCATGGTTGTCTCTCCAAGCAACGATTGATAAGCCTATACGTCAAATAAAATTACTGGTTATCTGAACGTATAGGCAAGCTATGTTGAGGGACAATGAGCGTTACTGCGCTGCTGCTTCTTTAGGCTGAGCGCTGTCATGCGGATTGGCAATCAAGGCCTTTAAGTTGTCTGACATCTCAAAGTTTAGATTGACGTTCTTTGGTGGGATTGGGTTCAAGAACCACTTGTCATAAATGCTATTGATTTCGCCTGAACTAAAGACATTAGCAAGTGCTTCATCAACCACAGCTTTGAATTCAGGATCATCCTTACGCATCATACAACCATAGATTTCAAACGACTGCGGCGTACCGACGATGACCCACTCATCAGGATTTTTTGCTTTGGCTTTTTCGCCCGCGAGCAATACATCATCCATCATAAAGGCATCAGCGCGACCATTTTCTAGCATTAGGAAGCCTTCGCCATGATCTTTTGCTGAGATGATATTGGTATCCATTTTATTATCATCATTGTACTGACGGATATAACGCTCTGAAGTCGTGCCTGCTGTCGTTACCAAAGTTTTTCCTTTTAGGTCTTCAAAATCTTGAATACCAGAATCTTTTTTGGTCAACAGACGCGTACCAATTTCAAAGAAGCCATTAGAGAATGCGACTTGCTTTTGACGTTCTTCGTTATTGGTGGTTGAGCCACACTCAAAATCTACCGTGCCGTTTTGTACCAATGGGATGCGAGTCTGCGAAGTAATCAAATTATAGCGAACGTTGAGGTCTGGCATGTTTAGCTTTTGCTTAACGGCTTCAACCACTTTCATTTCCAAGTCGTGCGCATAGCCAATCGGTTGGTTAGGATCATCAGCGATATAGGAGAAAGGAATAGAGGAATCACGGTGACCGACGACGATAGTGCCAGAGTCTTTGATTTTCTGTAGCGTACCGTTGGTCGTGGTTTCTGTCGTCGTTGCATCATCTGCTGGCGCATCAGTGCTGGTCTGGCTGCTGTTATTACATCCCGCTAAACCTAATGCCATAACAGCAGCTAAAGTCAACGGTTTGGAAAATGAGTATGTCATGAAATACATCCTTTTATCGCAAGATTGAGTGAGTGCTTGGACGACATAGGTCTGATTGACCAGACTGCCCCGCATCCGTACGGTTGTTGCTGTTGTTTATCACAATGCAACTTAATGTTACTGTACAACAAATTTGCAGTAGAGGGTGACTTTTTTTTGAGAGAGTACATATTTATGAATATATTTATATCCTGGCTATAAATTGATTGCTCATAGCGGCTATCTACTCAGAGCTTTGTACAAACAGCTGCTTGGTTGTTTAAGCTAATTATTGACAATTACTACTCATAATCATCAAAACAGTCTGCTAAGTGAGATTGATAAATCGGCAGTAATCCCCATAAAGCAAACAACTTCTCTATACTACAAATGACTTATGACTCAAGATATCCAAGTCCCACATACGGACAGCCAAACTACTGGCAACCATAGCAGCAACGACATTCGCCAACGTTTTTTTGTTGAAGACTCTCCTGTGCGCGGTGATGTAGTACGCCTATCACGCAGCTATGCGAGTACGATTGCGCAAAAGCCGTACCCCGAAGCCATTAAACGTTTATTGGGTGAGATGCTGACCGCAGCGAGTTTGCTAATCAGTACGGTCAAAATCAACGGTCGCCTATCTATTCAGTTGCAGTCATCAGACAGTGACAGCTTACTAAACTGGGCGATGGCAGAATGCGATCAAGACGGTATCATTCGTGCGCTTGCTAGCTGGAAAGGCGAGACGGATGAGCAAGTACAAGCGTGGGACAATATGATCCATGCCAAAGAAGCGTTTGCTGAACTTGGTGCGATGGGACAAGGCGTATTGTTTATCAATATTCAGCCTGATGGCGGTGAGCCATACCAAGGTATCGTTGAGCGTAGCCACGACAATCTAGCGGACTGCTTAGCACATTATCAAAAGCAATCAGCCCAGATTCCAACGTTGATTAACTTGGCATCTGATGGCCTGCAAGCCGGTGGTATCTTGGTACAAATGCTACCGCGTACTGCTGGAGAAACGTCTGAAGTTGAGCAAAACCAAGATGCAGGTATCGATGATGATTTATGGACACGTTTGTCTGTATTGACACGCACGGTAAAAGCAGAAGAACTAACGACACTGGATGCTAACGAAATACTCTATCGCTTGTATCACGAAGAAAACATCGTGGCCCCTGAGCCTGCCCCTCTGTCATTTGGTTGCACTTGCTCACGCGAGAAGTGTGAAATGGCAATCGAACAAATCGGTGAAGCAGAAGCATTAGATATCGTCGAAGAGCAAGGCGGTACATTTGAGATGGATTGTGGATTCTGCGGTGAAGTCTATAAATTCAATAAAGATGATGTAGCAGCGATATTTGCTGAGTAAGTTTTCTTACTTACTATAAGTCAATGTTTATAAAAAAACCCTCAAGCGTCATGCTTGAGGGTTTTTGTTTTATACTGAGTTTTTACATTACTGGTATTAGTTATGAGTAGCTTTTGGCAAGAATTGTTCATAAGTTGGGGCGGTAATGCTGTTCTAGTTGGCTTAATTGCTTATATTGGCAAAATATACTTCGAGAGAATTGGTCGCAAGGAACAAGCATCTATTGATGAGCGTTTAAAACGTCTAGAACAAGATCACGAGAAAATATTAAATAAAGACGAACATTTTCATCAAATATCACAGCAAACATATCAAGCACTATTTGAACGTAAGATAAAAGTTTACGATGAATTACTGAACCTAACAATTGTGTTTGAAAAACTAACTTACCCAAAATTTTCTCAATGGGATGAAATGGAGGCAGAAAATAGAATCGGTTATTTATTTTTGATGTCAAGGCTTCATACTGAACTGTCAACGACATATTCAGCTATAGATAATATAATTTCAAAAAATATTACCGTTTTAAGCCCTCAGCTTTCTGAAAAATTTTTAACCTGGCTAGTTTACTTTAGATCTGAATTTGACTCACATAATAAAGAAAACCTAGATAAGAGCCTCAAAAGTATGGGAGAAGCTTTCTTATCTCAAACTAACAGTAATAACAGGCAAATCAAAAACCTTCTTGAAGAAAGTGAAAAAAACTCATATAAAGAAAAGATAAATATGCAAAATATCAAAGGCAGTTTACTTTTGAAAAATCTAGAGAAGTTTAATGAAATATTAGAGCAAATAAAAAAAGACTCACTAATGATAAATCAAAAAATCAATCATATTGACTTATAAAGTAGTAGCGCAGATAACTCGAAATAATACACACAACCCTCTACACCGCCACATCTAAACTTCTAGGATAAGAGTGTATGCGCGGACGTCCGGCGTAGTCACTTAGACCATTATCAAGTAGCCATTCAACCACTTGTTCGCGCACTCGCCTACTATGGATTAAGTTCATGTGATTGACGCCATAAAACACTGCTTTATGACCATCTGGCACAAACAAAGCATGCTCAGCGTCATCCTCGCCTAACGCTGAAGCCACCGATACCAAGCTGTCTCCTAGCAGATCCGTTACCTTAGAATCATAATGCGTCTCAAGCAAGGCACTAGCGACAAAGTAAGTTTTAATACCACTTGGCAAGCGTGCAGGATGACGAAAATCTTGTGGTAGTACGCTACGCCCTTCTAATGCTTTCCAATCTGCATCACGAATACTGCCATGACGTAGATCAATGATACCGGCACTGCGCATATCACCGAGCTTGGCCAGTGAGCCCGCAAACGGTAATTTGGCAATAATGTCTTGTACATAATTACCGATACGCTCAAGGACTGCCCCATGATGCGGCGAACCTAGCGTGATGAGATTGCCCACGCGCTTGATCCAGTCTAGGCGATCTTGCTCACCATAGAACAGTGCACTGCGAGAGACCAAGCCGCCCATACTATGTCCGACCAGATCTATCTGACTGATATTTGGGTTATCATCGACCAGCGTTTGTAGCAATTGAGAGAACTTACGGCCGCTACGTGAGATACGTCGACCCGTATTGTAATCCAAATACAGCACCGTGGTATCAGGCTGGCTGACATGAATGGCTTCGCCTAAATCATTATCCGCTTGGGCTTGCCAGCTTAAATGACTCATACATAGACCATGGCACAAAATAGCAATGCGACCTGATAGGCTCTCACTTTGCGGCTTGCCATCTTGAGTGTATAGCATCATCGGAATGGCGAGCGCATTTTGATTATTGACCAGATGATCACCCATGACACCATTGAGTACATTCACCAGTTTTTTTAGTGAGCCTGGTAGTGGCTGCACTGACTTTTGGAGAATCAGGTTTTTGTATATGCGTAGTACAGATGCTAGATTATTACCGACCATTTGCATGACATGACGTATCGTGCCATAGATACGTCCAGTAAATCCGCGCGACCATTTATTTAAATGTTTGTCATTGAAGCGGCCTAGCGGACGCAAGATAATTTCACGGTGAATGGCTTCTACGATTTCTGTAATCTCAACCACACCCATGGTGGCAAGCTGCGCCAATCCTTCAAAAAAATCAGCCAAAGACACAGGTGTTTTGTTGATTTCATCACTGTCATCCGAATCTGCTAGTAGCTTGACCAGTTCATCCATATCGATGGCTTCGAGTTGGTCGATTTGCTCGTATAGATGACTGTGTAGCGGTACACTAGCGTCTGGGACAAAATGCGCATCGAGCTCATGGTGAGTACGAGTATAGCTGCTATCGTTTTGAGCGTCGCTGTCACTAACACTGTCGTTATAAAACACCTTTGGACTGCTCATAATATTTGCACATTCAGCGAAAAAAGTAATGGTCTATATTATCCTGTAACGGCAGTAAAGAGAAGTGAATGGTTTGACTTTAGAGCGGGATGACGACTAGCAGAGCTAGATAGGTGATAGACGGTCTCTTTAACTATTAAATCAATATAATAATAAAAAATCCCAAGCCTTAGCTTGGGATTCTTATGGTTATGAGTACTCTGGTTGTGTCTAATATACGCTTACAGCTTATCCATCTACGTCGTACTGTCAGCCGTATCAAATGATTCTGCCAGAATGACATCGCCATCATCGCGAGTAATCATCACAGTCGCTGAGCGAGGAATACTACCGCCAGCGACAGCGCCCCATGTGTTGCCCGGATGCTGGATGTTGATAAACAGCGTTTTGAAATCTGGCGCCATGGTGATACCTGTTACTTCGCATCCTTCAGGACCGACAAAGAATCGTTTGATATTGTCATTGCTAGCAGATGTGCCGACTCGGGTCGACTGCCCTGCCGATGTGGTCGTCATCGATCCATCACTGACCTTACCCGGTAGTGCCGCGAGCAACATACAGCTACTGGTATCAGTATAAGCGCCGTCATCTGTCTGAATCCATAAGACACCACGCGGGTCAAAATATAGCCCATCAGGTGAAGAAAAGTCATTATTATCATTTAATTGAGAAAGGTTTTCTGCTGATAAGTCACTTGGCGCACCAAACAGATAAATATCCCACTCAAAGCTCGTTGCGGCATGGTCGCCGCCTGCTTCTGCCCAGCGAATTATGTGACCATTGTCATTACCAAGCGACTTTCCGCTTGACTGATAGCTACGCGGATTGGAAGCTGAGACAGGCTGGTCGTCACGTACGCCGCGATATTTATTATTGGTCAATGTCACATAGACATCGCCCGTCATAGGACTGACTGATACCCATTCAGGTCGATCCATCTTAGTAGCACCAGAAGCATCGGCAGCGGCACGGGCGAAGACCAATACTTCATCTTGTCCATTGAATGGCAGTACACTATTAAAAGCATCCAGTCCGTTTTGACCGTGGACAAGGGCTTTCCACTCACCGCTACCATCTTCGTTAAATACCGCCACATATAGCGTGCCATCATTCAGATACTTGTCACCTGCTTTTAGTCCGCCGCCGATGTCCGAGTTGGACCACATTGCTTTGGAGACAAACTTATAAATGTACTCACCTCGGGCGTCATCACCCATATAGAAGACTACTGGCTTACCTTGCTCAACCGGAGCATACGCGCAGTTTTCATGAGCGAATCGGCCCAGTGCAGTACGTTTTTGCGGTATAGAGTTTTGGTCAAATGGGTCAATCTCAGTAATATAACCAAAAGTGTTGAAGCCGTAGCGATAATCTTCCGCAGCACTGGCACCGACTGCGGTCATATCCCAGCGTGAGAACTCGTCTGCTATTTTGGCATCCTTTGCCTCTGGGGTATGCCATAGATACTCCCAACCTGGGAAGTCCTCCACCGCACCGTAGCGCTCGCGCGCATAGTTATCACCAGCGCTCAATTGGCTGGCATCTTGTCCACGGGCAAACACCCCCAAGAAGTTCTCTTCGGTAGTCAGATACGTACCCCACGGTGACAGACCTGCGCCGCAGTTATTATTGATACCGCGGGTCTGATAACCTGTCGGATCAAACTTAGTCTTGACCAGAGCAGAGCCTGCCACAGGGCCAGCCAATTGTGCTGTTGTACTACTGGTGATACGGCGATTGTATTTAGAATCAGGTACCATCTCATAACCCATACCATCTGCGCGGCGAGTTAACTCAACCACCGAGACGCCATGACAATTTACCTCACGGCGCACATCACTTGCGAGACGACGGTTTTGAAAGATAGGCGCAGCATCGTTATCTTGAGTGACGTAATAGCCAAATGGGCTAAGCTCACTGCTATTAACGTATTCATGGTTCATGACTAGCAAGCTGTTTTCTGACGCTTTGGCATCGTACGCATTGCCTTTTTTGCCAAAGAACCACATGCCATCATGGTTGTCGCCCATGCGCCATTCAAACGACTCGGCTGAATTTTCACGGTTATCGCGCCAGTCGTCTAGACCAGGCATCAGCGGTGTACCAAGTGGTAATATCATCTCTGCCTTGTAGCCTGCTGCTACGGTCATCGTATCAGCTGTTGAATGCGCGACTGCTTCAAACTTTAGGGTATCAGGACGCTTTAGATCACCTTGTGCAGGGATAGCGGCATTATCGTCATTACCAACAATACTTCTATCGTCGTCGTCACTACAACCGACCAAAGGTAATGCGCCAAAAAACGCAGCAGCCGTCAACCCTGTGCCACCTTTTAGGATACTACGGCGGTTCAATCGACGATTGATAATCGTCTGAAAGTCAGTATTATTAGTAGGATTGGAGTCTTCAACCACTTCGTGGGCAAGCGTTCGCTCATTGTTCAATAATGTCATTATCAGTCACCTTGCTATTAGGCTAGATTGGCAGAGAGTTGATCGCGGCTTTATCATTACGACCACAAAAATACGAATTCCGCTTAAGTCTACTCAACCTTTATGACAGCACGCTGAACAATAGGTGACAAACTGATGACAATCGACTGTACTGATGATTTAGAAATAGAATGATTAGATAGTTAGCATTGTTTGGCAGTTAGCAAATTTAAAAATAAATATAAAGTCTTAAGATCAAAAACCCCAAGCAATTGCTCGGGGTTTTTAATATGCGTCTGTTATGGCAGAAAAGCTTACTGTACTTGTGATACCCACTCATGAGCACCCAGTTTTAGCTTAAGCTGATCGCCTGCTTGCAACACACCAACGCCGCTTGGCGTGCCAGTCATAATCACATCACCTGCTTGTAAGCTAAAGGCGTGGCTAATATTGACCAGCAATTCATAGACAGGAAATAGCATTAAGGCACTATCGCCATCTTGCGTTAATTTATCATTGATAGATAGCTGATACTGTACATTCTGCAGATTGCCAAACGCTTGTGGGTCGAGCCAGTCAGCAAGCACGCAGGCTCCGTCAAAACACTTAGCACGCTCCCACGGATGACCTTTTTCTTTTAGCTTGCTTTGCAAATCACGCAAGGTCAAATCCAGTCCCAATGTCACGCCACCAATCGCTTGTTGAGCTTGCTCAATCGTCGCCATAGATAAATCAGCTGATAGCTGAATACATAGCTCGGCCTCGTAGTGAGTCTCGCCAAATAACTCTGGACTTGGGCGAACCACATCACCACGGATAGAGACCACTGAAGACGCAGGCTTCATAAATAGTATCGGCGTGGTTGGTACTTCATTTCCCAACTCTGCAGCATGTGCCGCATAGTTGCGACCAACACAAACTACCTTACCAATAGAGGTACGTAGGCTTTTATTATGATTGATAGCGCCCTGCTCGGCATTGACACCAGCTGCAATGGCGTTCGCTAATGACTCGTGTGGCGATTGGCTCATACTAAACTCTCCCTGTAAATGATGGCTATTTTATCAGCTGTCCATACTATATTGTCTACAGTGACTTTGACGATTTTTAGTTGCTAACTGCTAACTATGGAATCGTATTGGTCACGACATCTGGTGGTACATAACTGGCGTGGCGATTCATACGCTTTTCAAACATTCTAAAGCTAAACAAGATAACCCACGACAGCAATAGATAGACGATACCAGCCGCAAAGAATAGCTCCATCAAGGTATAGGTACGCGCACTAATCGTACGAGCAACACCTGTGATATCCATTAATGCAATAGTCGAAGCGAGCGCACTACCCTTTAGCATAAAGATAACTTCGTTACTGTACGCTGGAATCACAATACCAAATGCGCGCGGCAGCGTAACCCGTGTTAGCTTTTGCCATTTTGACATACCAAGCGCATCAGCCGCTTCAAGCTCTCCAATCGGAATCGTCTGAATCGCACCGCGTATAATCTCTGCTAGATAAGCACTGGTATTGAGGGTAAAGGCGATGATGGCACACCAATATGCTTGGCTAAGTACTGGCTCCCATAAGAACGACTCGCGTACGGCCTCGAACTGACCCAAACCATAATAAATCAGGAATATCTGTACCAGCAGCGGCGTACCACGGAAAAAGAAGATGTAAAGAAATGGTAGTATCTGTACCACCCAATTCTTAGACAGTCGTAACAACGCCAACACCAAACCAAACAGCAATCCAATCACACCTGAAAACAAGACCAACTGTACGGTCAATACCGCGCCGCCTAGTAAATCAGGGATATGGTCAAAAATGACCTGCCAATTCCAATCCATAGTATCTCTCCTCTACCCTATGGTCGATTGACTGTGAGTGGATTGACGGCTTATCTTTTTGGCATAGCGTGCCGCAGGATTAGCGCGCCACTCAAGCCACATCATAAAGCCAGTAATCAACATGGTCAGACCCAAATAAATAATCGCTGCTGCCATATAAAAGGTAAACGGCTGCTGTGTAGACTGTGCCGCACGCGATGACTGATACATGATGTCCTTGAGACCCACGACCGATACCAATGCGGTATCTTTGAGTAGTACCAAAAACAAATTACCCAAACCTGGCAAAGCAATCTGCCACACTTGCGGCAACGTGATGCGATAAAAAGTCTGAAAAGGACGCATACCAATCGCTTGCGCAGCCTCTCGCTGCCCTACTGGAATCTCTTGAATGGACATGCGAAAAATCTCAGTCGCATACGCACCAAAAGCAATAGACAGTGCCATGACACCACCCCAAAAAGCGCTAATCTCGACGTAGTCGTTATAGCCGAACTTTTTGAGGATGCTCATCAATAAGATAGAGCCGCCATAATAAATAAAGAGCACCAATAGCAGCTCAGGAATACCGCGCATCGTCGCAGTATAGACAGTCGCAAGTTTACGCAGCAACCAGATATTGGACATCTTTGCGGTTGCGCCGAGCAAGCCTAAAGCCAGACCAATGATCAAACTGGTCACAGCTAGCTGTATGGTGACGGTAGCGCCGCTTAATAAAAGCGCGCCAAATCCTTGTAAGTCAAACACGATTATCCACTCAGTCTCTTTATATTAGCAATTTGCAAAATATGAGTTAAAAGAATCAGCATCAATAGCTGAACGCGGCGCAACACCGTATTTTATACCAAATCAATAGGGATGGTCAGCGTCAAAAAATGACGTCAGAAGAATACGATTAACGCTGCGATAATTGACACAGTAGAAATGAGCGCTGATTTTATCATATTCACTCGCCGTGATGTTAATACTGACGCGTAAAAGCTGAGCCTAAACCGTACTTAAACAGACACTTGCCTCTAGAGACATACAATCAGCCGACTAAATTTGAGCAAAATTAATAGGCGGCTATTATGTATATTCGTTGATATAACGACAAATAAAAAAGGACATCACCATCATGGCAATATCCTTTTATTAATCAAAACAATATTTTTTGACTGCTACCTTTGACTACTGTTAGCTATTAACTAACGCTTTCTGTCGTTGGTTGCTCGCTAATGTCTGTATCTGCATCTGTACCCGTATCTGCGTCTTCATCAACTGTGCTCGTTGCAGACGCTGGCACCGCAAAGTACTTTTGATTGATCTTATCGTAAGTACCATTAGCCTTTATATTAGCAAGAGACTGATTGATCTTTGCTTGTAGCGGATCGCCTGGGCGTACTGCTATCGCAAAGTTATCATTGATATCGATCTCATCACCTTTAAGCGCATATTTGCTACCAGCATTTGAGCTCAGCCATTCTATGGCAGGCAGCTTATCAGAAATCATCGCATCGACACGGTTTGAACCGAGATCCAAAAACGCATTGCTCAACGTATCATAAAGCTTCATATCGGCTTTTGGATACGTGTCTTCTAGCCACTGCGACGAGATAGTTGAACGCTGTGCAGCAATAGAATGCGAGTCGATATCACTGTTGTTACTAGAGTCAAAGCTGCTGTCTTTTTTGGCCAAAAAAACCAAGGCATTGCTAAAGTACGGATCGGTGAAGCTCACCTGCTCCGAACGCTCTGGAGTAACGGACATCGCGGCCACGATTGCATCGTATTTACCTGCTTTTAGACCAGGGATAATACCGTCCCAGTCCTGCGCCACAATCTCACAAGTTACCTGCATATCCGCACAGAGTGCATTTGCTACCTCAACATCAAAACCACCCAGTGTCCCGTCAGCATTGGTATAGTTAAAAGGTGCATAGGCCCCTTCTGTACCGATGCGTAATACATCACCTGTAGACGTTGCCGTTGCTTCGGTAGCCTCTGGATTGGTATCAGCCGCACTCTCTTGGCTATTGCTACAGCCAGCAATGGTGAAGGCCGTCGCTAATGCAAGCAATGACATAGACAGACGACTGACTACATTAATGTTAGATTTGCCAGTCGTGGCACAGATTGGGGCACAATGGTTGCTCATGATCATCCTTGGTTTTTTCTTGAGTAAACAACACGTTTTCAAACAACAGCAGTCAAACTGCCAGATATCGTATTAGTTAGCTGGCGCTTCTTCTTCAGCGACCACTACTTCTTCGACACTATCAGTTGTTGCTACCGCTTTTTGTGCTGCAGCCGTTGAGCTAGTACCAAAATAGCTACCCGTGATTTGATCATAGGTACCGTTGTCTTTTAGCTCAGCCAATGCTGCATTGAACTTAGCAATTAAAGGATCGCCTTTACGGAAAGCAATACCCATTGCGTCATCATTGGTGCTGATTTCTTCACCTTTAACTTCGTAACCTTTGCCTGCGTCTGTTTTTAACCAGTCGATACCCGTTACTTTGTCAGACATCATACCGCGCACACGGCCTGAGGTTAGATCTAGATAAGCATTGTCTTGCGTATCGTATAATTTGATATCAGCATCTGCATGCTCGTCTTGTAGGTATTGCGAGGCAACAGTTGAGCGCTGTGAGGCAATTGGTAGACCTGTTAGCGACTCAACGCTTAAGTCATCACCCTTTTTGCCGATCAAGATGATACCGCTATGGAAGTAAGGGTCGCTAAAATCAACCACTTCTTTACGCTCAGGCGTGATAGACATACCTGCGATAGCTGCATCAAATTTCTGTGCGTTAAGCCCTGGAATCAAACCGTCCCAATCTTGAGAGATGACTTCACACTCAGCTTTCATTTGCGCACATAATGCGTCAACTAGCTCAATCTCGTAACCAATCAGTTTGCCATCTGCATCGGTATAACTGAAAGGCTTATAGCTTGATTCTGTCGCAATTTTGATATTTAAAGGTGCTTCAGTAGCGGTGTCAGCTTCAGCATTTTCTGCTGGTGCTGAGCTATTGTTACAACCTGCCAGCATTAGCATCGCTGCGCTAAGCGGTGCTAGCCACAATGCTTTTTTACTCATTGATGATGTCATTGAAATTGTCATAAGTTTTATTCCTTAATATATTTACCAGCTGTATCGTCAATCACTGCTTGCTGACTTATGCTTATAAACACCGTTTATTTGAAACATGCTTGGTTTTAAGCATTACTCGCATCAAACGTTATTTGTTCTAAGCATAAATCTTCAGTGAGTCATTATTGACCAAAGTTCATCTGCTCAAGACGTGCAAGCTCACCGTTACTACGGATTTCGCTCAATGCTTTGTCAAAGTCAGCTTTGAGTGAGTCACCTTTACGTACAGCAATGGCAATATTGTCATCGTTATCAATCTCATCACCAACAACACCAAAGCCTTCTTTATTGTCCGCTAACCATGATTTGGCAGAAACTTTTTCAGCCAATACGGCATCGCTACGACCAGATTTTAGATCTAGATAGGCATTGTCATAGTTGTCATACAATTGAACGGTGTTGCCTTCTTTGCCTTCGTAATTATCCTGTAGATAAGCACCTGGCGTAGTAGAACGTTGACCACCAAGCGTTGCATCTTTAATCGCCATAGGATCAAAACCACCATCCGTATTAGTTAGCCATACCATCGTATTGGCAAAGTACGGCTCGCTGAAATCAACTTTTTCTTGACGCTCAGCAGTGATAGACATACCTGCAATCACCGCATCATATTTTTGTGCCAATAGACCAGGGATAATACCGTCCCAGTCCTGTGCAACGATTTCACACTTGGCTTGCATTTGATCACACAAAGCGTTGGCAACATCGATATCAAAACCTGCCAAGCTGCCGTCGGCATTGGTGTAGTTGAATGGAGGGTAAGCGCCTTCGGTAGCGATACGAATGGTTTTACCAGTGGTTTCTGCTGCAGGGGCGTCAGCGTTGGCATCGGTAGTTTCATCGGCAGGTTGGCTACAAGCGCTCAACATCAATGCAGCAGTAACGGTCATTGATGACCACAATAGGCGAGAATTCGACATCATACGTTCCTTAAATTCTGATGGGTTTTACATAAGTTTTTGACAGGATTTTCTGACTTAGGGTGCTGATATTTTGTTCTCTGACGTCCCTGCCAGACAAGCAATATAGATAGCAGAATAACAGACAGCCACGAGACGTGACGGCCTATAAACCTTTTGATAATACCTGAGTAAAATATCAAAAACAAACGTTTTGCATACTCATAGTTATCATCGGGCAATAAACAGTCAACAATGGTTACGTTACAGTGATTTTACGTTTGGCAGGATAAATGGTGGCAAGAGTGTTGCCACCATCTGTATTGGACATGATATTAGGCAAATAACTAAGTAGGACGGTGAGATGCCATAAAGTCTTTAACGCGCTCAGAGGTAGGGTTATCAAAGACTTGCTCAGGTGTGCCAATTTCTTCGACCACACCTTGATGTAAAAAGACGACTTTGCTTGATACTTCACGGGCAAAGCGCATTTCGTGAGTAACGATAAGCATTGTACGCCCCTCTTCTGCTAGCTCTCGCATTACTGCAAGCACTTCGTTGACCAGTTCAGGATCTAGTGCAGAGGTTGGTTCATCAAACAATAGGACTTGTGGCTGCATAGCTAGCGCACGAGCGATTGCGACACGCTGACGCTGACCACCAGATAAGTTGGCAGGATAAGCCTCTTTTTTGTCGAGTAGGCCGACTTTATCGAGCAGCTTTTCTGCATCGCTAATCGCTTGGTCTTTTTTAATCTTTAAGACCTGTGTTGGCCCTTCGATGATGTTTTGTAGAATTGTCTTATGCGGCCATAGATTAAAGTTCTGAAAGACAAACCCGACGCGTGCACGCAAGCTTTCTAGCTGCTTCACATCTGCTGCTTCCAGCTCACCTGATTTGGCAGGTTTTAGCATCAGCTCTTCGTTACCGATCAAAATACGACCATGATTGGGGTTTTCTAGAAGATTAATACAACGCAGCAACGTCGACTTACCTGAGCCAGATGAGCCCAAAATAGAGATAACATCGCCATCATAGGCAGTCAGGGATACCCCTTTCAATACCTCTAATGAGCCGTAGCTTTTATGGATGTCTTGTAAGTCTAGGGCGATAGGCCGAGTCGGGTTTTTTGCAGTATCAAGCATGGTTCAGCAGACTTCCAATAAATATGAGTGAAAACACGAATAAAATAAGAGCTATATCTATATATAGTACAAGCATCTAGATGCATTATCGTAATATGCCTGATGAGGCAAAGAGAAAAATGCCATATTGTCTCTTATTACGCAGTAAAAAGGCAAATATTGTATTTAACCAACGGGTTAATCAGCTTCTAACAAACCGTGAATACAAAAAAGCCCAGACTGCATTTATCGCTCTGGGCTTTATTTTATCACTTTAGAATACGAGACGTTGTGTTATCTGATAACTGCCTATTTATAGTATGTGCTTAGTACATTTAATATGTAGTTAATCCATTCTATAATATGCGATTAGTACGTCGATACATGCTCTGAATCTTCAGTCCCATCCATCATATCCGCATCTTCTGCTGTCGCCACTGCCACATCATCGTTATTGGTAACGTCCATACCTTCATCATCGGCACTAGCAACGGCAACATCATCATTGTCGCTCGCTGTTGCACTTTCTTCTACAGAGGTTTGAGCGTCTACAGTGGTATCAGCTTCAGTTTCCATCGGTGTGTCATCTTTTTTGCTACAAGCGCCTAATGCTAGAGCACCTGCTACCAAACCAACCGTTAACCAATTTTTATAAATTGTACTTTTCGTAGCCATGTTCGTTCTCCATCACTCATCATAATAAGATTAAGTACTATCTACTGATAGCCTTGCTGTTTTAATGCTTACTATACTGAGGATATCTCGCAGCTACCTTAGTATTTACAGCGCAATTCTGTTAAAAACACGTAAAGATATAGTGTAGTACTGATAACGCTATTATCTTAAATAAATACCGCTTAGCATGAACAATATTACTTTGAATAAGCCCTTACAAGAGCGTTGCAAAGCGGATTCTGTTCACAAAATCATCTTTACTATCGTCTCAATCTGCTCTATGTTAAATAGCATAATGACCTACCGCTATCTAAGTAGGCATTCAAAACTTCTTTTTTTGCGACATTTTTCGCCTTTTTAGGTACTTTTACCTATATAAAATTGGGCGCTTTTAGTTATAAAAAACCTGTATCACATAAGGAAAATAATTTATGAGTCAATCGAATACTACGGATATTACGACCTATATGCAGTCTGTCGGCAAGCAAGCACGAGCTGCTTCTCGCGCGCTCGCTGCTGCCAACACTGGCGATAAAAACTCAGCACTCCTGGCCATTCATGATGAGCTGGTTAATGCTAAACAAGACATCTTGGCAGCCAATAAAATCGATATGGACAACGGCCAAAAAAACAATCTTGATAGCGCACTCCTCGACCGCTTGGAGCTAAACGAAGCACGATTTAGCGGTATGCTACAAGGTCTTAAAGACGTCGCTGGCCTTCCTGATCCAATCGGTGAAGTCACTGACATGACCTATCAGCCATCGGGTATTCATTTGGGCAAAATGCGGGTGCCACTTGGCGTAGTCGGTATGATTTATGAGTCGCGCCCTAATGTGACTTTAGAGGCTGCCTCACTGGCACTCAAATCAGGCAATGCTATTATCTTGCGTGGTGGTTCTGAAGCATTTGAATCTAACCAAGCGATTGCCAAATGTATCATTAAAGGACTTAGCCATACTGATCTATCGGAACATAGTGTGCAAGTGCTACAGACGACCGATCGTGCAGCCGTTGGTGAGCTGATTACCATGACTGAATATGTCGATGTCATCGTGCCACGTGGCGGTAAAGGTCTGATTGCGCGTATCAGTAACGATGCAAAAGTACCTGTGATTAAGCATTTAGACGGTAACTGCCATACCTTTATTGATAGTGATGCAGATCCTGAGATTGCGATTAAAGTCAGTGTCAATGCCAAAACACATCGCTACGGCACCTGTAATACGATGGAGACGTTACTGGTCGATGAAGCAGTCGCTAATGAACTATTACCTAAAATAGCAAAAGCCATCGTTGCTGCTGATGACGCAATGCAACTACGTCTTGATGACAAATCACAAGCTATCCTAAATGAAAACGCTAAGCTTGAAGGTCATTTATCCGCTGCCACGGCTGAGGATTGGGATACTGAATATTTAGCTCCTATCCTAGCGGTAAAAGTGGTCGCAGGTATTGACGAAGCCATTGAGCATATCAATACGCACGGCAGCCATCATACCGATGTTATCATCACTGACAACTATACCAAATCGCAACGCTTCATCCGTGAAGTTGACTCGGCCAGCGTTATGATTAACGCTTCTAGCCGTTTTGCTGATGGTTTTGAATACGGTCTCGGTGCTGAAATTGGTATCTCAACGGACAAAATCCATGCCCGTGGCCCTGTCGGTCTCGAAGGTCTGACGTCGCAAAAATGGATCGTTTATGGTCATGGCGAAACCCGTGCTTAATCATACTAGCATCGACTATCAAAACGAGTAATCAGAAACGTCAGCAATTATGCTGGCGTTTCCTCGTTTGAATCATAAGTATTTTAGTTAAGGCATTTAAATTATAGGGAGCGGTACGACCATGCAAAGTGGCAAGATTAAGCACTGGAACGAAGATAAAGGCTATGGCTTTATCGATGTAGATAATCAAAATGAAGATGTGTTCTTTCATATTAGCAAAGCAAGACTGGCGAAGCCTATAACAGTTGGTAAAAGTGTCTACTTTAACAGTGCCCGTAACGACAAAAATCAATTGAGAGCCACTGAAGTGACCTCGTCTTCGTTGAGCCTTGACCAAGATACTGCATCAGATGTTCCAAGATATACCCCTACTAATGCTAATAGAAATAGCAATCAACGCACTCGTAACTCAAATCGTAGCAGTCAAAACGGCAGACCAAATAAAAGAAGCTTAGGCTCTACGCTATTTAGCCTTATCGCTATCATCGCCGTCGCTTTCTATTTCTTTGGCGATTTAAATTCGACATTGTTTGCTGATAGCATCGAGTCGACAACGGTATCGCAGGACGTCACTAATAATACGAGCCAAACCACTACTGCTGGTATAACAGGTGATGCACAGGTCGATAACACGATTGCGCTTATTCAGCAAGGCGGCCCTTTTCCGTATCCAAATAAAGATGGTACGACGTTTTACAACCGTGAAGGCAGACTACCCGTCCAGTCACAAGGCTACTACCGCGAATATACCGTACCCACCCCTGGTGTCTCTCATCGCGGCGCACGGCGTATCGTCACAGGTGGTAACCCGCCTACTGTCTATTACCTAACTGTCGATCACTATGATAGCTTTCAAAGACTACAGGTGCCTTAATATGAAACAAGCTGATATGAAACAAGCTGATATGAAACAAGCCAATACGGACAAAGCTGATATGAATCGAGACAGTATAAACCAAGCAATCCACTACGTTAATCAAAGCCATATTAATCAAAACCACATTAACCAAAACGGTACAGCACTGGGTACTAGCATTCCTGCGCAGGCTGTTACTATAGCCGTAGGTGACACGCTCGAGAAAACTGAGTTATTGACGAGTTTGGCCAAGGCCTGTGACTTTCCTAGTTATTTTTCACACAACTGGGACAGTGCATGGGATTGTCTAACAGACAGTGAGGCAGTTCATTTAAGGCTTGATTTAACAGACGTCAAAAGGATAAATACTGAGGACTTCAATGTCTTTAAAAGCATCATTGAGGCTGCCTTTAGAGAATTTGGCAAACCACAATTGTGGATCATCGTGCCATCTGAGGATGAAGCTTATAAGTTAGAAAGTTAGTCGTTGAAAGCCTATATTGCAAGCCCGACCGCCGATAGTCACCGATAATTATTCGTCATCATAGAAACCTGAATTCGAGATAAAGCCATATTTATCCCGAATTCAGGTTAATTTATTTTATAGAAAGGATTAACCTATGGAGATTACCTTAAACGGTTATTACACCCTGATATTGGCCACCTTAGTGCTGCTGCTTGGGCGGTTTTTGGTGCGGAGAGTCAAGTTTTTAGAAGACTTTAATATTCCAGAACCGGTTGCTGGTGGTTTGGTCGCGGCGATTGTTGTCTATGCTCTCAATATGGTTTGGGGATATAGTTTTAACTTTCATCAAGGGCTGCAGACCGCCACCATGTTGATGTTCTTTGCCTCCATCGGTCTGAGCGCTGATTTTAGTAGGCTAAAAGCAGGCGGCACACCATTATTGATTTTTACTATCGTTGTATCAGTGTTTATTGTATTGCAGGATGTCGTGGGTGTGGCCATGGCAAGTGCATTGGGACTTGATCCTTTGCTCGGTCTGGTGACAGGTTCTATCGCTCTAACAGGTGGTCATGGTACAGCAGGCGCTTGGGGCATTACGTTAGAACAAGACTACGGTGTGGTCGGTGCGACGACGCTTGGTATCGCGGTTGCTACTTATGGTTTGGTCGCGGGTGGTATCGTTGGTGGTCCTGTTGCCCGTCGCTTGATTAACCGACTTGGACTAAAACCAACGCCAGCCAACCCTGATCCTAGCGATATCGAAAAAGTTGCTGGTGCGCAGTCGTTATATAGCACCAAACACGATGAGGAGTCTGCAGGTAGTAATAAAGATATCTTTGAAAGACCTGATAGCATGCGCTTTATCACCGCTTCTTCTACTATCGAGACTTTGGCACTATTCGCAGGTGCTTTGGCTTTTGCCGATGTGATGGCCATCGTTGCTGAAGGTACATGGTTTGAGCTGCCTACTTTCGTCTGGGCACTGGCAGGCGGCGTCATCATTCGCAATGTACTAACGATGGTCTTCAACTTTGATATGTTTGACCGCTCGATTGATGTACTTGGTAATGCCTCTTTAAGTCTATTTTTAGCAATGGCATTGTTGTCTTTAAAACTTTGGCAATTGACCGATTTGGCGGGTCCTGTACTAATTATATTGGTTGTACAGACCATCATTATGATTATCTACGTTTACCTCATTACCTTTAAAATTATGGGTAAAGACTACGACGCGGCTGTATTATCAGCGGGGCATTGTGGTTTTGGTATGGGTGCGACACCGACAGCGATTGCGAACATGCAGGCAGTCACTGATCGCTATCTGCCTTCACCTAAAGCATTCCTAATCGTACCGATGGTAGGTGCGTTCTTTGTTGATATCGTCAATGCCACGATATTGCAGATTTTTACGAAGTTGCCGTTTATGTAGATTGATACTGCTACAGATCAAAACTTAATAGTTATTTAGTAAATAACAAATGCCCACCATCGAAAAGCCCGCCAAGACACATCTTGGCGGGCTTTTTTAATTATCAAGTTATAATAGAATGTTCAATCAAACCTATTATTTATACTTTTTAATTTCGCCACTTTTCACACGAGCTATGAAAGAATTAACCTCTCTTTTCACAATTGGCATCAAGAAGTACAGACCGATGATGTTGAAGATCGCCATCGCGAATAGAGCCGCATCTGAGAAGTCGATAACGAAGCTAAACTGTACGATGGTACCGATAACAACGAAGATTAAGAAGATAAGTTTGTATATCATCTCGCCGCCTTTACCTTCACCAAAGAGGTAAGTCCAAGCTTTTAGACCATAATATGACCATGAAATCATCATTGAGAAAGCAAACAACAATACCGCGACAGCTAGGAAATACTGGAAGATAGGCGCCGTTTCCATGAAGGCTGCACGGGTTAGATCCACACCAGTAAGCGCTTGGGTTTGCAAGTTTGCGGCAGTATTCACCCCAGAGATAGTAATAACAAGCGCCGTCATCGTACAGATAACAACCGTATCAATGAAAGGCTCTAATAGCGCTACTAGACCTTCAGTAGCAGGCTCTTTGGTTTTTACTGCTGAGTGAGCAATAGCGGCTGAACCAACGCCAGCTTCGTTAGAGAAAGTTGCACGTTTTAAACCTTGAATCAATGCGCCAATAAAGCCACCAGCCACGCCAGCACCAGTGAAGGCACCCGAGAAAATCTCGCCAAATGCAGTGCCAATATGATTAAAGTTAGCAATCAGCACGATTACTGCCATAGTAATGTATAACAAAGCCATAAAGGGTACGACTTTTTCGGTAACGGTTGCGATGCGAGGCATACCACCAATGATAACCATACCGACTAAAAACGCTAAGCCAATACCAAAGAATACACTGTAGTCCGTTGGAATGCTAAAAGTAGAGCTCATGACTGCAAAGGCTTGGTTACCCTGGAACATGTTACCGGCACTAAAGGTCGCCAATATACACATGAGTGCAAAACCAACAGCCAGAAACTTACCTAATCCGCCCATACCACGTTCAGCCATACCGCGGCTTAGGTAGTACATAGGGCCACCTGATACGACGCCAGATGGTAGTACCGTACGGTATTTGACACCTAGCGTACATTCTACAAACTTAGTCGCCATACCGAATAGGCCGACCATAATCATCCAAAAGGTAGCGCCAGGTCCACCAATAGCAAGCGCTGCACCAACGCCTGCGATGTTACCAAGACCAACGGTACCTGATAGAGCAGTAGCTAAGGCTTGAAAATGGCTGACCTCGCCTTCTTCTTTATTGGCGGGATTTGGATCGGTATATTTGCCTCTGACAATATCTAGAGACAGGCCTATTTGACGAAACTGAATAAATCCAAAGTAAAAAGTGAATACGAGTGCGGCAACTAATAACCAACCCACAATGAGGGGGAAGCTGACGTCTCCAAGAGGTACTGAAAAGAAAATAAGGTCGACGAACCAGCCAAATATATTGGCCATAAAGCCATCGAGACCTGCTCCAAATGCTGCTAAACCTGATTGTTCTGCTGCTTGCGCAAGAGTCGTGCTGAGTAATAGCATCGTTGCGACTAAAGATTATTTTTTCATGTAAATCCCTTTAGTGAAAATAACATTTATATAATTATTCAATCAATTACAGCGATACTAGGGCGTGTCTTCAATTCACCCGATAGTCATCTAAATGGGCTAAAAATGGCTAAATCTTGCCAAACATCGTCAAATAGCTGGTTAATATCCCGATATTATCTGCGCTATTTTTCTTGTTTGACGGCAATTTATCTCATTTTTACCACCATTTTTGAAATGAAGACACGCCCTAATACAAAGTGTAACTATTTATTATAATTTGTATTAGTATTATTACTAAATGTTCAATACTGACTATATACTAATAGTTTTGTATGAACAAAGAGATTTACATATTTTTCTTAATTAAACGTCAACTTAGCTCTTTAAAACTAATAGCGGAACTCAATCAAGCTCATTACACTTATCGAAAAATGTCGGTAGTAATTTTCAGGTTAAATAACGGACTTAAATATAATTAAAAGAGCTCAATGGCAATATCAACATAGGTTTGCGTTAAATGCTCTAATATTTATAAAGAGCAACAACAAAAAAACCGCTAAGCAAAAGCTTAACGGTTTTTTTTATTACCTTTCTAAAGTTTACTGATTTTTAGCATAGACTGGTAATTCTGCACAAATCGCTTCTACTTTAGCGCGTACTTCAGTAGCAACCGCTTCATCACCGCGGCTGTCTAGTACGTCACAGATCCAACCTGCCAACTCACCCGCTTGTGCTTCGTTAAAACCGCGAGTAGTAATCGCTGGCGTACCGATACGGATACCAGAAGTCACGAATGGTGATTTTGGATCGTTTGGTACAGCGTTTTTGTTGACAGTGATGTGTGCTTCACCAAGCCATTTGTCCGCTTCTTTACCCGTCATTTCTTGCTTAACGAGGCTGATCAGCATTAGATGGTTTTCAGTACCACCAGAGATGATTTCATAGCCGCGCTCTTGAACCACTTTTGCCATTGCTTGCGCATTTTTTACTACTTGCTGCTGATACGTTTTGAAGTTATCTTCTAACGCTTCTTTAAAGCAAACCGCTTTTGCTGCGATGACATGCATCAACGGGCCACCTTGGTTGCCTGGGAATACAGCTGAGTTTAGCTTTTTAGCCAGTACTTCATCACGCGCCAAAATCATACCTGAGCGTGGGCCACGTAGAGTTTTGTGCGTAGTCGTTGTAACTACATCAGCGAAAGGTACTGGGTTTGGATAAACGCCACCAGCAACTAGGCCTGCCACATGAGCCATATCAACCAATAGATACGCACCTACTTCGTCCGCGATGTCACGGAAACGCTGCCAATCAACTACTTGTGAGTATGCTGAGAAACCCGCGATGATCATTTTTGGCTTATGCTCACGTGCTAAGCTCTCTACTTGGTCATAATCAATAAGGCCAGTGCCATCTACCAATCCGTACTGTACGGCATTGTAGTTCAAACCTGAGAAGTTGATGTGTGCGCCATGCGTCAAGTGACCACCAGCGTCTAAGCTCATGCCTAGTACCGTGTCATTTGCTTCTAGCAATGCTAAAAATACGGCTGAGTTTGCTTGGCTACCAGAATGTGGCTGAACGTTCACATACTCTGCACCGAACAACTCTTTAGCACGGTCAATAGCCAATTGCTCAACTACGTCCACATGCTCACAACCACCATAGTAACGCTTGCCAGGATAGCCTTCTGCGTATTTGTTGGTAAGGTCAGTACCTTGTGCTTCCATCACTGCTTGTGAGCAGTAATTTTCAGAGGCGATAAGCTCGATGTGGTTTTCTTGACGAACGCTTTCTGCGGCCATCGCTTCAGCAAGTACTGGATCAAAATCTTTGATAGAAATATCTTTAAACATAGTGATGTCCTAAGTAGTGACTGTCATTAAAAAACGTCATTGAAAAGAAGCTTATAGCCTGCCCACAATAAAACAACTACTGCGTCAACGTCGCTGAAGTACGCTTGATACCTCTGCACGCTGTTTTTCTGCAGTCTATTTTATGGTATGACCATTATTGTGAATGGAGTCTATTAGCAAAGATTGAAATAAGAATAAATACAGGCGACTGACCTGTTATTAACTTGACTGATTCGTCAATAAAATCGATGTACATTTGCATCGATATCATCGCGAAAGATTAAGTGTAACATGAAAATTTGTGCTGTGAGCGCAAAAAAACCTCACCTTAAGATGAGGGAATTAAATGACTATATAACACAGATAAATAGCCAATAAAATAAAGGATTTACCCGCTGAATGTTTTCGTTAATATGCCCTCTTGTTAATTCAAGCATAAAATATTTTTAAGCGTGGCTAGATATAGTCGATTCAATTTAAAAGCAATACAAGGCAGCCGAGTGTAAATGTATATTAAACACCTCAAGTGAGGCTAACGCAGTAATACTTCTATAGTGGAATGACTATTCTAGTGAAGTGATTATAAGAACGCTGGTAAGAACGTTTCGCTAATCATGAGCGTGCGACCATACCAGTCATAACGCGTTTGTCGTTGCCAACCGTCACTGGTATGACTGATAAAACGCTCATTTGGCAAAGTACGGCAACGCTTAAACAGCACATAGCCGATAGGGGTGTTTTTGAGTTGTTGAAGGCGGCGTGCTTGACCTTGCAAACTATATAGAGGGAAAATACTTTGGGCTTGTACCCATGGCGCGTCATCACAGCCATAGAGTTGTACCTCGCGTACCCATGCCAGCATCGGTCGTCCTAACATGCCACCTGTTATACCCAGCTGCTTTTTTTGACCTAAAGTCAGCGAACGATAGCCCTCAAAGCTGCGTTTTACACGCAGTGGCTGCCCTGCCTTTTCTTCTAATATCGCAGTGAGAGAACCTTCAGCAGTTAGCCAAGGTATGAGTTCAGTAGGAGGTAGATCATTGGTAGAACTAAAAGAATTGCTGGTCATAGTTTATGGCTAGTATTTTTTAAAGAGTGTTTAACATTTAAAAGGTGCATGCGAATAAAAGCAGAGTGAGTCACAGCTGATTACCGTTATGAACTAATGCTATGAGTCACTATCATCAAATTCAGGCATATTGTCTGCATTAAAAGGCAAAGCCTCAAAGGCTTGCTGACGATACTGCGCCATATGCATCCGATCTCTGGCACAAAAATCGCCAATCGCTGGTACAAAACGCGGATCATAAATACGGTGGATGGAATGTGTTGTGGTTGGGATAAAACCACGTACCAGCTTATGCTCGCCTTGCGTACCTGGATCAAAAGATGTCAATCCTTGCTCAATAGCAAACTCAATACCTTGGTAATAGCACAGCTCAAAATGTAAGCTGTCATATTCACCTAGCGCGCCCCAGTAACGACCATATAAGGTAGCATTATTATCGCCACCAACATTGTCACCATCAGCCTTGTCACCATCAACATTGTCGCTATCAGGTCTGTCATACAAGAACAAACTACTCGCGATAATCTCACCACTGGCGTCGAGTGCTTGTGCAAGCATTATATGCTCAGGCATGCTCACTGCCAATGCCATAAAAAAATCTATCGTCAAATAAGGCTGCTGTCCACGTACTGCATAAGTCATCACATAACAATGATAAAAAGCCTTCCAATCAGCATCGCTAATAGCATCGCCGCATTTTCGTTGGCAAATAATGCCTTGCTCGGCAACTTTACGGCGCTCAGCCCGAATGGTTTTACGCTTTTTGGCTTTTAAGGTCATCAAAAACGCATCAAAATCTGCAAATGGCTTACTGTCATTAAGTAAGTCTTTGTTTTGCCATAAGAACTGGCAACCTTGACGCTCAAATATCGGTAGCTCAATAGCAGCTGATTCTACGCCGCTTTCTTGAGCCGCTATCGCATGCTCTACATCAATTTCAGTTGGCATAGATGTGGTGGCGATAGAGGCAAGCTCTGGTGTCACAAACAGTCCATGCCAGCTTGAGGCGCCCACTTGTTGAGCGATATCATCGATACCTGCGATGGCTGTTTTAAGAATATCTTCATTTAAGGTTTCACCTTTTGCCAACCAAATCCTTTGACCAGTAATCGGTGTATATGGTGCGCTAGTGACCAATCGCGGATAATAATCAACGCCATAGCGTGCATAAGCTTCAGCCCATGCATGATCAAATACAAACTCACCGCGATGATGACCTTTTATAAATACAGGCATGACGGCCACAGGCTGCAATGTACTTTCTGCCGCGCTGTCTACTAAGGTATCGGTGTTATCTTCACTATCCGCACTATTAGTAGCGCCTGTGACACGATGTACCAAAATAAATATCGGTAGCCACCCTGCCTGCTCACCAATTGCTCCGGTGTCAGTCAACGCTTGCCAAAAAGCAAATGACATAAAAGGGGTATCTGGCGTCTGCCACTCTGCTTGGCTCTGCCAGCTGGTATCATTAATCAGCGCATACTCTAAACTCATATTCACCGTCACTATTATAATCGCGATATATTTATCGATAACCAATCTATTGATGACCTAGACTAGCAAATTTTTACGTCATTGCTGTCACAATTTGCAAAAACTTATCCGCCCCCAATAAAAAACCACCAACGATAACGCGGGTGGTTTGTACGACTGCGTTCATGGGCAGTGATATCAATATAAAACATCATGAAAAAACAGTAGTTGTATGGAAAAGATGATATCGAAGCCGATGACTGGTAGAATAAGGTTGTTATTAGCTTAGTATAATTCGAAACCATAGGATACGAGCTAAAACAGTATACTTAGTTCATGGTATACGATTGACATCCTATCGGATTTATAGTGGATTGATTATAATGTAGCGTCAGTGATTCACTTTTAGGCAATTTTGCACCGACCGTTAACGTGTTGCCTTTAAATGCTTTTTTCATGAATATTATTAAAAGAAAATGTCTGACCTGTCTTAAAAATTTCTAAGAAGCTACATATGAAGTACTTGTTCTAACCATATCATGGATTATTGCATAGTATCATTGACGCATATTCAACACTATATTTGAGCTTTATTATTAACTACAGCCTAAAGGAAGATCTAACTAAAATGTCAAAAATTATTTATACAAAAACTGACGAAGCCCCAGCGCTGGCGACTCTGTCGTTCTTACCTATTGTCGAAGCATTCACTAAAACGGCAGGCGTTGAAGTTGAAACCAGCGACATCTCTGTTGCAGCGCGTATATTGGCCGAATTCCCTGAATACTTGACCGAAGAGCAACGTGTTCCTGACAACTTAGCTGAGCTAGGTCGTCTGACTCAAGATCCAAATACCAACATCATTAAACTGCCAAACATCAGTGCTTCTGTACAGCAGTTAAAAGCCGCTATCAAAGAGCTACAGAGCAAAGGCTATGCCATCCCTAACTTCCCAGAAGACCCACAAACTGACGAAGAAAAAGAGCTGCGCAAGCGCTATGGCAAAAGCTTAGGCAGTTCAGTGAACCCAGTACTGCGTGAAGGTAACTCAGATCGCCGCGCTCCTAAAGCAGTTAAAAACTATGCACGCAAGCATCCACACTCTATGGGTGAGTGGAAGCAATGGTCAAGCACGCACGTATCACACATGCATGGCGGCGACTTCTACGATGGCGAGCAATCTATGACATTAGATAAAGCTCGTACAGTACGTATGGAGTTGTTACTTGATGACGGTACTCAAAAAGTATTAAAGCCTAAAATTGCTTTGCTTGATAAAGAAGTCATCGATCTGATGGTCATGAGCAAAAAAGCACTATTAGAGTTTTATGAGCGTGAAATGGAAGATTGCCGCGAAGCTGGTATCTTGTTCTCATTGCACGTAAAAGCAACCATGATGAAGGTCTCGCATCCTATCGTCTTTGGGCATGCGGTTAGAATCTACTACAAAGAAGCCTTTGAAAAACATGGTGCATTCTTTGACGAGCTAGGTATCAACGTCAACAACGGTATGGCAGATCTATATGACAAGATCTCAACGCTACCAGCTTCAAAGCGTGAAGAGATTGAGCGTGATTTACATGCGTGTCAAGAGCATCGCCCACGTCTGGCGATGGTTGACTCTTCAAAAGGTATCACCAACTTCCATTCACCAAGTGATGTAATCGTTGATGCTTCTATGCCAGCGATGATTCGTTCAGGTGGTAAAATGTGGGGTGCTGATGGCAAAATGTATGACTGTAAAGCCGTCATGCCAGAGTCTACCTTTGCGCGTATTTACCAAGAAATGATTAACTTCTGTAAATGGCATGGTAACTTTGATCCAAAAACAATGGGCACCGTTCCTAACGTTGGCCTAATGGCTCAAAAAGCTGAAGAATATGGCTCGCACGACAAGACTTTTGAGTCTAGCGATGCTGGTATTGCACGCATCGTCGATATTGATACTGATGAAGTATTACTTGAAAAACGTGTTGAGAAAGGTGATATCTGGCGCATGTGTCAGGTTAAAGATGAGCCTATTCAAGACTGGGTAAAACTTGCTGTACGCCGTGCTCGTGAATCAGATACGCCTGTTATCTTCTGGTTAGACCCATACCGTCCACATGAAAACGAGCTAATCAAAAAAGTTAGAACCTATCTAAAAGATCATGATACTACTGGCTTACATATCGAGATTATGTCTCAGGTTCGTGCGATGCGTTATACGCTAGAGCGCGTTGCTCGTGGTCTAGATACTATCTCTGCGACCGGTAACATCCTACGCGATTACCTAACTGACTTGTTCCCTATCCTAGAGCTAGGTACCAGTGCCAAGATGCTATCAGTTGTACCACTAATGAAAGGCGGCGGTTTGTTTGAAACTGGCGCTGGTGGTTCTGCACCGAAGCACGTTCAGCAGCTGACAGAAGAAAACCATCTACGTTGGGATTCACTTGGTGAGTTCTTGGCATTGACGGTATCTTTGGAGCATCTAGCAAACAACGACAACAATGCTAAAGCTCAAATCTTGGCAGACACGCTAGATACAGCAACAGAAAAACTGCTACTAAACGATAAGTCGCCATCACGCAAAACTGGCGAGCTCGACAACCGTGGTAGCCACTTCTATCTAGCGATGTACTGGGCAGAAGAGCTTGCAGCGCAAGATAAAGATAGCGAGCTAAAAGCGCAATTTACACCATTCGCGCAAAAGCTAAAAGAGAACGAAGAAGCCATCGTTAAAGAACTTAACCAAGCTCAAGGCAAGCCAGTAGACATTAAAGGCTACTACTATGCTGATGAAGAATTGGCTAAGAAAGCAATGCGTCCAAGCGCTTTGTTTAACGAGACTTTGGCATCGCTATAATTTTAAGCGATTGCTCTTAAACCATTAAACCTAATCGCCTTTGGTTTTTATACCCAGAAGTGATTAGTCGAGTTTAAGTTTTAGTAAAAAACACCTCAACCGTTTTCGAACGTTGAGGTGTTTTTTTGTGTTTTCTAAAAGTTTTATAAAGAGTGAAATAAAAAAAGCCACCTATATAATCAGGCGGCTTTTGATACATAGTAATAAAATAGAATGCTGAGAGCTTAAGTAGTCTTATGCTTCCATATGCTTAATAATCGCCTTACCAAACTCCGAAGTACTCAATAAGGTAGCATCTGGCATCAGACGCTCAAAATCATACGTGACTGTTTTATTGGCAATCGCACCTTGGATACCGCTAATGACAAGATCAGCTGCTTCCGTCCAGCCCATATCACGAAGCATCATCTCAGCAGACAATATCAATGAGCCTGGATTTACTTTATTCTGACCAGCGTACTTGGGCGCAGTACCGTGCGTCGCTTCATAAACAGCGATCGCGCCGCCTTTGTTTGCACCAGGCGCGATACCAATACCGCCTACTTCAGCCGCCAATGCATCAGAGATATAGTCACCGTTTAGATTGAGCGTTGCTACTACAGAATAGTCTGCGGGACGCATCAAAATCTACTGCAAAAACGCATCAGCGATGACGTCTTTAATAATAATATCATTACCCGTTTTTGGATTTTTCATAGTCATCCATGGACCGCCATCTAATAACTCTGCACCAAAACGCTCTGCTGCCAGCTCATAACCCCAATCCTTAAACGCGCCTTCAGTGAACTTCATGATATTACCTTTGTGCACTAGGGTCACATTTGGCAGATCATTATCGATGGCATGCTGAATCGCTTTACGTACGAGTCGCTGTGAGCCTTCTTTTGAGACAGGCTTGATACCGATGCCGCAGTCTTCAGGGAAGCGAATACTGGTCACACCCATCTCATCTCTTAAGAAATTGATAACTTTTTTGGCATCATCACTGCCCGCTTTCCACTCAATACCCGTGTAGATATCTTCTGTGTTTTCACGGAAGATAACCATATCCGTCAGCTCTGGATGCTGCACTGGACTTGGCACGCCCTCAAACCAACGTACGGGGCGTTGGCATACATACAGGTCAAGGTTTTGGCGCACTGCGACGTTTAACGAACTAAAGCCACCACCCACTGGTGTGGTCAATGGACCCTTGATACTAATGATATAGTCTTTTAGAATCTCTAGCGTCTCGCTTGGCAAATAATCGCCGTCATATACTTTCGCTGCTTTTTCACCAAGATAAGTCTCCATCCAAATGATAGACTTCTTGCCGTGATACGCTTTATCAACCGCTGCATTGACTACTTTTATCATAACAGGCGTGATATCTACACCGATCCCATCACCTTCCACAAACGGAATAATCGGATGGTTGGGAACATTTAATGTTAGATCTGCGTTTACGGTCACTTTTCGCCGTCTCTTGGCACGATAACCTTATCATATGACATCGATGATACTCCTTGGTTGTATGTTGGACGTCGCAAGCGAACTTAACACTTTATTACGCTAACCGTTTTATTATAGTTATAACGCTCTGAGCGCTTATCGGCTAAGCAAAGCTTTTATGAGTACGACACTTACGACATTGGTTTGAACGATATGAAAAATAGCTCGAAGCTAAAAAAATTAAAATAAAGACCCAAGCAATAATTGTTGCTTGCAGATAGTAGATATTTCTCTATTAAAAATATAAATACCATTATTAGAATGTGGATTTAGAATAACAGCAAATTTATACAAGCGCTGTCCTACTTTTGTAGCAGGTCATGTGGCATACAGCACATTAAATGTATCACCTTTAGTCTTGTCGCTTAATACTAGCTCTGCATCACAAAACATACGCTACAATGATTCATTGTCCATCACAAACTAGGAAACACCGTTTTATGTCTACTTCTAGTCTCATTCTATTCAACAAGCCTTATGGCGTACAAAGTCAGTTTAGAGATGACAGTAATAATGACCACACCACCCTATCGCAATACTTTACCGATAAGGCTTTGCGAGTTGCTGGTAGGCTAGATGCCACTTCAGAGGGCTTGCTGATTTTGGCCGATGATGGTCGCGTTAATAAAGCAATTACTCATCCGCCAAAAGCCAATGCAGGGCGCAAACAAGGTAAAACTTATTTAGTGCAAGTAGAAGGAACGCCTACTGCTGAGCAACTCAATAAGCTCAAACGTGGCGTGGTTTTAAAAGATGGTAAAACGCTACCTGCTGAGGTCAAACACGTCAGTGAAGATGAGCTACCGATGGTACTCTGGCAACGTAGTCCACCAATACGTGAGCGTAAAAGCGTACCGGACTCATGGCTAATGCTGACAATATATGAAGGTAAAAACCGCCAAGTCAGACGTATGACAGCGCACGTCGGTCTGCCTTGTCTGCGTTTAATACGTTGGTCAGTGGCAGGATTTGAGCTAGGTGAGTTAGCTGTTGGGGAGTTTGTACGTGTTCATCTAACTAGCGAACACTGTCGTCAGCTAGGTATTTCTAGCTAGTTTAGATAGTTTTAAGTTTATATATTGTTGGTTAGTTCACACTGTTTGGCTATTTAGCTGTTTAGCCCCTAATATAAAGCTCTGACACTAATATATTACGACCTGTTAAACATAGTGTCTCGAATGGGTAAGGTTTATCTGCTAACATTCAGCACTTAATTGATTATGTATAATAGGTATTATCCATTTATCGTTTGGTTTTTTCACAATAGGGATATGTCATGATTGCTTCTCGTCGTTTTCTTTCGTTGATCACTAGCATTTCTGCGGCGCTTGTATTGAGTGCCTGTCAGCCAACGACAGAGGACAGCCAATCAAATCCTGCAGAAGAAACCTCACCACCAGTGACTGATATGCCACATGTTGAGCATGACGATATGGCAGACGATACTCTAACAAATGACAGCGGCAGCAGTGTCAGTGATGAGTCTCAAATGAGCGATATGCTCAGAGACTATACGAGATCGATGACTAGAATGCATGACGAGATGATGATTGGGATGGGTTATAACGATCCTGATACCGCTTTTGCTAAAGGCATGTTGGGACATCATCGCGGCGCGGTAGAGATGGCAAAAATAGAGCTCAAGTATGGCACTGACGAAGCGATGCGCCAACTTGCTCAAGACGTCATCACGGCACAGCAAGCTGAAATCGATGTCTTAAACAAGTGGCTGGCTAGCCATCCTGATGCTGCCAAACCTAAGCCAAATACTGTGGCAATGCAGCAAGCATATGCTAAGAGCATGGAAAATATGCATGGCGAAATGACTTTGGGTGTGGCTGATCCTGTACCTGATATGGCATTTGCACGCGGCATGCTACCGCATCATATTGCCGCTGTTGATATGGCAAAAGTTCAGCTCGAATATGGGACAGATGAGGAGATGCGTCAGTTGGCGCAAGACGTCATTGATAACCAGCAAACTGAAATTGATGTGATGAAAAACTGGATTGCTGCGCTTGAGGCTGCAAGTAGCAACGAAGACGATAGTTCTGTAGATGAAAGTATTGAGCCTGAAACTACCGATAATAAGAACCCAGATAATCTAGATAACAGAGCTAAAGAGCAGTAAACGTATATCTTCTCGCCAACCTCTGACCTATCGAGCATTTAAGTTGCTTGGATATATCTACAATATTAAAAGTGATTAAAAAACCCTCTTCTAAGCATGATTGCTCGGAAGAGGGTTTTTTATATGGAAGGGTTTTTCGTATGGAAAGGTATTTTATATAGCATTGAGGCTACCGCTTCATAACATTGAGCCATGTCTCCCAACCTGCATCACCTTTTAATTGCTCATTATCATTGTCTAGCGTCTTATCTCCTTTTGCTAAGCGTAGGCTTACTTTATGAGGAGGTACTGCTCCAGTCATGCCAGTTGTCTCATCTCGCGGCTTCACTTTAGTTGTCGTTTCGGGTTGAACCTGAACACACATCAGCTCATCACGGCGGAACAAATAGCACTCAACAGGATGCACTGCCTTAACCAAGGCGGTAAGTTGTTTCGTATCCGCTTTGATGCCGTCAATCGCGATGATAACATCATGTGCTGAAATACCAGCCCTAGCGGCAATACTACCTCGCATCACACGATTTACCTTGATCCCAGTTGGCGTCTCATTACATCGCATACCCCAAGGCACATGCTTGTCTGCCGTTTCTTTAGTATTCGCCTGTATTTTGACACCGTTTGCCACTAGCAACGCTTCAATGGGCAGCTCTTCTACCCCGTTGACATAACGGCGCTCAAAATCTTCCCATTCTGCTAGCGGCATAAACTGCTCAATGACGGAGCCCATGTCAGCACTACTGATACCAATTCGCTTACTGTCGTTCTGCTTGGCCTGAGTATAAAAAGCTTTGACCACATCGAACAAACGATAACGACCGTCACTATTTTTGAGTAAGATTAGGTCCAAACATAGAGCGACCAACGCGCCTTTATTATAGTAACTGATACCCGCATTGCCTGTATTTTCATCGGTGCGATACAGTTTAATCCAAGCATCAAAACTCGACTCTGCCACGCTTTGATTACCACGCCCTGGAGTCTGGTAGTAGCGATTGATTTGCTCGGCTAGCAGTCGCAGATAATTGGCTTTATCAATCACACCTGACGCTTGCAACATGAAGTCATCGATATAAGACGTAAACCCTTCGAATACCCAAAGTAATGGCGTAAATGCCTCACGACGCAAATCGACATCGATCATGACATCAGGGCGTACCGTCTTCACCCACCATGAATGAAAATATTCGTGACTACACAAGCCTAAAAACCGCTGATAATCTGCACTTGGTAGCTTTGGCTCATTGGCACTTGGCAAGTCATTTCGCGGGGTAATAAGGCTAGTAGAATTGATATGCTCAAGTCCACCATAGTCTTGACCGCTGGCAAAGGTCATAAAGGTATAATCGTCAAATGGCGCATCGCCTAACCAATCTACGTAGGTCTGACAAATCTGAGTAATATCCTGCTGCAACCGACCTAGGTTAGCATTCTGCTTACCTGACAGGTAAAAGCTATGATGTAGCGTCTGATGCTCATTATCATGAATAATAAAATCAAACTTTTCTTGTTCTGCGATTTCGAATGGATAATCAATCAACTCGTGATAATTGGCTGCCTGTAACTTGTAAATATGCTGACTGTTCGCTTGCTGACGGCCTTTTTGCTGCTGATCAACTTGCAGGTGCGTAGCCTCTAAACCACAGGCCATCAGTACTTTGCTACTTTCTTTGTCTGCAAAAAATATCTCAGGAACGATTAAGCTAACGTGGACAGGTGCTTGCTCTTGCCCTTCGACGGCGAGCGCAAGTGAAGTGAAATTACCATAAAGTCGTTGCTGATCGATGTAGGCCGTACGCACGGACAAATCATAGCAATAGACTTCGTACTCAACGACGACCGTCTGCCCTGCTTGCACCGCTGGCAGCTGCCACGTGTTTTTGTCGACTTTTTGCGCGCGATAAGTTTCTGATTGCTTGTTACTATCCGCTGTTTGAGCCCCTACTATTTGATAATGTACCGCAGTGATGTTTCGGGCAAACTCGCGCATCAGATAACTGCCTGGTATCCACGCTGGTAACCAAAGCTGCGGAGCGTCGGATACTACTGTAAAGCTCAGGGATACATCGACCAAATGCTCGTAGAAACGGGCAAAATCAAATTGATAGCTTATATCAACTATCGTTTTAGCCTTAGTATCATCATGATTGGTTGAAACATTGCTCGCTGGTTGTTTAGTAGTGGTATTGGCAAATGCAGTCATCGTATCTCTCGTCCTTATTTTTATAATTATGCTAGAAGTCCTGCTCTAAAAAAGCAACTCCTAAACCATGAATAGCCAATAGCTATGCATTAGCTATAGAAAATAGCAGTTATTATTGTAAATTGTGGCATTAATTGGCATTTTTTATGTTTTTTGCCTTGAAAGTTATGTGAGCCATCTCAATTAAGGATGCTAACTGCTAAAGTTACTTTAATAAACTGATGATAATTGACTAATGACGTGGCCTTTTGGCTTGCAGATTGGCTTTTTTAGGTTTATTGCAACCGTATTTAATTTTTTACATAGATATATTTAGGATATTTTATGACTACTATCGCAAAAGACACTGCCGTCAAATTCAATTACACACTAAAAGACGACGAAGGCAATATCCTTGACCAGTCACCAGAAGGTCAGCCACTTGCTTATCTACATGGTCACAGCAACATTATCCCAGGCCTAGAAGCACAATTAGAAGGTAAGTCTGCTGGCGAAAAAGTTAATGCAGTCGTTGAACCTGCTGATGGCTACGGCGAATACCAAGAGCAAGCAGTACAGCATGTACCACGTGACAACTTCCAAGGCGTTGATGACATTCAGCCTGGTATGCAGTTTCAGTCAGAAGCTGGCGGCCAAGTAATGTTGGTTACTGTGACTGCTGTAAACGATCAAGAAGTTACTGTTGATGCAAACCATCCACTGGCTGGCAAGCGTTTGACATTCGATGTTGAAATCCAAGAAGTACGTGCAGCAACTGAAGACGAACTAAACCATGGCCATGTACATGGTGCAGGTGGCGTTGAGCACTAATCTCTTCTAGAGTATAGTGACAATAGTTAGATGATAAATTATTAAATTTATTCTCTAATCTAAAAGGCCAGTAGCTAATAAGGTTACTGGCCTTTTTTTATGCTTATCTCATGGCAAGTTTCGAATTAATATAAATATGATTAACTTGAATACTATCTACTTAGAAAATCCGCCACAAAAATTACTAGTCTCCAGACGTAACAAAGCCGCATAACGACAAGCGTCATGCGGCTTTTATTACCAACCATCCATGTTAGCGTTACGTGATACCTAATCCCGGGGCATCTCGTAACTGACAGGCATCCAGCCTTATCATCCTTAATCAGCAAACTACTTATCCCTAGTGCGACCTTTAAGATACCAATCCCTAGTATCAATGAACCGTTTCGTTCAATCGTGCCGTACAGTTATAGTCGCAGATTGACCCTTCGTTGGTAAGAGGTCTAAACGTCAATCTATGTAAGCATATGCTTACATAGATTACGTAACGTTATAATAACTTCACATTATAGCTTCTCTTCAGGGCTAAGCATTGTCTTAGGTTCTGCACTGAGCATAAGGTAAGCTGCCTCATTAATGAACGCTTCATCCTCTGGCAATTCTGGACGCTCAGCGGCTTTCATACGGCTACGTTCTTCAAATTTTGCGTCCATCGCTGCCTGATAAGTGTTCCAATTAGAGTACGGACGCTCACCAGTTGCGATAAGGCGCTTGTTTTCTGCTTCTAATGAGCGTTTTTCAATTAGCTGCATTTTAGCTCGGCGGCTATTGATATCTAAACGAACAGGTTTCTTTTCATCATCCATGTTACGAATATCATTTAGTGTCGATAGATAAGTAAACTGCGGGTCTTTTTGTTGGCGAATCTTAGACTGCTGATTGAGTGTCGCCAATGTATCACTGGTAAACTTCCCTTCAGGCTTATACGGCGCCGTTCTGATAGTGTCCCAAGGCAATGCTTTTTTCTGAGCGCGCTCGCCAAAGGTCGCATCGTCATAGATATTGACTAGCTCAACATCTGGTACGACACCTTTATTTTGCGTACTACCGCCAGTGACACGATAAAATTTACGCTGAGTTAAGGTGGCAGAGCCTAAAGCTAAGCTATCGAGCTGAATTTGCGCAGAGCCTTTACCAGTTGTCGTACTACCAACCACTAATCCGCGACCATAGTCTTGAATAGCAGCGGCAAAGATTTCACTGGCTGAGGCCGATGCTAAGTTGGTAATGACTGCCATTTTGCCATCATACAACTGCTCGCCGCCATCGTTGTCGCGGTACACTTGAATGTTACCGCGATTATCACGAATCTGTACTAGTGGTCCACTCTTGATAAAGAAACCTAGCATCTTGGCAACTTCATCTAATGAGCCACCAGGGTTATTGCGCAAATCAACCACTAGGCCATCGATATTTTGTTTATTCAACTCTTTTAACGCTTTTTCAGTATCGATACTGACGCTACGGTAGTCTTCACCATTACGGCGCGCACGATAGTTTAAGTAAAAGCTTGGTATCTCAAGTACGCCAATACGCTTTGGCGTCTTATCAATATTAGGACGCTGTACTTCTACAACTCGCTGAGTGACGCCTGACTCTTCTTGCTGAATAATGTCTCGTACTACCGTGACCGTACGGGCGCTAGCATCTGGCGTGTTAGGTTGACGTAGTTTCAGTGTGACCGATGTACCGCGTTTTCCGCGAATCAAGCTGACAATTTCACGCGTTGACCAACCAACCACATCCGTCATGGTTTCGCCATCTTTTGCGATACCGACGATCAAGTCATTGGGCTTGATTTGACCCGACTTAGCGGCTGGACCACCATCGACCAAAGTCACAATACGAGTATAATCCGGATTTTTGCGATCTGGACGAATAGAGACACCTATGCCTTCCAACTGAAGACTAGACTGGATTTGCAATTCCGTCGCTTGAATCGGTGCATAGTAATTACTGTGCGGATCATAGGTCAGCATCGCCGTATTTAAGATGGTTTCCATGATTTCATCATCTTTGAGGCGTTTAAACTGCTCTTGTTGACGCGACAAACGATTTTGCAAAATTTCATTTGGCGTACGCTCATCGTTACGTACCAAGTCTTGCCCACGTGTGATATCTGGATTGCTTAAAAATACTTTCTCTTTGGCTTTTTCGTCTTCTTGACCGAGGGTAATGCTCATCAACTGGAACTTTAGCTGACGTTCCCAGTAATCGCGCTGCTCTTTTTTGGTTTTAAAATGGCCGAGTTTTTCGCGATCAAGAATGATTGTGTCGTTACCTGTCAAATCAATGTCTGTTTTGAGCATCTTGGTGGCCATCGCAAAGTACTCATTTGAGCGTTTGCGGTAACGATCAAACACCTCTACCCCTGCAGACAGATCACCTTGTTTTAGGCGAGCGCCAAAATCTTCAGCATGTTTTTTCTTCAGCTCATCGACATCAGATTGCAAAAACAACGTATGGTTTGGGTCAAGGCTATCAATATACATTGATAGGATTTCGCTACCAGTTTTACTATCTAAAGGCTGATTGAGATAATGACTGCGATCCAGCAAGGCGGCTACTTGACGGGTGGTGACCTTTTGCTCAGGGGTTTGAACGAAACTTCCCGTATTGGTCTCGGCGACTGCAGTACCGTAACTTTGAGTCAGAATAATACCGGCGATGCCCACTGACGCTGCACTGAGTAACCACTGTGCTGGTTGTTTTTTCATCATATGTACCTAGTTATTTAAAGTTAATAGTATTGGGTAATTCATCAGAATTAGAAATGCTCGAATCTGTTATGACCTATAAATGCTGTGTTTTTTATTCTTATACTTTATGCATCATTAAATACTGATATATAGTCAAAAATCAATCAATATTATCATGCGCATAAATACTGAACTGTCTCAAACTGTATAAGCAATCTTACACGCTACGTCTATACATACCAAACTTTCTATCACTTTTATCATACATAGCAATTAAGGGCTATCAACATCGATTTGATGACTGAATTTGATGGCTATTAGCAAATTGATTTGACCCCAATAACCTGCCACATTATGCTCAATTAATAATAACTGTCATAATAAGATATCTGAACAATGACCGCTAAGCGATAAGATAGCCATAGATAGATAATCAGTCACCCTCATAATATAACCATATATAAAATAATAAGGATCACGCGATGTACGGCGTTTTAATGATAGATATCGATAGTACCGCTTTGACCGCTGAAGATGTCAGCTTGATTAAACAAGCACAGGTCGGTGGAGTAATATTGTTTGGTCGTAACGTCACAGATGCGGCCCAAGTCAGAGCACTATGCGATGATATACGTTATCACAATCAAGACATACTTATCGGTGTGGACCAAGAAGGTGGACGAGTCGCGAGGCTACGTGAAGGATTCACGCCCCTACCTGCTATGGGTCGATTGGGTGAGCTATTCAATCAAGACCCAAGCCAGGCACTTAGCTGCGCCTACGATTGCGGTTATCTAATGGCAGCTGAAGTATTAGCTGTAGGAATTGATTTGAGCTTTGCACCCGTACTGGATAGAGATGGTATTAGCCAAGTCATCGGTGATCGCAGCTTTCATCATGAGCCGCAAGCCATCACTGCGCTTGCAACACAGTTTATGCGTGGAATGAAAGTGGCTGGTATGGCAACCACTGGTAAACACTTCCCCGGTCATGGTGCCATCGCTCCTGACTCGCACGTATCAGAAGCCATCGACACGCGTAGCTTAGATGAAATCATCAATAGCGATATGCAACCTTTTGCTCAAACGCTACATAGTCTGGACGCTCTTATGCCAGCGCATGTGATATTTTCGCAGGTAGACGACAAGCCAGCAGGATTCTCTAAAATTTGGCTACAAGATATCATTCGAGATGAGCTTAAATTTGACGGGGTACTTTTCTCTGATGATTTATCGATGGCAGGTGCAAAGGCGGCTGGTGATGTCAGTGCTCGTGTAAAAGCGGCCATTGATGCTGGTTGTGATATTGCTCTCGTATGCAACGACCGTGTGGCTGCTCATGAGGCAGCTAAAGCTGCGCAAGATCTGCCTTACCCTAACCAGCAACGTATCAAAACCATGCGCGGCAACATCCCAACATGGCAAGGCGATCTTGAATCTACTTGCCAGCAATTTGAATACTGGCAGCAAGCCAAGCAAAATGTTACTCAGACTTTTTTTGATGCGCAAGCTGATGGTCAGACGGCTAAAGAATCAACAGATCCTACTCTGTATAAATAATAGCTTACTTAACTATCATCGAGCAGCATACAAAAAAACCGCACCTTTATAAGATGCGGTTTTTATCATTTGGCTACTATAATCAAAATAAGAACAAATAGATTAATTGGTTGGGTCTACCGCAGTACCTTGGGTAGCATCATCGCCATCTGGTAACAAATCGTCGTTGTTACTATCTAATGGGTTCATATCTGGATCTAGCGAATCACTGTTTATCATCATGCCATCATTGGCGCTGACCACTTTGTCATTTACCATAAATTCGATACGGCGATTGCGGAAGCGACCTTGTTCGGTTGAATTATCTGCGATTGGTTCTGATTCGCCCATACCTTTGGTCGTTAGTTTACTGGCATCAACCCCTTTAGACACTAGATACGCTTTCACTGACTCAGCACGCTCCTGAGACAGCTCCATATTATAGGTATCAGAGGCTTGACTGTCCGTATGACCGACAATCATCAGCTTCATATCAGGTACGTTATTGATGATTTCTGCAGCACGGTCTAACAGCGCCTTATTGACTTCAGGTATAACCGCTTCATCTACTTGGAAGTTAATCACCTGAATACTTAAAGCACGAGCAACATCACGTGGATCTGGGTTTTCACCTAGATTGGTCATCGCCACATCTGCAGCAGCCAGACTGTCATCAATCTCGCCTTGTAAGTCTAATGGACCTTCAGCTTGCACGGTCATGGCAGGAGCAGCTGCTTGTAAGTCAGCAACCAATTTGTCCAATGCGGCTTTATCAGGAGCATTGACAGTGATGTTATCGCCTTTGATAATCATACTCGCGTTCGGTACATTTTTGATAATTGGTAATATCGTAGCCAATTGAGCGGATGCTGGCATATCTACTGCAAAGTTATCATCAACGTCAGCACGGCATTTATTGGCTTCGTCACCAAATGCACCAGTCAAAGCATTCATAACATTGGTTTGTAGTGTCTCATCACCTACGCTCATACGACAAGCATACAGCTCGCTATTTTCACCAGTTGCGATACTCAGTGATGCAGGCTCAATCGCGCCTGCAACCGCTAATGCCTCATTACTTTGCACCCCTTGCTGCATTGTGGCTGCTGGCGTTGCTACAGGTTCAGGGTTTTCTTGACAGCCTCTGAGTAGTGCCCAAGCCAATGCACCCAAGATAATCAAACCAATAATAGGTAGCAGCGCTTTCATAAAGCTCTCTTTTGGCTCTTCTTCTTTTTGTAGTGGCGCTGTACTGGTCGTATCAGAAATCGGTGTGCCAGCCGTAGTAGAAGTGGCAGCGACTGCACTAGCAGGCAAAACAGTACCCGCCCATGCAGGGATATGGTGTTGGTAGCTGTTCAGGTTGTCATTCAAAAATTGTGGAACGGGCGTGGTACCAGCTAAGCTTTTGATCTCATGAAAAGCCAGTGGCGCTGCCATCGCAATCAAACCACGCGAGGCAGTTGCATCGACATTGTGCTTGCCTGCCAGTTCACGAGAAATTTGGTCGCGGTGTGCCCCTTCTGTCCATACACGGTCATAAAAAGCATTGTCATCACGGGCAATGTTTTCATTGGCAAATCGGCTAAAAGTATCATTGTCTGCAAGACGAGCAGCAAAAATAGCATAAAACTGTTCTAGTAGATTTTTCTTAGCTGGGCTACGGTCATCTTCTAATACGGCTGGGCTGACGGTGCGTGTCAAATGGCTAATAATATCCATAATATGGCTCTCCCCTTAATTTTTATTTATATCATTCGTTTGCTTAAAAAGCAGCTGTATCATTCTTTTGTATTCAATCGTTATAGTATTAGGTAATCATGATGCCGATAAATTCATCAAACTACTTTATTTGGTTTTGATTATTATAAAATTCTTAAGCTGCTATTCACAGTCTGTACGTTGTTGTGCAAATGATACAGTAAGTAATGTTTCGGTTGGCACACGTAACTGTAGCTAAATTACATGAAAAGATAGGCCATATAAAAAGACACGCCATATGACACAGCGTGCCTTATAAAAAACTACCTAACTTGAGCTGGTTCAGCAACGATAACCGTGTTTGCCATCTCATCCACTTCTGAAGGTGAAAAAGGGCCTGGCGGTCTGGTCGTTTGATTATTCGAAGGAAAGTTGTTGGGAATATTACTCGCGCCATTGGTAGGCAGATTGTTGGGCGCGTTATTAAAGCTATTATTGTTAGGCAAAGGAGTTGGTATCACACGATCTCCATTATCATCATCTGATGCTTGGTAATCGCCAGAGTTACTATTTACCCCATTATTGTTGAATTGATCATTAATCCCCGCCCCATCATCTATAAACTGGTTATTTGCATTTGCCATATTGTTCGTAGCATCACCAATATTACTATTATTAGGTAACGGTAATGGTGCTGTACTCTCGACTACCATCGCTGGTACTAAACTTCGTATTTCTGTGACCAGTTTTTGCAGCAGTATATTGTCTGGCGCCTCCAGTGTGAGACGGTCATTTTGCACATGTAAACGCGCAAATGGTGTTGATCGTAGCATCGTCAAGACATTGGGCAGTGTCTCCGCAGGCATATTAGCGATTGTGGTTGTTACCCCGTCCTGTATGTTCAATTCACAAATACTTGCCTGCTCACCAAAGCTTGTATTAAGCGCCTGTTGCAACGTGCTTTGTAGCGCAGCATCGCCAACGGTCGCACTACAAGTGTACAAGTTACCGCCGTTGTCTACACCGACAATAAGCTCAACAGGAGTCGTTGTTGGTACAGGAGTCACGTGTGCTGGCGGTGGTTCAACAGGTACCGTGGCCACAGGTTCTACTGGTATTTCATTATTGGGTTTCACTAATAATGCCCATGCTGCTAGTGCAAGCGCAGCTAGGGCTACTATTAATAGAAACACACGTATTAGCAGATCGTTTCGTTGATTACGAGTACGCACCTGCGCACGCTTTAAGTTACTGTTTTCTGCCAGATGATAGGCTGCTGGATTGGCATGAATAGCATCACTATTGGCAATCGTATTGTCATCTAACGCTTCAGTGTTTGCGCGCTCAGCAGTTGATATTTGCTCTATACTTTCTGCATCAGTGTTCGCTATTGGTGTGACTATGCCAGCTATGCCAGTATCTAAAGTAGCGTCGTCAAGTCTATTCGATATGTCGTCACTTACTGGCACATGTACTGGTACATAGTCATCATCTGAACCAAAGCTTGTTTGTATTTGCTGACCAACGCCTTGAGTAGCCGTAATCACAGTGGCTGCCCAGATAGGCAAATATGGTCGTAAAGCAGCCTGTTTGTCTTGTAGAAATGCTGGCAGAAACTGCCCATTGGCCAATACTTTTAGCTCACGATATGCCAATGGCGCGGCACTAATTAGTAATTGCTCAGTTGTCTGCTCATCAATGTGATGGGTGGCTGACAATTCTTGGATGATCGTTTTTCGCAGGCTTTTATCTTGCCATATTTGTTCAAATAAAGGGCTGTCATTATTGCTGCTAGTCATTACTTGATCAGTACGCAGCAGCTGTGAGTAAACCTGTGGCACAGCTAAACGCGCGGCCAAAACAGCGTAAAACTGCTCAAGTAAACTGACATAGGCGACATTATTGCTGTCATCATTACCCATTACAGCTGGGGTTACCGTTTGTTCTAGCTGGTCAATAATGTTCATACTCCACTGCCTCTATCAGCCTTATTTGAATGTGCAAAAACTAAGCACTTATTTTATTTTTATCTACATCATTTGGAAATGTTACTTTTTTACCTAAGGCCTTACTCATAACTAGTCTGAGCATTACCTTAGTTATTAGTGTCTTCATTACCATCGCTCTAAAAGTTTCACTTATGTGGCATGGTACACTGCTACATTATTCACTATAACCGCATAAAAAAGCATCGTTTTGTCACACAATAGGTATTCGCGTTATCGCAACTGCTGTTAGTATTAGTCTATTGCTAATGGTTAGTACTTAATACGGATCAGACGTCAAACTTATTTTTTACTCAGCCGTAACGCTTAGGCTTTGAATATTGTCATTTGTAGCTTGTCATTTGTAACATTGTCACATATCAGGCACGGCCTAAGGATTTTCCTTTGTTAAACCATACGACGCTTATTATCATTATTACCGTTATTGTCAGCTTATTGGCTTGGCAAAACAAGACGCTATTTAATCGATTGATTTTTTATCCGCCAGCAGTCAACAATGGGCAATGGGATCGCTTTGTGACCCATGGCTTTATTCATGCTGATAGTATGCATTTGCTCTTCAATATGTTTACTTTGTATTTCTTTGGGCGTGCTATCGAAGGACTATATCAGCCGTTTTTATTCGGCTACGGTTTTGTGGTCTTTTATGTGTTGGCAATTATTGTTGCTATGATTCCAAGTTACGTGAAAAATAAGAACAACGCCAGTTATTTGAGTCTAGGCGCATCAGGCGGCGTATCAGCTGTGCTGTTTGCTTTTATTCTGTTAGCACCATGGGAGAGAATTTACCTCTTTGCCGTGATTCCTATTCCTGCGATACTATTTGCCGTGGCTTATATATTTTATAGTATCTATGCGGATCGACGCGGTGGCTCAAATATCAATCACATGGCTCATATGTGGGGCGGCGCATTTGGCGTTATCGCTACGATTGTTTTGGAACCAAAAGTACTACCGCACTTTATCAATGCGTTACTATCACCAGGATTTTAGACATTTTTACGTATAGTAAAGCTATCACTTTAAAGACGGTTATACTCTATAAATACTATTTTGCGCAGGGTACACTTCTACATTTGAGATTTAGTAATACATTATGATTATAGATATTATCGGTGATATACATGGTTATGCAGACAAACTGATCGGTCTGCTGCATCAGTTGGGCTATGAGCATAACGGTCAGCATTTCGTGCCACCAATAGGTCACAGGGCCTTGTTCATCGGTGATTTAATCGATCGTGGTTCGCAGCAATTAGCCACGTTAGAGATTGTCTTTGCAATGCTAGATGCCGATGTAGCCGATGCAGTGATGGGCAACCATGAATATAATGCGCTGGCCTATGCCACGCGTGATCCTGATAATACTAGCCAGTATTTACGCTCGCACAATGATATCCATAGACGCCAACATGAGGCGTTTTTGGCAGAGATACCATTTGGCTCAGAGCAACATGAGTACTGGTTGCAGCGTTTATATGAAATCCCATTATGGATTGAGACTGACTATGCGTGTTTTGTACATGCTTGTTGGGATATAGATAGCATGGCAATACTAAAGCCCCTTCTGACTGACGATAACTGTCTGACTCCAGCAGGTTTAATCGCAACGGCTAAAGAAGATACCGTCGCCTTTGATGCTTTAGAGCGGGTGTTAAAAGGGGTTGAAACAGGCCTACCTGATGGCATTGTGATGGTAGATAAAGAAGGTACCGAGCGTACACGAGTACGAGTACGTTGGTGGCTAGATGAGCTAAATACACGCACACTTCGTGAAGTGTCTCGCGCTCCATCATCCGCATTGGCACAAATACCGCCTGACGCGTTGGCTGAAAATATTGAATTTGCGCTAAAAACTCATAAACCTGTGTTTGTCGGGCACTATTGGCTCACTGGCACCCCTGAGCCACTCAGTCCACAAGTTGCCTGTACTGACTACTCTGCTGCAGTGGATAGCGGTTATTTGACCTGCTACCAGTTAGATACCGAACAACCATTACCATTGACGGTCAATCACTTCGTTCAGCATTATCACGATGAAAAGCAAATATAAAATCGTGATATCACTGCAATTAGCGCCATACCAGTATTAAAAGTCAAACTTGGCTTTACGAGTGTAGCAAAATTTTTGTATGATGGTCTTTTTGAGGATATCCAATCATGAGCACCACGAATACTGCTGCTAACCAGAACGGTCCAATCACCTCCCCTGCTGGTCAGCCAAAAGTCGGCATTATTATGGGTTCGCAGTCTGACTGGGCGACTATGAGTGCTGCTGCGCAATTGCTTGCAGACTTTGACATTGCTTTTGATTGTGAAGTTGTCTCTGCACACCGTACGCCTGATAGATTATTTGATTATGCCAAAAGCGCAAAAGCTAATGGTCTACAAGTGATCATTGCTGGTGCAGGCGGTGCCGCTCACCTGCCAGGTATGTGTGCCAGTCAAACGCCGCTACCTGTTTTTGGTGTACCTGTAAAGTCATCTATGCTGAGCGGTTGGGATAGTCTACTGTCTATCGTACAAATGCCAAAAGGCGTCGCTGTTGGTACTTTGGCGATTGGTGCTGCTGGTGCTTATAACGCTGCCCTACTTGCAATTCAAGTACTGGCATTGCATGATGATACGATTGCTACTAAGCTCGATCAGATGCGCCAGTCTCAGACTGAGACCATTCTCGCTAGCCCAACACCAGGTATTATCAATCCTTAAGTAAATATAAATCGATTAGCTTTTATAGCAGAGTCTTCTAGATTGAAGGCTTAACGATTGAAGCTATCATTGTATATTTTTAAGTAATTCCGATTAAAGATAAGGTGCATACGGTGCACCTTTTCCTATTTTCACCCATTGAATTTTAGATTTTAATAGACAAAAGATCTTATTCACTTTTATTCAAAGAGCCTGCCATGACTACAGCAAACGCTTATCCTGTTACCCAAACCATTCGTACCATCGGTATTTTAGGCGGTGGTCAGCTTGGTATGATGCTTGCCGAAGCCGCCATGCCATTGGGTTACCAATGCGTATTTTTAGAAGACAATCCAGAATGCCCTGCCAGCTTATACGGTCGGGTCTTTCATAGCGATCAATTAGAAGACTTTATCGCAGCAGCGGATGTCTTTACCTTAGAGTTTGAAAACACGCCAACGTCTACAGTCGAGCAGCTTACCGCTTTATCAAAATCTGGCAGCAAGCAAGGTATGTTTCCACCACTGATTGCGCTTGATATTGCCCAAGATCGTCTAAAAGAAAAGCAGATGTTCAACACGCTTGATATTGCAACCGTGCCATTTATGGAAGTCAATTCTGAAGCTGAGCTCAAGCACGCTTGTAAAGAATTAGGACTGCCTATCGTTCTAAAAACCAGCCGAGGTGGTTACGATGGCAAGGGACAGTTCATCATCAAGCAAGACAGTGACATTAAAGCTGCTTGGCTAGATCTAAAAGACGCTGTCAGCGGCAAAGGCTCACTTACGCCAACACCTGCGCCATTAATTGCTGAAGGTTTTATTAATTTTAGCCGTGAAGTTTCTATCATTGCAGCAAGAGCGCAAAACGGTCAGGTACGCTGTTACGATTTGGTCGAAAACCACCATCACAACGGTATATTGGCCAAAACTCAAGCACCTGCTGTTGGCACGAGTCACCTGTTTCAACAAGCAACAGATGCTATTACCAAAGTCATGAACCACTTGGATTATGTCGGCGTTATGGCGCTTGAATTATTCGTCACCAAAGATGCTCGCGGTCATAATGCGATATTGGCGAATGAGATCGCACCACGTGTACACAATTCCGGACACTGGAGTATCGAAGGCGCTATTACCAGTCAGTTTGAGAATCATATCCGTGCCGTGGTTAACTTGCCATTAGGCGATACAGATAACGTGCATCCTGCGATTATGGTAAATGTGCTGGGTCAATACCCTGATATCAGTGCAGTGTTAAATATCGATGGCGCTCATTACCATAGCTATCATAAGGCTGAGCGTGACGATCGTAAGATTGCTCATATCACCTTGATGCCTAATGACGTGACTGATTTAGAGCCTGCTATGGCAAAACTGGTTGCTATCTTGCCAAACAAGGTTGGTCTAGATAAAGAATATGCAAGCGTGGATACTCAGCCTAGTAAAGCAGATGTCGATACTAAGAATAATGCTAAGAACAGTACTCAGAAGACTGTTCAAAATGATGCCACAGCTGATGAACTAGACCATAAAGACAGCCAAGCAGGCAGCCTGACTACTACTACATCAAAATCTGAGAAGGCCAATAAATAATGCAGATTTGGGTGGACGCAGACTCGGTACCATTGATTGCCAAAGATTTGATTATTAAAACGGCTGAACGTACCAAGACCATGGCCATATTTGTGGCCAATCAGCCGATCAAGCTACGCAAGTCGCCTCTACTTGTTATGACTGTCGTGCCATCAGGGTTCGACAAAGCTGATGATTATATCGTTGAGCAGATACAAGCTGGTGACTTAGCTATCACTAGCGATATCCCTTTGGCCAATGACATTTTGGATAAAGGTGGTATGGTATTGACGACGCGCGGCGTGGTCTATGATAAGAACAACATCAAGCAAAAGCTCAATATGCGCGACTTTATGGATACCATGCGTGGTACTGGTGTCCTAGAATTGCAAGAAATGAGCGGTCAAAAGCCCTACGGTGATCGAGATAAAAAAGCCTTTGCCGATGGTCTCAATCGCTTGGTTCGTTAGTACTTTTTATCGTTCTATCTGACGCCTACCCATCCTATCTTCTATTAAGTAACATTATCTAGCCAACGTTGGCTTCCTTGCAAACGGTATACACTCTATAACCAAACACTATTCAATCAGCACGCTTTATAACGAAGCGTGCTACCTATCTTTGTTACTCTATATTCGGTTTTTAAGATAAATAAACTTACTGAATAATTCAAACAATAGCATTTAAATAAAAATAGGAATGATTATGAAAATTTTAGTCGTTGGTGCAAGTGGTCGAGTGGGCGGTGATTTGGTTAAGCAGTTATTGGCTGATGATCATCAAGTTATTGGCACGACTCGTCAGAAAGAAAAACTATTTGATAATGACAACTATACCCAGCTAGATTTAGACATTACAGCCAGTAAAGAGTCTATTGAAAAACAACTGGATCAGGATATTGAGGCTGTTTATTTTGTAGCAGGATCTGGTGGCAAAAACGTCTTAGAAGTTGACTTGCACGGTGCTGTAAAAACGATGCAGGCTGCACAAGATAAAGGTATTAAACGTTACATTATGTTGAGTTCGGTCTTTTCATTAGAAACTGACAAATGGGACGAAAACCCTGGTATTGCAGATCTAAAAGAATACTATATCTCTAAGCACTACGCTGATCACTGGTTAGTGAATAACAGCTCGCTGGATTACACTATCGTACAGCCAGGCGCACTAAAAGAACGCACTGGTACCGGCAAAATTACTATTGATGATACCAGCTCTGGCGAAAATGCCATCGAAGATGTAGCGACAACGCTAGCCTCGGTGCTAACCGCAGATAACACCATAGGCAAAGTCTTCAATCTACACAATGGTGATATCGATATCAATGAAGCAGTTGCTACCGTATAAGTAGATTTAGTATTAGCAGAATTGGTTGTGTTTGCTAAATTTTAGAAGCAGCCAATACAAAAGGTCGTTATCGATTCGCCAATATCTAATTGGTAAATCGGTAACGACCTTTTTATTATGTATTTAGATTACAACTAATCGAAAAAAGCTCTTTCAATCATGCTTGCCCACTGGGAAAAGAAATGACTTCTTCCAAGCTGCTTGCACCTGTCAACACCATTAGCAATCTATCCATACCGACTGCAATACCACTACATGGCATCAAATCATTGGAGGCAGCTAACAGATGCTCATCGATTGGCATTTGAGGTAGATTATGACGCGCACGTAATTGATTGTCTTGTTCAAAACGGTCACGCAATGCTTGACCATCTGCTAGCTCATCATAAGCATTAGCGATTTCAATGCCATTGATATACAGCTCAAAACGTTTCGCAATTTTATTACCGTCTTTATCCATAGCGGTTTTCGCTAACGCAGCGGTCGCAGGTGGATACTCTATAATCAATGTCGGCAAATCATGACCTAGGTTTGGCTCTACGGCGTGACTGAATAACAAATCTAACCAGCTCTGACGACGATTTTCTTCGCTATCATCAGTATTATTAAAATTAAATCCTGTCAAACCCATATCTTCTGCCACGGCTCGCAATGCAGTTAAACTCGCTGTCAACGGATGTATACCCACGAAGTCCATAAAAGCATCGACATAGCGATAATGACTCATCACAACAGAATGACCATAAAGCGCTTCTAACAACTCATTAAGTTCAGTTGCCATCTCGTCCAGACTATAATTAGGTTGATACCATTCAAGCATCGTAAATTCAATATTATGACGCGCGCCTATTTCGTTATCACGAAAGACAGGACAAATCTGATAAATAGGTACTTGCCAGCTGGCTAATAAACGCTTCATCGCAAATTCAGGCGAGGTATGCAAATAATAAGTGCGTGGACGGTCTTGATAGGTCACATGAGCTGCTACAGACTGCAAAAAAGTGTCTGTATTGCCTGCTTGGGATAATAGCGGTGTCTGCACTTCCAGTACTTGTCGACTGGTAAAAAACTGCCGAATACTACTGATAAATTGCGCGCGCTGTTGTGCCATTGCAAGTGTCATGGTTGGTGCGTAGCTAGGCTTAGAAGTAATAAGCTGCGAAAAAATGTTATTTGTTTGAGTCATTGGGCTCTACTGCGACTGATGAATAATTGGTTGCTCAGTATCTTGTTTAATTAAAACTGCCACTCACGGCGCAAGTTATAATCACGTCTCAGACCGTCGAAGTCAGCACCACTTACTTGCCCATCAACTGCTTTATTTCGTAACGAGGTATCATCTTGCATGATGTCATAAAACTTTGGCAGTCTGTCTGGATATGATTTTAATTCAGACCATAAGAACATATTTAGCGGTAGCAGATTGGACATAGATTGAGCTGGAGGTATCGCTAATTTTTCACACAGTGCATCATAAATAATTTGTGTGCCACGTAGCTTACCTTCTAGTGTATAGCCAGCGATATGCGGTGTGGCAATAGCGAGTTTGGATAATAAGCTTACTGCGACTTCTGGCTCATGCTCAAACACATCTAGCACCACTTGTCGTCCAGTACACTCAATATCTGCTTCAAGCGCGCTTTCCTCAATCACAGGCCCGCGCGCACTATTAATCAATATCGTATCCGCAGGCATCATTGCCAATGCAGCTGCATTAATCAGATGACGTGTTGGGTAATCACTACCTTTAGGATTCGTCGCATTCTTCTCATTAGTCAAAGGCACATGCAGACTGATCACGTCACTTTGGCTAAGCACCTGCTCCAAGCTAGCATTATTAGTTTTAGAGGCTGGTAACAAGGGATCATAACCTAGCACCTGCCAACCCAGATCATAGGCATATTGAGCAAGCGTACTGCCGATATTGCCAAGGCCAATGATACCTAATGTTAATGACGCCGACTGCTGCCAATACTGCGGACACAAAGTAAAAACAGCCGTCAACACATACTGAGCCACAGAATGCTTGCTACAACCGGCCGCATTGGCGAAAGTGATATTACGAGACGCTAGATAATCTTGATCTACATGGTCGGTACCAATAGTCGCAGACCCGACAAACTGCACGCTGTTATTATCAATCAATAGCGTTTCGTCTACTTTCGTCACCGACCGTATCAGCAATACATCTGACTGTACATCGGCAAGTAACGCTGCATCGATATCTCGACCAGCGACAGTAATGATATCAACCGTATGCTCAGTCAGCTGACCAAGCATAGAATCATTAAAAAAATCATTCAGACTGGCGATGTTACTGTCCGCTAAAATAGTGATATTTTTAATTGTGCTTAATTTATCGATCTTATTATTCGTCGATTCTGCCATATTCTCATTTGTCATTATTCATCGTCTCTATCGATAATTTTTTACATCGTATTTTCTAGGGCGTGTCTTCATTTCAAAAATGGAGATAAAAATGAGATAAATTGCCGTCAAACAAGAAAAATAGCGTAGATAATATCAGGATATTAAATAGCTATTTGACGATGTTTGGCAAAATTTAGCCATTTTTAGCCCATTTAGATGGCCATCGGGTGAATTGAAGACACGCCCTAATGACTCGTTATTCTGGTCCATGCACAGGATCTATCGCACGAGGGTCAGAAAGCATCACCTCCTGTTGAGCAAATATCTCATTCTTATGCTGCGATATCCACTCGCGCCATACTGCAAGCCCGATAGCCAGCACGACAGGCCCAATAAACAAACCAACAAAACCAAATGCTGTAAGACCACCTAATACCCCAATAAAAATAATGATAAAAGGAATTTTGGTCGCGCCGCTAATGACGATAGGACGAATCAAGTTATCCACCCAGCTAATCACCAATACACCCCATAGTGCCAAGCCAATACCTTCTGCAGTATGGCCTTGGCTCAATAGCCAAATCGATACACTGCCCCAAACGAATGGCGTGCCAAACGGAATCAAGGCAATAATAAAAGTAACAATGGTCAATAAAATAGGACTTGGTGCACCAGCGAAGTAATAGCCGATACCTGCCAGTGTCGCCTGTGCCAACGCTGTTAAACCAATACCGTAGACTACGGCACGTGTGGTTGTACCTACAGAATCGATGTAACCGTCGATGCGATTGCCGATGATGTTACGCAGCGCTTGACGAATCTGCCGAACCAGACTGGTGCCATCTCGGTAAAAGAAGAAGAGCGTCATTAATGCCATACCGAGTTTGGCCAAACTACTGAACACCACATCAAAGGCTATTTTGCCATAATATAAATGCGACTGAACCCAAATGCGAAAAGCTTCTAGCGTTCCTTCTGGGTTTTTATTGATACGCCACAGTACGTCTTTGACTTGCTGACCGATGATAGGCAAATCTTTGAGGGAGTCAGGCACATCTAAGTAGCCCACCTTAATACGGTAAATCAAGTTACTAATTAAACTCAAAGCTTCTTGCTGCAAGATAAACACACCGATGACCACTGGCACGCCAATTATCAGTGAAATGCTCACCGTCATAATAGCGGCACTAAAATCTGGGCTTAGCTTCACCTTTTCATGGAAGAAATTATAAATAGGAAAAGTCACATAGGCCAAAATCGCTGCCCACAGCGCTGGTACAATAAAAAACTGCACCACTTGAAAACACAATACGAATAGCACCACTAGCAACGTAATTGCCAATAAGCGCTGAATAATAAATTCTTTTGTCCAGTTTTCAATCATAGCGTATAAACCAAAAGCGGACAGCAAACGATAGTTTTGCTGGCGAGTTTATAAATGTGTGATGAATATCAGCTCTTAGACACTGTCTGTAAGCCATATCCATTAGCGAGAGTTGTGAATCATACAAAAAAGTATTGGGTCGGACTTATGAAGTCATATGAGGATTAAGTAATATGACAATTAAATAGTATGACTATGCCCAGTTTCATACCACGAATTCACAGCCATTTATTATTGTAAATAAAATAATAAAAATACGGCTAGCACGCTTTATTATGCAATAAAGCATGTGAATTATATAACGTGTTGTTGTAATCTTTACTTACAACTTTGTCTATGCAAGCTTACTAGATGACGACGATAATGACTAGCGCATAATGCATGAATTTAGTGTGTAAAAATGATGTATTGAAAACTGCTTTTATGTTCAGCTTTTAAACTGTTATCTTATAAGGGAATCCACTGGTGCGTTCTATTTGTCGCGACAATTGATGTTATACTAAAGCAATTATTTTAAGCTTTTCAGTGTAGTTAAGTTTATTTGCACATATTTATTTACATCGTTGTACAGACATCGAATCCTCTGAGCCAGATTTCAACACCCGCTTATATCGTCTTCTTTTAGACTATCATAAGTTCTAATTTTAGAGTGTCGCTATCACTTAGAGTGAGTTACTTGGGCAAAATCATAAGTCTTTTATAAAGGCTTATACGAGATTTAGACTCAGCATATCAGCTCAATATTTGAGCTGATATGCCAGAGCGCAGTTTTGAGTTAATTTCGGATTTACTTTGATTTTATTTGAAATCAATGCAGACACACCAAATTTTAATAATATATCGATAGGAACAATAACAATGTCAAAAGACACTGATAACCCCAACTCTAACACCTCAAACGAAGCCAGTAAGACCAATAAACCACAAGATACTGTCACTTTTGCCTTAGCTCAATCACACTTTTTGGTCGGTGATATCGCAACCAACGTTGAAAAAATGCGTACCCTAGCATTACAAGCACGCGAACAAGGTGCTGACGTAATCGTATTCCCAGAGTTAGCGCTGTTAGGCTACCCTCCACAAGATTTATTGCTACGTCCAAGCTTATCAGGTCGCGTTAAAAGCGCTTTATCTACTTTGAGTGATATCGATGATATCGTCATGATTGTCGGCTATCCGCATGTCGATCATCACGGTACGTTTAACTCTGCTGCCATTCTACATAATGGTCATCAAAAAGGCTTTTACCATAAGCAAATTTTGCCAAATTATGGCGTGTTTGATGAGCGTCGCTATTTCGATAAAGGTCGCAATCAAGTTTTATTTGACTATAAAGGCATTACTATTGGTCTGCTTATCTGTGAAGATTTGTGGGAAAAAGGTCCTATCTCTGAGCTTAAAAAGCAAGGTGCTGATTTAATCGTAAGCTTAAATGCCTCACCTTTTGAAATTGAAAAGCAAGATAATCGCAAAACCATGCTAGCCAAGCGTAGCCGTGAGAATAAGCTACCTATCGTCTATGTCAATGCTGTCGGCGGGCAAGACGATCTAGTGTTTGATGGTGGCTCTATGGCTGTACAAGCTGACGGTAGCATTGCTCATGAAGCGCCGCGCTTTATGAACCAGTTGCTACTGGCTACGTTAGACGTCAAAACTGCTAAATTCAACGAGCAGACCAAAGCGCCTCTAACCTTGAGCCGTGAATCTGAAATGTATCAAGCGTTAGTCGTCGGTCTACGCGACTATGTTAACCATTCAGGGTTCTCTGGCATTATTGTCGGGTTGTCAGGTGGTATTGACTCGGCATTGACGCTTTGTATTGCTGTTGACGCTCTAGGCGCTGATAAGGTATATGCGGTCATGATGCCATACGAGTATACCTCTCAAATCAGTCTAGAAGATGCTCAAGCACAGGCGCGCCGCTTAAATGTTTCTTACACCGTCTGCCCTATTTTTGACGCTGTCGAAGGCATCCGTCATACGCTAGCGCCGTTATTCAATAAGTCGCCAGCGGATACGACAGAAGAAAACATCCAAGCGCGCGCTCGCGGTGTGATTTTGATGGCATTGTCCAATAAATTCGGTCATTTAGTTATCACGACTGGTAACAAGTCAGAATTGGCTGTTGGTTATTCAACGTTATATGGCGACATGGCTGGCGGCTTTGACGTATTAAAAGACGTATACAAGTCTCAAGTTTATAAATTGGCGAGCTATCGTAACCGTTTAGAAGATACGCCTGTCATTCCTGAGCGTGTTATTACTCGTCCGCCATCAGCTGAATTACGTCCAGATCAAAAAGATCAAGACAGCTTGCCTGACTACGATGTGTTAGATGGTATTTTGACGTCATATATCGATGAAGATATGGGCTATCAAGAGATTATTGATAAAGGCTTCGATGCTGAGATGGTTGCTAAAGTCATCAAAATGGTAGACAACAGCGAATACAAACGCTTGCAATCTCCTATCGGTACTAAGATTAGCCACAAAGCTTTTGGACGTGAACGCCGTTATCCATTGGTTAATAAGTGGTCAATCAAAGGTTAATTACTACATACCTCTCAACTCTTACTATCTATAAGTTGAGAGGTACTAGTTAGCCAGTTTTAAAAGATATCGAATTTTTTACTATTAGCTGGGTGCTTGCCCAGCTTTTTTGGTTTTTATCCACCAGAAATTTTATACCTAACCCGATTCTTTTCCACACAGTTTTATCAACTATTTTGCCTTAATTATCTTTATTTCTTTTTCGAGTACGTCATGAGTTTGCTAACCGCTAGTGTTTTTCTTCTTTTACTGCTTGCCTTAAGCACCTTTGTCTCTGCTGCTGAGATTGCCATCGCCGCAGGACGCAAAATCAAGCTCCAAATTATGGCAAAAGAAGGCGATGTTCGCGCACTTGACGTCCTTAATATGCAGGAGCATCCTGGAAGTTTTATTACCGTCGTACAAATAGTGCTAAACGCGGTCGCTATTTCAGCTGGTGCCGTGGGTGAGTCGGCCATTAGTCCTTATCTCGAGCAGTTATTGAATAGTGAAACGATAGCATCGGTTATATCGTTTGTACTTATTACGAGTTTGTTTTCACTACTTGCTGATCTAATGCCTAGGCGTTTGGCCATGTCAAATGCAGAGACGATAGCGGTACGGCTTGTGCGCCCGATGATGCTATTAATATTTATACTAAAGCCCATTATATGGGTGTTCGATGGGGCTGCAAATATCCTGTTTAAGCTTTTTGGCATCTCAACCATCCGTCAAGATGATATGACACCAGAAGATATTTATGCAGTGATGGATGCAGGTGCTGAAGCAGGTGTATTAAAGAAGCAAGAGCATCACTTGATCGAAAATATCTTTGATATGCAAGAGCGTACCGTTACTTCAGTAATGAACCCTCGCGAAAATATCGTTTACTTTGATACCAAGACAAGTACCGAAGAAGTCGTTAATATCATGATTGAGCAGCCACACAATAAGTTCTTGGTCTGCAATGATGACGATTTAGAGCATATCATTGGCTATGTGGAATCTCGTAGCTTTTTAGCTTTGGTTTTGAACCAACAAGAAGTTGGCCTGACAAACAAAGCTCTATTAAAACCAGCACTTTTCGTGCCTGATACGTTGTCTTTGTTTGAAGTATTAGAAATGTTTAAATCTACTGGCGCTGATTTTGCAGTCATCGTGAATGAATATGCCCTAGTCGTTGGTGTTATCACCTTAAAGGACGTGATGAGCATTGTGATGGGTGAGTTGGTAACGCTCGAGGAACAACCTATTGTCCAGCGCACTGACAACTCGTGGCTAATCGATGGCATGACCCCTATCGAAGATGTGATTCGCGCATTAGATATCGTCGACCTACCCCGCAGTCAAAATTACGAGACTATCAGTGGATTTATGATGTATATGCTCCGAAAAATCCCTAAAAAGACCGACACGATTGAGTATGCCAATTATCGATTTGAGATTATTGCGACTGATAATCTCAAAATTACGCAGATGCTAGTCACCAAATTAGAAGATGTTATTTAACTTACTGGCTAGTTAAAGGATGCTTAACTAGCCTTTTCACATTGTTTCAAGCACGTTGACCAAAGATAGCAGTACCGACACGTACCATCGTTGTACCTTTTTCTATCGCTTCTGCCATATCACTACTCATACCCATACTAAGCGTATCCCAACCACTTAACTCTGGATAGTCAGCTTTAATCTCTTCAAACAACTGCTTAGTTCGAGCAAAAGCATCCGTATTTGCTTTAGCAGGAATAATCATCAGACCACGTAGCTGCAAACGCTCATACCCTTTGATCGCTGTTATCAGCTCTGGCAACTGGGCTGGCAAACATCCGGATTTGCTATCTTCGTTATCGATATTTAATTGGATCAGCACATTCAATGGTGGCAGGTCAGCTGGTCGCTGGTCATTCAATCGTTTGGCGATGATATCGCGCTCAACCGTTTGCACCCAATCAAAGTGCTCTGCAATGTCACGTGTTTTATTACGTTGAATACTACCGATATAATGCCAAACGATGCTCTTGCCTACAGGTTGAGTTTTAAGTTCAGTAATTTTTTCGATGGCTTCTTGTAGATAGTTTTCACCAAAATCACGCTGTCCCTGCTTCGCTAAAATTGCAATCATATCGGCAGGTTTCGTTTTCGAAACAGCCAGCAGCATAACATTATCAGCCTGTCTGTCAGCATGATCACACGCTTGCTTCATCTGCTTACTAACTTGTTGCCAGTTATCGATAAGTGTCACTTCATCAATATTGCCATTCATTTCCTTCATGCTTTGTCCTTATTGCTTGATTAATTTTTTGGTGGTGTTCTAAAAAGTATGCTGGCATCAGACATAGCCATAATTGACATAGAAGAATACCAAATCAAACACCTTAAAGTGGTTATCAAACTTCTTTGAGAAGCAACAGGTCTTTCGAACGGCTCGT